>Ga0153915_10003830_pt1 | contig 13840 bp, 15 predicted proteins | sample Opewatmetagenome_2_FD_107003 | JGI IMG/M metagenome (GOLD analysis project Ga0153915, IMG submission 107003) | Freshwater wetland microbial communities from Ohio, USA - Open water 3 Core 3 Depth 3 metaG | ecosystem: Environmental > Aquatic > Freshwater > Wetlands | place: USA: Ohio, Lake Erie... | reverse complement strand
CTGCGCAATATCGAACGGGCGCTGGTCCGCGCCGGCGCGGGACTCGAGGACGTGGTGCGCACGCGGACCTACGTCACCGATATCAGCCGCTGGAAAGAGGTCGGGAAGGCCCACGGGGAAGTTTTCGGCGCCATCCGGCCCGCTGCCACGATGGTCCAGGTGAGCGGCCTCGTCGATCCCGCCATGCTGGTGGAGATCGAGGCCGAGGCGATCATCGGATAGATCATGCCACCTCTCACACGCTGGTTCGTCAAGCTCTCCCTCGTCTATTTCGTCGCGGCGCTCACCGGCAGCGTGTGGCAGGCCGCCGGCGGACCCCTGTGGCTCACGCCCGTGACCATCCATTTGCTGGTTGTCGGCTGGGTCACGGGGATGATCTTCGGCGTCGCCTACTGGATGTTCCCCAAATTCTCCACGGAGCAGCCGCGCGGCGCGAATGGGCTCGCGGTCGCGAGCTTCGTGCTGCTGAATCTCGGGTTACTGCTGCGCGTGGTCGGCGAGCCGAGGGCGGTGGGGTGGCTGCTCGTCACGTCCGCCGTGCTGCAGTGGCTCGGAGCGGCAGCCTTCGTGGTCAATACCTGGCCGCGCGTGAAGGGGCGGTAGCGTGCCAGCGGTTTCGGTGTGGCTGATCCGCGGGTCGCTCCTCTACCTGCTCGCCGGGTTCACGCTGGGCGCGTTGTTGCTCGCGGGGAAGGGCGTGCCGATTCCGGCCGGGCTGTGGCACTGGCTCCCGGTGCATTTCGAATTCCTGCTCGTGGGGTGGCTGGTGCAGCTCGTGATGGGCGTGGCGTACTGGATCTTTCCGCGATTCGGACTCACGCGCGCGGCCCGCGGACGGGAAGGGTTCGCGTGGCTGGCCTTCGTACTGCTCAACGGGGGTGTGTGGCTCGTCGCCCTCGGCGTGCTCGGCGACCAGCCGGCCCTCGCCGTGATGGGCCGATCCGCCGAGGTGCTCGCGGCAGCCACGATGGCGATGAACGTGTGGGCGCGGACACGGGCGTCCGGCATTTCACCGATGTGAGTTACCGGCTGTCACAGGCGTCGGACGAGCTGCGCGATGGCCTCCGCGTTCCCGGTGACGCTGTACGCAATTCGACCATCGCGATCGAGCACATACACGACCTGGGGGTGGGTGATCTCACCGCTCCGTGGATCCCGCGCGCGGGTGACGCCCCACCGGTCGAGGGCCGCCTCGACGTCCGGCACGGGACCACTCAACACATACGCGTCGTCGGGCAGTTCCCACTGCCGCGCCATGGCGGGCAAGCGGGACGGCGTGTCCCGCCACGGGTCGAGGGTGATCACGACGACCTGCGGGTTCTGGTCGGTGAGTCGCTCCCGGGCCCGAACGACCTCCTGCACGACGAGGGGACAGACGGTCTGGCAGTGCGCGTAGGCGAAGGTCACGAGCACCGGTCGTCCCCGCAACGCCGCGAGCGTGACGGTGGCGCCGCGTTGATCCACCAGGCCCAGTAGTGGCGCCGGGCGATCGAGGCGCGGCAGGCGTGCGACGTCGGTGCTCGCGCGGGCCACCGGGGGCGTGCCTGCGCCCAGCGCGGATGCAACGCGCACGCCAGCAGCGGCGATGGCGACGAGCACGATGAGAGCGGTCGCGCGCACCACCCACCGGCCCAGCACATGGTGCGCGAGGCCCTGCAGTCCTTCACGGATCGTCGCACTGCCGGTCACGCTCACCAACAACAGCGTAATCATGATTGGCTCGCCGATCAGCATCATCCACCCGGTGCCGGAGGGAAGGCCGTTGTCGGCGGTCCCGAAGCAGATGGTGCGCGCCCGCAGGAGCGCCGGAGACGCGGCGGCCGGGAGTGGCCAGAGCGCCAGGGCCCACCAGGCCAGCGTGATGAGGAGAATGGCACCGAGCGCCGCGAGCGACGCCCGGTGCCGGCCGGCGAGCCGGGGGGGCGGAGTCGTCAGCCGATTCTCCACACCACCGACAGGAGTTTCCAGTTGATGAAGTAGTAAGCGACGAACGCCGCCAGGAACACGAACACGAGGACCAGGGTCCCCGTCGCTTTCTTGGAGTGCTCGCCCGGCGGGATCGGCTTCGGGGGTGTCACGATGCCCGGTGGCAGACCGTGGCCGGTGTAGGCGTCCGCCGGAAGCCGCTCGCCGAAGAACACCGACCAGACCGTCACGAGGATGTAGATCCCGCCGCCCACCGCCGCGAGCAGCCCGCCCAGCGCCATGAGCCCCATGACGAGGTTCACCGCGGGGTTGAACTGCACGTCGAACGGCGCGCCCGAGAACGTGATGTCCCAGTGGCGCCGCGGCACGCCGAACGTGCCGGCGAAGGTCATCATGAGCGAGAAGATCAGCATCCCGATGGCGAACAACCACGGCTGGATCTTGGCGAGCGGATAGAACGCGATGCGCCGGCGGAAGATCAGCGGGATCACGTAGTACGTCAGCCCCATGAACGCGAGCGCCGTGCCGCTCACCACGGTGGCGTGGAAGTGTCCCGGGATGCGCAGCGTGTTGTGGGCGATGATGTTGATCTGCTCGGTGCCAAACGTGACACCGGTGATACCGCCCACAAACCCGAACACGACGATGGAGAAGATCATCGCGGCGAAGCCCGGATCGCCCCACGGCGCCTTGCGCAACCACTCGAACATGCCTTTGGTGAGACCGCGGGCCCGCTGGCCGACCTCGAGTCCCGCCGTCACGGTGAAGCCGTGGACCATCGAGGCGAGCACCGCCATGTACATGAAGTAGCTCGTGTTCCACACCTTCCACGCGGGACCCAGTCCGGGATCCACCAGCAGGTGGTGGGCCGACGCCATCGAGATGAAGAGGATGTAGAGGGCGAAGGCTCCGCGGCTGACCTTCTCGTTCAACACCACGGCGCCGACGCTGAGGGCCCCGAGCAGGTACCAGACCGACACCATCGCCGCCACGTTGATCTGCTGAGAGGCGTGGCCCAAGCCCCACCACACCATGCGGTAGATCTCGGGATCGACCTTCATGATGCCGAGCGACCACAGGTAGGTCGGGATGTAGATCGCCGCTCCGTGGCCGAGCGTGATGACCGCGATGATCGCCGCGGCGATCGCTCCGAAGGTGACCAGCGGCACGGAGCCCTGGTAGGTGCGCTCGCGCTTGGCGACGACGAGCGTGCCGAAGAAGATGCACACGACGACCAGCGCGCCGACGGCGAAGAGAATGACGCCGAGGTAAAACCAGGACGTGGCCTGCAGCGGGACGTACGACGTGAACAACACGTCGGCGTGGCCGGTCCACATGGTGGCTTCGACCATCAGGGCCCCGAGCACCATGAGCCAGAAGGCGGCCCAGCCGACCCGCGGCGTCGCCACGCGGCTGTTCAGGATGACGGCGCTGGCGAAGTAGAGAATCGCCATCTCGAAGAAGATGATGAAGAAGATCAGCATGCTCATCCCGTGGATCGTCAGGATGCGGTAGAACCAATCCGCGGGGAGCAGGTGCACCGCCTGCCACCGGGTGAGGAGCACCAGAATGGCAGCGATCCCCCCGACGAGCAGCGCGACGGTGGCGGCGACGGCGTTGGCCTTGATGAGCGCTTCCGCCGTGGCGTTGACCTTCAAGCCGGTGCGTGGGCAGGTGCGGAACGCGGACGGCATGGCGGCGGCGGTCATGGAGCGCCTCCCGGGGCGATCGGGGCCCCCGTGGAATCGACGACGAGCAGTTTTCCGACCATGGTATGATGGCCGATGCCGCAGAATTCATCGCACACGATACGGAAATCGCCCGCTTCCGTGGGCACGACGCGCAGCGCGTAGTCGTAGCCGGGCACGACCTGGAAGTTGATGTTGACGGGATTGAGGTTGAACCCGTGGTTCACGTCGAGCGAGGACATGTGCAGCGTATACTGGACGCCCTTCTGGAGCTTCAGGATCGGCGACCACCTCCACATCTGCGCGAGGAGATACACGTCGCTCCCGGGCGGCGGGGCGACGATCGGGATGCCCGCCTCCTCACCGACCTTGTACTGATTGATGAACTCCTGCACCCGCTGGTAGTAGCGCGTGGGCTCGACGGTGTGACGGATCCCGGATGGGTTCTGCTCGCCCTTCAGGTGCCACAGCGGCATCATCGCGAACAGCACGAGACACCAGGCGAACGCGATACTCACCCAGATGCGCTCGGCACCATGGATCGGCGTCCACCACACGCGCGGCGGAGACTCGAGACCGGTGTGCATGAGATGGGTGTCCTTGGGTCAGGGAAGAGGGTCGGGCTTCAGGGACAGGATCTCGTACAGTCCCCAGGCCGTGTAGAACACGACCATGATCAGGATGCTCACCGCGAGGAGCAGGAACGGCTTGTCGAGGAGGCGCTGCATCAGCGGGATGTCACTATCGTCGGGATGCGTCTCGGGTTGCTCGGCCACAATCGGCTCCTTTCCACGAAAGCCCGGTTCGCCGCCGCGCTCACGCCGGCGTGGCGGCGCTCTCCAACAATTCGGCGATCGTCGTTTCGCGGAAGAACTCCGCCACGCGCTCGGCGACGTTCTTCCAGCGGGTGTGGGCGGCACACGCCGTCCGGTCGCTGCACTGCGGGCGTCCCAACAAGCAGTGGCGCGCTTCCCCGAGGCTGCCGAAGGGCGCGACCACCTCTACCACATACAGCCGGTCCGGCGCGACCGCCAGTCGGAAACCGCCCGACTTGCCGCGGGTCGAGTGCAGCACGCCCTCGCGCACCAGCGCGTGGACGATCTTGGAGAGGTAGTTTCGGGGAATGCGCAGCATGCGAGCCATTTCGCTCACCTGCACGAGGCGGTCGTCGCCGTGCTCGGCGACGTAGAGCACGGCCCGCAGCGCATATTCGGCGGTCTGGGAGAGCATAATCTTGTCTTCATCATGATAAGATGATAATTTGACCTCGGCAAGAGGCCGCAAGGGGTTGGCATGTCGCTGCTGGAGGGGGTGAAGCGCGGGGCGCGTCGGGGGTTCGCCGGGGCCGACGCCGCGCTGAACCGCGTCTATGGATGGCGCTACAACCCGCTGTATCACAGCGGGGCGCTCGTGCTCGTGCTGTTCCTGATCCTGCTCGTCACCGGTGTCTATCTGCTGTTCGTCTACCACATCAGTGAGCCGTACGCCTCCGTCGTCCGCATCACGCAGCAGGCCTGGCTGGGCCGCTGGATGCGCGGCGTGCACCGCTACGCGTCGGACGCGGCCGTCGTCGCCGCCGGCTTCCATGCGCTCCGCATGCTGGTGCAGGGGCGGAGCTGGGGGCCGCGCACCCTCGCCTGGATCTCCGGCCTTGTGCTGCTGGCCTGCGTGTTCATCTGCGGGTGGACCGGGTTCGTCATGGTGTGGGATGTCCAGGGCCAGGTGCTGGCGCAAGCTGGGGCGCGGATCTTCGATCTGCTCCCGATCTTCGGAGAGCCGATCAGCCGCGCCTTCACCGGCGAGCGGGCGCTGCCGGGTGCGTTCTTCTTCTTAAACCTGTTCGCGCACGTGGCCCTGCCGATCGGGCTCTTCATCCTCGTGTGGGTGCACGTGTCGCGGTTGGCGCGTCCCGGGTTGTTCCCGCCGCGCCGGCTCACCTGGTGGCTCACCGGCGCGCTCCTGGCGCTCGCCGTCTTCTGGCCGGTGGCCGTGACGCCACCCGCCGACTCCTTCATGCTGCCTGGGCGCGCCGCATACGACTGGTTCTATGCCTTCTGGGTACCGCTGGCCCGCGCCGTGTCCCCCGCGGCGATGTGGGGCATCAGCCTGGCCGCGGCCGTGGTCGGGCTCGCGATTCCGTGGATCACGCGTCCCCGGTTGGCGCACCGCCCGCCCGCCTCGGTCGTCGACGAGCGGCTATGCACGGGGTGCGAGCAGTGCTACCTGGATTGTCCGTACGAGGCAATCGCGATGGTGGATCGCCCCGACGCATCGCAGACCGGGAAATCGGCCCAGGTGGCGCGCGTCGATCCCGCGTTGTGCGTGAGCTGCGGTCTCTGCGCCGGGTCGTGCGCGCCGATGGGCGTGGGGCCCGCGGGCCGGACGGGCCGGGCACAGCTCACGGTGGTGCGGGACTTCATTACGAGACAACGCCCGGGGGCGCGGGACGTCGTGCTGGTGGTGTGCGATCGCGGGGCGGGGGGCGTCGCGGGCGCCACGGCGTTCGACGGCGCGCGTGTGTACCCGGTGAGCTGTGGGGGCAACCTGCACACGTCGGTGGTGGAGTTTCTGTTGCGGGCCGGAGCCGGGGGCGTGCTGATCGTGTCGTGCCCGCCGCGGGACTGCTGGAACCGGGAAGGGCCGAAGTGGCTCGAAGAGCGGCTGTTCCACGAGCGGGAGGCGGAGCTGCGCGAGCGGGTGGATCGCCGCCGGGTGCGTCTGGTGCACGCGGCCGCCGGCGAGCGGACCCTGGTCCGCGCGGCGTTGGCCGCGTTCCGCGCCGATGTCGCCGCGCTGGAAGCAGCCACCGCGGAATCGGACATCGACCTGGAGCGTCTCTGCGAGCTGGCGGAAGCCGGGACGGCGGAGGCGCCATGAGCCCGGTGCTCCGTGGCGTGTTTGGCGTCGTGGGCGGGGCGGGAGTGCTCGCCATCCTCCGGATGGCGTCGTTCGTGCCGTACACAGCGGAGCGCGATGTCGGCGCCATCGTGCGGCTCGCCTGGCGGGCGCGCGGCGAGCGGGTCCAGGATTGCCGCCGCCGCACTCCGGACGAGCTGGCGAAGCTCCCGGTGCATATGCGGCAGGAGGAAGTCTGCGAGGGCCGCATCTTGCCGTACCGTCTGGTGGTGGAGATGGACGGCGCGGGGGCGGTGAACGAGCTGATCCACGGGGCCGGGGCGCGGGAAGATCGCCCGCTCTACGTGTTCCAGGATCTGGTGGTCGCGCCGGGGGCCCACCGGGTCGCCGTGACCTTCACGCGGGAAGGCGCGCCGCCGGCCGACAGTACGACGGCTGCGGGAGCCCTCACCACGCCGGCTCGGTTGACGCTCGACACGGTGCTCACGCTCGGATCACGTCGGGTGGTGCTCGTCACCTACGATGAGGAGCGGGAACAGTTGGTGGTGCGCGATGGTTTTGGGCGGTAGTCGACCGGGATGGACTTACATCTTGAGGATTCCGTCATGATCAATGATTCCACGACGACCGCGGCGAAGGCTGAGCGGGTCGCGACCGTGGCTTGCCAGTTTTGCGCGACGCTGAATCGAGTGGCCCTCGACCGCGTGTCGCAGGGTCCGAAGTGCGGATCGTGCAGCCGTCCGATTCTGCTCGATCGCCCGTTGCACGTCTCGGACGAAACGTTTCAGCAGGTGGTGAACGGCACCGACATCCCGGTGCTCGTGGATTTTTATGCCGACTGGTGCGGCCCGTGCAAGATGATGGCGCCGATCCTGGACGAGCTCGCCCACGATCGATTGGGCGAGGTGCTGGTGCTGAAGATGGACACCGACCGCAACCCCGTGACGCCCAGCGGATTCGGCATCCGCGGCATCCCCACGATGATCCTCTTCGACCACGGCCGCGAGACGGCGCGCCAGACCGGTGCCGCGCCGCGCGCGCAGATCGACACGCTGCTCACCCGCACACCGCCGCAGTAACCGCGAGGCAGGGCGGGCGGTATCTTGGTCGCATGACCGGGAACCTGCCCAGCCGGTACGATTCAACGGAAGAACCACTCGACGACGTGCCGCAGTCGTCCGAGCGCTCGCGCAGTGTCGCGCTGATCCTCGGCGTCCTGGGCGGCGTGTTCGGGTTCCACCGCTTCTACGTCGGCCGTCCGCAGAGTGGGGCCTTTATGGCGCTCACGCTCGGCGGTCTCGGGATGTGGTGGCTGTACGACATGGTGGTGGTCATAGCCGGCGAGTTCCGGGACAGTGAAGGACTGCTGGTGCGCAACTGGAACGTGGCGGAGACTGCCGGGGTCCCCGGCGCCGATCGGCGGACGGTGTCGCTCCTGGTGCAGGACATGGAGCAGCTGCAGCATCAGGTGGGTGAGCTGGCCGAGCGGTTGGATTTTGCCGAGCGGCTGCTGACGCAGCAGCGGGAGCGGGACCGGTTACCGAAGGGAAGTTGAAAGCCTCGCCAGCGCTTCCCGCGCGGTAGTGACCCGGGGCTGCAGCTCGGGATCGGCATCCTTCCACAAGTCGATGAAGTTCCGGTAGGCGCGGATCGCCGCGACCGTATCGCGCCGTTGGGCGGCAATCTGCCCCCGTGTCTCCTCCGCCCGTGCCCGGAACAGGATCCCGATGGGCCCCACGGTCTCGTACAGGCGCTGGGCGGCTACGTCGAGGTCGCCGGCCCGGCGGTCGAGATCCGACAATACGAGGGCGAGATACGGGGTGGGGAAGAACTCCTCGATATCGCGCGTCTCGATCCACGAGACATTGGCCCGCGCCAGCCCACGCCGTGCCGCGACGGAGTCGCCGGCGCGCAGCGCGGCCAGCCCGGACAGACCCTCGACCACCGCCGCACGGAATGCCGGATACTCCCCGGTGGCGAGCAGCTGGTTGACCCGTGCGGCGGCGGAATCCGGCGCCCCGGTGACCGCGGTGCGCCACGCGAGCAAGACGGTCGCCCACAGCGGCCGGGCCGCACCCAGCTGCAGCAATCGCCGCGCCGCGTCGTCCGCTTCCCCGTCGTGCGTCCCCGTAACCAGCTCATGGACGACCGTAGCACCCAACACATCCATGCCTGTCGGATCCAACAAGGATGCCTGGCGGAGCAGCTCCCACGCCGCCGCCTGCCGTCCCTGGGCGAGCTGGTACACGTGGCGCCGCAACAGCGCCTCGACTCGCTCGCCGGGCGACCGGTCCGGTTTGGCGGCGGCCGCGGCGAAGGAGTCGGCCAGCGCAACGGCGCGCGCCGGCCTGGGATCCAGGACCAGCAGCAGGTAGCGACCGACGATCGTGGCGACCTCCGCGCTGGGCACGGTGGCGGTGGCCGGATCGGCGCCGCGCCACGCCGCCTGCATGGCGAGATCGAGGCCGATCGTGGCCGGCCAGGTCGGCGCCATGGCGCGAAGTCGTTCGAGCGCCTGCCAGGCGCCCGCACTGTCGCCCAGGATGCTGCGCAGCTGCACGACGTGGAGGTATGCCTCGGGGACCGCCGGGTCGAGAGCGATGGCGTGCAGCAGGCAGTCCAGTGCCTGCGTCGGTGGCTCACCGATCTGGAGCCCGAGGTGGAAATACGCATCGCCGCGCTCCAGCCAGGCGTCGGCGTCGTCGGGATAGTCCCGCGTCAGCCCATCCGCGCGGCGCAGGGATTCGGCGCGATTCGTCTCGGCCGTGAATTCGAGCAGTTGACGCTGACGCGGGGGCGCCCGATCGAGGTGCCGCATGGCGGCTTGGATCACGTCGTCGATTGAATAGGGCGTGATCGATCGATCCGAGCCCTGGGGCAGGATCGGGCCGGAGTTGCCCCAGGTGATTGCCCGGTACAAGCCGTAGTACGCGAGCGCGAACGTGGAGTCGAGGGCGACGGCGGCCGTCAGGCTTTCCGCCGCCTCCTGCCACTGCGCGTGCCGGGCCAGCTGCTCGGCCACGAGGTAGGCCTGCAGTGCGGCCGGTGAGGTCGTGGTGTACTCCTCGAGCGCGTGCCGCGTCGCGCCGGCGTGCAGCACGAGTCGCTGTCGGGCGAGTCCCCCGGCGATGCTGTCGGCGACGGGGGCGGGGAGGGCCAGCGCGCCGCGCGCGCGCACCGAGGCGAGCGACGTCCCGCGGGCTGACTCATACAGCTCCGCCTGGACGCGCAGCTCGGGACCGAGCACCACCGCACTGCCGAGGATGAAGCTGCCGGCGCCCGCCGCGCGGGCCAGGCGCGCGGCCTGAGGGATATCGATCGCCGCCGCATCGGCCCCCACCTGACGGAGGAACGCCCTCGGCTGAAGCACGCGCCACCCGGCGAGACCATCCAACGCGACGTTGAGCAGATCGAGCATGCCCTCGCGCAGGTACTGCGCGTCGGCCGGTCCGCTGACCCGGAACGGCAATATGGCCACGGCGTTCGGGTCAATCGTCACGCGCGCAGCGGCCGGGCCTCGCGGGCACGGTGGTGGGGAGCCATCAGGGCATTGAGCGGACAGTTGGAGCGTGCCGAGACAGCACAGGGTGGACAGCACGATGGCCGCCTTCCACTGCTCCCACCGTGCGAGCCTCCATCCGCGCATGCGCCTAAAGATGCCTTTACGGCCGATTCAATCAACCTTTCATCTTTATCCATACCTTATAGCTTCTTCACACCGCCCAATCACGAGGTCTGGATGAAGCTCGGAGTCCCGAAAGAGACCCTCGCCGGAGAGCGTCGCGTCGCGCTTGTCCCCGACACGGTCGCGAAACTGGTGAAAGACGGTCACGCCGTGGTCGTGGAGCCGGGGGCGGGGGTGGCCGCGGGCTTCACGGATGAGGCCTACCGCTCGGCCGGGGCGAGCCTCGGCGATCCGTGGGCCGCTGACGTCGTCTGCAAGGTGCAGAAGCCGAGTTCCGCCGAAGCCGGCAAACCGCGCGAAGGCGCCGCCCTGGTTGGACTGTTTCAGGCCGCCACGAACGCCGAGTTGATGGGGCAGCTCGCCAAGCGGCGGGTGACGACGTTCAGCCTCGAGCTGCTGCCCCGGATCACCCGTGCGCAGGCGATGGATGTACTCTCCTCGCAGGCCACGGCGGCGGGCTACAAGGCCGTCCTGCTGGCCGCTGAGACGGTCCCGAAGTTCTTTCCGATGCTCGTGACGGCGGCCGGCACGTTGTTACCGGCCCGCGTCCTGGTGCTGGGTGCCGGCGTCGCCGGCCTGCAGGCGATCGCCACCGCCCGACGCCTCGGCGCCATCGTCTTCGCGTTCGACGTCCGACCCGCCGTGAAGGAGCAGGTCGAGAGCCTGGGCGCCAAGTTTCTCGCGATGGAGGAGCAGGTCCAGGCGGAGGGGACCGGGGGCTATGCGAAGGAGCTCTCGGAAGACCAGCACCGCCGCGAGCTCGAATTTCTGGCGCGCAGCGTGAAGGACGCGGACGTCGTGATCACGACGGCGGCGATCCCGGGGAAGCGCGCGCCGGTGCTCGTGACACGCGCGGCGGTGGAGGGGATGCGGCCGGGCTCGGTGATCGTGGACATCGCCGCCGAGACGGGCGGCAACTGCGAGTTGACCCAGGTCGGCACCCCGGTGGTGCACCAGGGGGTGACCATTCTCGGCCCGGTCAATCTCCCCGCTACCCTGCCGTTGCATGCGAGCCAGATGTACGCGCGAAACGTGGCGAGCTTCCTGGGTCATCTCGTGAAAGACGGCAAGCTCCAGCTGGATTTCGCGGACGAGATCACCAAAGCGACCTGCGTCACCCACGACGGAAAGGTGCTCCTGTCATGACCAACTATTGGTCCATGCTGTTCGTATTCGTCCTCGCCACGTTCATCGGGCTGGGCGTGATTCGGCGGGTGTCGCGTCTGTTGTACACACCGCTGATGTCGCTGACGAACGCCATCTCGGCCATCGCAGTGGTCGGCTCCCTCGTGGTCACCGGCGCCGACTACCCGCGCGCGATCCGCATCCTGGGCGCCGTCGCCCTGTTCGCCTCCATGACCAACATCGTCAGCGGGTTTCTGATCACCGACCGCATGCTGAAGATGTTCAAGAAGCAATGATGCAGGCGATCGGGCAGTTCGCGGCGATCGCCGCGACGGCGTTGTTCATTTTCGCGCTGAACTGGATGAACGATCCGAAGACGGCGCGCCGCGGCGTGTTCGCGGGCGTAGCGGGGATGACCGTCGCCGTCGTGGCGACCTGGATCCAGCCCGAGATCGTGCACCACGGGTGGATCCTGCTGGCGATCGCTGCCGGCTTCGTCGTCGGCGTGCCGCTGTCGCGCGTGCCGCTGACGGCCGTACCACAGCGGACGGCGCTGTCACACGCGTTCGGTGGACTCGCGGCCGGCCTGGTCGGCGTCGCGGAATACCACCTGTGGCTCGGCGAGGGCGCGGAGCACATCACGACCTTCCGCATGAGCGCGTTAGTGGTGGAGGTGATCCTCGGCTTTCTGACGTTCACGGGGAGCCTCATGGCGGCCGGAAAGCTGCAGGAGGTCCGCTGGATCCCGCAGCGGCCCGTGACCTATCCGGGGCAGAACGTGGTGAATCTCGGGGTCCTCGCCGCTGCCGCCGTCATCGGGGTGCTGCTGGTCCTCCACCCCACCGCGCCGTGGGCGGGCAACGCGCTCCTCGCCATCGTCGGGCTCGCACTCGTGTTCGGCGTCTTCCTGATCATTCCGATCGGCGGCGCGGACATGCCCACCGTCATCTCGATCCTGAATTCCTACGCCGGCCTGTCAGCCGTGGCGATGGGGTTCGTGCTGAACAGCATGCTGCTGGTGACCGCGGGGGCACTCGACGGATCGAGCGGCCTGATCCTGTCGATCATCATGTGCCGGGCGATGAACCGCTCGTTCACGAACGTCCTGTTCGGCGCCTTCGGTACGGTCAAGAAGGCCATAGCGTCGGGCGAACAGAAGGTCTGGAAGCAGGAATCGCCCGAGGGCGCGGCGCAGCTGCTCGAGCAGGCGCAATCGGTGGTCATCATTCCCGGCTACGGCATGGCCGTGGCCCAGGCGCAGCATAAAGTCCGCGAGCTGTACGATCAGCTGACCAAGCGCGGTGTGACCGTCAAGTTCGCCATCCACCCCGTCGCCGGGCGCATGCCGGGGCACATGAACGTGCTGCTCGCCGAGGCGAACATTCCCTACTCGGCGCTGGTCGAGATGGACGAGATCAATCCGGAGATGCCGCAATGCGATGTCGCGCTCGTGATCGGCGCGAACGACGTCGTGAATCCCGCCGCCCGCTACGCAAAGGACTCGCCGATCTACGGCATGCCCATCATCGACGCCGATAAGGCCCGGACGGTGCTGGCGATCAAGCGCAGCAAGAACCCGGGATTCGCCGGAATCGACAACGAGCTCTACGTCCAGGACAATACCTGGATGCTCTTCGGTGACGCGAAGGGAGTGATCGGCGACCTGGTGAAGCAGTTCGCCGGCGGCGGCATCCACTGACGCCGTTCGTCGTCACGCTGGCTCTCGTCGGCGTGGTCATTATCGCCGCGGCCCTGGTGTCCGGGCTCGTGGACCGCTTCCGTGTGCCCCAGGTGGCGGTGTTCCTCGCCCTGGGCGCCGCGCTCGGGCCCTTCGGCCTGGGCCTGCTCGATTTCGCGTTGACCTCGCCGGTGCTCGAAGGGATCGCCACGATCGGTCTCGTGCTCGTGCTGTTCACCGACGCCATCTCGGTGGACCTGCGCGAAGTGCGGGCCCATGCCCGGCTCGCGTTCCTGCTGCTCGGACCGGGGACGGTCGTGAACGCCGCCCTCGGCACACTCGCGGCGTGGGGACTGCTCGGGTTGTCGCCGCCGCTCGCGGTGATACTCGGGGCGGCCCTCGCCTCGACCGATCCGGTGATGATGCGCGGCCTGCTGCGCAGCGAAACGGTGCCGGCGGCCGCGCGGCAGGCGCTGAAGCTCGAAAGCGGGCTGAACGATCTCTTCCTGCTTCCCATCGTGCTGCTCGCCATCGCGCTGGCGGGCGGGACCGGGCCGGCAACGTCAATGGGCGGGCGCGCGGTCGGACTGCTGGTGCTGGGGCCCGGCGCGGGGGTGCTGGTGGGCTTTTTGGGCGTGGCGCTGCTCGAAGCGGTGCGCAAACGGATGGGGGTGCGGCGCGACTACGAGTCGATCTACGCTCTGGGGCTGGCGTTCGCCGCCTTCGCGGCGGCGGAGGCGGTGCACGGCAGCGGGTTTCTCGCGGCGTTCGCGGCGGGGCTCACCATCGCGGCGTTCGATGCCGAGTTGTGCGACTGCTTCGTGGACTACGGCCAGGCCACGGCGGAGCTGTTCCTGCTGTTCACCTTCGTGGCGTTCGGCG
>Ga0153915_10003829_pt1 | contig 13841 bp, 9 predicted proteins | sample Opewatmetagenome_2_FD_107003 | JGI IMG/M metagenome (GOLD analysis project Ga0153915, IMG submission 107003) | Freshwater wetland microbial communities from Ohio, USA - Open water 3 Core 3 Depth 3 metaG | ecosystem: Environmental > Aquatic > Freshwater > Wetlands | place: USA: Ohio, Lake Erie... | reverse complement strand
TACGCGGGGGCCCGGGCCGCGACGCCTTCGGGAGTGATCCGGCGCGACCTCCCGTCCGCGAGTTCGACCTCCCAGATGCCGGCGCCCCCCGGCCCCTCGAGATAGGCTCGGGCCGAACCGTCCTGCCACGGCCCGCTCACCGCGAGCCGGTGACCGTCGGCCGACCAGGACGGCTCGTCGAAGGCGGAGTCCTTCATGCCGGCCGGGGTCAGCCTGATCGGCGGGCCGCCCGCGGCGTCCGCGATCAGGATGGAGTCTTCGCGCACGTACGCGAGCCGCTTCCCGTCCGGAGCCCAGACGGGAACCCCCACGTCGTCGCCAAGGAACATGGCGGAGTCGGTCACCTCGCAGTGCGAGCCGCCGGCGTAGCGGTGCAACCAGATGCCTCGGCCGCGAGGCCGGTCGGAGCGGGCGGCGATCCACAGGCCGTCCGGCGAGACGGACGGCTGGCGATCGTCGGCGGTGTCGCGCACCGCGTCGGTGAGCGCGCGAGCCTTGCCCCCAGCCCGTGGAACCTCCCAGAGCTGGCCCAGCAGGTCCATGACGAGGAAGCGGCCGTCCGGCGTCAGATCGAAGGTGAGCCCAGTCCCCTCGCGGACGCGAACGGTGAGGGTATCCGAGGCGACGTGCTGGCGATGCTTGAAGGGCGTGTGAGCAGGAGACGGCGGGCCGGTCAGCGCGCACGCCACCAGCGCGGGGACGAGGGAAAGGTGCAGCCTGGCTGCCATGAGTTGCGCTCCTTGGCAGATCGAGACGAGTTGTCGCCCGAGGTTGCGTCCCTCGGGCCGCATGCTCAGCGACCGCCGCTACGAGGCTTGCCGATGGGCACGGCAAGCCCCGCTCAAGGGAGTGGACCGAAGTGGCTGCGCGGGTCTGGGCGTTGAATCTAGTTTGCCGCGTCCGCCGAACGAAGCGCGTGCTGACGGCCCCTCTTCCGAGGCCGCGGCACCAGGCCGCATCTTGGTCCTCCCAACCCCGCGGACTGGAGCCCACGGTGATTGCAGGACGAATCGGTGTCCTTGCGGCTCTGACGACGGTCGCCGTGCTGCGCCCGCTCCCGGCGCAACCAACGCGACTCACGCTGGGACAGTGGGTGCGCGTCGTTTCGTCGCCCGACTCCGCCATCCATGAGGGGCGCCTGATTCTCGTCGTCGCCGACTCGGTCGTGCTCGAACACGAGCGGCGCCAGGAATGGCTCAAGCTGGGCAGTGGCGATCGCCTGGACATGCGGACGCGCGTGCGCTCGTTCACGTTGGCTTAGGTACGAGGCCGCCGGTCTTAGGCTGGAGAACACCGCGCCCGACACGCCTTGGGGGCGCTGGGCCGCGTGGGCTAACGGCTCACTCCGCGCGCAGCGCTACCACCGGGTCCACGCGCGCGGCGCGCCGCGCGGGCAGGAAACCCGCCACGAGCGCGACCGCTGCGAGCAGAGCGCACGTCGCCAGGAGGGTCAACGGGTCGGCCGGCCCCACGCCGAAGAGCTGGCTGCGGATGATGCGCGCCGCGGCCAGCGCGGCCGGGACCCCGATCACGAGGCCGAGGAGGACCAGCGCGGCGGCGTCCCGCAGCACCATTCTGAGGATGGCGCCCCCGTCGGCCCCGAGCGCCATTCGCACGCCCAGCTCGTTGGTCCGCCGCGCCACGGCCTGCGAGATGACCCCGTAGAGACCCACGCACGCGAGGACCAGCGCCAGCGCGCTGAAGACGCCGACCAGCCGGGCGAACAGCGCGTCGCGGCCGAGTGAGTCCGTGAACTGCGCGGCAAGCGTCGTCACGCCCGCGATGGGAACCCGCGCGTCTACGTCGGCCACCGCCCCGCGCACCGCGGCGGTGAGATTGGACGGCTCTCCCGCCGTGCGGACCTCCAGCTCGCCCCCGAAAAACGCGGACTGATCCGCGGCCTGCAGGATCGAGAGGAACGCCATGGGCGCCGGCGCTTCCCGGGCCGAGTGGAACCTCGCGTCGCCGACCACGCCGACGATCTCGAAGTCGCCGCTGCGTTGTGAGTCGAACCCGAATCGCCGGCCGACCGGATTCCCATGCGGGAAGTACGCGCGGGCGAAAGCCTGATTGACGACGGCCACGAGCGGCGAGCCGCCAGCGTCGCGCTCCGTGAGCCCGCGTCCCGCGACGATGGGCAGGCCCAGCGTCTCTGCGTACCCGGGGCCGATGGATGGTAGCTCCACGTCCATGCTCTGGTCCGGCGCGGGCCGGAATCCCTGGATGGTGATGGTGTTGCTGCGGCTGCTCCCGCTCATGGGGCTGTACGAGGCCACAGTGGCGGCGCGGACGCCGGGCACCCGGGAGACGCGCTCGATCAGGCGGCGGTAGTAGTCGCCCAGCTCCGCGCTCTTGTAGCCCGCCAGCCGGGTGTCGATGTCCACCAGCAGCACTCCCTCGCGCGCGAACCCCAGGCCCTCCCTCACCAGGTTGACCAGGCTCCGCGCCAGCAGCCCGGCGCCCAGGAGCAGGACGAGGGACAGCGCCACCTGCGCGACGACCAGCGCCGGCGCGAGCCGCGCCCTCCGCCGCGCTGCGGACGCTCCCTCACCGCGCTCCCGCATCGAGGTCGCGAGATCACCGCGCCCCGCGCGGAGCGCCGGGGCCAGCCCGAACAGCACTCCGGAGAGGACCGACACCACCAGCGTGAACGCCAGGACGCGCACGCTGAGCCCTACCTCCACGGGGGAGGTCTGCGCGACCAGCGCCTTCAGGACGCCCACGCCCCACTCGGCCAGTGCGAGCCCGGCCACCCCGCCCAGCCCGGCGAGCAGGACGCTCTCGGTCAGAAGCTGGCGAACCAGCCGCCAGCGGCTCGCTCCGAGGGCCAGGCGCATCGCGACCTCCGGGCGACGCGCGGCAGCAAGGGACAGCACGAGGCTCGCGACGTTCGCGCAGGCGATCAGCAGCACGAATGCTGCCACCGCCATCAGCACCCGCAGCCGCTCGCCGTACACGCTCCGCAGCCACGAGATACCAGCGCCTCCCGGCACCAGGCTGACCAGCGGGCCGCCTATCTTCGCTCGCCGCTCCGGGGTGAGCTGCTCGCCGAATTGCCGCGTGAGCAGTTGCCGCAACGCGACATCCACCTGCGCCTGGGCCTGCTCCAGGCCGGTGCCGGGACGCAGCCGCCCGATCAGGCCAAGCCAGTACGTTTGCTGGTTGCTGAGGTACGACTCCCGACGCTCCACGACCGGCTGGACGCTGAGCGGCAGCCAGAAGTCGGGTGCGCGCCGCACCCTCTCGCCGAAGAAGCTCGGCGGCATGACACCCACGATCGTGAATGGCGATCCGTTCAGACCGACCGTCCTTCCGACCACAGAGGGATCGTCGGCCCAGCGCTCGTGCCAGTACCCGTAGCTGACGACGGCGGCCGGCATCGCTCCAGGCTGATCGTCCTCTGGCGAGAGGGTGCGACCGATGAGCGCGCGCACTTCGAGCACCGCGAAGTAGTTGCCCGACACCAGGTGCCCCTGGGCGAGCTGGGTACGCTCGCCGGAGCTCTTGCCCTCGGCGACGACGCCGAGCCGGTCCTCGCCGCTCCTGAACGCGGCGAGGCCCGTGAATGCGGGGACGTGCTCCGTGAGGTGGTGATAGTCGGCGTAGGAGAATCGCTGCCACGGCGCCGGCATGATGCCGTCGCTCTGGCTCGTTCCCTCCGAGGTCGTGCCGGAGAAGAGGACGAGCGCCTCGGGATGCCCGACCGGCAACAGCTCGAGCAGCACGCCGTTGACGACGGAGAAGATGGCGGTGTTGGCGCCGATGCCGAGGGCCAGCGTCAGCACTGCCACCGCCGTAAATGCCCGGCGCCTCAGGAGCATGCGGGCGCCATATTTCGCGTCCTGGAGCAACTGGCTCAAACGAAACCCCTGCTGGGACCGGATGACCAGCCAGCAAGATCGGTGCCCGGCGCCGGGTGGCTAACCGGCGTGGCGACAGTTAGTTGCACGCCAGGTCGCCGAGCGGGCTGTCCGGTCGTGGGACGCTGCGTCGCGCAGGCGGGCACTGTTCTTCTGGAAGGCCGTGGGAGGTGGAGGCCCAACTGATGGACGGTCGGCACCAGCCGATGCAGTCTAGTTGCTGGCCTGGCCCGCTTGGCGCTCGCGACCGCCTCGCAGGCCTCGAGCGCCCGTTTCACGGAGGTCACTGTGGCTGTCTCACCGAGCGACTCCCTTCCCGCCAGGGGCGACTTCGCGATCCCGCCGGGGCATACGTACCTCGACAGCGCGTTCGTCCACCCGCTCACGGTGGCCGCCGCCGAGGCGGTCGCGCGCTACCTGGACACCCGCACCTTCCGTGCGGAGCGGCGCCGCACGGGTGACGCGCTCGCCGCCGAGGTGAAGCGTGAGTTCGCGGCGCTGATCAACGCCCGGCCCGGGGAGATCGGCCTGGTGCAGAGCACCAGCGCCGCGGAGAACCTGATCGTGCAGGGTCTCGGCCTCCCCTCGGGCGAGGGGAACGTAGTGACCGACGGCCTGCACTACGACGGCTCGCTCGTACTCTACGGCGAGCTGGCCAGGCAGGGACTCGAACTCCGCCTGGTCAGGCCCCGGGACTGGCGCATCGAGCCGGACGACCTGGAGCGGGTCGTGGACCGGAAGACGAGGCTGGTCGCCCTCTCGCTGGTCTCGTGGTACAACGGGTTCCAGCACGACCTCGCGGCCGTGTGCGCGCTGGCCCACGCCCACGGCGCATACGTGTACGCCGACGTCATCCAGGCGGCGGGCAACACGCCGATCGACGTGAAGGCGAGCGGCGTGGACTTCTGCGCGTGCTCGACCTTCAAGTGGCTGATGGGGGACTTCGGCCTCGGCTTCCTGTACGTGAGGGAGGACCTGCTCGGCACCGTCATGCGCCGGACGCAATACGGGTACCAGCAGGCCAACACCGAGCTGCACTATCTGCCGACCGATCCGCCGGCGAGCGCGCCCGTGACCTGGACGCTGCACGGGGACGCGGGCGGGCACTTCGAGGTGGGCTCGTACGCGCAGGCGGCCCTGAACGCGCTCGCGGTGTCGCTCCCCTACCTGCGGCGCCTCGGCGTGGAGTCCATCCAGGCGTATCGCCAGCCCCTGCTGCGGCGCCTGCACGAGGAGATGCCGCGGCTGGGCTTCACGCCGATCACGCCGGCCGGGACGCCGTCGGCGCTGATCGCCTTCGCGATGCCCGGCGCGGAGCGACGCTGGAGCGAGCGGCTGCGGCGGGCGAACGTGGTGGTGGGCCTGAGCGGCGACCGGATGCGGATCTCCCCTTCCATCTTCAACGACGCGCGCGACATCGAGACGCTGCTGGACGCTCTGTCCTGAGAACCGGGCCGGCTCACGCGCCCGGCAGCCGCGCGCGGGGCACGAGCTGCTGTGTCAGCGCCGCCAGGCGGTCGGCGAGACGCTCCAGCTCGCGGGAGCGCAAGCGGAAGGTGCGGCGGTACAATCGCCGCGCGAGCGCCAGGACCCCGCCGATCCACGCCGGGGCGACGACGGGGATGAGCTGCGGGACGCCCACCGCCCCCAGCACACCGCTCCCGGCCGCCGCGACCAGGACCCCGGCGCCCACGGTGAAGCCGGCGAACAGACCCCGCTCGTCGGCCTGCAGGTTCTCGCCGACCGAGATGCGTGTCCGGCCGGCCCGGGCTCCGACTGACACCTGGACGTCGCGGCCGCCGCCGAGGTTGGTGCGGGTCGCGACCCAGGTGAACGACCGTCCGAGGGGAGTCGCCGTCCCGGGGAGGCCGAGGGCGCGAGTGATCTCGTCGACGAGGACCGCGAACTCCGGCTCCGGCACCTCCCCATCCACCATCCGCTCGAACAGTATCCGGCGGGGCGCGCCGACGATCCGCCGACCGAGCGTGCGCGGCTCGGGCTCGAGCGGGCGGTCGAGCTCGGCTGCCGCCTCGCGAATCGCTTCGGGAGCGATGCCGGCCTCCTGTGCGAGTGCCTCGACGCCACCGATGGTCATCGCTCCGCTCTGGGTCGGCGCGTGGGCCTCGGCCTCGGAGGCCCGGCGAACCAGCTCGCGCACCTCGTCCTCCGAGTACAGGCGCCGCACGGCCGCGGGCGGTGTGGCCGCTCCGCTCAGCTCCGCCATCAGAATCTCCGCACTCGCCGTGCGCGCGTCTTCGGCGATGGCCAGCGCGTGCACCAGTGCGGCCTCGACGTGGCGGGGCAGCGCATCCAGCACGGCGCGGTGGGCCGGTGGCGCCTTCACCAGGCGACCCGCGCTCACCGCGTCGTCGGAGGGCCAGTGGCCCGGCACTTCGCCGACGAGCATCTCGTAGGTGATCACCGCGAGGGAGAAGACATCGGTGCGCTCGTCGAGGTCGGTCCGCCCCGCCGCCTGCTCCGGGCTCATGTAGCCCGGGGTGCCGAGGGGGAAGCCGGTACGGGTGAGATTCGCGCCGCCGGCGGTGGTGATGATCTTGGCGATCCCGAAGTCCGTGACGACGGGATGCCCTTGGGAGAACAGGATGTTCTCGGGCTTGATGTCGCGATGCAGAAACCCCATCCGGTGCGCGTAGCCCAGCGCGTCGGCGACGCACCCGGCAATGCCCACGGCACGATCCAGGTCGAGCCGGCATGCCCGCTCCAGCAGCTGCCGCAGCGAGCCGCCCTCGACGAACGGCATCACGTAATAGAGGAACCCTCCCGCCTCACCCGAGTCGAGTAGCGGCAGGATGTTGGGGTGCTGGAGTCGGGCGGCGATCTGGATTTCGCGGTGGAATCGGTCGCCGCCGATGGTCGCGGCGAGCTCCTCGTGAAGGATCTTGAGAGCGACCTGGCGGCGGTGCTTGAGGTCGTGGGCGAGATAGACCGTCGCCATCCCCCCGGCCCCGAGCTCCCGCTCGACATGGTAGCGCCCGCTGAGAGCCGCACCGAGCCGCTCGCTGATGTCGGCCACGCTGGCAAGATGTTGCCACAGCTTCCCCGCCGCCAGGCGGCGCGGGCGTGCCCCTCCCGTTCCGGCGCCCGACCCGCTAAACTTCATTGCTGCCCGCGGCGCGCAGGGCGTCGCCGTGGGACCCACTCCGGGCCTCCCGTCGCGGCGGCCCGTCTTGTTTCGTCGGGCCTGTTCGACTTGCGGTGTGGCTGGACGGGGCCGGGACGCTTCGGGGATCACACTCAGCCAGAGGTACCAGTGATCGGGGCCTTCAGGTTCGAGCACGGCGGTCGCACCTACAGTTGTGCCACCGAGAAGCTGATGACACCACCGGAAGGGACGTGGTGGTGGTTCACAGTGTCGAGCGACTCCAACCGCTATGCTCCGTTCGAGGCGCTCGCGAGTGACACGCCGCAATCGATTCGATCGCGCATCCTCGCGTATTACGAGCATCGCCTGTGGGCCCGCGCGCAGCCCGCAACCCAGCGCCAGCAGTTCGGCCGTCCGGGAAAGCCGACGGCGCGCCCGGCTCCCAAGGCCCGGGCCAAGCCGTGAGCCGGCACCGGAGATGAGCCTTGAGGGCTCAGACCCGTCCGTGACAGGAAGCCCCGCTTGATGAACGCACCTCAGGCGGGGCGTCTTGCACCCGGCGGCCGCGACCGTGGTGTTGCCGTGACCCGTGGCCCGCGTTATACGTGCAGACGTTGTGATCGATCGTCGTCCGTGCGCGCTAATAGCGGGGTCACCTGTGACTGACTGCGGCATCGGTAGGGGCACGAGGGCGCCTGCTCGCCGAACCCGGATCGTCCGCCACACTGCGATCGTCGCGGCGGCATTAGCCACGGCCGCGTGCAAGAACGAGTATACCGGACTCACCCGTGGCGGGGGGGGCGGGGGGGGCGGCACCACCGTGCAGTGGCAGCAGGTGTCCGCGGGTCAGAAGCAGACCTGCGCGCTGACCGCGGGCGGCGCGTCCTACTGCTGGGGCACGAACGACTTCGGCGAGATAGGGGACGGCACGACCCTCCTGGCACGGCACACGCCGGTGCTGGTGACCGGCGGCCACCTGTTCGTCAGTCTCGCCGCTGGGGCGAGCCACAGCTGCGGCATGACGTCGGACGGCGCCGCGTTCTGCTGGGGGCTCAACCTGTCGGGCCAGCTGGGGGACGGCACCACGGCCAATCGGTCGGTGCCAGTGGCTGTCACCGGGGGCCTGGCGTTCGCGAGCCTGAGCGCGGGAGCCATCTTCACCTGTGGTGTCACCACGGCGCAGGCGGCCTACTGCTGGGGAGACAACAGCACCGGTGAGCTGGGCGTGGGCGACACGACGGGGCGCAGCCAGCCGGTGCTGGTGGGGAGCTTTCGAGCCCTGGTATTCGCGTCCCTCAGCGCAGGCGACTGGCCCGCGGCGTACCACGCCTGCGGTCTGTCGCCGGCAGGCGCGGCATCCTGCTGGGGCGACAACGCCCTCGGCGAGCTGGGCGTCGGCGATACCATCCAGCGCACGACGCCGGCGGCCGTGGGCGGCTTCCTGACGTTCGCATCGGTCAGCACCGGAGGAATGCACAGCTGTGGCCTGACGTCGGCGGGCGCGGTCTACTGCTGGGGCGGCAACTCATTCGGCCAGCTGGGCGTGGGCGACACCACGCGGCGCCTCACGCCGGCGCTGGTGCCAGGCAGTCTGGTATTCACGAGCCTCTCTGCGGGCGGCGATTACACCTGCGGGCTCGCGAGCGCGGGCGCGGCGTACTGCTGGGGCAACAATGTCGTCGGGCAGCTGGGGGTCGGCGACACCGTCGGCCGCCTGACGCCCGTCGCGGTGATGGGCGGTCACCAGTTCACCAGCCTCAGCGCGGGTTTGGAGCATGCCTGCGGCATCACGGCGGACGACGCGCTGTTCTGCTGGGGCCGGGGTCTCGAGGGGCAGCTGGGCGACGGATTCACCGCCAATCGGACTCAGCCGGTCGCAGTCCGAAACCCCTGAAGCGCACGCCGTGCGACGTCGCTTCCCGGCGTCGGCTCGGACTTGGGATGTGAAGCCGGTTGTCTGATACGCACCGGGTCCCGGCGAGCACCGTGCCGGACCCGTGCCGGAAGCAGTTGCAGGCCCCTCCACTGCATTTCGCCACAGGTGTTGCATCGAGCGACGGTGTTTCGGCGCGAAGTCCTTGCGCCGCTTGACCTTGGCCGCGGGAGCGTTTCTTGCGCCCCCGGTCGGATTCGAGGGCGTGGAGCCCCTCGAGCCGCGTCACCGGAGGCACGCTGATGGCCGGGGTTTCGCCTGCTGCGTCGGATCGCCATACTCGGTTCGAGCTCGGAATGACGACACCACCACGACCGTGCACGGTCTGCAACAACCCGGTGCCCGGCGGGGACTTGTTCTGCCCCGCGTGCGGAGCCGACGCGCCCACCGAGATCCCGCTCGGCAACCACGGGGCGCCCGATGCCGATGGGACTCCGGCCGCGTGGGCCGAGCTCAAGGCCGAACTCCAGCAGGCTCTCGGCTCGGCATTCGAGGTCCGCCGGCTGCTCGGTCGCGGCGGGTTCGGCGAGGTATGGGAGGCTTTCGACGTACGTCTGAGCCGCTCGGTCGCCGTGAAGGTGCTGCGCCCGGAGCTGGCCACGTCCAGCGCGTTCCGGCAGCGCTTCCACCGTGAGGCGCGGGCCGTCGCCAGGATGCGGCACTCCGGCATCGTGCCGATCTACCACATCGGCGAGACCCAGGGACTGATGTACTTCATCATGCCGCTGGTCGAGGGCGTCACCTTGAAGACGGCCCTCGACCAGGAAGGGCGGCTGAGCCCGGACGAGGCGACACGGATCCTCGCCGAGGCATCGGAGGCGCTGCGCGAGGCTCATCGGCGCGGCATCGTGCACCGCGACCTCAAGCCCGAGAACGTCATGCTCGAGGGCCCGGAGCGGCGGGTGCTGCTCATGGACTTCGGCATCGCCCAGTCCGAGGACCCGGATCGGGAGCTCACGGGGGGTGGCCTCGTGCTGGGCTCGCCCGAGTACATGAGCCCCGAGCAGGCCACCGGGGCCAGGCAGCTCGACGGCCGGAGCGACATCTATTCCCTCGGCGTGGTGGGATACCGCATGCTGGCGGGCAGGCTCCCGTTCGTCGCGCCGACCGCGCGCGAGATCCTGACGCAGCACGTGCTCACGCCGCCGGAGCCGCTGGCGAACTGCGCGCCCGTGCCGCCGCGGCTGTCCGACGCCGTGATGCGCTGCCTGGCGAAGCAGCCTGACGAGCGCTGGCAGTCGGTGGACGACCTGCTCGCGGCGCTGCTGGGGGACGCGCCGATGCCGGACTCGCAGACACTGGTCGCGAGCCCGCCGCTCGGTGTGACGGCGGTGCCGCCGCGGGGCGCGCCGGCGGCGTCCGCAGCCCGCCGGCGCTGGAGGCTCGTGCTCGGCGCTTCGTTCAGCGCGGTCGCCGTCGTGGTACTCGCCTGGTTGGCCATGCGCTGGAGCGAGGTGCGCCGGCGGGAGGCTGCGGCCATCGCTGTGGCGACCTCCTACCAGGGCGCGGCCATCGCCGTTGTGACCTCGTACGAGGAGACGGCGGATAGCCTGCGGGCGATGGCCGACCGGTTCCGTCAGGGCACGCTAACCGGCGCCCAGTATCGTGCCGCGGAGTTGTCACTCCACCGCGCGGTGGAGGCGCGCATAGATGCGCGATACGGCCCCATCCTCAACGACCTGGCGGTGTGGCCCGACGCGTTGCGCGAGCACGTGGGAACGGCGTTGCGCGCGACGTGGGCCGCGACGCTCCCGAGCACGGTGCTGGGGCTGCAGGCGAGCGCGACCGCGGGCTGCGCCATGCAGCGCCGCGACAGCGTGGTGGTGCTCCAGGACGGCGCGAGCGGCACCAATTGCTGGTGGAGCGCCTCGGCGGGCCCCGCCGCTGCGTCGTATGCGGCGCCGGTCGAGTACCTCCTGAGCTTCCAGGTCACTGGAGAGCGCCCCGCGGACGCGGGACTCGGCCTCGCCTGGTGCGGGAGGGCCGCGCGCTGCCGGGTGCTGTGGGCCTGGCTCGAGGGCCGCGTCGAGTGGGCGACGCACTCGCCTGGCGGCGGCCTCAGCGCGCTGCAGCTCGGCCAGCCGCTGCGCGTGGCCGGGGGCGTGCACCTGCTGCGGGCCCGCTTCGAGGGTGGCGGGCTCAGGGTCTGGATGGATGGGCGGCTGGCGCTCGCGCGCGCGGCGGGTGAGGATGCAGCGACGCTGCGTCAGCCCGGTGATCTCCGGGTGGTCGTGCAGAACACGGTGATCACGCTGGCCGGGCCGGAAGCGCTGACCGTGGTGGGGATGCGGCGCTGAGGCTGGCCCGTTTGCCGCGCTGACGCGACGCTCGTCTCGCGCCATCCCCCCGTTTGCGGCCTCTCCATTCACGCGGGCTGGATCCGGGCACGGCGCGAAGCGGGAACCTACAACGCCCCCGACGTGTTGTTATTAGAATCCCCACCAGGTCATTCTGCGAGGAGCAGCCGTGTCCCTGCGCCCGGTCAAGAAGATCATCCAGTCGAAGCCCACGCTGGAGGGCGCCGGCGTCAGGCTGCGCCGCGCATTCGGCTTCGGAAACACCACGGACTTCGACCCCTTCCTGCTGCTGGACGACTTCAGGAACGAGAACCCCGAGGACTACCTCGCCGGCTTCCCGTGGCATCCGCACCGCGGCATCGAGACGATCACGTACGTTCTCGCCGGCACGGTGGAACACGGCGACAGCCTCGGCAACAAGGGGGCACTCGGTGCAGGCGACGTGCAGTGGATGACCGCCGGCAGCGGGATTCTGCACCAGGAGATGCCGAAGGGCGACCCGGCCGGGAGGATGCACGGGTTCCAGCTGTGGGCCAACCTGCCGGCGTCACTCAAGATGACCGACCCGCGCTACCAGGACGTGGCCGCGCGCGACATTCCTGAGGTGACGGACGACGACGGCACCAAGGTCCGGGTCGTGTGCGGGACGTTCTGGGGGAAGAGCGGGCCCGTGGATGGCGTCGCTGCCGACCCGCGCTACCTGGACGTGTGGGTCCCGCCAGGGCGGCGCAAGTCCTTGCCGGTGGAGACGTCGCGCAACGCCTTCGCGTACGTATTCGCGGGGAGCGGCAGCTTCCGGGACGCGTCGCAGCCACGGGGCGTCCTGACCGAGCAGCTCGACCCCGCGGCCACCCTCGTGCGGGAGGAGGCGGGCAACCGCTCGCTGGTTCTGTTCGGCGGCGGCGACGAGGTGACCGTGCAGGCGGGTGAGGAAGGAATCCGCTTCCTCCTGGTCTCGGGTCAGCCGATCGAGGAGCCGGTCGCGTGGTACGGTCCCATCGTGATGAACACGCCGGAGCAGCTGGAGCAGGCCTACGCCGAGCTCCACGACGGGACGTTCATCAAGCACCGCTGAGGCGCACGGCCGGCAGCCGCGAAGCTACGGCAACAGGTTGAACTCGAAGATCGGGGTGGGACCGGCGCCGCAAAACGAGCAGCTCTCCACCACGTAGAGCTTCCGCTCCGCTGAGGACAAGAACGGGTACGCGTCACCGTTCATGTACGCGGGGACCCTGGCCCTCAGGGTGGCCACAGGCGCAAGAGTGGCGCGGTCGTACACGTGGATTATCGGCGGGTCCGACGACGTCTCGTGGCCCACGAGGTAGATCCACGGCTGGTTGGGATCCAGCACCACGTGGTATGCTCCCGCCCACGCACGTGCCGTATGCAGGACGCTCCCGTCAGACGCTCTGAGCGCCGCCAGGACAGGCTCGGAGTCTCTGAGCGTCCGACCGGCCGCCAAGAACAGCGTGTCGCCGTCCGGCGAGAACGCCGCTCCGTCGAGTCTGTGGTAGTCCGCGAGCAGATAGGCCGGCTCGGGGGAATCCAGGCCGAAGACGGGCATCCCGATCCCGGCGTAGTCTCGGCCCAGGACGATCGCCCGATCGCCGCGCGGCGAGACTACGACCTCGTAGGGCTCCTCGATGTGATAGGGCGTGGACGCGGTGTCCCACGCCCCGCTCGGGTTGCGCTTGAAGCTCAACACCCCGTGATGCCACGCTACGATCCAGCGCCCGGTCGCAAGCTGCGCGGCGAACCTGGCGTCCCCGGCGCCCGGACCGGTGTCGGGGGCGACCCACGGTGAGTCGGGTCGCACCGCCACCAGCGGTCCGCAGAACGGGAAGGGCCTGCCCTCGACCGTGATGCGCCCCCCTGCAGCGGGCCCCGGACCGTTGATGCAGGAGATGTCGAAGATCGAGTCGGGGAGCGCCTGAACGGAGGAACGGAGCCGGAGGCTCACGAGGGCGAGCCCCGAATCGAGCGCCATCGCCAGGCTGGCCTGCCCTGCGCCGGGCCACGCGACAGGATGCCCGCCGACCGGGCTCACGGTCCACTTGTCAACAAAGCCGCCCAGAAGCTGAATCGTCCCCACCGTGACGAGGCTGTGACCGCGGAAGCCCAGCTGCACCGTGAACGTCCCTTGGGTATCCGGCGCCGTCACCTTGAGCGTGTCGGGCGGGGCATAGCGCACCGTGACGGTGTCGAGGCCGATGACCACCGTTGGCAGCGTGTCGGCTCCGGTGAGCCCCGTGGCCACCAGCACGACGGTGCTGCCCGCCCACCCGGACGATGCCCCGATGGTCACCGTGGGCTCCGGGATCACGATGGCCTCGCGGCACCCGGTGGCGGTCAGCGCCCCGAGAACTGCGGCCCTGCCGAAGCCGGCCCGGAGTCGGCCGAACGCGAAAATGGTCATCGTGGCGCTCCTTCTCGGGCCCCGTAAGGAGTCGAGGCCGGGCCTCGGCCCGTCGGGCTCCCCAATGCACGATGTGGGCCGGGCGTCAGTCGGGCGTGAGGGCGGCCGTGCCGCCCGATACGATCACGGATGTGGCAATTGATCGGGGGACGGCCTACCTCTCGGACACGAAGCCCCGCCCGGTCGCGCCGACCGGACGGGGCTGTTTCATGCGGCTGCGGCGGGCGCTATT
>Ga0153915_10003828_pt1 | contig 13844 bp, 10 predicted proteins | sample Opewatmetagenome_2_FD_107003 | JGI IMG/M metagenome (GOLD analysis project Ga0153915, IMG submission 107003) | Freshwater wetland microbial communities from Ohio, USA - Open water 3 Core 3 Depth 3 metaG | ecosystem: Environmental > Aquatic > Freshwater > Wetlands | place: USA: Ohio, Lake Erie... | reverse complement strand
TTCGCCATGACGTGCATGGGCCTGGCCATGGGCGGCCGCGTCCATCCTTTCCAGACCGACAATCCCCTGACCATCCTGGCCGTCTTCGCCGACATCGGCAACGGCCTGTTCTACGGCCTGTCGCGCCTCCGCGCTTGGTGACCGGGCGAGCTCGAGCGGGCGACCTTCGAGTTCGGCACGGCCTACATCGCCGGGGCGGGCCTGCTCAACTTCCTCGTCGCCCTGGACGCCTACGACATCGCTGCGGGGAAAAGGCCATGATCTTCGAAAGCCATCTCGCTTCCATGGTCATCTACTCCGCCTTCGTCTCGCTCGTCATGGCGCTCATCCGCCGCACGGAGAAGAAGGACCGCGTCCGCTACGGCCTGATCCTCTTCGCCATCATGACGGCCGGCGCCCTGGCCTTCGGCTGGTTCATGTTCCTCTTCATTAAGAAATAAGCGCCCCGGCCGAGGGACCGGCGAACGCGAACCCTGAGGCGCGAGATCCGAAGGCATGATCGAACTTTTTCACGTCTGGAAGCAATATCAGAAGCCGTTCTGGGCCCTGTCCGACGTCAACCTCCAGATCCGGGCCGGCGATTTCTATTTCGTCACCGGGCCGAGCGGCTCGGGCAAGACGACCCTCCTCAAGATCATCTTCCGCGAGCTCCTGCCGACCGAGGGCCAGATCGTCATCGACGGCGTCAACGCTCTGAAGATCCCCGACTCCAGGATCTGGAAGCTGCGGCGCCAGATGGGCCTCGTCTTCCAGGATTTCCGGCTGATGTTCCAGCGGTCGGTGTTCGAGAACGTGGCCGTCCCGCTCCAGGTCATCGGGACCAACCGCAAGGAGATCCGGCGGCGGGTCTTCGCCACCCTCCAGAAGGTCAACCTCCACCATAAGATGTGGGAATTCCCGGGCCGGCTGTCCTACGGCGAGCAGCAGCGGGTGGCCATCGCCCGGGCCATCGTCAACAACCCGGAGATCATCCTGGCCGACGAGCCGACGGGCAACCTCGACCCCGAGCTGGCCTTCGAGATCGTGTCGCTGTTCAAGGAGATCAACAAGCAGGGCACGACGGTCATCATCGGCAGCCACGACCGGGAGCTCATCCGTCATTTCGGCGACAACATCCTCTTCCTCCAGAAGGGCAAGATCGTCGGAAAGGAAGGACGCTGATTTTCGAAAAGGCCAAGTATTTCCTGAGGCTCACCGGAAACAACCTCTGGCAGTTCCGCGGCCGGAACGCTTTTTCCGTGACCATCATCTGCCTGTCCTTCCTGATCGCCGGGATCTTCCTGGCCCTGTCCAACAACCTCCGCGACACGGCCCGCGACCTCGCCGACAACATGACGATCTCCTTCTTCCTCGAGAAGGACGCGACGCCGCAGACGACCGCGGACCTGCTCAAGGAGGTCGGCCGGCCGGCCTTCATCGAGAGCGTCCGCTTCGTGCGGCCCGAGGAGGCCATGGCGAAGTTCCAGGCGACCTTCCCGGAACTGCGCGACATCCTGGCCAACCTCAAGGCCAACCCCTTCCCGCCGAGCATCGAGGCCCGCGTCCGCAGCAAGATCTCGACGGCCGAGGAGTTGGTGCGGTTCGTCCAGGCGATGAAGGCGCGGCCCGGCGTCACGGACGTCCAGTTCAACCAGGACTGGGTGGAAAAAATGCAGAGTTTCAGCCGGCTGGCCAAGGCGGTCGGGGCCTTCCTGGGCGGCATCCTCATCCTGGCCTCGTTCTTCATCATCTCGAACGTCATCAAGCTGAACGTCATGGCCCGGAGAAACGAGATCGAGATCCTCAGGCTGGTGGGCGCGACGAACCTCTTCATCCGCATCCCGTTCTGGCTCGAGGGGATCGTCCTCGGCCTGCTGGGGAGCCTGATGTCGCTGGGGCTCCTGTTCGTCGTCATCAAGGTGTTCCCGCTCTATGTCGGGCCGTCGCTCGGCGCGCTCCAGCAGCTGCTGAACTTCCGCTACCCGGACCTGGCTCAAGCGCTGGGCCTTCTCGCGGCGGGCGCGGCGACGGGTTTCACGGGCAGCGCCACGTCCGTTTCCAAGTTCCTCAAGAACTGAGGAGCGAATTGTCATCCGTTTTCCCGTATCCGCAAGATATCAAAGTGGTTAAGGTGGGGTCAGGTCTCAAACAGGTGCGATTTTGAAGATTTGACCCCATCCGGTTGACAGGCAGAGGGGAAGGGCATAAAATTCGGGGCCATGGAGTCTCTCGGTCAGGAGCTCAAGAAGGAACGCCAGGCCCGCAACATCTCCATCGACGAGATGTCCTCCTCAACCAAAATCGTCGGCCGCTATCTGGAAGCCCTCGAACAGGACCGGTTCGACGCCATGCCGGGCGGGTTCTTCGTCAAGGGCATCGTCAGGGCCTACGCCAAGTATGTCGGACTCGACGAGAAAGAGGTCCTGGAAAGATACAGGCAGGCCGGGGTTTTCGACGAGCGGGACGGCAGCCGGACGGCCGGTGAAAGATTCGAGGCTTCCTTCCCTGGAAAGAGGAAGCTCATCGTCGGCCTGATCGTCGGCCTGGGGATTGTCCTGGTCCTCGTCGCGCTGATGTTCCTGTGGAAATCGCGCCGGCCCCGGCCGGTCGTGCCCCCGCCCGAAGTCTCGACGGCCCTCCCTCAGGCCCAGCCTTCCTCGGCCGAGCCGGAGAAAAAGGCAGAGGTCGCGCCGGGCCAGGGCCAGCCGTCCGAAGCGGCGCCCGAGACCCGGACGACTCTCGCCGCGGGCCAGCCGGAGACCCGGCCCGGCGATCTGGCCGCGACGCCGGCCGCCGCCGCGCCCGCCGCGCAGGAACCCGCCCCCGCCCAACCGCCCGTCCAGGCCGAAAGCAAAGGTCTGGCCATGGACATCACCTTCCAGGAGGAAACCTGGATTCAGATCTACGGCGACGGAGCGCTCAAAGTCGGCGGCCTCTTCCCGCCCGGCCGGAAGATCCGCCTCCAGGCCCAACGGGAGATCCTCATCTACGTGGGCAACGCCGGCGGCCTGACCTACGTCCTCAACGGCCAGCCCGGCAAAAGCCTTGGACGCTCCGGCGAGGTCCTCAACAACGTCCGCATCACCCTCGACAATCTGAAGGACTTCCAGCGGGAACGGCAGCCGGCGGCCCCCTCGGACTGACGGCATCCCGCGGGACGGCCCTGACCGTGTGACGCATGCCCACAGACCAGTCGGAAGCCATCGTCCTCCGGACGACCAACGTCGGCGAACAGGACAAGCTCGTCGTCCTCTTCTGCCGCGAGAAGGGTATCGTCCGCGGCACGGCCAAAGGGGCCCGGAAATTCGGCAACCGGTTCGGCAGCAGCCTCGAGCCCATGTCCCTCGTCCGCGTCTTCTACTACGAGAAGGAGCGCCGCGATTTCGTCACGATCTCGGGCTGCGATCTCATCGAATCCTTCTTCGAAATACAGACGGAGCCGAAGACGGCCTTTCTCCTGACCTACTTCGCCGAGATCATCGAGGAATTCGCCCCCGTCCGGGCCGGGGAGGACGTTCTCTACCGCCTGCTGCTGACCGTCCTCCGCGCCCTGAAGGAGGGCGGAGACAGGGCCTTCCTGGCGGCCTATTTCGAGGCCTGGCTCCTCCGCGTCAACGGCTATCTCCCGGACCTCGGCACGTGCCGGAAGTGCCGCAAGCCCCTCGCCCCCGGCTGGCTGGGAACGAAGATGGACGGCGCCTTCTGCGGAGATTGTGTTCCCTACAAGAAAGAGGAAGTCCCGGCCGAGACCCAGGCCTTTCTCCGCTGGACCCGCACGAACGCGCCTCCGTCCGGCGGCGCCCCGCCCTTCCCCGCCGCAGAGATCGGCCGCATCCGCCGGATTCTCCAGGCAATGATCATCTATCACCTGGAACGCGAGCCCCGCACCCTTCAGTTCATCAGAGACTGAGGCGCCGGGAGAAAAAATAAAGCCCGCCCCGGCCGGAGCCGAAGCGGGCTTATGGTCCGCAGTCAAACCGGCGAGCACCTGGTGGAATCTATTTCTTGATGGTCGAGATGAACTCCTCGACCTCGGGGATGCCTCCCTGGAAAATGAGGTAGCCGTTGGACGGCTCTCTCTCCGTGATCTCGCCGGCGATCGGCGTCAGCATGATCTTCCGGACCTCCTCGAGGTCCCTGGTGTGGCCGAGGGCCCAGGCGAGCTTGACATAGGCGACCTCGGGCAGCATGTTCGCGCCCGGGATGACGCCGAGCTCCATCATGTCGCGGCCCGTGTCGTAGACGTACATCTGGACATAGCCCCAGAGCGTCTGGACCGTCATGTAGACCGCGATCCCCTTGTCGCGGCACTTCTTGAGCGAGGGATAGAGCGGCTTGTTGACATGGCCCAGGCCCGTCCCGGCGATGACGATCCCCCGGTAGCCGTTGTCGATGAGGGACTCGATGATGTCGGGCTTCATGTTCGGGTAGTAATAGACGATGGAGACCTTCTCCTCGAAGGCCGTGTCGATCGTCACGGCGCGGTCGGAGCGGCGCCTCTTGTAGTCCTGGCGGAGCGGCGTGATCTTATCCCGGCTGACCATGGCGATCGGGATGTCGCTGACCGTCCGGAAGGTGGAGCGGTAGCTCGAGTGCATCTTCCGCACGCGCGTCCCCCGGTGGAGGAGCCCGTACGTGTCCGAGGTCGGCCCGAACATGCAGACCATGACCTCGGCGATATCGCTCTCGGCGGCCGTCTTGACGCTGTGCATGAGGTTGAGGGCGGCGTCGGACGAGGGCCGGTCCGAGGACCGCTGCGACCCGACCATGACGATGGGCACGGGCGGGTTCTGGACCATGAAGGACAGGATGGCCGCCGTGTGGTGCATGGTGTCGGTGCCGTGGCCGATGACGATGCCATGGACGCCCTTCTCGATCTCGCGGCCGATGGCCTTGGCCGTGGCGATATACTGCTCGGGTCCCATGTTCTCGCTGAAGACGCCGAAGAGCTTCTCCGTCTGGAGGTTGCAGATATCGGCCAGCTCGGGAACCGAGCCGTAGAGCTCGCCGGGCGAGAAGGCGGGGATGACCGCGCCCGTCCGGTAATCCAGGCGGCTGGCGATCGTCCCGCCCGTGCCGAGGAGCTTGACCGTGGGCTTGGCGGGATCGTAGGGGAATTCCTTCTCGGGGATCTTGTAATGGGCCTCTTTCCGGCCGCTGATGGCCACGGCCTGGATCGACCGGGCCGCGAGACCGATGTTGTAGCCCGAGCGGAGCTTGAGGACGACGTGGTACGGATCGGCCGTCTCCGAGCGCGGCAGGATGATGCCCGTGTAGGTGCCGCGGGCCGTCTTGATCTCGACGTCGCTCCAGACCATGGCCCCGAAATTCTTCAGGGCGGCGAGGGCCTCCCCCCTATAGCCTTTATAGTCGTCTTCGCCGGCCATCATCGTTTCTCCTCGGCGGGGCCTTCGATCTTCGCGGCCACGACGGGCGCCGTCGCCGCGCCGTCGACCAGGCCGCGGAGCCGGCTCATGACCAGGCCCATCAGGACATGGTCTTTCTTCGCGGGATTGTGGATCTTCATCGACGCCATCCGCCCGGACTCCTCCTCGACGACGGCCTCGACCTCCGCCGCCGAGGGCACGGGAAGCGGCCGTCCTCCGGGGAAGCCGCCGGTCATGGCCAGGTAAATCCCGTCGCGCGCGATCTTCCCCTCCTTGTAGAGCGCGAAGATCGCCCTGAGATTGTCCTCCGCCAGGACCGCGGCCAGACGCGCCGGGTCGAGGCCCTTGCGGCGGAGCCGCTTGGGATACTGGACGAGGGCCACCGAGGCCAGCGTGGCGTCGATCTTCCAGTCGTCGACGAGCGTCTCGAACAGCCCGGCCAGACGCGACATGGCCAGGGGACGGACGACGTCGGCCGGAACGCCGAGGCCCTCATAGCGGGACTCGCGCGCCCAGATGGGCGCGGGCAGGCCGCGCCGGAGCCGTTCCAGGCGCTCTTCCGTGACCTGCTTCGGCGGCAGGTCCGTATCCGGATACATCCGCTCCGGCCCGGGCAGGATGCGCTCGAAACCGTTCGTGCCGTCCTTGAGCGCCTGGCGCGTCTCGGAGGGGACGCCGATTGCGGCCTCCCGGGCCCGGATGACGATCTCCTGGGCGCCGGTCTTGACGTCCTCGGGACTGCCCCAGACAACGACCAGGGTGTCGTCCGCGGTCGCCTTGACGGCCTTGCGGAGAGCCTCCCACTTGGAGCTCGAGAGGGTCTCGGAGGCGCTGTCGGAATGGACGATGTTGGGAAGCTTGGTCAGGCAGGCGACGACGCGGACGCGGTCGGAGATCTCGCGGGAGAACCGCGTGTGCGTCTGGGTCTGCCAGGCGAGGAGGTCGCGGAAGCCGCGCAGGACGACGCAGGAGGCGACGAGCCCGGCCTCGAGGGCGTCGCGGATGGGCAGATAGCTCGTGTTGTGGAGGATGCGGCTGACGTCCGCTGTCTCGGACTTGAAGGTCTCCGGCGTGATGCCGCGGCGGCGGAGCTCGTCGCGCAGGAGGAGCAGGTTCCACTGCCTCATGGCCTCGTGGTAGGTCAGGAGCGGGATGCGGGGGATGCGCGGCACGCCCTTGATCTCGATGCGCGTCCCGCCGCGGACGCTGACGTTGACGTCCTCGCGGCCGGCCCCCAGCCCGGTGCGGACATGGCCGGTGCTGCGGACGAGGCGCCGCAGGATCTGGGCCACCTCGGCCACTTCCTGGGGCGTCCGCATCTCCGGCCCGGTCACGGTCTCGATCAGCGGCATGCCCAGGCGGTCGGTCCGGTAGATCCGGCGGTGGCCGATGTCGCTGACCTCGCGGCAGGCGTCCTCCTCGAGGCCGAGCTGGAGGATGGAGACGCGGCGGTCCTTATAGGGGATGGAGCCGTTGACGCCGACGATGGTCGTCCGCTGGAAGCCGGTCGGGATGCTGCCGTCGAGGTACTGCTTGCGGGCGATGTGGAGCTCGTCGACGAGGTTGAGATTGTAGAGCATGGCGATGCCCAGGGCGTGGTCGAGGGCCTGCTCGTTGATCATGAAGGGCGGCGTGTCGTCCATCTCGTAGGTGCAGACCGTCTCCCGGTTGATGCGGTAGATGATTTCCTTCCTCGTCTTGAATTCCATCAGGGCCGTGCCGTCGTACTCGCCGAGCTCGGACAGGGTCGGGCGCATATGGCGCAGGATCTCGGCATCGTACTTGTCGCTGTAGCGGCCGGCCGGGCAGCGGCAGAAGAGCTTCTTCTCGGTCAGGAGCTGCTGATGGATCTCGAGGCCCGAGCGGAACCCGATCTCCTCGTAATCGGCGTCGGTCATCTCCGGAAACGGCTTGAACCGGAAGGGAGAAGGAGAGGAATTTTCGTTCATGCTGTACTCGTCCCTGCGTGATAAGGGAGGCATTATACCACAGCTAGAAGATATCCTGCTTGATGCCGAAGGCCTCGCAGATGACCCGGATCTCGTCGACGCTCAGGCCGGTCGCCTGCTCGCCCCGCGCCAGGTTCATGCCTTCGTAGCGGGCGGCCGTCTCGGCGTACTCGATCCGGTCGGAGGCCCGCTTGACGGACGTGTCGGACCGGGCCATGACGCCGTGCTTGGCCCACAGGACCACGCGGTGGCCCCGCAGGGCGGCGACCGTCGCCTCCATCATCTCCTTCGACCCCGGCACGCGGAAGGGGACGAAGCCGACGCCCTCCGGCAGGTTGATGATGAGCTCCGGCTGCCAGCGCAGGAGATGCCGGTTCAGATACGCCTGCTCCTGGTAGCGGGGCACGTTGCTCAGGTAGGTGATGTTGGGCGGCTGGGCGTGGATGACGGCGTGGAAGTTGGTCCCGGTCGAGAGGATCTGGTCGCGGTGAACGGCCAGGTGGGAATTGAGCTCGCTCGTCAGGTGGACGAACAGCCGCTCCGGGGACGTGAACAGCCGGGCCGTCCGCCCCCCGGCCTCGACGACGAGGAAGCCGAGGTTCGCGGCCGGGTCCTGAATGATTTCCCGCAGGCGGCGGCCCGAGCCGGTCACGATGAACGTTTTTCCGGCCAGCTCGGGCAGCTCGAGCGGCAGGGTGATCGTCTCGCAGAGCGGAAACAGCCGCCCGGGCTCCAGCGGCCAGCCGGCGAAGACCGAGATGTTGCCGGCGGCCCCCTCGCTGGCCTCGATGTCCGACAGGCGGCGGCCCGCCTCGCCGACGAGCTTCACCAATTCTTCGAGTCGAGGATAGGGTTTTTCAATGCTCATGATCGGCCGAATTATAGCACATTCCCCCGCCTCGATCCCCGGCCGCGGGGCCGGCCGCAAAGCGCCGGGACAAATCAGACGAGATAGTCCTGGACCTTGCCCTCGCCGTCGACGCGGCGCATCCAGACCATGACGGGCTTGCCGTCCCTGTCGTAGAACTGGCCGACGAGGATCAGGATGAGATCCACGAGGTAGCCGATGAAGAAACAGCCGAACGTCAGCAGCCAGAGAATCCCGGTGCCCGTCTTGCCGACATAAAACCTGTGGCCGCCGAACATCCCGAACCAGGCGCAGAGAATGAGCGTGACCAATCTCGATTTTTCCGACATCCCACAACCTCCCTCATGCGCGCCTCATGCCCGCGGCGCGCTGGATTTGATGTTTATATATCAGAGCCGGCACGCCGGCGTCAACCGGACGGGGTTGATTTTTCATCCGTCTTGTGTAAAATATGGACTTTCTATCGGGAGGAATGCACCATGAACTTACTCGGATTGGCCCGCCACGGGCTGAACTCCTTCGAACAGATCGCCATCATCGGCGTCCTCTTGACGGCCTTCATCAGCCTCTGGTACGCCTGGATGCTGCGCAAGACCGTGCTCCGCAAGGACAAGGGGACGGACAAGATGCAGGAGGTCTGGAACGCCATCCGCATCGGCGCCGACAGCTACCTCAGCCGCCAGCTCAAGAAGATCCTGCCGCTCATCGGCATCCTGGCGGTGGCCCTGTTCCTCAGCGTCTACGTCGTGCCGGCCAGCGTCGAGGCCGTGGCCGAGTTCGGGCAGGAAAAGGCCCGGATCATCATCGCCATCGGCCGGACGATCGCCTTCGTCATGGGCGCCTCGTTCTCCCTCATCGTCGGCCAGCTGGGCATGCGCATGGCCATCCAGGCCAACGTCCGGGCCGCCTCGGCCGCCCGGCGGAGCTTCAACGAAGCCCTGTCCATCGCCTACTACGCCGGCACGATCACGGGCATGCTGACCGACGGCCTCGGCCTCTTCGGCGGCACCGTCATCTTCATCATCTTCGGCACGGCCGCGCCCGACGCCCTGCTGGGCTTCGGCTTCGGCGGCACGCTCCTGGCCCTGTTCATGCGGGTCGGCGGCGGCATCTTCACCAAGGCCGCCGACGTCGGCGCCGACCTCGTCGGCAAGGTCGAGAAGGACATCCCCGAGGACGACCCGCGGAACGCGGCCGTCATCGCCGACCTCGTCGGCGACAACGTCGGCGACTGCGCCGGCATGGCCGCGGACATCTTCGAATCCTACGAGGTGACGATCGTCTCCGGGCTGATCCTGGGGCTGGCCCTGATGGCCATCGACCCCACCCACTCCCTGAAGTGGATCGTCTACCCGCTCATCATCCGGGCCATCGGCGTCATCTCCTCGATCCTCGGGACCTTCACCGTCCCCATCTGGGAGCGCTTCCCGCTCAAGTTCCTCCGGGCCAAGGACGCCGAGGGCGCCATGTTCCGGTCCTACGAGGTGTCGAGCGTCAACACCATCGTCTGGTCGTTCGTCGTCGCCGTCCATTACGCCCACGACTGGCGGCTGGCCATGCTGACCTCGGTCGGCGTCGCGCTGGCCGTGGCCTTCAACCCGCTGACGTCCTACTTCACCTCGACCCGCAAGAGCCCGGTCAAGGAGATCGTCCGCTCGACCAAGACCGGCCCGGCGACGACCATCCTCTCGGGCCTGTCGGTCGGCATGGAATCGAGCGTCTGGGCCGTCGTCGTCATCGCCCTGAGCTTCTTCATCGCCCTCCTCCTCTACAGCAGCGCCGGCGCCACCTACGTCCTCTACGCCGTGGCCATGATCGGCATCGGCATGCTCAGCCACACCGGCAACAACGTGGCCATGGATTCCTACGGGCCGATCTCGGACAACGCCAACGGCATCGGCGAGATGGCCTGGCACGACATGAACGACGAAGAGACCAGGAAGGCCCGCCAGATCATGGCCGACCTCGACGCCGTCGGGAACACGACCAAGGCCATCACCAAGGGGGTGGCCATCGCCTCGGCGGTCATCGCGGCGGTCTGCCTGTTCGCCTCCTTCATCACGGACGTCGGCCGCGTCCAGCTCCAGCTCGGCATCAAGGACGTCATGAACGCCATCCGCATCTCCGACACCAAGGTCTTCATCGGCCTGCTCCTCGGCGGCGCGCTCCCCTGGCTCTTCAGCTCGCTGTCGATCAAGGCCGTCTCGCGGGCCGCGGGCCTCATCGTCGAGGAAGTCCGGCGGCAGTTCAGGATCCCGGGCATGATGGAGGGCAAGGTCAAGCCCGACTACGCCCGGGCCGTCGGCATCTCCACGGCCGCCGCCCAGAAGGAGCTCATCCCCCTGGCCATGATCTCGGTCCTCATGCCGCTGGCCGTCGGCCTGATCCTCCAGGTCGAAGCCCTGGGCGGGTTCCTGGCGGGCATCATCGTCAGCGGCCAGCTCCTGGCGGTCTACATGGCCAACGCGGGCGGCGCCTGGGACAACGCCAAGAAGTCGATCGAGGACGAGCCCCGCAACCTGGCCGCCAACACCGGCAAGGGCTCGGAGCGTCATAAGGCGAGCGTCGTCGGCGACACGGTCGGCGATCCGCTCAAGGACACGGCCGGGCCGGCCCTCAACCCGATGATCAAGGTCGCGAACATGGTCAGCCTGCTGGCCGCGCCCATCATCGTCAAGTACAGCCACATGAGCCTGGGCGTCATCATCGTCGCCGCGCTCATGCTCGTCGGCGTGGGCTGGGCCATCTGGAAGAGCAAGCGGGAGGCCCCGTCGCTCTTCGCGGAAGACAAGGCCGCGAAATAGATCCGTTCCGACACAAAGGGGGCGCGGCAACGCGCCCCCTTTTTTTTGTTCTTCTCCCGATTCCGGGAGGTTATCAGGTTTAGGTATGGACAACGGCAGCACTGCTATATCATGGAATCGACCAAAACCCCAGATAAGCAGGAGGCTGCCGTGCCCGATTTCCAGTCTATCGCTTTCCTCGGTCAGTGGGAAGGGTATTCCACCGGTGATGTTCAACGTCTCGAGCCTGGCCCCGGCCGTCCCCGGCCAGAGGTCTGGATCGAGCTGAGGCCGAAGAAGGCTCATCCCTTTCGCTGCAGCGGCTGCGGCCGCCGCTTGTCCTTGCCGCCTTTCTTCGCTATCCTTGGGCGGGAGGGCTTCTCGATGCCAAAGTTGTTGACGACGATGATCCTGACGGCCATGATTTCGGCCGCGACTCATGCGGGCCCGGCGGTCCAGGAGATCAAGCCCGGCGCCGGGAGCTGGGACCCGGAATCGGGCCTCGGCAATCACCGGGCCGTGGTCAGGGTGGAGACTCTTTCTCCCTCCGGCGATCCGGCAACGCGCCCGCTCAAGAACGCCTTTGCCGTCCGCGTCCGCATCCCCTGGCGGCGGCGCGACGCCGAGCCCGGGAAAAAGGGCCTCATCGTCGTCGACGCGGCGACGGGCGCCCGCGTCGCGAACGTTTTCGCCGCCGACGTCAACCGCGAGTTCGGCGACATCGTCTTCGAGCCACGGACGGTCCCAGGCGACTATTTCTTCTACTATATGCCCTACAAGTCCGAGGGCCGGAAAAACTACCCGAACGTCAAGTATGATCCGCCCCAGGCGACGGCCGACGCCGCCTGGCTCGCGGCCATCGGCGCCGGGGCCGGCCGGATGGGACCGGCCGGGATCGGCTCGCTGCCGTCCGCGGCCTTCGTTAAGATCCAGTCGGTCGACGAGTTCAACGGCTTCGAGCCGATGGAAGTCATCGCCACCGCGGCCGAGACCAGGGCCTTGATGGAGGCCTATCCGGACGATCCCTGCCTCATTTTTATCGAGGACAGGCGTCATCCCATCCGCATGACGGACGATCTGCCGCAGCGTTGGATTCTCAAGGGCCCGGCGGCGTCGTTTATGTCGGAGGCCGCGCCCGGGGAGTTCATCGCTTTCCAGATCGGCGTCTGGGCCGACCGGCGGGCGATCGACGATATCGGAGTGACCTTCACCGAATTCAAGCTGTCCGAACCGGCCGCGCCGTCCGGCTCCGCTTCGCTCGCCGCCGTCATCCCCGCCTCCGCCGCGACCTGCTTCAACACGGGCGGCTCGAATTGGGACGGGACCAGTTTCAAGAAGTCCGTCCCGGTCGGGAAGGGAAAAGTCCAGGCCCTCTGGTGCGGCGTCCAGATTCCAAAGGACGCGGCGCCGGGAGCGTTCAAGGGGCGCGTGGCCGTCGCTCCGAAGGGTTGGCCCGAGACCTGCGTGGACGTCGAGCTCCACGTGAGCGGCCCGACCCTCGCCGATGCCGGCGATTCGGATCCTTTCCTCATGACGCGGCTCCGCTGGCTCAATTCGAGGATTGCCTTCGACGACGGCATCGTCCCGCCGTACACGCCCCTCAAGGTGGAGAAGGCGGCCGTGAGCTGCCTGGGACGATCGCTCGAGATCGGGGCCGACGGCCTGCCCGCCCGGATCATGAGCTGGTTCGCGCCGGAGATGACCCGGCTCGCACGCAAGCCGGTCGCCCTGACCGCAGCGCCGTTTGCGCTGAAAGTCATCGACGCCGCGGGCCGCGTGATGGCCTGGACGCGGGCCAAAGGGCGGCCGGAGTTCACGAAGACGTCGGCCGGCGCCGTCGCCTGGAAAGCCGAGAGCCGCGCGAACGGCCTGACGATGACCGTCGTCGCGCGGATGGAATTCGACGGCTTCGTCGGCTACAAGATCGCCCTCGCGGCGGACCGCGACGTCGCGGTCTCCGATATTTCGCTCGAAGTCCCCGTCTCCCCCGCCTGCGCCCGCTACATGATGGGCCTCGGCTTCAAGGGCGGCGAGCGGCCGGAGTCGTTCGACTGGACCTGGGACCAAAAGAAGAACCAGGACGCGCTGTGGATCGGCGCCGTCAACGCCGGCCTGCAGATCTCGTTCCGGGCCGAAAACTATTCCCGGCCCCTCAACACGAACTTCTACCAGTCGAAGCCGCTGAATATGCCGCCATCGTGGTGGAACGACGGCCAGGGTGGCGTTTCGGTCCGGACCGTGCGCCCCTCCGCCGGGGCCGCCCCGTCAGCGGTCCTCGTCGCCGCCCGCTCGGGCCCGCGCCTCCTCCGGGCCGGCCAGGCCCTCCATTTCGACTTCACCCTTCTCCTGACGCCCTTCAAGCTCCTCGACCCCGCGTCGCATTTCGGCCAGCGCTATTTCCACGCCTTCAAGCCGCTCGACGACGTCGCCGCCGCCGGGGCCAACGTCATCAACATCCATCACGCCAACGACATCAATCCCTACATCAACTACCCCTTTTTGAGGGCGCGTGAGATGAAGGCCTACATCGACGAGGCCCACCGCCGCGGCTTCAAGGTCAAGATCTACGACACGGTCCGCGAGCTCTCCAACCGCGCGGCCGAGCTCTTCGCCCTGCGCAGCCTGGGGCACGAGGTCTTTTCCCCCGGCCCGGGCGGCGGCTGCTCCTGGCTCCAGGAGCACCTCGGCGGCGATTACATCGCCGCCTGGTTCGTGCCCGACCTCAAGGACGCCGCCGTGATCAACAGCGGCATGTCGCGCTGGCACAACTATTACCTCGAGGGCCTCGACTGGCTGGCGCGCAACGTCGGCATCGACGGCCTCTACCTCGACGACGTGGCCTTCGACCGGACGACCATGCTGCGCCTCAGGAAGGTCC
>Ga0153915_10003827_pt1 | contig 13847 bp, 15 predicted proteins | sample Opewatmetagenome_2_FD_107003 | JGI IMG/M metagenome (GOLD analysis project Ga0153915, IMG submission 107003) | Freshwater wetland microbial communities from Ohio, USA - Open water 3 Core 3 Depth 3 metaG | ecosystem: Environmental > Aquatic > Freshwater > Wetlands | place: USA: Ohio, Lake Erie... | reverse complement strand
CCCGAAGAAGGAAAATATCATTGGGACGGCCACAGAAATTGCGGAATCTGTCTTGATCCCGAAGAATCGAAAAAATACAACAATCTTTGCCCGCGCTGCGGAAAACCGCTGACCATCGGTGTGCTCAATCGCGTTTACCGTTTGTCGGACAGGAAAAAAGGCGAAAAGCCGGAAAAAACCATTCCTTTCGAGCGCATGATTCCCTTGGAAGAAATAATTGCCGATGTTTTGGGCATCGGTACGGGAACCAAGGGCGCACAAATCCATTACAAAAACCTGATTAAATTATTCAACAGCGAGTTTAACGTGCTGCTTAACGTGAAAAAAGAAGATATTGCCAGTGCAACCATGCCGGAAATCGCCGAAGGCATAGAAAGAGTGCGCCAGGGCAAGGTTTTTATTTCTCCGGGTTGCGACGGAGATTTCGGAAAAATCAGTGTTTTCGGAAAAGAAGAGGGGCGGCCCAAAACCAGGGGAGGGCAAGAAACCTTATTTTAGAAATTAGCCCGCCCGCCCTGACTACCGTCAGGCAGGCGGCAGGCAGGGAATTAGAAATTTTATTTATATGGTTTCAATAGACAATTCCATTCTTAATCTTTTGTACGAACATCGTTATGTTTTTGCTTTTTTGGGCGCACTTTTCGAAGGTACCTATATTATGCTTTTATCGGGCGTACTTTTTAAATTCGGTTATTTTAATTTTTGGGGCATGCTTGCGGTTCTGATGTCGGGATATTTTCTCAACGGCATTATCTGGTACCTGATTGGAAGAGCCGGGGGTTATAAGATTTTGGATAAATGGGGCAGGCGCATGCATCTGACGAGAAAACTGATAGAAAAAATAGAAAGTTATTTTCTCAAACATAGCATGAAAACGATTTTTCTTACCCGCGTTACCTACGGATTCAGTATGTATGTTTTAATGATTGCCGGAAGTTTGAAAACCAAATGGAAAAAAATACTTTCGGTGACTTTTTTCGCGACGATAATCTGGGTATTGGTGATGATGGGCATAGGATATATTTTTGGTTTAGGCTATTCGGCTATGGGAAAAGTAACCAAAACTATTGCCGTGGGACTGACGATTCTTATTTTCGCGATAATTGCCCTGGCTTCGATTTTCACTATTTATCTTTTGATAAAATTTGTCAAAAAAATATTTATCAGCGACGTGGAAAAAGAAGAAGCCACTCTTTTAGAAAAGACGGGCGAGATATTCAATAATCTTTTTAATGACAAAGATAATTAAATATTAATTTTAACCATATTTTGATAGAATCATGCTTAAGACAAAAATCAACAGAATAATCAGGACATTGATTGGCGCGGATTTGGTTTTTTTATCCGCGCTGGGCCTGATTGCTCCCGTTTTCGCCATTTTTATCACCGATAAAATAAAGGGAGGTAGTGTCGAAGTGGTCGGTTTTGCCGCAGCGATTTATTGGATAGGCAGGTCGATTTTCGAAATACCGATTGCGAAATTCCTGGATAGGACAAAAGGAGAAAAAGATGATTTATATTTTCTGGTTGGCGGTTACATAGTGGTTGCGCTTGTTCACTTTGGATATATTTTCAGTTCTCTGCCTTGGCATATATATATTTTGGAAGGAATTTATGCACTTGGCGCGGCCTTGTCCTGGCCAGCGTGGAGTGCACTTTTCACGCGTCATATCGACAAAGGCAGGGAGGGATTCGAGTGGAGCGTTGAACATGTTTCCTTTAGCGCGGGATCGGGAATTACCGGTGCAATCGGAGGGATTGTAGTGGCGACTCTGGGATTTAATATCGCATTTATCATTGCCGGAATCTTTGCTCTGCTTGGCGGTATGCTGCCCTTGATTATTTATAAAGACGTCAAAAAAGGAGAAAATTGGTTTTTGGGTATTTTTAAGAACAAGTAATTGACAAAAATGTCCGACAAAAAAATCAACAAAAAAATGAAAATTGAGGAAATCCTCAACGAGCATCCTGAAACAATGGAGATTTTTCTCAAATACGGATTTCATTGTCTGGGGTGCGCTGCGGCAAGCTTCGAAAACCTGGAAGAAGGCGCAAAGGCGCACGGCACAGATATCGATGTATTATTGAAGGATTTGAATGATAAAATAAAAGAGAAATAACGGATTTAAAATATGATAACCAATGAAGAAATAGCGCATATTTTAAATAACATTGCCGAGTATTTGGCAATGGAGGATGTTCCGTTTAAACCTCGAGCCTACGAAAAAGCGGCAATGAATATCGAAGCGCTCGACGAAAGTGTTTTTGAAATTTACAAAAAAGGCGGAATCAAGGCCCTGGAAGACATACCTGCGGTAGGTAGGGGCATTGCCGAGAAAATCGAAGAACTGCTCAAAACCGGAAAAATAAAGGATTTCGAAAAACTGAAAAAGAAAGCGCCGGTAAAAATCGAAGAACTTAGCGCGGTTGAGGGAGTGGGCCCGAAAAAGATTCTTAAATTGTACAAAGAACTCAATATCAGAAACGTAAAAGACCTCGAACATGCGGCTAAAGCGGGGAAAATAAGGAATTTGGAAAATTTTGGGGAAAAAAGCGAACAAAACATTTTATTGGCAATAAGTTTTCTCAAGGGAGCAAGTGAAAGATTTCCTTTAGGTTACGTTCTTTACGAGGCAAGGCACATCAAAGAAAGGGTAGAGAAATTAAAAGGTGTAAAAAAATGTCTTTTAGCCGGCTCAATGAGAAGAATGAAAGAAACTATCGGTGATGGGGACCTTTTGGTAACGGTCGCCTCGCAAAAAATTGCCGATGAGGTTATGGATTATTTCATCAATATGCCCGAGGTGGCGCATGTGCAGAGTCATGGTACGACCCGTTCCTCGGTCAAGCTTAAAAACCACATGGATTTCGACTTGCGCGTGGTGCCCGAGGAAAGTTTTGGTGCCGCTTCCCAGTATTTTACCGGCAACAAAGACCATAATATTGTGCTGCGCAAAATTGCGATAAGAAAGGGGTGGAAGCTTAATGAATACGGTATCTATAAAAGAAACAAGCAGATTGCCGGAAAAACCGAAGAAGAGATTTATAAGCTTTTAGGTTTGCGTTGGATGGAGCCGGAACTGAGGGAAAATACCGGGGAAATCGAAGCGTCTTTGAAAAATAATTTGCCGAAAATTATCGGCTACGACGACTTGAAAGGCGATTTGCAAACGCATTCCAAATTATCTGATGGCCAAAACACAATCGAGGAAATGGCGAAAAAAGCCAAAGAAATGGATCTTGAATATATTGCCGTTACCGACCATATCCGGGGGGTTTTTGACCACAAAATTGGAGAAAAGGAACTATTGGCACAGGCCAAAGAAATCGACAAATTAAATTCAAAATTCGATAAATTCAAAATACTCAAAGGGGGAGAAGTGGATATTCTTAATGACGGAAGATTATTTATGAAAGATGAAGTTTTGAAAAAACTCGATATTGTCGGGGCTTCGGTGCACGCGAATTTCAAAATGCCGAAAAGCAAAATGACTGAAAGAATCATTACTGCGATGAAAAATCCCAATGTAGATATGCTTTTTCATCCCACAGGTAGGATAATCGGACAAAGACCGCCATACGAAATAGATATGGAAAAAATCATTCGTGCGGCTAAAGAAACGAGAACGGTTTTAGAAATCAATTCATATTTTAACCGTTTAGATATCAACGATGAACACGTAAAAATGGCCAAAGAAGCGGGAGTGAAAATAGCTATTAATTCCGATGCGCACCAAAGCATCCATTTTAAATATCTAGAGTTGGGTATTGCCCAGGCGCGCAGAGGGTGGGCCGAAAAAAATAACATTATTAATGTCTGGTCCTTAGACAAAATGTTAAGAATGCTTAAATGAAAAAATTTTTTTCTTATTGGTTGCCCGTTTTAATATGGGCTATTTTTATCTTTTCTTTATCCGCGATTCCCAATTTGAAATCGGGACTGGAGGAAGATTATATTTTGCGCAAAATTGCCCATGTTCTGGAATTTATGATTTTGACCCTTTTACTGTTTCGCGCAATAAAATTCTCTGATGTCGATTTCAAAAAAGCAATTGTATATTCTTTTATTATTGCCCTTTTTTACGCGTTCTCCGATGAATTTCACCAGTTTTTTGTTATAGGACGTCAGTGCAGCATAAAAGATGTCGGCATCGACAGCATCGGTATTTTCATCGCAGCGGGATTGTGTTATATTAGAAACAGAAAAGGTCGCAACCGCAATTTAGAATAATTAGGTCAATTAGAGTAATTAGAAATTTTAATTCATGTTTTTCATGTTTTATTATATCGGATTCATTGCCTGGAGCCTGATTGTTATCGGAGTTTTGGCGCTTTTGACCAATTTGGGGTTTATCAGTTCCTCGATTTGGACCTGGTGGCCGGTTTTATTGGTGATTCTGGGCGCTTATACTCTGATTTTGAAAAAGAAAAGGAAAAAAATCGCCTTGCACGGGATTTTCCAGAGACTGGCTTCAGACGAAAGAATCCAGAGTAAGTTGAGTAAAATAGTGGATACCGTGGATGAGGTAGTGGAAAAGAAAATAGACGAATGGCACAACGAGGTAACCGAAGGCAAAGAAGATGAAAATACTGGCAGAGAATAAAAAAGCATTTTTCGACTACGAGATACTACAAACTTATGAGGCCGGCATTGCTCTTTTCGGCTTTGAGGTTAAGGCAATAAAAACCGGCCACGTCAGTTTAAAAAGTTCTTATGTAGTAATAAGAAACAACGAAGTTTTTTTGATTAATGCGCTAATCCCGCCGTACCAGCAGGCGAATACTCCGGAAAATTATGATACGCAAAGAAGCAGAAAACTTTTACTTAAAAAATCCGAAATCAGAACGCTTATCGGCAAGGCGAAGACAAAAGGATTGACATTGATTGCGTTAAAGCTATATACTAAGAAAAGCAAAGGCCCCCAAGGACGGGGCAAGATAAAACTGGAATTCGCCGTAGCCAGGGGAAAACGGCAAATAGATAAAAGGGAAACAATTAAGAAACGCGAAACAGAGAGGGAAATTCGCAGGCAATTCCGGGGACGTTAGGCTTCGATAGGAAATTCCTTCAAGTTAAGCAGGTCGAGGATGCCGGTTAGCTCGTTAAAACCCGACAAAAATATAAGTGCAAATAATTTTGCCTTAGCTGTAGCTTAATTGCTGCAGCCATCCCGTAGCTGATTCTCAATATGCAATCGGGGTGCTATAGTGGTCCTTTTGGACCTTGAGATAGGTTTCCTGCTACCCAGGTAGGAATACCGAAAAATTGGGTTAGGCTTTTCGGATTTTTGTCTGCTTTCTATCCAATTTGCCGAAAAAACAAACAGATAAAGCTTGTGGACTTAATTTGAAGTATTTTCTAGACACGGGTTCGATTCCCGTCGTCTCCATCGGGTTAAATGTTAATTTAATGTTTGTAAAAAAACCATTTTTCAGAAAATTTAATAGATTTATAAGACGTCCGGTCATTAAAGCAAATGAGTATATTCACGCTGCGCAGGTTCAGGTAATCGACGAAAACGGCACCAATTTAGGAGTCATGGAAACAGCGAGCGCCATTAGCATAGCCAAAGAAAGAGGTTTAGATTTAGTGGAAGTTTCCTCAAAAACCGAGCCGCCAATCTGTAAAATAATCGACAAAGGAAAATATCAATATCTTCAGGAAAAAAAAGATAGGAAGCAAAAAGCAAAACAGAAAAAGACAGAACTTAAAGAAGTTAGAATTGGAATCAGTACCTCGCCGCACGACCTGGAAACCAAAGTCAAACAAATAGAAAAATTCTTAAAGGACGGAGACAAAGTAAAATTGGAAATCAGACTAAGGGGCAGGGAACGTGCCCACGGAGACTTGGCCAGAGAAAAAATGGAAAAGTTTTTGCAAATGATAACCGTAGAATACAGAAAAGATGAAGAGTTGAAAAAATCGCCGGCCGGACTGAATTTAACCATATGCCAGGGAAAACCAAAAAATCAATAACGAAAAGATTTAGGATTACCAAAAACAAAATCCTGATGCGTAGACCACAGCACCAGGATCATTTAAATGCGAAAGAGTCGGGCGAGACGCAGAGAAACAAAAGAAAGACAAAAAGAGTAAGAAAAGGAACTGCCAACAAATTAATTAAGAGCAAATATTATTAATATGAGCAGGGTTAAACGCGGAGTACAAAAGCGCAGCAGGCGCAAAAAGATAATCAAACAGGCAAAAGGCTTTAAATGGCAAAGAAAGTCAAATTTTAGACTAGCCAAAGATGCCCTAAAACATGCCTGGACTTACGCATACAGAGATAGAAGGGCAAAAAAAAGAGACTTCCGTCAGCTTTGGCAAATCAAAATCAGTGCAGCTTCGCGCACAAACGGGGTTTCTTACAGCAAATTCTTACATTTATTAAAGAAAAACAACGTGGAAGTGGACAGAAAAATTCTGGCTCAGCTTGCCGAATTCCATTCCGATATTTTCAAAAGAATCATTAATGAGGTTTTGACAAAATCCGGAAAAAGTTAGCTCCTTCAAAAAATATTGCATTACAAATTAAAGTATGCTATAAAGATTTTCTACCAAAGGAGGGGTAAAAACATTGTTATATTATGACAAAACCCATTAAAAAAATAGCGGTAATCGGATATGGATATGTTGGCAGGGGAACAGTAAATCTGTTTAAGGAACATTATCTGGTTGTGGCCAAAGATATGGACAAAGACTTCATTTTTGACGAAAATGAAGGTCAGATTACACTTCCCAGCGCGGAAGACGATTATTCGCGAATCAACGATGCGGACTTGGCGGTTATTTGTGTGCCTACTCCGATGTTGGAACAAGACGGCGACTCTTTCAAGGGTTGCGATATTTCGTATGTGGAAACCGTGGTTAAACGCTTGGAAACCCCGGTTATTTTAATTAAATCGACAGTCGAGCCGGGAACCACGGACAGGCTGCGTAGAGAGACTGGAAAAAGAATTGTTTTCAGTCCCGAATATTCCGGAGAAGGAAAGTACTGGTCTCCTTATAAATTCGATAAAGACATGAAAGAATGCCCGTTCGTGATTCTGGGTGGACCTCGTGAAGATTCCGCATATGTTTTGGATTTATTAGTTCCAGTTCTTGGTCCGAAAAAATTTTATTATCAGGTTAAAGCCAAGGAAGCCGAGGTAATCAAGTATATGGAAAATACCTATTTCGGCATGAAAGTCGTTTTTTCCAATGAAATGAAAAATATCTGCGATGCCTTAGGAGTGGATTACTACACCGTGCGCACCGGATGGTCATTAGACCCAAGAGTTGATCCCATGCATACCATGGTTTTTCCCGGTAGCCCAGGATTTAGCGGAAAGTGTTTGCCGAAAGATATTCACGGTATTATTAAAGCAAGCCAGAAAGCTGGCTATGAGCCGGAATTTTTGAAAGAAGTCATTAAAAGCAACGAAAGAATCAAATCAAGAAAACAGGAAGAAAAAAAGTAAAAACGCAGTTTTTCAAAAAAAGAGGCCGACTCATAGGCCTCTTTTTAATGTAAAAGAGGCCGGCAAAAACGCCTCTTTTAAATTTAAGTCAAAAAGGTTAAAATAAAAATAATGACAATCAAAAGCCAGATAAAGAATATAGTCTCCGAAATTGTTGGAGAAGGAGTTGATTTTGTGGTCGAAGGGACGGAAACTTCGCTTCACGGCGATTATGCCACTAATATCGCCCTAATTTTGGCAAAAAAAGAAAAAAAGAACCCGATGGAAACAGCCGAAGAAATAAAAACGAAAATCAAAAGCGAATTATTTGGAAAAATCGAGGTGGCAAAGCCCGGATTTATAAACTTTTTTCTTAAACCGGAATTTCTGCGGGATAATTTACGGATCGTATTAAAGGAAGGTGAAAATTTCGGCAAGCAGGACATTGGAAAATCGAAAACCATAATTATCGATTATTCTTCCCCAAACATTGCCAAACCCATGCACGTGGGTCATTTGCGCTCCACTTTTATCGGTCAGGCAATATATAATTTGTATAAATTTATCGGATATAAAGTTGTCGGCGACAATCATTTGGGCGACTGGGGCACGCAATTCGGCATAATGATTGCGGCAATTAAAAGATATAAATGGAATATTGAAAAGCTCAAAAATATCACCATCAATGAGATGCTGGATATTTACATAAAATTCAACGAAGAAATAAAACAAAACCCCGAACTTCAGGAAGCCGCGAAAATGGAATTTAAAAAACTGGAACAAAAAGATGAGGAAAATAGAAAAATCTGGAAAATCCTGCGCGACAAATCTTTGGAAGAATTCGACAAGATTTACAAAATTCTGGGAGTAAAATTCGATTTAATAAAAGGAGAAAGCGATTACGAAAAAGATCTTGATAAAGAAATAGAAACCGCGCTGAAAAAAGGGGCAGCGATAAAAAACGACGACGGTTCGATAATTATTTCCTTGGGCGAAATGACGCCCTTCCTAATACAAAAATCGGACGGCGCCACGGTTTACGGTACGCGGGACTTGGCAACAGTCCGTTGGAGAGTAAAGAATTACAATCCGGAAAAAATCATTTACGTCATCGGAAACGAACAGAGTTTTTATCTCGAACAATTGTTCCGCTGCGCGGAAATCTTGGGTTATATTTCCTGCGAAAAATTGTATCATATAAAATTTGGCCTGATTTTGGATGAAGCTCGCAAAAAATTATCCACGCGCGAAGGAAGAGTTGTCGGCGCGCAAGATTTGATAAATAGAATTATCGCTTTAGCCAAAGATATGATTAAGGAAAAAAATCCGGAAATGCCAGAAAAAGAAAGAAAGGAAACAGCTCAAAAAATCGGTATTGCCGCACTCAAATACAATGATTTGTCTCAAAACAGGAAAACCGACATAATCTTCGACTGGGAAAAAATGCTCGGATTTACTGGTAATTCTGCTCCTTATCTTTTATACACTTACGTCAGACTGCGGAGTATTTTGAGAAAATCCGACTTTAAGAATAAATTTGAATCAGAATATTTGAAAGAGGACAAGGAAACAGACATTCTGAAAGAAATCGTAAAATTTCCGGATATAATCGAATCCTCGGCGCAAGATTTCCAGATTAATAATCTGAGTGATTATCTTTTCGGACTTGCCAATAAAATTAATAATTTTTACGAATCCTACCCCGTGCTGAAAGCGGAAAAAGACGTTAAGTTGGCGCGTCTCGCCTTGATAAAAGCGGCGACAATTGTTTTTAAAACCGGCCTGAATCTTTTGGGCATAGAAACGGTGGAAAAAATGTAAAATGAAACTACGAAACACCTATTTTCTCCTGCGTCACGGCGAAGCAATGTCTAATAAATATAATTTTGTCAGTTGTTGGCCGGAAAAAACTTATAATCCGTTAACCATAAAAGGTGCGAATAGAATCAAATGCGTTGCTCGGCACCTGAAAAAGGAAAAAATCGATTTGATTTTTTCTTCGGATGTTTTGCGCACAAAACAGAGCGCGAAAATAATCGCCAAGAAATTGGGATTAAAAATAAAATTTGAAAAAAAGCTTAGAGAAAGCAAGTTCGGAAGATTTAACGGCAAATCGGGAAAGGAATGGAAAAGGTTTTTAGATACCATACGTTTGCGGCCACCCAAAAAATCTCATAAAGAAGAAAATTACCAAGATGTGAGAAAAAGAGCGGAGAAATTTATCAAAGGAATTGATCAAGAATATAAAAATAAAAAAATATTGATTATTTCCCACGGTGCGGTTCTTTTTTCCCTGGATGCGATTTTGAAAAATATCGACTGGAAAAAAGAAAGGACGTACGAAAAAAAATTAAAATTCAAAAACGGAGAATTGAGAAAAATAACATGAACATACCGGAAATAGAAAAACAAATATTAGAATTTTGGAAGAAAAATAAAATTTTCGAAAAATCCCTGAACAAGAAATCTCCCAAAGGTGATTTTGTGTTTTACGATGGCCCGCCGTTTGCCACGGGTACTCCGCATTACGGTCATATCGTTGCGAGTCTAATAAAAGATATGGTTCCCAGGTTTTGGACCATGAAGGGTTATCACGTGGAAAGAAAATGGGGCTGGGATTGTCACGGCCTTCCCATCGAGAACATCGTTGAGGAAGAACTCGGTTTAAAGCACAAAAAGGACATTCTTAAGATTGGCGTGCATAAATTCAACGAATTGGCAAGAAGTCGGGTTCTGACCTATACCGAGGAATGGAAAAGGGTAATCGAGCGATTGGGTAGATGGGCGGATATGGAAAACGCATACAAAACAATGGATTTGACTTTTATGGAAAGCGTCTGGTGGGTTTTCGCACAGTTATGGAAAAAGGGCCTGATTTACGAAGGATATAGAAGCATGCATATTTGTCCGCGCTGCGAAACAACCCTTTCGCAATCCGAGGTAAGCGACAGTTATCTCGACATCGAAGACATTTCCGTAATCGCCAAATTCGAGCTTATCGATGAGCCAAAAACATTTGTCCTCGCTTGGACAACCACGCCTTGGACCCTGCCCGGTAATGTCGCGCTGGCCATGGGTGAAAAACTTGAATATGGCAAAGTGCGGTCGGAAAACGAAAATTACATCCTGGTTAGGCAAAACGTAGATAAAATTTTCGAGGGCAGGATTTTTGAGATTGAGGGTGAAGTAAAAGCAAAAGACCTGGAAGGTAAAAAATATAAGCCACTCTTTGATTATTATCTGCAGAAAGACCTGAAAAACAAAGACAATCTTTACACGATTCAGCTTGCTGATTTTGTGAGTATTGAGGACGGCACGGGCGTGGTACATATTGCTCCGGCTTTCGGAGAAGACGATATGAACTTGGGAAAAGAAAAAAATCTACCCATTATTCAGCACGTGAAAATCACTGGCCAAATCGACGAGGAAGCGAAAGATTTTACGGGCATGGAAGTCAAACCCAAAGACAAGCTGCAGTCAACAGACTTGAAAATCATCGATTATTTACAGAAAAAAAACCTGGTTTTCAAAACCGAAAAATTCACGCACTCTTATCCTTTTTGTTACCGCTGCGACTCCCCACTACTTAATTATGCGACTTCTTCTTTGTTTGTGAATATTGCGAAAATCAAGTCAAAAATGCTGCAAAACGCCAAAAAAATCAATTGGATGCCTGAGCACATTAAAGAAGGCAGATTCGGAAAATGGTTGGAAGGAGCCAGAGATTGGTCAATTTCTCGTCAGAGATTCTGGGGTTCGGTAATTCCTATCTGGATTTGCGACAAATGTAGCGAAAAAAGAGTAATTGGTTCGATAAAAGAACTGGAAAAATTAAGCGGGGGGAAAATTACCGACTTGCATAAACATTTTATCGACAAAGTAACTTTTCCCTGTAAATGCGGCGGAATTATGAAAAGAATTCCGGACGTTTTGGATTGTTGGTTCGAATCCGGTTCCATGCCCTATGGTCAGATGCATTATCCTTTCGAAAATAAAGAAAAATTCGAAAAGAATTTTCCTGCCGAATTTATTGCCGAAGGCACTGACCAAACTCGAGCCTGGTTTTATTATTTACACGTTTTAGCCACTGCGGTTAAGAACAAAGAAGCGTTCAAAAACGTAATCGTAAACGGTATTGTTCTGGCCGAAGGCGGCAAAAAAATGAGCAAGAAACTGAACAATTATCCTGACCCTATGGCTGTTTTCGAGAAATACGGCGCCGATGCGGTGCGCTATTATTTGGCGACTTCGCCGGTGTTAAAAGCGGATGATTTGTGTTTTTCCGAAAAAGGAGTCGATGAAGTGGTAAAAAAGATTTTGCTGATTCTTCTGAATGTTTTTTCTTTTTACGAATTGTTTGCAATAAACGAAAAAGAAAGTAAAACAAGTAGAAACATTTTAGACAAATGGGTTATTTCTCAGGCAGAAGCGTTGAAACTTGAAATTAGCGACGGCTTTGAAAAATACGACCTAAACAGAGCGACGAAACCGCTGGAAAAATTCATCAACGATTTGTCTACGTGGTACTTGCGGCGCTCGCGCGACAGGTTTAAATCCGAGAAGAAAAGTGAGAAGAAACAAGCAATGCAAACCTTGAAATACGTTTTATTGGAATTGTCAAAAATAATGGCTCCAACAATGCCTTTTCTTGCGGACTATCTTTATCGCGAACTGAAAGGCGAAAAACAATCCGTGCATCTTGAAGAATGGCCCAAGACTGACAAGAAAAAAATCGACAAAAAACTCAACGAAAAAATGGAACTAGTAAGAAACATCTGCAGTCAGGCCCTGCAAAAAAGAGTGGAAGCCGGGATAAAGGTAAGGCAGCCGCTTCTCGAGTTGAAAATTCCTCGCCATAGACTAGATAAGGCACTTGTCGAACTGATTAAGGATGAAGTTAACGTGAAAGATATTGCTTTTGACGTAAAACTTAAAGAAGGCGTGATTTTGAGCACGATGATGACCAGGGAACTTGAAGAAGAAGGCATGGTCAGAGATTTCGTGCGTCGGGTTCAAGCTTTGCGCAAGGAAAACAATCTGACTCCCAAAGACAGAGTCAAGGTTTATTATTCTGAAAACAAGGAAGTTGTAGAAAAACACAAAAAACAAATCAAAAAACAGGTTATTGCCGAAGATATTGTTTTTAAAGAAAGCGAACCCAGTGCGCAAGGGAAGAAATTAAGCATCACAAAAATTTAAAATGATTAAAACCGAGGCGATTATTTTGAAATCGGTCGATTCCAACGAAGTCGACCGCATGCTGACCGTATATTCTGAAAAACTGGGAAAGGTTAACGTTTCCGCAAAAGGCGTAAAAAAGCCAGAAAGCAAATTGCGTTATTCGATTGAACCGATTTCTCACATTGGAATGATTCTTGTTGAAGGCAAGAATTTTTTGATTCTTAAAGACGCGATAATCATCGATCAGTTTTCCGGGATCAAAAAGGACCTGGAAAAGATGAAAATCGTCAAAAAACTGAACGAGTTGATAGATGAGGCGATTGTCGGAGAAGAAAAAGATGAAGATATCTGGAAATTGATTGTGTTAACATTTAAAAGCATCGACAATGGCAAAATCTCGTTGAAATCGGCAATTGTTGATTTTTCCAAAAACCTGATTAAACTTTTGGGCTACGACCCGGAGCAAATGAGAAATTTAAACGAAATCTATTAAATGGTATAATAAAAGCATGAGTGATGAAGACTTCCAAATTAAAGAAGTAAATATCGGTCCGGCCCCAGGGGAAACACCTCCAAAACAGCCTGAGGTTAAGCCGGGAATCACGCCGGAAATAAAACCACAAGCCAATGCACAGAAACCGAAAATGCGCGGCTTGGTCAATCTTTTCAGCAAAAAAAATCTACCCAAAACACTAGCAGTGGTAGTTTTAATTGTGGTCGCTATCGTAGTTCTCTCGCTTGTTGTTGGTAGAGCAGCCTTTGATACGGAGAACGTCAAATTGGTCATTCAGATTCCCGGTTCCATATCTTCTGGCGAGGAAACGACTTTAAAAGTTGATTACAGCAATGAAAACAGAGTGGCGTTAAAAGACGCTTTTCTGGTCATCGATTATCCTTCGAATACTTTTTCTTCCGACGGCAAAGAAATTTATCAGGAAAGAAAAGATTTGGGAACGATTGCCAAAAAATCTCAAGGAGCCGAAGAATTCAAGGTGAGATTTGTTGGAGATAAGGGTGAGAGTAAAAGCATCACCGCAAAATTGGAATACCAGCCTCAGAATATAAGCTCGCGTTTTGAAAGTTCCACCAGTTCAAGAATAGAAATCAACTCGGTTTCCGTTGCGATAAATGTTGATGGTTCAGAAAAAGCCATTGCCGGACAGGAAGCGAATTATCTGATTACGTTCGAGAACAAAACCGAGGAAGATATCCGCGGCTTGAAACTG
>Ga0153915_10003826_pt1 | contig 13850 bp, 18 predicted proteins | sample Opewatmetagenome_2_FD_107003 | JGI IMG/M metagenome (GOLD analysis project Ga0153915, IMG submission 107003) | Freshwater wetland microbial communities from Ohio, USA - Open water 3 Core 3 Depth 3 metaG | ecosystem: Environmental > Aquatic > Freshwater > Wetlands | place: USA: Ohio, Lake Erie... | reverse complement strand
CCGGCGCGGACGCATTTCTGCGACGTGGTGGCGCGGGTGTATTCGCGCTTCTCTTCGCCGAGGAAGACGTCCTTGAACTGGTTCATGCCGGCGTTGGTGAACAGCAACGTCGGGTCGTTGGCTGGAACAAGCGAGGAACTACGCACGGCCGTGTGGCCGCTTTTAACGAAAAAGTCGAGAAAGCTTTGGCGAATCTGGTGCCCAGTTGTCATGTTGGTTGGTATGACACCATTTTGGCATGATGCCTGGGGGTAGCGCGTGGCGAGGCTTTCGTGACCCGGTCAGTACTGACCGGGCACGGTTTGCGTTACTTCTTGGAGGCGTTTTGTTGAGCGGCGAAATCCATCAGGCCTTGGGTTTCGGTGCCCGAGCAAACCAGGTCCATGATCTGATCAAACGGCGCGAGCTTCAGGGTTTGCGTTGGGACCACCCAGGGCTTGGTGAGCACGCCTGGGTCTTCCACGGTGGCGTCCACGGTAAGGGTTTCAGCGTCCACGCGGCGGTAGCGTTCCACGACGTGCATCTGGTCGGAGTGGAACGACACACGGCCTTCGGCCGAGATCCAACTGGTGTCGGTGAAGTTGGTCTTGTCGACGACGAATGTGTCGCCTTCCCAGTGGCCCACGGCATCGCCACGGTTGGAGGGGGCTATGTCGTCGCGGTGCCTGCGGCCGTCGGTGGGGACGATCTGGAAGCCGTGATAGGTTTCGGTGAGGAAGACGATGGTTTTGGGAGTCTGAACAATTTGCGCGACGGCGCCGACGTCAAACATGCTGATGTTCAGCGTGCCGAAGGCCGTCGATTGGCAGCGCAGCGTGGGGTCGTCTTTATCAGTAAGCGTCTTGGCCTTGGCCTGGGCCGCCGCGTTGTAGAGGCTGGAAAACGGCGGTACGGGTGCTTGGCCGCGGGTGGCTACGCCGGTGCGCCCGCCCACGTCTTCGCCACGCCACCAGACACCAGTCAAATCCGGGTGTCCATCGGCTGCTTTGGGAGCGGGGCCGGCAGCCTTGGCCGCAGGGGTTTGCGCAAATGCCACGCAAGCGAGCGCTGCCGCGGCCGTCGCCATTACGATAGTGCGCTTCATTTGCCCGGTCCTTCCTGGGGTCCGAACATGCCGTAGACTTTGCCGTCGGAGGTGGTGAGTTCGCGCAGCATGCCCATGTTCTGCGTCGTGTCTCGCGCGCGGAACCCTTTGATGGTGACTTCGACGCCCTGCTTGATGACGCCTGGCTTGAAGCCGTTGCGCATCATGCCGCTCGGGGTGCCGGCTTCGAAGGCCCAGCGCACGGTTTTGCCGGTTTCGTCCTTCACATCGAGGAAGAACCACGAATGCGGATTTTGGAGCCGCACCTGCGCAATTGTGCCCTTTACCGTGATCTGCGGGGCGTTCAGATCGTAGGCGGCGCCGAACGAGTGATGCGCCCACGCTTGAGTGCCCGTGCCGAGCGCGATCAAAACTGAAAGTGTAACTGGGAAAAGTCTTCGTTGCATAGCACCCCGCTTCATCCGAAATTCCTCGTGACGCCGTGATTATACACCTTGGCGGTGGTCCGCAGCAGGCCGGGCCGACGTGCGAATGCCGCCTGAGCCCGTAGGCTGTTTGCGGCGGCGTTGGGGTGCCTAAATCTTGGAATTGGCGCGAGGAGGTTCGTCGGTATCCACGTATTCCGGAGGCACATCATCTTGGGGAACTTCATGGGTATGAACTTCCGACACATCGGCATCGGGTGCGTCTTCCACCCCTAGCAGCACCTCGGCTTCATAGGTCTGACCTTCTTCGACCAGTTCTTTTACGCTCTGGTCGCCGGCGTCGGCGATAGCCGGCAGGCCTTGTGTGTCACCGGACTGGCCGGCGGACCCTGGCCCGCCTTGGGTCTCTGCCGTCTTCGGTGTGGCGTAGGTTCGCGTGAGTTTATCTTGGTTTGGCATGTATTAGCCTTTGCATTTTTGGGGGGCCGCCATGGCAAAGCGGCGACGCTCTCCTTACTTAGCGCGGCCCTTTGGTCCCTGGGCGAGCATGGGGATGGCGATGATCCAATCCTTGTTTTGGGCGCCGTCGCGGGCTACGGCGTAGAGGGTCTTCTTGTCTTTGCCTCCGAACGTCACCGTGATCGTGCCGCGTGGAGTCGGGATGGTGCCTAAGACTTTGCCTTCGGGGCCGATGACTTGGATGCCGGGGGCGGTGGTGACGTAGAGGCGGCCGGTGGAGTCGAAGGTGCTGCCATCGCCACCGCCGGTTTCCCATTTGGCGAATTCGCGCTGGTTGGTGAGCGATCCGTCCTTTTGCACGTCGAAGGCGGCTAGTGTGGGGCCGTTGGTGACATAGAGGTGCTTTTCATCGGCGCTGAGGACGATGCCGTTGGTGTTGAGGTTTTGGCCGTACTTGGTGACGTTGCCTTTAGGGTCGGCGTAGAAGAGGCCGTTGTAAGTGAAGTAGACGCCGCCCTTGCTATCGGCGGTCATGTCGTTGAGTACGCCGCCGATGCAATCGAGGGGATCGCCGTTGTACTTGTTCGCGAGGACCTGGCGCTTGGGGGCGAGCTGTTCGATGGAAGGATTCAGGCCGCGATTGGCAACGAAAAGCGCGCCTTTCTTGTTCATGGCGAGGGAGCCGCTGGTGTTCAAGCCGGAATAGGCGACCGAAGTTTTGCCGTCGGGGGTGAGTTTGATGATGGTGCTGTTGTCGTTTTGCGCAATTAGGAGGTCGCCGTTCTTATCGGCGACGAAGCCGTCGGCGTTGTTGCCATCGACCTGCCAGACTTCGGTCCACTTGGCTCCGGCGGCGATGACGCCGGGGATGGCTTGGATGGTGTAGTCGCGCGGGCCGGCTGCGGGGGCTGGACCTTTTTTGGCTGCGGCGTTTGCCGGGGGCGCGTTGCGAGGGGGCGGGGGAGTTTTGCAGGTTTTGAGGACGTCGGGTTCGCGCGCATCGAGCGGGGCTTGGACGCCGGGGCCGGTGGTCTTGCCGGCTGGGGGAACGATTTGGCTGAGCGCCACGGTAGTGGCGAGAGCGGCTGTTACAAGCGCGAGTATTCCGAATGGCTTCATGAACGTCTCCTGGTTGTGCGTTTCAGAATATCAGGATCGTTGGCCGGGTGGGCGCCGGTGTGGGGCCGCTAAGCAAGCTTGCAGCGGGCTGCAAGAAGGCCTGTGGCAGCGGTAAGGTCGAGGTCGGCAATGAGCAGGCCTTCTTGCCCATAGGGCTGGTAGCTGAGGAGGGTGCCATCGGGCCGCACTACGGCGGAGGTAGTGGGCGAGCCAACGCTCGCGAAGTTTACGGTGGCGAAATAGCAGGTGTTTTCGGCAGCGCGGCAGAGGGCGGCTTTTTCGTGGAAGGAGTTGGCGGGATCGGCGAAGGTGGAGGGGCGGTAGCTGCCGGGCTCGGCTTGGTGGAAGTGCGGGTGGAAGACGACATGCGCGCCGCGCTGAGCGGCCCAGCGGACGGTTTCCGGATAGCGCCAACCTTCGTGGCAGATGGCGATGCCGAAGGTGAGTGGACCGGTTTGGAAGATGTGGCGGCCGGCGCCAGCGGTGTAGGTTCCTTCTTCGGAAGGATCAATTTGAACTTTGTCCTGGAAGCCGGGGATGGTGCCATCCGGGTTGATGACCAGTGCGGTGATGAGCAGGGCGCCATTGACGATGCGTTCGGTGCCGAGAACCACCGTGATGCCGGCTTTGGCGGCGGCGGTTGCGATGGAGGAGCAGGCGTGCGCGAGGAACGCGGGATCGGGCGGCGGTACGAGCTTGCCCATGCCGCGGTAGCCGGGAACGAAGCATTCGGGAAAGCAGATGAGACCGGCGCGTTCGACGGCGGCTTGTGTGATGGCTTGTTCGGCGAGCGTGATGGACTCGTCCGGGGTGGCCGGGAACCGAAGGTTGGCGAGGGCGATGCGGAAGGTGCTCATCGGGTTATGACAGGGCTGGCGTTAGCGCGGGATGAGGCGGAGAACGGAGGGGGCGTCGACCTTGTTGTAGCGGAAGGGAAAGCTGGTGCCGCCTTTGTAGGCGTTCCATTGGTCGGTGTAGTGGCTGGAAAAGGCCTGGCCGCTTTGGCCCGTGGCGAGATTGAAGACGGAGGCGTCGAGGTTTCCGAGGTCGATGACCATGCGCATGGACGGGGCGATGGTTTGGTTGCCGCGCTGAGTGCGCTGGTTGACTGTGGTTGAGGCGCCGCCCATTTCCTGGAGGCTGATGCGCGTCCAGCCGGCGAGGGCGCTATTGAGAATGCGAACCTGGCCGAGCACAGGCGAGGATAGCGTGATGACCTGATGCTGGCCGAGGCGCCAGTTGGCAAGCGTGGAGCCTTGTTCTTTGACGCCCAGGGCGAGCGCGTTGAGCGCAGCGCGGAGCAGCAGCGCGTCGTAGTTATCGAAGAAGCGGGTGGGGCGTTCGCGGAGCAGGCGTTCGGCGGCGCCGGTGGCCATGGGGAAGTCGTAGCTTGTGGAGCGGCCCGGGGCGGCGCGTTCGACGATGGCGGGGCGGAGGCTTTGCCAGACGAGGGCGGTGATCATGCCGGGCGCGGAGCCGGCGCTCATTTGTCCGTCCCAGGCGGCCAGGAGCCGGACGGCTTCGGTGAGTTCGGCGTTGGAGCCGGTGCGGTCCCTGGCGGCGGCGACGATTTGGCTCGCGAGGAAGTGGTGGAAGGCGGAATAGCGATCGGTCTGGATGCTAAGCATGTCGTCGACGGTGAGCTTGGGCTTGGCGGGCGTTGTTAATGCCTGAAGCCGCGCTTCAATCTGCCGCGCACGATCAGGCGGGGCGAAGTTGCCGTTGACGCGATAGGCGTAGTTGGCGGGGAAAGGGTTCTGGTTGGCGGTGATGACTCGGCCCGAGGGTGGATTGTAGACCGAAGGCAGATCATCGAACGGGATTGCGCCCTGCCAATCGAACTGGCTGGTGGTGCCATCGGCAGGCAAGTCGCCGTTGTGGCCCATGCGCTTGGGCAGGATGCCAGCCGCCTGGTAGCCAATATTGCCGGCGGTGTCGGCGTAGACGAAGTTCTGCGCGGGCGAAGTCCAATTGCGCAGGGCTTGGCGGAACTGATCCCAGTTGGTGGCTCGATTGAGTTTGATGAGCGCGAAGCTAAGGCCGCCCGGTTCGGCGGCGGTCCAGCGCAGGGCGATCTGAAAGGGAATGCCGGCGGCTGTGCGTGCCGATTCGTTGAGGAGTGGACCGCGCCGCGTGGCCGCGGTGGAAACGGTGGCGATGGCCCCGCCTTTGACGCGAACCGACTCGGTGCCGCGCAGGATTGGCTCGGCCGCGCCGTTGTAGAGGGAAACGCCCTGGCTGAGATCGACGCGTTCCAGGTAGAGATCCTGCACGTCGAATTGAAGGTTGGCGATGCCCCAGGCGATGCTGTCGTTGTGGCCGACGACGACGGCAGGGATGCCGGGGATGCTGGCTCCGGCGACGTGGAACCCCGGCGCGCGAAGATCGTTTTCATACCAGACGCCCGGGAGCGAGAGTGGCAGATGAGGATCGCTGGCGAGGATGGGCTTACCGCTTTGCGTCAGCCGCCCTGAGACGGCCCAGGCATTGGAACCCACTTGCGGTTCGGCGCCGGTGCGGGTGGGGAAGAGGTATTCGACCAGATCACGGTCGCCGCCGCTGGCGAGCATGGCTTGTTTCGCGAGTTCGTACTGCCCGCCTTCGTTGAGTGAGCGCGCGATATTGAGGGAGACGAGCACGCTATCGGTGACGGTCCATGGCGTGGGGTCGTAGCCGAGCGCGGTGAATTCGAGCGGCAGACGGCCGACGTGGGTTTCAATAAAGTGGTTGATGCCACGGGCGTAGGCGGTGAAGGCGGCGCGAGATTCGGGGTCGAGCGAGGCGGTGTGGCCTTCGGCGATGCGCCTCATGTGGAGGCGGCGGGCATCGAGGTCGGCGGGCAGGGAAGCGGGGCCAAAGATTTCGGCGAGTTCGCCTGAGGCTTGGCGGCGCGTGACATCGAGCTGGAAGAGGCGGTCTTGCGCGTGGGCATAGCCCTGAGCGAAGAAGAGGTCGTCGAGCGAGCGGGCGGAAATATGCGGTACGCCGAGCGCGTCGCGAGCGATGGAAACTTCGGCGCCAACGCCTGCGGGCACGTCGCCCGACGTCTGCGCCTGCGGCCGGTAGGCGTACCAATAACCGGCGAGCGCCACGGCCACCAGCGCCAGGGCAATGAGGTAGTTAATATAGGAAAGGATTCGATTGCTACGCACGAAGATGTTATCCGGCCGAGCGTTTTCACTCTGGTCCGCCATGTAGGCGGGCTCAGCTCATAGACTCAGCCTATCGGCTTGCCCTCTTATTATGGACCTTAACTTAGGATACCGGTTTCTTCTGGTAGGCCTCATTGTCGCTGCCAACGCTTTCTTTTCGGCCGTGGAAGTGGCGTTGATCTCCGTTCGGCCGAGCCGGCTGCGCCAGGCGGCCGACGAAGGGGCGAGCGGCGCGAAGCTGGCGTTGGAATTACTGGCCAATCCAGAGCGCATGCTTTCGGCGGGGCAGGTGGGCGTTACTTTAGCCAGCCTGGCGTTGGGCTGGGCGGGCGAGGCCACGGTGTTCGAAGTGCTGGCTGGCTGGCTGCAGCCGCTGCTCGGTTCCAATGAAACACTGATGCACGGCGTCTGCTACGCACTGTCATTCATGGGCATCAGCTACATCCATGTGGTGATCGGCGAGGTGGTGCCGAAGAACCTGGCGATGGAGCAAGCCGAAAAGCTGGCGATGCTGCTGGCGCCGCCGCTGATGGTGTTCATCCGCATCTCGGGGCCTTTTGTTTTGGCGATTGAGCGGTCGTCGGCCTGGGTTTCGCGCTTGCTGGGCGTGCGTGGCTTGCCCGCTGCCCCGGGTAGCCATTCGGCCGAGGAGTTGCGATTCATTCTGACGTCGAGCCATCGGCATGGGCAGTTGGGCGATTTCGAAGAGCGTTCCATGCATCGGCTGCTCGATTTGGGTGACCTGACGGCGCGAGAGGTGATGGTGCCGCGCAATCAGATTGTGTCGGTGCCGCTCGATTCGAAGCTCGACGACGTGCTGAAGGTGTTCCAGGAGAATAAGTATTCGCGCATGCCGGTGTACGAGCGCGAGCCGGAAAACATTCAGGGCATTGTCTACGCGAAGGACTTGCTGGAAATGTGGCAGCAGCGGCGCACGGCACAGGATCAGCGCGGACCAACGCCCGCCTGGAACCTGCGCCGGTTTGTGCGCAAGCCGCTGGTGGTGCCCGAAACCAAGCCGCTGGCGCAGTTGATTGATGAGTTCCGCTATGGCCACGCGCATATGGCGCTGGTGGTGGATGAATACGGTACTGTGGTGGGGCTGGTGACGCTGGAAGACGCCATCGAACAGGTGTTTGGAGAGATTGAGGACGAGCATGACGTGCGGCTGCCGCCGCTGCCGGCGCAGTGGGAAGAGATTGAGATAGAAGGGTCCACGTTGATACGGGATCTGGAAATGCAATATGGCATCGAGCTACCATCGCAAGCAGGCTTTGAGACGCTGGCAGGGTTTCTGATGTTCAAGTTTGGATCGATTCCGGAGGCCGGGCAGAGCCTGGAACAGGAAGGCCGGCGATTCACGGTGTTGGCGATGGATCGCAACCGCGTGACGCGCGTGCGCGTGGAGAATCTGGATGCGCCCAAGCTCGCCGAAGTCCCTGGCGCTTGAGGTTCGGAGGCGGCTCAAGGCCGAGGCGAATCCCACGGTGGCGGCTGGCGCGCAGCGATTCTTCAAAGATGAGATTCGCGCCTATGGCGTCCACTCGCCATTCCTGAAGCAAGTTGTGCGCGAGATCTGGCCTGCGGTGAAGGAATGGACGTGGGCGCAGCGGTTCGCGTTTTGTGATGCGCTGTGGCGGAGTGGCGTGCTGGAAGAGGGCATTCTGGTGACGCATCTGTGCCGGAAATGGGCGCGGCAAACGGGCGAGCAGGAACTGCGCGTTTGCGGCGAATGGCTGGAGCGGTACGTGAGCAACTGGGCGGCTTGCGATAACCTCTGCTTGCACTGGATTGCGCTTTCGGTGGCCAAGGATCCGGGTCTGATTGCGGTGATGGATGGCTGGGAAAGTTCACCGGTGAAATGGAAACGGCGGGCTGCTCTGGCGGGGTTGGTTCACGAAGTGCGGCGGGGTAGGGAACATGCGCGGGCCAAGCGGCTGATTGCCAAGCTGGCAAACGATCCGGAGGAGATTGTGCGTAAGGCTGCGGTTTGGCTGAAGCGATCGGTTCGGGACTCCGCCGCTAAGCGCGCTTAGCGAAGATCACGACGTGGCCGCCGGGCGCGTGCACGCCGATTTCGCGCATGCCGTAGAACGTAGTCCGCTCCGGCATCGTGATCGGGTAGCCCTGCAACCGGCGGAGAACGTCCTCAAAATCGTCGACTTCGATGAAGAGCGCGGCCACGGCCTTTTCGCCTGGCTTCGGCAGAAATTTCGCTTCGTCCTTTGCGACGCTCGCATAGGATTGCAGCATTAGCTCGGCATCGTTCGAGACGAGAATCACGAAGCCAAGTTTGTCGCCTTCGGGAAGTTCGACTGTCTTGGTGAAGCCCAGGCGGGCAACCCAGAATTCGAGCGACGGCTCGATGGCCTCGACAAACAGATTGGCCGTGATCTTCACTTGACGCTGCTACGAGATTTCGGCGAGCAATTCGCTGAGCTGGCGAGTGCGTGATTCGACTTGGCCTGACAGCGCTTTGAGTTCGCTTTCGGTCTGGCGGAGGCGATCGGCTAGGTGCAGCGAGGCCAGGATGGCGACGCGGGCGGAATCGAGATTACGGGAGCGCGTGGCGATGGAATTCATGAGGTCATCAACCTCGTGCGCCAGGTTTTCGGTATCGGCCGGATCGCCGGTGGTGACCAGCGGAAACGTCTGGCCGAGAATGCTGACCATCACCTGTTTCTTTTCGCCTGTGCTTGCGGCCATAGAAGCCTAGTTTAGACGGTATCGGCAGGCGGCGCAAAGAGGTTTCTTGCTAAGACTGCCGGGCAGTTTTGCGGACGAGACTTAGGAAAGGGCCTCGATTTGTTTGAGAAGCTTTTCGACGCGTGATCGAACGCCTTCGCGCTCCTTGTGAAGCGTCGCAATTTCCGTTTCGAGCTTCTGCACGGCTTCGCGCAAGTGAGCCATGTCATCGGCGGCGGATTCCGCTTCCGTGGCGCGAATCTCCATGCCTTCCAGATCGGCACGCAGACGCGCATTTTCAGCGCGCAGCTCAAGCGTATGAGCGACTGCGCGCTGAATGCGTTGTTCGAGTTGTTCGAAGGCGTCCTGTTCGGCGGCCATGCTGGCTTCTGGAACCGGGTATTTAGAAGTTTAGGCAGGGCCTACGGCGGCCTTGGCCTGGGCTACGAGCTGCTCGAACGCCTTGTCGTCGGCGACGGCGAGATCGGCGAGCACCTTGCGGTTCAGGTCGATGCCGGCCTTCTTGAGGCCATCCATGAAGCGGCTGTAGGTCAAACCAGCGGTGCGGCAGGCGGCGTTGATGCGCACAATCCACAGGGAGCGGAAATCGCGCTTCTTACGCTTGCGGCCGACGTAGGCGTACTTGCCGGCCTTTTCGACTGCTTCCTGAGCCGAACGGTGCAGCTTGCTCTTAGTAAGAAAGTAGCCCTTGGCTTGCTTCAGGACCTTCTTACGGCTGTTTGTGCGGTGTGTACCGCGTTTTACTCTAGGCACGTTTTCCTCCTTATGGGGTGACTTACTTCGGCCCTAAACTCAGGCACGTGTCGCCTGGGGGCACCGTCAGTGAAAATCTAGGAATGCAGCCTAATAAGGCAACATGTCTTTGACGGCTTGCAGGTTCGCAGGGCTAACTTCCTGCTCCATCCGCAGCCGGCGCTTGCGCGTGCGCGATTTGGACGTCAAGATGTGACGCGCCATGGAGTTGCGGCGCATGATCTTGCCCGTACCGGTCTTTTTGAAGCGCTTTGCCGCGCCCTTATGGGTCTTCAATTTTGGCATGGTAGTTCCCTGTGGCGCGCCGGGAAGACGCGACACTCCTGTCAGGATAGCACAGCGGGAGGGCTCGCTGGTCGCCTCGACGGCTCCAGACCTAAACTCAAGCGGCGGATTTCGCGGAAATCACTAACTGATGTCCGAGGGCGGCGAAAGCCGCTTCGATCTGGTCGAGGCGGGAGGCGTGGCGGAGATCAAAGAGGCGGTCGATGTGAGTGCGGGGGATGCCGATTTGCCGAGCCAGTTGCGCCTTGCGGAGTCCGCTTGAGAGGAAGAGCCGGTAGAGTGCGATTTTCGCCGAATCGAGAGCCGGGAGCGCGATGCGGTGAATCGCTCGATTCTTCGTTCGGGTAATACGACGAGGCTCGGGAATCGGCGCACCGGTTGCGATTTGGCCCAGGAAGAAGGTGCGAACGGCGTCGATCGCCATTTCGCGAGCCTCCGATAGGGATTCGGCCTGCGTAACAATGTTGGGGAATTCGAGAATGCGGACAATGAATCCACCGCGGCGGTCGGGTTCAAATATGGCTGAGTAGGAGGGCATGGTTTACCGCAAGTCCTCAATGGTAAGCCCGAGCGCCGCGAGGATTGCCTTCAGCGTTCCGGCTTTTACTGCCGCCTTGCCGTGGCGCGGAATCACGGTCGATCGGCCCTGCCACGTGACGTGCGTGTGGCGTGTTCCTTCGACGAAGGTGCACCCCTTCCAACGCAGTAATCGCTTTAATTCGTTGCACGACATCCTGATTGTAACCAGATCTGGTGACAGTTACAACCCAGTCTGATAATCAGGTTAGTGGGCGACGGAGAGAATGTTCTCAGTGGAAGGCTACTGATTGTCCTGCCACTCTTCGTGCCAGGCCATTTGGATCGCTTCGAGTTTGGCTTCGTTGGATTTGGCCGGATCGTCTTCGAAGTCGGCGAGTTCTACGATCCATTTGTGGAGGTCGGTGAAGCGGACCTGTAGCGGGTCGGTATCCGGGTGGGCTTCATACAGGGCGATGCCGATGTCTTCGAAGTCGGTCCAACTGAGTTTCTTCATGGAACTCCTCCCGTCTTAGATCTTGGTGCCCTTGAGGGCAGTGTTGATGGCGGTGTTCATCATGTTTTCGGCGAGGCTGCGGGAGGCTTTGTCGAGGGCTTCGATCTTCTTGCGCAGCAGCAGGTGATCCTGGCCGTGATAGACCACGAGCAGCTCATTCAGCGCGCGATCGATCAAGTCGCGTTCGCGGTCGCTTAAAGCCATGTAGGCATCGCTGCGCCTCGCCTTGTCGAGCGCCTGCATCACTTGATCGGCTTCGACTTGGGCTTCGCGGATCTGGCGGGCGTGGAAGTCGGCTTCGGCATTATCGATGGATTCTTCCACCATCGCTTCGACCTGCTCGTCGGTGAGGCCGTAGCTGGGTTTGACTTCCATGGTTTGTTCGAGGCCGGTGCGGTCGTCTTTGGCGGAGACTTGCAGGATGCCGTTGGCGTCGATGAGGAACTTCACTGAGATGCGCGCCATGCCGGCTTGCATGGGCGCGATACCTTTGAGGTCGAAGCGGGCGAGAGAGCGGCAATCCTTCACCAGTTCGCGTTCGCCTTGGACGACGTGGATGAGCACATTGGTTTGGCCGTCGACGCCGGTGGTGAAGCTTTCGGTGGCCGAAGCAGGGATGGTGGAATTGCGGCCGATGATGCGCGAGACCAGGCCGCCCATGGTTTCGATGCCGAGCGAAAGCGGGGTCACATCAAGAAGCAGTTGGTCTTCCACGTGGCCGGAGAGAATGCCGGCTTGAACCGCGGCGCCCAAGGCGACTACTTTATCGGGATCGAGTTCGGTGTGCGGCTTGGCGCGGAACAGGGTTTCGACGGCGGCGCGAACAAGAGGGATGCGCGTGCTGCCGCCGACCAGAACGACTTCATCGATCTGTTCGTGGGTGATCCCAGCGTCTTTCATCGCCTGGCGGCAGGGGCCGAGCGTGCGGTCGACGATCGGAGTGATGAGCTTTTCAAAGACTTCGCGCGTGAGTTCGCGCAGGTATTGCTTGCCGGCCCAATCGAAAATGATGGTGACGAAGGGCAACGTGGAAAGCTCGTGTTTGGCGTCGATGACGGCGCGGCGCAGGGTTTGCACGGCGGCGGGGTCGGTGAGCGGCGCGCCCCATTCGCTGGCGATGTCTTCGAGCGCGACTTGCAGCAACAGGTTATCGAAATCGTCGCCGCCCAGGTGCGTGTCGCCGCCGGTGGCGAGCACTTCGAAGATGCCATCGTGCAGCTTGAGGATCGAAATATCGAACGTGCCGCCGCCGAGGTCATAGACGGCGATGGTGCCTTGGTTGCGCTTGTCGAGGCCATAGGCGAGGGCGGCTGCGGTGGGTTCGTTCACCAGACGCAATACTTCCAGGCCAGCGATGCGTCCGGCGTCTTTCGTTGCCTGGCGCTGCGCGTCGTTAAAGTAGGCCGGTACGGTGATGACGGCTTGCGTGACGGGTGAGCCCAGGTGGTCTTCAGCGTTGTTCTTGAGCTGCCGCAGGATCATCGCCGAGACTTCGGGCGGTGTGAATTGTTTGCCGCCAAGTTCCAGCCGGATCACAGTGTCCGAGCCGGGCGCAATGTGGAAAGGGAATAGCTTCAGTTCGTCTTGTACGTCGGCCACACCGCGGCCCATCAGACGCTTCACGCTATAGATGGTGTCGGCCGGGTTGGTCATCAGCGCTTCCCGGGCCTCGTTCCCCACCACGGGCACCCCATCGACGATGCTGACGACGCTGGGGACTAGTGCGTTGCCATGTGCGTCCGCAATGATCTCAGGATGCGTGGCGCTCATGTAGGCCACAAGCGAATTAGTGGTGCCGAGGTCGATGCCGACGATCTGCGGCTTATGGACGCCGCCACGGGCTTGTTGTCCGCCAAAATCGATCTGAAAGGTTCCCATGAAAATTCCGTTTTGGCTATTGCCTTAGCGTTCCAGAGCTCGCTCGGCGTCGCGCACCAGGTTCGCTATATATTTGCGTTGGTTGAGCGAGGCGCGGATCGGCTTTAAGGCCTCCGGAGAGTTTGACGCATCCCAGGCCGCGAACTGTTCGAGCAGTGCCGCGTCGACCGCATCCAGTGACGATCGGAATTGCGGCAACAGACGTTCAATTTGCGGCTTGTCGGCCTCGGCCAGTGCTTCGTTCAATTCCAAAACCTCTTCGAGCAATGCTGCTGGAACGTCATGCCCACGTTGTCCGGAAGCTTCCAGGCCGTTCTGCGCCAGCACATACTCACCACGCAACACCGGATCGCGCAGCGTGCGGAATGCGTCGTTCAGCAGAGACGTCTTTTCGAGGGATTCCGCCTGCTCGGCCGCGGACTTGGTAGAAAAGCGGTCGGGGTGCCACTGCCGGGTCAGATCGTAGAAGTGCTTTTGCAACTCCGCCGTATCCAAAGCAAGCTTTGGTTCCAACTCCAGCACACGATAGTATTCCATCAACGGATTAGTTAGGCCGCCGTGAATGACGTGCCGCACCCGCAGCTCTTAGCCGCGTGCGGGTTCTCGAAGGCGAAGCCCGAATAGATGAGCGACTCTTTGTAATCCAGCGTCAGACCGTCTAGATACAGCATGCTCTTCGGGTCGATGAACACGCGGACCTTGCCCGTAGCTTCTTCGCCGAATTCGAAGACATGGTCGCGCGAGCGCGGCTGCGCATCGTATTTGAACTGGGAGCTCAAGCCGGAGCATCCGCCGCCCAACACGCCCAGACGTAGACCGCCGCCCGAGACACCTTCCCGGGCGAACGCAGCCTTGATCTTTTCCACCGCTTTCGGGGTGACGTGGATCTGCCGCGCGGCAGGAGCCGGTGTGGCCTGGATGGTTTCGGGTGTTGCTTGTGCTTCCATGGTCATGGCTGTATACCGTTCAAGTCTTCGTTGCTTTCGGCCTTAGTT
>Ga0153915_10003825_pt1 | contig 13851 bp, 16 predicted proteins | sample Opewatmetagenome_2_FD_107003 | JGI IMG/M metagenome (GOLD analysis project Ga0153915, IMG submission 107003) | Freshwater wetland microbial communities from Ohio, USA - Open water 3 Core 3 Depth 3 metaG | ecosystem: Environmental > Aquatic > Freshwater > Wetlands | place: USA: Ohio, Lake Erie... | reverse complement strand
TGGGCCTCATGAAATTATGCGATCCGGGTTTAAGGCTGCCAATGTGCGAGATGATGCCGGAGAACAAAGAGAAGCTTACCAAGGCTCTCAGAGAGTATAAACTGATATGATAAAACTATGCGTGAGCGGTTCGGAAGGCAGGATGGGTTCCAGGATATTGGAACTTGCAAAAGAAGATTCCGGTTTTGAGATAGCCGGCGCATTCGATGTCGGAGGAGACGCTGAGAATCTGATTAAATCATGCGACTGCTTGGTAGAATTTACATCACCTCAGGCGACGATGGAGCATCTCGAATTATGCAGAAAACTCAAAAAAGCCATTGTCATAGGAACAACCGGACTATCCGACGACGAAAAGTCCAAAGTCGAAGAAGCGTCCAAGGAGATCCCTGTTCTATTATCTCCCAACATGTCCGTGGGCGTGAACCTTTTATTTAAGATGGTTAAAGACGCGGCGCGTGTATTGAGTGGATACAGTGCCGAAATATTAGAGGCACACCACGTGCACAAGAAGGACTCCCCGAGCGGTACCGCTAAAGAGATCGCCAGGATCATCAAAGATGAGCGCCCAGACGTCAAAGTGCCGATAGAATCGGTTCGTGAGGGAGAGATTGTGGGAGAGCATACGGTGACGTTCGAATCCGATGGTGATGTAATAGAAATTACGCATAGCGCGAAGACGCGCGATATTTTAGCGAAAGGCGCGTTGCAGGCGGCTAAATTCGTCGCCGAGAAGAAACATGGGCTCTTTACCATGAAGGACGTGTTGGCTCTTTAATTTTTTTCCACATCACATTTCTGACAGGAATAAAAAAATACAGGGGAGACCGGAGAAGGCGGAATGAAGAAATATTTTGTGATAGCAGTTATGATGGCGGTGATGGCGATCGCCCTGATCGGCTCGACATACGCCGAAGAAAGTGCGGCAGAGCTAAACAAGGCTGCTGTGACGAGCCTGCGCGCCGGCCAACTCGACAAGGCAATCGAGCTATTCGACAAGGCGCTTAAAAGCGCAGCCGACCCTAAAGATAAGACCTCGGCGCTCCTCGGATTAAGCTCGTCTTATCTGGAGAAGGGTATCGAACCGTTCGCAAAAAGCCGCAACGCCGCATTTTACGAAAAATCTTTGACTTATGCGATGGAATGTTTGAAGGTATCGCCAAATCAGTGGCAGGCCCTGGGTAATATTGCCACCGTATTCATGAATACGGACGACCTGGAGAAGGCAGATTATTACTACAAAGAGGCCGAGAAATATGCCGATATTAATTCGCCGTTCTATGATCAAATGATATCACAGCACAAAGAGGTCAAGGAAGTTCTCGCTCTCAGGAAAAAGACCGGCAAGTAGTTTTGAAAAAGGGAAATGTATGATCCAATTCGAAAAGTCGGAGAGACTAAAAAAAATACCGCCGTACCTGTTTGTGGAGATAGACAGGGCAAAGAAGAGAGCGCGCGACGAAGGCCGTGACATAATCGATCTTGGGATAGGCGACCCGGATATCCCTACGCCGAAATTTATAGTCGATGCTCTTAGAAAGGCCGCGCGCGATCCTAAGACTCACAGGTATCCGCTGGATCAGGGATTGCCGGAGTTCAGGCAGGCTATAGCCAAGTGGTTTAAGAAGCGCTATGCCGTTACATTAAATCCCGACGGAGAAATTTATCCGCTGATCGGATCGAAAGAGGGCATAGCCCACATGCCTCTGGCGTTTATAAATCCCGGCGACGCAGTGCTTGTACCGGATCCGTGTTACCCTCCTTACAGGTCGGGAACTATATTTGCCGGTGGAGAGGTCATCAAGATGCCTCTTTTAGAAAGCCACCGGTTCCTGCCGGACCTGAAAGCCATAAATCATCATATCATTCATAAGGTAAAGATGATGTTCGTAAATTATCCCAATAATCCGACTTCCGCAGTATGCGACAAGAAATTCCTGGAAGACGTAGTCGAGTTTGCCAAAAAACACAATATCATCGTGTGTCAGGATGCGGCGTATGCCGAGATGGGATATGATGGATATAAAGCGCCCAGTATATTCGAAATCGACGGCGCAATGGACGTTGCCGTGGAATTCCACTCTCTGTCCAAGACATTCAACATGACCGGATGGAGGATTGGATTTGCATGCGGCAACCGCCAGCTTATCGAAGGCCTTGCTAAGGTAAAATCAAATATAGATTCCGGAGCTTTTTTTGCGATACAGAGGGCGGGCATTACGGCTTTCGAGAATTATGACCGGCACATTAAGTCGGTAATAAAGATATACCAGGACAGGCGCGATATACTTGTCGAAGGATTGAATAGTCTTGGATGGAATGTCCAGAAGCCTAAGGCTACGTTCTATGTATGGGTGAAGGTCCCGCCCAGATATACCTCTGCGACATTCGCAACGGAGCTTTTGGAGAAGTGTGACATAGTCGCAACGCCTGGCAACGGTTTTGGCGAACACGGCGAAGGGTATGTGCGTTTCGCGCTTACAGTCGACAAAAAACGCATCAAAGAAGCCGTGGATAGGATCAAAAAGCGTCTTTTGTAAATTTATGGTTACCTGTTTCATAGGCTTGGGATCGAATTTGGGCGACAGGGAAAAGCATATCGATAAGGCAATAGAAGAACTAAGGAAGAATAGCAGTATCAAGATCAAAAAGATTTCTTCTATCTATGAGACCGAACCCGTTGGCGGGGTTAAGCAGGGTAAATTTTTGAACGGCGTTTTGGAAATAGAAACAGGCCTTGAGCCAAAAGACTTATTAAAAGAGCTGCTTACGGTAGAAAATAGGCTCGGACGAAAAAGGACAATCAAGAACGGGCCAAGGACGATAGATCTGGACATTCTTTACTACGGCGACGAAGTTATAAACGAAGCCGATTTAATAGTGCCTCATCCGAGAATGATGCAAAGAGAGTTCGTGATGAGGGGATTAAGAGAACTGGGTAAGGCTTAATATGAAGTTGGTAGACAGTATTTCAAGGATGTCGACGCTTGCCAAGATGCTGAAGAAAGAAGGCAAGTCGATAGGATTTGTACCTACGATGGGATACCTTCACGAAGGCCATCTGTCGCTTGCCAGGACCGCAAAAAAGCATACCGATGTAGTAGTCATGAGCATATTCGTCAATCCTCTGCAGTTTGGTCCCGGAGAAGATTTTGCGAAATATCCCAGAGATATAAAACGCGACGAGGACCTTGCGCGCGGCGCCGGTACCGACATTATATTTTGTCCGACGGTAACGGAGATGTATCCTTACGGATATGCTACATACGTAAACGTCGAACGGCTTACCGATAATCTCTGCGGCAAGTCCAGGCCCGGCCACTTCAGGGGCGTTACCACGGTTGTAACAAAGCTATTTGGGATCATCAAGCCGGATGTCGCGTATTTCGGACAGAAAGACGCGCAACAGGCCATAGTCATCAGGAAGATGGCGGAAGACCTTAATACGGGAGTGGAGGTCAAAATACTTCCGACTGTACGCGAAGAAAGCGGACTTGCGATGAGCTCGAGAAATTCATATCTATCAGAGATGCAGAGAAGGGATGCATCCGGCATTTATCATTCGCTTGAAAAAGCCCGTGCGATGGTGAAGGAGGGCGAAACCGATCCCAAAAAAATCATCTCTGCTGTGAGCGATATGATAAAACATATCCCGGAAGCAAGGTTGGATTACCTGGCAATAGTGGACACGGTGGAATTAAAGAACATGGCGATAATCTCCGGCGAGGCGCTTATAGCTGTCGCAGTGTTTTTAGGAAAAGTACGTCTCATAGACAATATAATAGTGAAAGGTATAAATTCGTGATAAATCCCCAATATAAAGGTGACATAAAATATAACGAATCTTTAAAGAAGAAGATCGAAAAGCTGAAGATCAAGCGCAACGCGGTAATCATTGCACATAATTATCAGCGTGATGAGATACAGGAGATTTCCGATATAAGCGGCGATAGCCTTGCGCTTTCGCAGGCCGCTGTCAGGACCGACGCCAGCGTGATAGTCTTCTGCGGCGTCCAGTTCATGGCCGAATCCGCCTCGATATTGAATCCCGGCAAGACTGTGCTATTACCGGTAATGGAGGCCGGGTGCCCGCTTGCGGATATGATAACGCCGGAAAAACTGCGCAACAAGAAAAAAGAATATCCGGAGGCCGCCGTAGTATGCTACGTAAATTCAAGCGCCGAGGTCAAGGCGGAAAGCGATATAGCCTGCACGTCCAGTAATGCCGTAGAGATCGTAAAGTCGCTTAAAGAAAAAGACGTAATATTTGTGCCGGATAGGAATTTGGGCAGATTTGTGCAATCCCAGATTCCGGAAAAAAATATAATATTATGGGAAGGTTTCTGCCCGACGCATATAAGGGTACAGGCCGAGGATGTCGCGAGGACAAAGAAAGAACATCCGGGCGCCGAAGTCTTGGCGCATCCGGAATGCAGTCCCGAGGTACTGGCCCTATCGGACCATATATGCTCGACGGGCGGTATGTTTAAATACGTCAAGGATTCGAATACGAAAGAATTCATAATATCCACCGAATCCGGCATGCTCTATAAATTAAATAAAGATAATCCGGATAAAAGGTTCTATCTCCCGACGCCTCACCTGGTTTGTGCAAACATGAAGCTCATAACGCTCGGATGGGTCGCGCACAGCCTGGAGAACATGGTTTACGAAATAAAAGTTTCCGGCGATACGATGGAGAAGGCCAAAAAAACGCTCGATAGGATGCTTGCGGTTACAGGAAGATGAAAAAGATCAAAGTAGGCATAATAGGATGCGGGACGATAGGCAGCGAAATAGCGCGCTCCTGTATTTCCAGGCTTAAGGATAAGGTGGAGCTCTTTGCCGTGTGCGACGTCGACGAGAAAAAGACGGATGCGGTGAAGAAGGCCCTTAAACTAGACTTGCGCGTTCTGAAGCTCGACGAGATCGTAAAGGAAAGCGACCTTGTCGTCGAAGCGGCCAGCGCAAAGATATCGGCCGAAGTGGCCGCAAACTGTGTCAAACATAAAAAGGCATGCCTCGTAATGAGCGTCGGCGGACTGTTGGGTAATGAAGACTTGCTTAAATCAGCCTTAGCGTCCGGCGTGAAATTGTATATACCAAGCGGTGCCGTTTGCGGGATAGACGGCCTCAAGGCAGCCTCGATCGGTAAAGTGGAGTCAGTTACTTTGACGACGAGAAAGCCCCCTAAAGGACTCGAGGGCGCACCATACCTAAAAGAAAATAATATCGACCCGATGGCTATAAAAAAAGAAACGGTTGTATTCAGCGGGACGGCAGCCGAGGCCGTCGACGGATTCCCCAAGAACATCAATGTTTCAGCCGTTTTAAGTTTAGCCGGATTGGGTGCGTCCAGGACGATGGTTAAGATAGTGACCGGGCCCGATTATAAATTGAATATTCATGAGGTCGAGATCGTAGGAGAATTCGGCAGAATCGTTACGAGATCCGAAAATCTGCCGTCGAAGACAAATCCCAAGACGAGTGCTTTGGCCGTATTTTCTGCCATCGCCGCTCTCGAAGGCGCCGTCGAAAGCGTGCGAATAGGTACATGAGGCCTCTTTCGAAGACGGGTAACTACATCTCTACCAGGATCGGCCGCGCCATAGCGGATTACAAGCTCATTGAGGATAAGGACAGGATATTGGTGGCCGTCTCCGGCGGCAAGGACAGCATGACGATGCTCAAACTCCTGATCGAGAGGAAGAAGTGGGCGCCCGTCAGCTATGAATTGATCGCAATGCACGTTTCGAGCGATTATGGGCGCTCCGGCAATACCAAAAAGAACCTTAGGAAATTTTTTAAAGAAAACAACATAGAGAATTACTTCGAAGATATAAAGATAAAAGAAAAAAAGCGCGACGTTTCGTGCTTCTGGTGTTCATGGAATAGAAGAAAATCGCTCTTTCTTGCGGCCGATAGGTTGAAATGCAACAAGGTTGCCCTCGGCCATCATAAAGATGACATCGTCGAAACACTTTTAATGAATATACTTTATCACGGCGAATTTGCGGCGATGAATCCCAGGCAGGAATTATTCGGCGGTAAGGTCGTTATAATAAGGCCGCTTTGTTTTGTCGAGGAAGATAATATAAGGAAATTCGCGAAAGAATCGCGCTTTCCAGTCTCGACATGCCGTTGTCCTAACGCGGATATCTCGAAGAGGCGTCTGGTAAAAGATTTAATCGGGAGGGTAGAAAAGGATTGCGATTTTGTCAAGACCAACATCTTCAAGAGCATCTCCAGGGTGAAGGAAGAATATATTAAAATTTAATTACGGGAGGAGGTGAACGATATGGCAGAGAAAGTTGCAACGGTAGGGATAAAGAGGAAAAAGGGATATCTTTACTATGTTGATAAGAAGGGCAACGTCGTCGAGACGAAGATGGCCAGAGGCAAGTCCAAAGGCGGCGGCGGCAAGGTGATAGCAAAGCCCGCAGTGAAGAAGGTAAAAGGATACCTCTATTTCATCGATAAGAAGGGTGACGTTTCGAGAGCGAAGATGCTTAGAGGCGGCAAGAAGAAAAGAAAATAAAATAAGCGGTTTTTGATCGCTTATATTTAGCAAGGGAAGGCGTGAGTGGTTGACACAACGCCTTCCCTTGTTTTATTACTATTATTATGTTAAAATCAGCCTTAAAATCACATGGAAAAAGACTATATAATAATAAAAGGCGCCAAGGAACACAATCTCAAGAATATAAGCCTTGATATACCCAGGGGAAAGCTTGTAGTGGTAACCGGACTCTCCGGTAGCGGAAAGTCGTCTTTGGCGTTCGATACAATATACGCTGAAGGCCAACGCCGCTATGTCGAAAGCCTCTCCAGCTATGCGCGGCAATTTCTCGAACAGCTCCAAAAGCCTGACGTCGAATACATAGAGGGACTATCGCCCGCCATAAGCATAGAGCAAAGGACAGCAGGGTCGAATCCTCGTTCAACGGTAGGTACGCAAACCGAAATCCACGATTATCTTAGATTATTATTCGCAAGGATAGGCAAACCGCATTGTCCTAAATGCGGGAAACCGATTACGAGGCAGACATCACAGGAGATCGTCGAGAATATTCTAAACTTGCCCAAAGAATCGAAGATCGCGATACTTGCGCCGCTTGTCAGGGGTAAAAAGGGTGAATACAAGGAACTTCTCCAGAAGGCCAAGAAGAATGGTTTTATCAGGGCCAGGGTAGACGGCCTGATCTATGAACTCGAAGAACGCATTGCTATGGATAAGAATAAAAAACATAGCATAGAAGTGGTGGTCGATAGACTCATAATTAAAAATGATATAAAAAAGAGACTTACCGATTCTGTGGAAACGGCTCTTGAGGCCGGGGATGGAATCGTTATCATTAACGTAGAAGGAAAACTCGGCGGTGAGGATAAGCTATACAACGAACAATATGCTTGTGCCGATTGCGGAATAAGCATCGAAGAAGTCTCTCCCAGGACTTTCTCATTTAATTCGCCTTACGGCGCATGCCCTTCCTGCGACGGGTTGGGCAATAAGATGGAGATAGATCCGGAACTCGTCATACCAGACAAGTCGAAGCCTGTCATCGATAGTGTCGAAGCCTGGCGCCGCGGCGGCAAGGGGTTGTACTTGTATTACCGGCGTCAGCTGCGATCATTGGCAAATCAATACGGATTTGATGTTAACACACCGTTTAAGGACCTGCCGAAAGACATAAAGAAAATAGTCCTTTACGGCGAAGAGAAAAAAAGATGGGGCTCGTACGAAGGCGTCATACCCAACCTGGAAAGGCGTTTCCGGGAAACGGAAAGCGAGTTCATAAAGACGGTGATCAATAAATACATGTCGGTCCAGCCGTGCCCGGGATGTAAAGGCGACCGGCTGAAGGCCGCGAGTCTTTCGGTGACGATAGGCGGGAAGAATATCGCCGAAGTTTCCAGGCTGTCGATCAAAGACCTGAAGAATTTTTTATCCGACCTAAGAATTACCGAAACCGAAAAAGTGATAGCCCGCCAGGCCCTGAAGGAGATAATCTCCAGACTGCAATTCATGGTAAATGTCGGGCTGGATTATCTTACGCTGGATAGAAGAAGCTTTACTCTCTCCGGCGGAGAGGCGCAGAGGATCAGGCTTGCCACACAAATCGGTTCGGGGCTTGTAGGTGTTATATACATTCTGGACGAGCCGAGCATAGGCCTTCATCAGAAGGATAACGCAAAACTTTTGGATACTCTTATTACCCTGAGGGATCTCGGCAATACCCTCATAGTCGTCGAGCACGACGAAGCTACAATAAGAAAGGCCGACCACATAATCGACCTGGGTCCGGGGGCCGGCGAACATGGCGGTAAAATTATCGAAAGCGGCACCATAGACGATATCCTGGCCTCGCCGGAATCGCTCACGGGTAAATACCTGCGGGGCGAACTGAAGATAAAAGTGCCTGCTGAAAGAAGAAAGCGCAGCAAAAAAGTCCTAAACATAACCGGCGCGAGCGAACATAACCTTAAATCCATAGACGTGGATATCCCTCTCGGATTATTCGTTTGCGTAACCGGGGTGTCGGGCTCCGGAAAGAGCACTCTCGTCGACGACATACTATACAAGGCGCTTGCAAAGAAGTTCTACGGGTCCAAAGAACAGCCCGGTTCATTTAAAAAGATAGACGGAATGCAGCACATCGACAAGGTGATAGTGATCGACCAATCGCCAATAGGAAGGACGCCGAGGTCGAATCCTGCGACATATACAGGTGCTTTTTCTACCGTAAGAGATATATTTGCCAAACTTCCCGAATCTAAGGCCAGAGGTTATAAGCCGGGCAGGTTCAGTTTCAACGTGAAGGGAGGCCGGTGCGAGGCCTGCACAGGCGACGGCATAAAAAAGATCGAGATGCATTTTTTACCGGATATATACGTGCAGTGCGAAGTGTGTAAAGGTAAAAGGTTTAACGAACAGACTCTCGATGTAAAATACAAAGGAAAATCCATCTCCGACGTTCTCGACATGTCGGTGGAAGAGTCGCTTTCGCTTTTTACGAATATACCCGGAATACGGAATAAACTCAAGACATTGAACGATGTCGGGCTCGGCTACATCAAATTGGGCCAGTTTGCAACTACGCTCTCCGGCGGAGAGGCGCAAAGAATAAAGCTCGCGACGGAACTTTCAAAAAGTTCTACGGGGCGCACGCTCTATATCCTCGACGAGCCCACGACGGGGCTGCACTTTGCGGACGTCGATAAATTGTTGAACGTTTTACAGGCGCTCGTTAACCAGGGTAATACCGTCCTTGTCATAGAACATAACCTCGACGTGATCAAAACCGCAGACCATATTATAGACCTCGGTCCTGACGGCGGAGACGTTGGCGGATACGTTGTCGCTTGCGGCTCTCCTGAAGAGATAGTGAAGAATAAAATATCATACACCGGACAGTATTTAAAGGAAGTGCTTAAATGAGATTTTGGCATGGTGTAGGGATATGTGCCGCCGTTGCCTCTATATTATTTCTGGCAGTTGGCATATCCGCGGCGGAAAGCCCCGAAGCGGAATATCTCTTCTTTGCCAAAAAAGCTTTTAACGACGGTTTTTACGATCTTGCCCAGAAACGCCTCGAATCCATACTGCGGACGAATTCCACAATACTCCACATTTACGAAATTCATTCGCTTCTGGGCAGATGCCGGTATCAACAGAATGACCTCGCCAGCGCGCTTCATGAATTTGATATCGTGATCAATGCCCCCACCGGTACAAAATCGCAGGACGAGGCGCTTTATTGGACGGGCGAGATTAATCTTAAAAACCAGGATTACAGGAAAGCGCTGGAATGTTACGAGAGGGTAATATCCGATTTCCCGTCGTCAAAATATTTCAGCTATGCGACCTATTCCAAGGGATGGGCTTATTATAAGATGGGGCTTTTGGAAGACGCCGCCAGGTGCTTCGACGAAGTCTACGCAAAATTCCCATACGAAAATATTTCCTGCGAGGCGCAATTCCGGTCGGGCGAATGCACGTATCTTTTAGGCCGTTACGAGGAAGCGGAAAAAAATTTGAAATTCTTCACCGAAAAATTTCCGATATCCGACAAGACCGCCGAGGCCTACTACCTCAGAGCAGAAGCCGAGTTTTATCTGGGAAAGTATCAAGACTCCGCGGATAATTTTAAAAAAGCGGTATCGATAGAACCAGGTGCTAAATGGGCAGACTTCGCAAAGTATCGCCTCGCCTGGGTATATTTTTACACGGCAGATTACAATAAGAGCCTGGAGGGTTTTAAAAATTGCCTCGATAAATGCAGTGACTTTTTTTTGAAAAGCTCATCCCTTTTGGGTTCAGCCCAAAGCTATGAAAAATTGGGAAAAAACGGGGAAGCTCTGCAAATGTATAGACGCGTAATAGCCGAATACTCAGGCAGTGAAGCCGCGGCAGAAGCATATTCCGGGAAGGCCGGAATATTGTCGGCTGAGGGCAGGTTTTCTGAAGCCGAGGCGAGCGCTAAAGAAGGTCTGGAAAGACATGCCGGTTCAAAGCATTCAGCCAAACTGCATTACGAGTTGGCGTGGGCGTATTATTATCAGGAAAGAATCGATAAGGCCCTTGACGAATTCGCTAAGGCCTTGTCGGAGTCGAAAGACCCCGGCCTTATTTCAAGCTGTCTCGTTAAAACAGGGGACATTTATTTTGACAGAACGGACTATGCTAAGGCGATCGAAAATTACGACACCGTGCTGGATAAATACCCCGATAGTTTAGTGGCGGGTTATGCCCAATGCCAGATAGGTAACATATTTTTTGCTACAGGAAAATTCGATCAGGCCATCCTTGCTTTGCAGGCCGCTCTCTCAAATTTTCCCGACACACCGCTGCGTCAGAGCATAGAATTCCGGCTGGGAATCAGTTTTTTTAATAATAAAAATTTCGAAAGCGCATCCTATCTATTTGAATCATTTCTGAAAAAATATCCGGAGAGTGCTAATATCGCGCAGGCAAAGTTTTTTCTCGCAAACTCATTATATAATACGGGCGAATTCGATAAGGCATTATCCGAATTCTTATCGATAGATAGGTCATCCAAATCCAAGACGGAGAAGACGGCCTCAAGGTATCAGATCGCTTGGTGCTATTACAATCTGGGCAAGGAATCTAAAGCGTTTGAGGAATTCACCAGATTTCTTAAGGATTATCCGGATTCCGATATGGCACCGGATGCGATGCTTTGGCTGGGAGATTATTACAGCTCGAAAGGCAGGCATGACAGAGCACGCGAATTCTACTCTTCGATAGCTAAAAAATATCCCGACTCCGGCATTATAAAAGACGCTTTATATCAGGGCGCCATGAGCCTGTATGAAGAGGGTAAGTATCAGGAGGCGGCTTCTGAGATGGAGAAAATGGCCGCGGCATTCCCCGGTACCGAATATGCGGATAAGGCATACAGAAAAATAGCGAAGATAAAAAAAGAGCGCGGCGAATACGACGATGCGATAATGTATTTGAGAAAAGTTTTGACCCGCGTTAATAGTGAAATCAACGCGCAGACGCAATTTGAGATTGCCGAATGCTTCGAAAAGAAGGGTGATATCCAGAAAGCCTGCGAAGAGTATCTGAAAGTACCATATTTATATCCCAGGGGGTATTTCTGGTCGGTGAGGGCAGAGCTTAGATGCGCAAAAATTTTTGAGGATTTGGGTAAATTGGATGAAGCTGAAAAACTTTACAATAAACTGGCCGACAGGGACGTAGAAGAGTCGAAATTTGCCAAAAAAAGGCTTAAATGGATAACATGGCGGCGAGGGAAATAAGGGGGTAACTATGTGGGACATGATACAAAAGGGCGGGCCGATGATGTACCTTATCATTGCATCTTCGGTGCTGGCCTTCGGTGTTGTCATAGAGCGGGTATACCATTTGAACAGGGCCAGGATAGATTCGAATAAATTCATGGATGAGATCACGAGCGTCCTGAAAAGGAATAAGATCATCGAGGCGATAGAGTTATGTAATGCTACACCGGGGCCGATAGCCCACATCATAAAAGCAGGAATTCTGAAACATGATAGGTCCAAACCTGAAATAAAAGAAGCCGTAGAAGAGGCGGCCCAGCTTGAAATACCCAGACTTGAAAAACACCTGCCTGTGCTGGCTACAATAGCCCACATCGCGCCTCTATTGGGTCTTCTGGGCACTGTTACCGGAATGATCCGGTCTTTCCAGGTGATACAGGCGAAGGCGTTGTCGGCAAGTCCTGTAAATCCGGGTGATCTGGCAGGCGGAATCTGGGAGGCGCTTCTGGCGACGGTGGCGGGCCTTGCGATTGCGATACCTACTTATGTCGCTTACAACTATCTTACGAGTCAGGTCGGCGGCCTTGTATATGACATGGAGAGAAGCGCGACCGACCTGGTAAATCTGCTTTCGTCAAAAAGAGAGACCTATGAAGTTTAAGAAACGTCTGAAGATCGAAAAAGGCATGATGGACCTTACGCCGCTGGTAAACGTCTTTTTTCTGCTCTTCATTTTTTTCCTGTTCACTTCGAGCTTCATTTTCCAGCCGGGCATAAAAGTGAATCTGCCAAAATCCGTCACGAGTGAAGTGGTGCAAGGTGACAGCATAGTTTTAATAGTAACCAAAGACGATAAAGTATACTTGAACGACAGGGAGATTAATGAAGACGAGCTTATCTCTAACCTGAGGATCATAGCCAAAGAGAAGAATTCGCTTCTGATAAAAGCCGACAGCAAAGCTTCTCTTGGGAAAGTGGTAAGCGTTTGGGACATTTGTCGTAAGGAAGGCGTGTCGCAGGTAAACATAGCGACGGGTAGATAAAAATTGAATTTAAAGATCAATAGAAAAATGTTATCTATAGAAAATCGCGTTCTCGTCATGGCGGTCATGGTGTCTTTGTTGTGGCACACACTCTGTTTATCGGTAATAAAGGTTGTGGTAAAACCCGGCGCTTCCGTACCGGTAAAGTTCTCAAAGGTGGCATTTCTGGGGCCGGCCGCAGGAATAAGTCCGGGCGAGATAAAGGTCGAACCAAGGTCAAGCTCATTCCTGGAGAATAGATACCGCAATAATGTCATGAAAATGGCTGTCCGGGAAATAACTTTATCGGCTGGCGGCACAGACATGTTTTCCGCAAAGACAGCCAGGATGCCGAGTTTTAAGGAAGGGCCAATTAAATATCTTATACAGGATGCGCTTGAAGGCACAAAGAGCGAAGCGCATATTATGGCTGAATAAGGCTATTTTTAGCCTATATGCTTGACCATATAATATAATTATGATAAAATTAGACATAGCTACCTTAATATTTATTTATACCTTTTTTTCGGCTATAATTATTCTAATCGTGTGGATAGCAGGTATTTACGCCAGGGGAAATAACAACCGCTCCAGGGATGCGGACTATACATGGAAATGCTCTGTTTGCTCGAATATATATATCGATTCAACATATGAAGATCTTTCAAAGTGTCCTTTGTGCGGAAGTTATAACAAACGGTGAATCCAATAGGAGGTGTTAAATGATCACGGAAATAGGCATCACAGCGGGAGATATCTGGCACTATCTCGATGAGCATGATAAAAGTTCGCTTTCTCAGATCGTTAAGGGCATAGATACCGAAAGGGATAGGGTGTTGATGAGCATAGGATGGCTTGCGAGAGAAGGCCATGTCATAGTAGAAGGCTCCAACCCCGATTATCTTGTGTATCTAAGGAGGTAAGGCATGGAAGAGAAGAGAAGCCAGAGAGACGACGAAAAAGTACCTATAGTAGCGCCATTAAAGGTCATTACCCAGAAGACGATCAACAAGCGTTTCGGGTGGGGGTCGGCGGTAGTTCTTCTTGAAAGCTACGGCAG
>Ga0153915_10003824_pt1 | contig 13852 bp, 18 predicted proteins | sample Opewatmetagenome_2_FD_107003 | JGI IMG/M metagenome (GOLD analysis project Ga0153915, IMG submission 107003) | Freshwater wetland microbial communities from Ohio, USA - Open water 3 Core 3 Depth 3 metaG | ecosystem: Environmental > Aquatic > Freshwater > Wetlands | place: USA: Ohio, Lake Erie... | reverse complement strand
GGTCGGCGGCAGTGGCGGCAGCATGTACGGCAACATCATCCAGGACTTCTTCACCAAGGCGGTCAACTGGCCCTTCGGGGCCGCCCTGTCGGTGGTCATGCTGCTGGTCACCGTGGCGCTGGTGGCCATTGCCGCGCGACTGGTCGACGTTCGGCGGCTGGCGCTTCAATGAGATCACAGGTCGGCACCGCCGGGATCGGGCGAACCCGGGTCCCGCTGTTTGCCTACTACGTCGTCCTGCTGGTGCTGCTCTACCTTCCGATCGGCCTCCTCTTCCTCTTCTCGGTCAGCGCCAACCAGACCCTCTCCTTCCCGATCAAGGGACTCACGCTGGACTGGTACGCCAAGCTCGGGGAGTCGTCGGCCGTGCTGGGGGCGGCCCGCAACAGCCTGGTGGTGGCGCTGGGGGCCAGCACCGCCGCCACGGCGCTCGGGACCGCGGTTTCGATCCTCTTCCTGCGCTACGACTTCCGGGGCAAGAACCTTCTGCTTGGCCTGGCGGTGATGCCGCTGATCGTTCCGTTCGTCGTGCTGGGCGTGGCCCTCCTGCTGCTCTTCCGGGCGATCGGGATCCCGCTCTCCCTGCTCACGATCGGGGTGGCGCACACCGTGGTGGCACTGCCGTTCACCCTGCTGATCATCATCTCGCGGCTCAACGGCTTCGACCCGCGGCTGGAGGACGCCGCAATGGACCTCGGGGCCAGCTATCCCGTCACCCTGGTTCGAGTGGTGCTGCCGATCATCGCGCCGGCGCTGGTCTCCGCCTGGATCACCGCCTTCACCGTCTCCTTCGACGAGTTCGCCCTGGCACTCTTCCTGGCTGGCACCAGCCCGACCTTCCCGGTCTACCTGTTCAGCCAGCTGCGCTTCGCCAACCGCCTGCCGATCATGATCGCGCTGGCGGTGCTCATGATGATCGGCACCCTGCTGCTGGTCCTGTTCGCCGAACGAATACGACGGAGGAACCCGTGAGCCAGACCGATCCCGACCTCGACAACGTCGACTCGTGGCGCGGCCCAACGGCCTCGCAGGCCGCCGGCCTGACGCTGGCCGTGGCGCGCCGCCTGATTGCCGCGGTCGAGGCCGAGGCGCGTGCCATGGCGGTCGCCATGTCGGTGGCGGTGGTCGACTCCGGCGACCAGCTGGTCGCCTTCGCCAGGATGGACGGCGCCGATCTGGTCGGCGTCCGGCTCGCCCAGGACAAGGCCTTCAGCGCGCTGGTAAACCGCATGTCGACCGGCGATCTTCCACCCATCGTCCAGCCCGGGACGGAGTTCTACGGCTATCACACGCTGGCCGGTGGCCGGATGGTGATCTTCGCCGGAGGGGCACCGCTCGAGCGCAACGCCGTGCTGGTCGGGGCGGTGGGCGTCAGTGGCGGAAGCTCCGAGCAGGACCAGCGCGCGGTCGACGCCGCGCTCCGCGCCTTCGGCTGATCGCGCTCAGGCGGTCCGGCGCGCGGGATGCGTGGCGGTGACTGCCTCGAGCAAGCGGCGCGAGGCGACCGCCACTTCCTCGACCGCACGCTCGAAGGCCGCCTGGTTGGCCGGCGACGGCCTGCGGTAGCCGCTCACCTTGCGGACGTACTGCAGCGCTGCCGCCCGCACATCGTCATCGCCGGCCGGGACATCGAGGGTTCTCAGGGTCTTGATGCTGCGACACATGCCGGGCAGTCTACGCCTCGGTCAGCAGCTCCTCGAGGGAGTCGATCACCCGGTCCGCGGCTGACACATCGGTCTCGGCAAACTGCGGGACGGCGAAGCAGGTGAGGCCGGCGGCCTTGGCCGCGGCCACGCCGGACGGGGAGTCCTCCAGCGCCAGTGCCTCCGACGGCGGGACGCCGAGGCGCTCGCAGGCAAGCAGGTACAGGTCGGGCGCCGGCTTCGCGTGCTCCACGTCGTCGGCCGTCACGATCGCGTCGAAGGCGTCCGCCAGGCCGGCGGTGGCCAGCGCGGTGTCGACCAGCATGCGCGGCGAGTTGGAGGCAAGTCCCAGACGCGTCCGCCCCCGCAGTCCCGCCACCAGCTCCACCGCACCGGGACGCCCCGCCACGTCCCGCTGGAGCTCGCCGTGCATGATCTCGATCATCTCGCGCACCAGCGCCTCGCCCTCCGCCGCCGGTCGCCGGAGTCGCTGAGCGAAGTAGCGCGCCGTGAAGGCGAAGCTCGTGCCGATCACCGCCATCTTGTCGTCCCAGCTGAACTCGCCGCCATGGCGACGGAAGAGCTCCACCTCGGCGCGGTGCCAGAGGATCTCGGTATCCAGCAGCAGCCCGTCCATGTCGAAGACGACCGCCCGATAGCGATGCGGGAGTGGCTCGTTCATCGGTCAGCGGCGAAGAACGAGCCGCCCCGTTCGGCGAGGGTGCGCAGGAGGCGGACGACCCGGTATCGGCCGTCCGGTTGCTGCGCGTGGAGATCGTCCAGGGTGCGAACGACCGCCGCCAGGCCGATCTGCTCGCCCCACGCCAGCGGCCCCCGGGGGTAGTTCGTGCCGAGCCGCATGGCGAGGTCGATCGCCTCGGGCGTGGCCACGCCTTCTTCGACCGCTGACGCCGCCTCGTTCACGATGGTGGCCAGGATCCGGGACGCGATCGCCTCGCCGGTCATCGGTCCCGACGCCGGCACCCCGAGCTCCGCCCAGGGATCGCCGCGCGCGCCATCTGCGCCGTAGTCATAGAAGCCGCCCCCCGACTTGCGGCCCAGGCGACCAGCGGCCACCAGCGACTCCTGGAGCGGGTGCGGCGCGTACCGCGGCTCGCGCGAGCGCGCCTCGAAGACGCTCCGGCTGACCGCCAGGTTGACATCGGCGCCGATGGCGTCGACGAGCTCGAAGGGGCCCATCCGGAATCCCGCCGCGCGCATCGCGCCATCGACCTGCTCGATCCCCGCGCTGCGCTCGCCCACGATCCGCAGCGCCTCGAGATAGAACGGGCGCGCCACCCGGTTGACGATGAACCCCGGCGTGTCGGCCGCCATGACCGCCGTCTTGCCCAGGCGCTCGACCGTCCGCCGAGCGGCATCGATGACGGCCGGGTCGGTCCTCGGGCCGGGGATCAGCTCAACCAGGGGCATCAGCGGCACCGGGTTGAAGAAGTGCATGCCCAGCACCCGCTCGGGATGCTCGGTCGCGGACGCGATCTCCCCCACGGAAAGGCTGCTGGTGTTGGTGGCCAGGATCGTGGTGGCTGGAACGGCCGCGTCGAGCCGCCGAAAGGCGTCGCGCTTGAGGTCGAGATCCTCGGGGATCGCCTCGATGACGAGTTCGGCTGCCGCGAGCGACCCCAGGTCGGTGACAGAGGCCAGGCGCCCGCGCACCGCTGCCGCGGCCGCCGCGGAGAGCTGGCCCTTTTCCACCTTGCGAGCCAGGAACCCCTCGATTCGCCCAAGCGCCCGCTCCACGGCCCCCGCCAGCGGGTCGTGCAGAACGACGCCAATCCCCGCCTCCGCGGCGACCTGCGCGATCCCGGCGCCCATGGTGCCCGCGCCTAGCACACCGATCCGCTGGATCTCCCCGAGCCCATCTGGCTCAGTGGCCAACGAAGCGCGGCTCCCGTTTCTCGGCGAAGGCGGCGACACCCTCGGCATGGTCATCGGTCCTGCCGGCCAGCTCCTGGAGGGCCGCCTCCATGGCCAGGCTCTCGTCAAGCTCCGCGTCCTCGGCGTGGTTGATGGCCCGCTTGGCGAGCGCGATCGCCCGCGTGGGCGCCGCCGCCAGCCGCATCGCGGCGTCGCGCACCGTGACGGCCAGCTGGTCGCCAGGCACCACGCCGTTGAGCAGACCGACGGCCAGCGCATCGGCCGCGGAGAGCTGGTCGCCGCTGAAGATCAGCTGCGCCGCGCGGTGTCGACCGAGGGCTCTGACCAGGGTGCGGGTGGAACCGGAGTCGGGCACCAGCCCGATCCGCACGAAGGCCTGGATGAAGCGTGCCTCCTCGGAGGCATAGACGAGGTCGCAGGCCAGGGCCAATGAGACGCCGGCCCCTGCGGCCACGCCGTTGACCGCTGCGACCACCGGCTTGGGAAGTGCGCGGATGGCGGCGATGAGCGGGTTGTACTCATCGGTCAGGACGCGGCGAAACACGCGCTCCGCCTCACCGCCGCGCAGATCAGCGCCGCTGCAGAACCCCCTGCCTTCCCCGGTAATCACCACGGCGCGCACCGCTTCGTCACGACCGGCGGCCTTCAACGCGGCCAGCAGCTCGCGGCGCATGGGGCCATTGAGCGCGTTCAGCGAGTCCGGGCGGTTGAGGGTGATGCGGGCGATCCGATCGGCCACCTGGACCAGGATCGTTTCGTAGGACGGCTCGGCCACCCGGGCATTCTAGCGGCGGAGATGCGGCCCGCCGTCAGCTCGCTGCGGCTCCGGCCGGGTGGCGGCGACGGAAGGAGCGCCCCGATCCGTCCTGATTCACGTTCAGCGGCCCGTGAAGTCAGGTGCGCGCTTCTCCAGGAAGGCCGCCATTCCTTCCTTCTGATCGTCGGAGGCGAAGAGGAGGTAGAAGAGCTTGCGCTCATGGGCGAGCGCTTCGGTCAGGGGCAGCTCGAAGGCGGCGTTGACCGCCTCCTTTGCCAGGCGCAGTGCGACCGGTGACTTGGCCGCGATCCTGGCGGCCAGGGCGAGAGCATCTTCGACCAGCAGCTCATCGGGCACGACGCGCGCGACCAGGCCGAGGCGCAGGGCCTCGGCGGCGTCGATTGGCTCGCCGGTCAGCACCATCTCCATCGCGCGGCTCTTGCCGATGGCACGCGTCAGGCGTTGCGTGCCACCGGCACCGGGGATGACGCCAAGGTTGATCTCCGGCTGCCCGAAGCGCGCTCCCTCCCCCGCCAGGATGAGGTCCAGGGCCATGGCCAGCTCGCATCCGCCCCCCAGGCACCAGCCGTTGACGGCGGCGATGACCGGCTTGGAGATGCGCCGCACCCGGTCCCACTGCGCGATCCTGTTGCCGCGCAGCATGTCAATCGGCGAGGCCGTCGCCATCTCGCCGATGTCGGCACCGGCGGCGAAGGCACGCTCGTTGCCGGTGACCACCAGGCAGCGAATCGCCTCGTCGCGGTCCAGCGCTTCGAGGCTTTCGCACAGCTGATCCATCACCTGCGCGTTGAGGGCGTTCAGCTGCCTGGGCCGGTTGAGCCGCACCAGCGCGATACGGCGCGCTTCGTCCCGCTCGACCAGCACGAAGGATTCGTCGCTCATGGAATCGCCTCGAAGGCCGATTCCAGCTCCGTCCCACAGACCCCGCAGTAGCCATAGCTGGCGGGGAGCCCGCTCGCCCCGCAGCCCGGGCAGGTGCGGGGAGCGGCCGCCAGTTCGCGGAGGGCCTGGTAGCGGGGGCCGCGCTTCTCGTGGAAGGCGGCGACCGCCTCGTGGGTCTCGTCGGCGGTCGAGTGCACGGCCAGCCAGTCGCGGGCGTGCGTCACGGTCTGGGACCAGGCCAGGTCGCGCCAGAAGTTGAGCTGGGTCTTGGTGTAGCGCAGCGCCTCGGGCAGCTTGGCGCGCAGGCTGGCCGCCATCATTGCCACGTTGGTGTCCAGCTCGCCGCGCGGGACGACGCGCGTCACCAGGCCCCACTCGAGGGCCTGCGCGGCGCGGATCGGCTCGCACAGCATCAGGATCTCGCGCGCGCGACGATCACCGACCAACAGCGGCAGCCACTGGGTGGCGCCTCCGGCAGGCACTGAGCCGTGCTCGGGGCCCACGTGGCGGATGTACGCGTCGTCGACCATCACCGACAGGTCGCAGGCCATCTGCAGCTCGTTCCCGCCGCCAACGCAGACGCCGTTGATGCGGGCGATGGTCGGCTTGCCGATGTTGCGCAACCGGTCGTGCATCTCGATGAAGGCGCCCATCCAGCGCCAGTACTGGCCGCTGGTGGCCCCCATGGTGCCCTGCTCGTCGAGATCGGCACCGGTGCAGAAGGCGCGGTCGCCGGCGCCGGTAACCACCACCACCGCCATCCCGTCGTCCCAGGAGGCGTCCTCGAAGGCCCGCCCGAGCTCTCGCAGGGTCAGGAAGTCGAAGGCGTTGAGCACCTGGGGTCGGTCGATGGTGACCGTCGCCACACCGCTCGCGCGGTCCTTGGCGTAGCGGACGCGCTCGAAGCCCAGGGTCTCGGGGTCGACCGGCTGCGGGGCGACAGGCTCAGGCATCGAGGGCGGCACCGTCATCGGCGACGAACAGGGTCACCCCCGCCTGGGCGAAGTTGCGCAGGTCGCGCCCGCTTTCCCGCCCCGCGTCGGAGGCGAGGGCCGCATCGAGATCGGCGCGCGAGTCGAAGGCCATCTCGGCCATCAGGTAGTGTGATGGCGGCCGGCCGCCAAGCCCGGCGAGCCGGGTGGCGCGAACCTCGCGAATCCCCGGATAGCGGCCCACGATCGGGGCGTGCACCGTTCGGTAATGCTCGTCGAACGCGGCGGGGTCGTCCGGGGTGTCGTACAGGGCGATCAGGCGCACCACGGGACGCCTACTTCTTGAAGAAATCGGCGTTGATCTGGATGTAGTTGGTCCACTGCGCCGGGAGCGCATCTTCCGCAAAGATCGCGGTCACCGGGCATTCCGGCTCGCACGCGCCGCAGTCGATGCACTCGTCGGGATCGATGTAGTAGAGGGGTGCCTCATCGGTGGTGTGGATGCAGTCGACCGGGCAGACGTCGACGCAGGATGCGTCCTTGACGCCGATGCAGGGCTCAGCGATCACGTAGGTCATGGTGTCGAAGTCCCTCGTTCAGGGGTGCTCATTCGGCCCGCTGAGGATACACCGATGGACCGGCCCGATCAGGCGCCAAGGACGTCAGCCGCGGCGTTCTCGGCGCGCAGGTGAGCGTAGCCCGGCTTGATCTGCTCGTTGATGATCCGCAGGCGGGCGTCGAAGGGGATGAAGGCGCTCTTCATGGCATTGAGGGTCAGCCATTCCATGTCGTCGAGCTCCCAGCCGAAGGCGCCGACCATGTTGGCGAACTCGTCTGAGAGGCTGACCATGCTCATCATCCGGTTGTCCGCGTTCAGCGTGACCCGGAAGCGGAGCCGTCGCAGCAGCTCGATCGGGTGCTCCGCCAGGCTGGGCACGATCCCGATGTCCACGTTGGAGGTGGGGCACATCTCCAGCGGAACGCGCCGGTCGCGCACGTAGGCGGCCAGCCGGCCGAGCACCACGCGCCCATCGGCTCGGGTCGTGATGTCATCCACGATCCGGACACCATGACCGAGCCGCTCGGCGCCGCAGGTGTGCAGCGCCTCGTGGATCGAAGGCAGTCCGAATCCCTCGCCGGCGTGGATGGTCACGTGGAAGTTCTCGCGGGCAATCACGTTGAAGGCATCCAGGTGACGGCTCGGCGGATACCCGGCCTCCGGGCCGGCGATGTCGAAGCCGACCACCCCCTCGTCACGGTGCCGGACGGCCAGCTCGGCAATCTCCCTCGACCGCGCCGCCTGCCGCATGGCTGTGAGCAGCAGACCCGCGCTGATCGAGCGGCTCGTCGCACCTCGACGCATGCCCGCGAGGGCGGCCTCGACGACCTCGTCGAGGGTCAGGCCCTCCTCGAGGTGCTGCTCCGGGGCGAAGCGGATCTCGGCGTAGACGATGCCATCGGCCGCGAGGTCCTCAACCGATTCGGCCGCCACCCGCTCGATCGCGTCGCGCGTCTGCATCGCCGCGATGGTGTGCCGGAAGCCCGCCAGGAAGCGCTCCAGGCTGCGTCCTGCGTCGCCGGGGCGCGGCTTGAACCAGGCCGACAGCTCCCCGGGATCGGTCGTCGGCAGGGCACGGTAGCCCGCCTCGTCAGCCAGCTCGACCAGGGTCGTCGGGCGAAGTCCGCCGTCGAGATGCTCGTGGAGCACCGCCTTCGGCGCGCGGCGGATGGCGGGCAGGCTGAGAGGCGGGCGCGCCAGGCTGGTCATCGTGCCGGCCAGCCTAGCCTCCCGCATCTGCGCCGACAAGCAAACAGCGGCTACCCTTGTGCCATGCCAGACCGTCCGCCGCTGATCGTCGCTGCCGCCACCCCCCTCGCTCGTCGCGGCGCCGTGGTGGACGACGAGGCGATCTGGCCGATGGTCTCCTTCCTGGTCGAGCGCGGCGCCGATGGCGTCTTTGCCTGCGGCACGACCGGCGAAGGGATCCTGCTCTCCACCGAGGAGCGGATGCGCACGGCGGTCATCTTCCGCGCGGCATTGCGCGGGCGGCTGATCGTTCATTGCGGTGCACAGAACACCGCGGACACGGTGGCTCTCGCAGCTCACGCGGCCGAGATCGGCGCCGATGCGGTGGCGGTCATTCCGCCGCCGTATTTCCCGCTCGACGCGGATGCGCTCAGCGCGCACCTGCTCGCCGCCGCCGCGGCCTGCGCGCCGCTCCCGTTCTACATCTACGCCTTCGCCGCGCGCAGCGGCTACCCGGTCTCGCTCGAGGTGGTGTCACGCGTCCGCGATGGCGCGCCGAACCTCGCCGGGCTGAAGGTCAGCGAGTCGCCATTCGAAAAGGTGGAGCCCTACCTCGGGCTGGGGCTGCCGGTCTACGTCGGCTCCGAGCCGCTGATCCCGCCGGCCATGGCGCGCGGCGCGACCGGTGCCGTCTCGGGCCTGGCTGCCGCCTTCCCCGAAGAGGTGCGCGCAGGGCTCGACAGCCCGGATGCCGCCGCCGAGCAGCGTCTGCGGGCCCTGCGTGACGCGATGGAGGCCCAGCCGTTCATCGCCTCGGTCAAGCACGTGCTCGCCCGTCGCGGCGTTCCGATCAACCCGGACATGCGCCCCCCTATGCGGCCCCTCACCGACGCGGAGGCGACCCGTCTCGACGCCGCGCTGGCGGCGATGGGGCTGCCGGCGGTGTTCTAGCCGCTAGCCGGACTCGGCAACGTCGCCCAGGCCCATCGCGCCCCCCGGCCCGATCCCGGTCTGGCGATGGAGCGGCGCGGTGGCGGCATCGTTCATCTCGAAGCGGCTGGGCGGCGCCACGGCGGCCAGGCGCGCCACCTCTTCGTGGGTGAGCTGGTAGCCGAAACGGATGGCGGCAACGTTCTCGTCCTGGTAGCGGCGCGGCAGTGACTCCCGGATGGAGGTCTCGTCGAAGTCGATCTCGGCCAGCCGCAGGAGGCGGCCCAGGGCGATCATGTTGCCGAACAGCTCCTTGCCGAAGTACGCGGATCCGAGCGAGGCGAACGGGATCTGCTCGTCACCTGGGCCGCCGAGTCCGAGGTCGGTCACCACGGTGCGACCACGGATGCGCAGGTGCCCCTTGTCGGCCAGCTTGAGGAGAATGTCCGCCTCCTCCACCACGGGGTTGGCGATCGGCTTGTCGTCGAAGATCACGAAGGCGTCGGACATGCTGCCGCGCACGCTCGAGTCGTAGTCGAAGAGCACGGTCACCTCTTTGCCCATACGGGCGAGGAGCGCCCCGAGGACCGCGGCGATCACCCGCACCCCCTGTCCGCCGACCCCGTCGAGAGCGATGCGGGTGGGCATCAGTCGACCGACTCGGGATCAATGCCGGCCGCTCGGAGTGCATCGGCCAGGGTGATCTCACCCTTCGCCACCTGGAGCTTCACCGCGGGGTCCAGCTTCTGCATCAGGGCAAGCCGCCGCTGGGATTCCGCCCGGCGACGTGCCTTCTCCTCGTCATCGACCACCGGGTGGGCCTTCGGCTCCGCCTCAGGCGCTCGACTCGGTTCGGCAATGGCCTCCACCGGCGATCCATTGGTGGCCGGGTGCTGGCCGTCGGCGGGATACAGGACGCCGATCTCGAACGGGGCGAGCTCGACCGCATCCCTGGCGGCGCGCTTGTAGGTCTTGCGATAGAAGGTGAGCATCTCGTTGGCGCTGGCGAATCCGATCCGCCGCCCGTTGTTCTCGATGCACTGGCTGGTGATGTCGACGAAGGCGAAGCCATCGTGCTCGATCGCCTCGCGAATCGCGTTGCGCATGTGCAGCTGGTGGTAGACGGTGGTCTTGGCGTACAGGGCGTGCGGCGAGTTGCGCACCAGCCCCTGCAGGTTGATCGGCGTGCTGGGGTTGCCCGCCGGAGACGAGAGGGTCTTGGTGCCGGTCGGGGTGGTCGGGCCCGTCTGCCCTCCGGTCAGTCCATAGATCTCGTTGTTGTTGCACAGGACGGTGAGATGCGCGTTGCGGCGAATGGCGTGGATCAGGTGGTTGCCGCCGATGCTCGCCATATCGCCATCTCCGGAGACGACGATCACGTGCATCTCGGGCTGGACCGCCTTGATCGCTTCGGCCACCGGGAGGGTTCGGCCGTGCAGCGTGTAGACGCTCTCGTGCTTGAGGTAGCTGCCCATGCGCCCGGTACAGCCGATGCCGGTGACGATGATCGTGTTCGTCTCGTCGAGGCCCATCTCGTCGAGGACCATGGCCAGCTGGATCATGATCGTGCCGATCCCGCAGCCGGGACACCAGATGGTCGGGAAGAGGTCGACCTTCAGGCGACGCTTGAAGTCAAGCTCGGCAAGGGCCTGCTCGGGCATCAGCCGATCCCCAGCGGTGAGCGCTCGACCGGCTCGAGCGCTGCGGGCGGAATGGGCGGCTCGGACGGACCGCCGGAGAGGACGCGGGCCAGGCCGTCGCGTGCCGCCTCAAGGCTGACTCGCCCACCGAGCAGCGGCACCCGCTTCACCTCGCGGCGCAGGGCAAGCTCGACCATGTCGGCGTACTGTCCATCGTTGGCCTCGATGCACACGATCTGCTCGTAGCGGTCGGCGATGGCGCGGATCTCGTCGGCCAGCAGCGGATGGATCCGAATCGGTCGGAAGAGGGCGTAGTCGGCCGCCAGCGGGGCAGCCACGCGGCTGACGATCCCGTAGCAGATGACCAGGACGCTGGCATCGACGTTCCAGCCGTGCTCGAACAGGGCATATCGGCTGGCGACCTCGGCATGGCGGTGCTTGCTGTCGTAGAACTGGCGCAGGTACTCGTCGGCGTCTGCGGTGGCTGGCTCGCCGGCATTGGGGCCGTGCTCGTACATCAGGACGCCCGCGAAGAAGCGGGGCTTCCCTGGCTCGTGCTGGCCGAGCGGCGGGATCGTTCGAGGCGCAACCCGAATCCCCTCCGCCAGCTCGTCGAGGTCGACCACTTCGTTAAGGTGCCCGACGAACGTGTCGCTCAGGACCACGACGGGCGAGCGCGACTCCTCGGCGGCGTTGAACGCTTCGACCGTCACGCGGAACGCCTCGGCCACGCCGTTGGGATAGAACGCGATCGGCGAGTAGTCGCCGGTGCTTCCGTAGCGAACCTGCATGACGTCGCCCTGGCCGGGCATGGTCGGCATCCCCGTCGCCGGACCGACGCGCTGCACGTTCACGAAGACGCAGGGCACGCCCACCTTCTGGGCGTAGCCCACGGCTTCCTGCATCAGGGAGAAGCCGGGTCCGCTGGTGGCTGTGAAGGCCTTGGCCCCGGCGAGGCTGGCACCGATGATCGCGTTGGCCGAGGCGATCTCATCCTCTGCCTGCAGGAAGCGAAACTCCGGGTGCTGGGCAGCCCATCCTGACGCCACGTTCAGGATCTCGGTCGACGGCGAGATGGGGTAGCCGGCGTAGTAGTTGGCACCGGCCGCCACGGCGCCGCGGAAGACCGCTTCGTTGCCCTGGGTCAGGCGCCGCATCGGTCTACGAGGGCTCCGCCGTCCCGCCGCGCGCGGCATGCGCCGCGACCGCCTCGGGAATCATCTCGATCGCCAGGTCCGGGCAGTAGCGTTCGCACAGCCCGCACAGGATGCAGTTCTCCTCCTCGATGATGGCGTCGTTGCGCAGCACCAGGGTGTCCTTCGGGCAGATCTCGACGCAGATGTCGCAGCGCTTGCAGAAGACCGGGTTCCAGCTGATGTTGCTGTAATCGACCCACCGGATGCCATCCTGGTGATCGGTGGAGACGCCGCTCCCGAAGCCGATCGGATCAGCGGCACGCTGACTGGTCATCTGGAGCCGATTCTACGCGGTCTGCAGCGTCTTCATCCCAGCTCGGGGGGCGGCTCGAGGGTGGCGGCCTCGGGCATGGGGCCCGGCTCCTCCGCCAGCCGGGGCCGCCCGGTCACCATCGCCACCACGGCGCCCAGGATCAGCATGGCCGCGACGAGCATGCGCGGCGTGATCTGCTCGCCGAGCAGGACCGTCCCCAGCGCGACGGCGACGATCGGGTTGACGTAGGCATAGGTGCTGACCGTGCTGATGGGGACGTGGCTCAGGAGCCAGGTGTACGCGCTGAACGCGAGGAGCGAGCCGATCGCCACCAGGTAGGCGACCGCGAGCAGCGAGCTTGTCGAGAAGCGGCTCGGATCGGTCTGGCCGGCCTCTCCCATCAGCAGGCCCACCACCCCCAGCCCCAGCCCGCCGGCGAGCATCTCCATGCCGCTGCCCAGCAGCTGGTTCTTTGGCAGCGGTCCGCGCCGCGCGATGAGCGATCCGGCGGCCCAGCTCAGCGATGCGCCGACTACCAGCGCGACCCCGACCGGGTCGAGGGAATCGGTGCCGCCCGACGGATAGAGCAGGATGCCCACCCCCACCAGGCCGACAAGCAGGCCTCCGGTCGCGAGGCGGCCCGGCCCGCGACCGACGAGGATGCCGTCGGCCACGTTCATCCAGATCGGGACCGTGGCGATGGTCACCGCCGCGACACCACTGGGAATCCGCAGCTCCCCGAGGACGACCCCGCCGTTGCCACCGAGCAGGAGGAGGAGGCCGACAATCGCGGCGGTGCGCCACTCGGCGCCGCTCGGCCGCCGGAGCCAGCGGCCGCGATCGGCTCCTCGCGACCGTTGCCAGCGGTCGCGCGCGACCAGGAACGCGAGCATCAGCAGACCGGCCACCACGTACCTGAAGCCCGCAGCCAGCAGCGGAGGCAGGGTCCGCACCATCTCGGCGATCGCGTAGTAGGTGGATCCCCAGACCAGGTAGACGGTGCCCATGGCAAGGACAACGGCGACGGTCGAGGGGCGCTCACTCGGCGGGCTCACGTGCACATTCTGAAGTAACCGGCGATCGCATGTGCAACGGTGTCACGCGTCGCGTCGCGAAACGGCGTCGAATGCGCTGCGTTCCGTTCGTCGTCATCATGCAGGCCTGCGCGCGCTACGCCATCGGCCGCAGCTGGAGGGTGACACGGATGAAGTACATGATGATCATCGCCGGGGCCGAGGACGCCTGGTCGCACCTGAGCGACGCCGAGCAGGCGGCGCTCTACGCCGAGATCGGCTCCTGGTGGGGGGCGCATTCCGCGGCGGGCGAGATTCTCGACGGGTATGAGCTTCAGCCGCCGAGCACCGCCACCACGGTCCGGCGCAGCCAGGGCGGACAGGTGACCGTCACCGACGGGCCGTTCGTGGAGAGCAAGGAGATGATCGCCGGCTATGGCATCCTCGAGGTTCCAGACCTTGACGCCGCGATCCGGCTGGCCTCCTCGTGGCCAGCGCCCGACGTCCTCGAGATTCGGCCGATCGTCGACTCCCCGGCGGGTGCGGCCGAGGGTTGAAACGGCCTGCGGCGGTCGACGCGTCGCTGGAGCTGGTCCTGCGCGAGGAGCGGACCCGGCTCATCGCAGCCCTCGTCCGCGTCCTGGGTGACTGGGACCTGGCCGAGGAGCTGGTCCAGGATGCCGCGATGTCCGCACTCGAGCACTGGCCCGCCGACGGGCCTCCCCACAACCCGGCCGCATGGCTGATGACCACCGCCCGGCGCCGGGCCGTCGATCGGCTGCGCCGCGATGCTCGCTACCGGGAGCGCCTGGCAACGCTTGGCAGGGAGGTTGAGGAGATGGATCGATCGACGGCGACCGATGGCGTGCTGGGCGCTGACGATCGGCTCCGTCTCCTGTTCACCTGTTGTCACCCGGCGCTCAATCGCGAGGCTCAGGTGGC
>Ga0153915_10003823_pt1 | contig 13854 bp, 14 predicted proteins | sample Opewatmetagenome_2_FD_107003 | JGI IMG/M metagenome (GOLD analysis project Ga0153915, IMG submission 107003) | Freshwater wetland microbial communities from Ohio, USA - Open water 3 Core 3 Depth 3 metaG | ecosystem: Environmental > Aquatic > Freshwater > Wetlands | place: USA: Ohio, Lake Erie... | reverse complement strand
GCGCTCAGGATCTCCGCGATCGCGGCCTGCGCCCACACGTCGGGGAACGGCGACTCCAGCAGGGTCGCGATCTCCTTGCCGCCACGGCTCTTGGCCTGCTCGGGGGTCTCGCCCGCCCGCGCGGTCCGCAGGTGGCCGATCACCCGCTCCTTGCGGTAGATGGCCGGGTACTCGACGTAGCGGTAGAGCTCGCCCCAGTCCCGGGTGAAGAAGACGGCCACCGGCACCGACGCCCACTTCTGGCCGTTCTTGTCGTTGGCGTACTCGCACACCAGATCGCCGTTGCCGACCGCCGCGTCGGGCAGCCCCTTCGTCAGCATCGTGTCGCCGTCGCGCGGGAAGATGCGGAGCTCGAGCCCGCCGGCCTCGGCCAGGCGCGCCAGGTACGGCACGTCGCGCCGGCAGTCCGACGACCAGTCCTCCGAGATCACCGCGACCTTCGCGGGCCCGCCCGGCTGCGCGGCGAGCCACCGGATGGCGGCGGTCTGCTCGGCGCTGAGCCGAGCCTTGGCATAGCGCGCGCGCAGGTAGCCGCTCCAGTCGACGCGCGGGCGGACCAGGCTGAACCGCCGGATGTCGAAGCCCTCGCGGGCGAGGTTCTCGGGCGAGCCGGTGAACGTCACGTAGTCGTCGAAGGTCATGCCCCTTCCGAAGCGCTCCGGTGTCATGCGTGTCCCTGCCTTTCTCGCCTTGTGGCGCGGCCCTCGCGGCGCTCCCCCGCCGGTCCGTGATGTCCCGGCGGCTGCCGCTCGTGCTGCTGCTAGTCTACGTGGGCTTCGTCGCATACCGGGAATTGTCCTTGACAACCCGCCGGCGGAGGTATGCTCTTAGCGTGATGAGGTCGGGGCCCCTGTCGTGCACCCTGCTGCTGGCGCTGATGCTCGCCCTGTCGGCGCTGACGCCCCTCGCCTACGCGAGCCCGCCGGATCCGACCTGGGTCAGCGGGTTCTTCGACGACGGCGACAACGACGACGCGGTGTTCCTGATCACGTCGAGCGCCGCCACTCTCGATCCGTTCCCGCTGTACGACTCTGCTCCGGTTCCCGTTCGCGAGGCCGCTCCGGTTGGCCAGGAGACGACCCTCGCGCCCTGCCCCTGCTTCTCCACCGCCGAGGCCCGAGCTTCCCCGATCGCCTGAGCCGCACCGTCCGTAGCTTCGGTAGCTGATCCGCTCCCGCTGCGCCGCTCGCTCGCGCTCCCGGTCTCGGTGCCGGCGGTCGACCTCTCCCGGGGGTCGCGCCCGCCCGGTCTCGAGGTTCCGCGTGCGCTCCCGCGCTGACGCAGGGTCCCGCGGATGGCTGCCCCGGTGGCGAATTCATCCGATTGGAGGAGCACCATGCGAGGGACCCGATTCGTTCTGCTGGCCCTGGGAACGGCGCTGTGCATCGTCTTACTGTGGAGGACCGGCCTGGGACCGGTCCTCGCCACCGTCGGCACCCTCTCCTGGCGCCTGCCGCTCCTGCTCTGCTTTCCGGCGTGCGTGATGATCGCGTGCGACACGCTGGGTTGGCGTTTTTCCTTCCGGCGCGACGGCGTGCCCTTCCGCACGCTCTTCTCCGCCCGGCTCGCGGGCGAGGCGCTCAACATCACCACCCCGACCGCCTCGGTCGGGGGCGAGGCGGTGAAGGCCTGGCTGGTTCGCTCGCACGTGCCGCTGACCGAGAGTCTGCCCTCGGTCGTCATCGCCAAGACCACGATCACGATCGGGCAGACCCTCTTCCTGCTCCTCGGGATCGCGGTCGCGTGGCCGATCCTGCCCGTGGGCTCGGGCCTGCTCCGGAGCATGGAGTGGCTGCTCGTCCTCGAGTGCCTGGGGACCGCGGGTTTCGTCGCGGTCCAGGTGTTCGGCGTGACCGGCCGCGTCGGGCGGCTGCTCCAGCGCCTGGGAATCCCCGGCCAGGCCGAGCACGACTCGACGCTCGGCCAGATCGACCGCGCCTTCGCGGTGTTCTACCGGCAGGAGCCGGGCCGGCTCGGGCTGTCCATCGGGTGGCATCTCGCCGGCTGGGTGCTGGGAGCCCTCGAGGCGTACTGCATCCTGCACGCGATGGGCTTCCCGGTGTCCCTCGGGCTCTCGCTCATGATCGACGCCTTCGGGGCCGGCGTAGGATTCGCCGCCTTCTTCATCCCCGCACGGCTGGGCGCCCAGGAGGCCGGTGACCTCGCGGTCTTCATCGCGCTCGGATTCGGAGCGCCGGCCGGGCTGACCTTCAGCCTGGTGCGCCGCCTGCGCGAGGCGCTCTGGGCCGCGGTGGGATTCGTGGCCCTCGCCGCCCTCCAGCGAGGGCGAGCGCCGATCGCGGCGCTCGAGCCGGGGGCCTGAGCCGATGTGCGGCATCGCCGGATTCCTCGCGCCGCCCGGCCGGCGGGCGGACCGGAGGCTCGTCGAGGCCATGGTCGCGACCCTCCGTCATCGCGGCCCCGACTCGGTGGGCTATCACGTGGAGGGGCGGGTCGCCCTCGGGGTGGCCCGGCTCCGGGTCCTCGACCTCGCGACGGGCGATCAGCCGCTGGCCAACGAGGACGGCTCGGTGCAGGTCGTGCTCAACGGGGAGGTCTACAACCACGCGGCCCTTCGCGAAGCGCTGCGAGGCGCCGGGCATCGCTTCGCCACCCGTTCGGACACCGAGGTCATCGCGCACGCGTGGGAAGAGTACGGCCCGCACTGCGTGACGCGGCTCGAGGGGATGTTCGGCGTGGCGGTGTGGGACCGCCGGCGAGAGCAGGTCTGGCTCGCCCGCGACCGCATGGGCGAGAAGCCGCTCTACTACGCGGAGGCGGACGGCGGGCTGGTATTCGGCTCCGAGCTGCGCGCGGTCCTCGCGCATCCGGCGGTGAGTCGCTCGCTCGACCTGCCCGGGCTGTCTCGCTACCTCGCCTACGATTTCGTTCCGGATCCCCACTCGCTGATGCGCGGCGTTCGCAAGCTGGGTCCGGGCGAGGAGCTCACCCTGCGCGACGACAAGACCATGCTCGCGCGGTACTGGGACATTCCCTTCCGCCCCCGGCCCGCGGTCGACGAGCGAATCTGGGAGCGTGAGATCCGCGCTCGGCTCGACGAGTCGGTGCGGCTGCGCCTCGCCGCCGACGTGCCGGTCGGCTGCTTCCTGAGCGGCGGCATCGACTCCAGCGCGGTGACCGCGACCGCGGCCCGCCAGCGCTCCGGCATTCGCACCTTCTCGGTGGGCTACGCGGAGGGGCCCCACGACGAGCGGCGCTTCGCCCGCCTGGTGGCCGAGCGGTACGCGACGCAGCACGAGGAGCTCGTGGTATCGGCCGACGACGCGCTCGCGCTCGTGCCCGACGTCGGCGCGCTCATGGACGAGCCCCTGGCGGACATGAGCTTCATCCCGCTCCACCTGCTCGCGCGCGCCGCGCGGGCCAGCGTGACGGTGGCCCTGACGGGCGACGGGGGTGACGAGCTCTTTGCCGGCTATCCCACCATGGCCGCCGACTGGTGGCACCGCGGCTTCGCGCGCCTGCCGCGAGCGGCCCGCACCGGGCTCACGTGGGCGGCGCGCCGCCTGCCCGAGTCGCTCGAGGGCCTGCGGGAGTTCCTCCTCGCGGTCGACTATGCGCCGAGCGCGAGGAACCAGGCCCTGCTGGGCGGTCTGCCGCCGGCGCGCGCGTCGGCCCTGCTCTCGCCCGCGGCCCGGGCGGCGCTGGGCGGCTTCGACGCGTACGGTGACATCGACGCGGCGCTCGCCTCGTGCCCGAGCCTCGACGTGCGCGACCGGCTGATCTACCGGTACTGCAAGCTCTACCTGGCCGGCCAGAACCTGGCCAACGCGGATCGCGCGAGCATGGCTGCGAGCCTCGAGCTGCGTGCGCCCATGCTCGATCACGCGTTCGTCGAGCTGGTCGGGCAGATCCCGGCCCGCCTGAAGTTCCAGGGTTTCCGTGGCCTCAAGCGGCTCCTCCGGCGCGCCCTGGCCGACCGGCTGCCCCCCGAGATCGCCGCGCGCGGCAAGCAGGGCTTCGGGGTGCCGCTCGCGGCGTGGCTGCGCGGCCCGCTCGCACCGGTGCTCCGCCAGCTGCTCGACGGGGCCCGTCTCCGCGGGGGCGGTGTGCTCGATGAGACCGCCGTCGGGCGGCTCGTCACCGAGCACCTGGCGGGCGCGCACGACCACGCCCGGGTCCTCTGGTCGCTCCTGGTCTTCGAGAGCTGGCGGACCCACTACCTCGGGGAGGGCGCTCTTGTCTAGCGCGCGGGCCCGTGCGGCGGGCTGGCCGCCCGGCCCCTGGTGGATCGCCCTGGCCGCCGCCGCGCTCATCGGCATCGAGATGGGAGCGCGGGCCTTCGCGACCAACGACGAGGCCCGCTTTCCGTTGCTCGCCCAGGACATCCTCACGCGTGGCGACTGGCTCTGGCCCCGGCTCAACGGGGCGGGCTACTACAACAAGCCGCCGCTGCTGGCCTGGCTGATCGCGCTCGTCTCCTGGCCGGTCGGCCATGTGACGCAGTGGACCGCGGTCCTCCCCTCGGCGGGCGCCGTGGTCGCCACCGTGCTGCTGGTCTACGCGATCGGCCGCGATCTGTTCGACGGCGAGACGGGCCGCGTCGCCGCGCTGCTGGCGATGACCACGCAGGGTCTGTTCTTCCACGCGCACCTCGCGATGCCCGATGCCCTGATGACCTGCCTCATCACCGCGAGCGTCTGGATGCTCGTCCAGACGGTGCGCGAGCGGCCCGGCCCGTGGTGGATCGGCTTCTACGGACTCGCGGGCGCCGCCTTCTGGGCGAAGGGCCCGGCCGGGCTCATGCCGGTGGCCGTCGGCCTCGCGTACGCCCTCGCCACCCGCTCGCGCCGGCGATGGTCGCTCCGCCTCGTCCCGGGGCTGGCGCTCGTCGGGAGCCTGGTCGCGCTGTGGTGGATCCTCGGGGCGATCTCGGACAGCCGGGCGGTGGCGCAGGCGGTGGTCATCGACCAGCTCGGCTGGTACCGGCCTCACGGCTCCGCACTCGTGCTGCTCGCCGCGCCGCTCCGGAACGTGGCGGTCGCCCTCTTCCCCTGGGTGCTCCTGGTGCCCCTGGCGATCCCGGCCGCGTTGGTGGCCCGCCGCTCGGGCGAGGCGTCCGGGCGGGTGTCCCTGCCGCTCGTCTGGCTGGGCGTCGCCGTCGCGCTGGTCGCGCTCTCGCACGAGCAGCGTCTGCGCTACTACCTGCCCGCGGTCCCGCCGATGGCGGTCCTGCTCGGCTGGTGGCTCGGCTCGTGGTTCGGTGGATGGCTGAGCGGCGGGGTCGCGAAGCCCGACCTCTCGCGCGTCGCGGCGATCCAGGTCTTCCGCGCGCTGCCCCTGCTCTGGCTTGGCGCGATGGTGCTGTTCGCGGTTGGCTATCACTGGGAGGTCACCCGGCACGACGCGGCGGGAGACTATGTGCGTCTCGCCGCGGAGGTGAAGCCACTGCTGGCGCAGGCGCCGGCGGTGGTGACCTGGGGGATCCCCGAGCTGCCGCTGGCGTTCTACCTCGGCCGCCCAGTGACCCGCGTCGACTCGGAGGTGGATCTGCGCGCGGCCCTCGACCGCGGGCCGCGCGCGGTCGTGGTCGCTTCCGAGACCAACTGGGCCCGCCGGCATGCAATGGGGGCCACGCCCACCCCGGCGCCGGCGCCGGTGGAGCGGCCCGGCGTGGTGCTGGTGCGTCGGGGCGCGAAGCGGTGATCGCCGCCGGTCAGGACCAGAGGCGCCGGCTCGCGATGGCGGCGCCCTCGTGGAGGGCAGCCAGCTTGGCCCACACCACGCTGTGGGCCACCATCTCCGAGCCCGCGAAGGTGCCGAAGCCGCAGTCGGTGGAGGCGATCACGCGGGTCCGGTCGCCCACCGCCTCCACCGCCGCGCAGATCCGGTCCGCCACGACCTCGGGGTGCTCGACGTAGTTCGTGGTGGTGTCGATGACGCCGGGCAGGAGCAGCATCGTGTCGGGCAGCCGGTGCTGCCGGAGCACGCGGTACTCGTGCTGGTGGCGCGGGTTGGCGAGCGGCAGCGACAGCGCCCCCACCCGCGCGCGGGCCACGATCGGCAGCACCGCCTCGAGCGGCACGTCGTGGGTGTGCGGGCCGTCGTAGTTGCCCCAGCAGAGGTGCAGGCGGATGCGCTCGGACGGGATCGAGGCGGTGGCCCGGTTGATCGCCTCCACGTGCAGCTCGACCATCTGGAGGAAGCGCTCGAGCGAATCCCGCCGGAAGAACCGCGCGCGCTCCATGGCGAGGTCCGGGCAGTCCACCTGCAGCAGCAGGCCCCGCGCGTGGATCAGCTCGTACTCCTTCCGCATCTCCCGGGCCAGCGCCATGATGTAGTGCTCATGTGAGTTGTAGTAGGCCGAGAGCAGGATGGTCGCGATCACCCCCGGGGAAGCCGCGGTCATGAAGCGCTCGACGAATCCCCGGGGCCGCGCGTCGGTCTCGTGCAGGAACGCGTCGCACTCCCGGGCGGCCGGCCCCAGATCGGCGTACTCGACCTCCGCGACGGCCTGCGGCGCGTCGGCGATGCGGGCGGCGTCGCGCCGCCGCCGGGCCAGCATCTCCGCATAGTCCGGGAAGTCGATCAGGTCCTGCGCCAGCTCCCGGCGGCTCGCGCCCCCGAAGCCCTTCATGCGCCCGGCCACGTAGGTGGAGAAGCCGGCGCGCGGCTGCTCGCCGTTGTTGCCGACGTCGATGCCCGCCTCGAGCTGTCCGGTGATGACGCGTGAGAGCGCCGCTCCGACCTCGCGCTCGAGCGCGGCCGCGTCCACCGTCTCGCCCCGGTCCTGGCGGACGAGCAGGTCGCGGAGGGCGGGCGGGCGGGGGAGGCTGCCCACGTGGGTGGTGAGGATGCGGCGGTCGCTCCGCTGCATGGCGAGGTCGCTCCTGGCCTTGGGTTAGTCGGCCCGCGGGGTGATCTGGATGAGAGCGGCGGGCTCGGTCTCGATCTGGATCGTGGTGTGGTCGATGCCGAAGCGCGCGTGGAGGATGACGTGCAGCGCTTCCAGGATCCTGTCGGAGGGTGCGCCCGCCTCGACCACCACGTGGGCGCTCATGGCCTCGCGGCCCGAGGTCAGCGTCCACACGTGGAGATCGTGCACCCGTCGCACCGAGGGGGCGCTCGCGAGGGCCTCCTCGATCTCGGTCACGTCGAGGTGGGCCGGCGCCCCCTCCAGCAGCACGTTGACGGCCTGGCGCAGCAGGGCCCAGGTGCGCGGCAGGAGGAAGAGCGCGATCAGGGCCCCCGCGATCGGATCCGCGATCGTCCACCCGGTGGAGAGGATGACGGTGCCGGCCACGATGACGACCCCGGAGCTGACCGCGTCGCCCATGACCTCGAGGTAGGCGCTGCGCACGTTGAGGCTCTCGCCCGCGCCCCCGTGCAGGAGCCAGAGCCCGGCCAGGTTCACCGCGAGGCCCAGGGTCGCCACCGCCAGGATGGGCCCGCCCGGCACGTGGGGCGGCTGCCAGAGGCGCTGGTAGGTGGCGACCAGGATGCCGATCGCCATCACGCACAGGACCACCCCGTTGACGAGGGCGGCGAGGATCTCGACGCGGTAGTAGCCGTAGGTCTTGGCCGGCGTGGCCGGCCGCTCGGCGAACCAGATCGCGAGCAGGCTCAGGAGCACGCCGCCGGCGTCCACCAGCATGTGCACGGCGTCGGCTAGGAGGGAAAGGCTCCCGGTCCAGAGGCCCACCCCCGCCTCCACGAGCAGGAACCCGGCGGTGAGACCGAACACCGCGACCAGCCGGGGCTTGTGCCGGGAGCCGTGGGTGTGGCGGTGGTGGTGCACGGGAGCGCGCTCAGCGGGCCGGGGGCACGACCAGCTTGGCTTCTCCCTGGCGGATGCCCTGGCTCGCGAAGAACCCGGCGTGCGCCTCGAGGGCGTAGCGGAACTCGCCGAGCGGGCCGTAGAGCTCGGTCGGGCTCGGGTCCATCTTGAGGATCGCGAAGACCCGCCCGTCGTCCTTGATGAAGGCGATGTCGAGCGCGGCCGGCACGTTCTGCATGTGGAACTGGGTGAAGATCTCCTTGCCGAAGTCGAAGAGGATCAGGTGCCGCTTGATCTCGTCGGGCGTCGCGCACTGGAAGCCGCCCGCCTGGCGCTCGCCGCTGTCGGCGAGCTTCACGCGGAGAGCCAGGGTGCGGGAGCCGGCCTGGATCGAGACCATGCGCAGCGGCATGCTCGCGAACGCCTCGCGCCAGCGCGGGCACTCGGGGCTCGACGCCGGCTTGCCCGCCGGGCCCTGGGCGGTGGCGGCCGGCGCCAGCGCGGCCAGGAGGAGGGTCGCCGCCGGCAGCGCGGCTCGGAGAAGGGTCATGGGTGGGCCTCCCGGGCGAACGGACGGGGTCGGCGGCGGGCCAGGCTCGCCGCGGCGAAGATCAGAAGCGCGACCAGCACCACCGCGCCGCCCGCGGCCAGCCGCAGGTAGTAGGCGGCGATGAGGCCCGCAATCACGGAGAGCAGCGCGATGCCGACCGCGATGGCGGTGGCGGTGTGGAAGCTCCGGCCCAGCGCGAAGCCGGCGAGGGTGGGGATCACGATCATGGCCGACACCAGGAGCACGCCGACCATCCGCATCGCCACCACGGTGGTCAGCGCGGTGAGCACCGTGAGCAGCAGGTTGAGGGCGCCCACCGGCACCCCGCTGGTGCGGGCCAGGTCCTCGTTGAGCGTGATCGCCAGGAGCTGGCGGTAGAATGCGCCGATCGCAACGGTGACCGTGGCGCCGAGAGCCAGGATGAGCCAGACGTCGGCGGGGGTGACGGTGAGGATGCTCCCGAACAGGATGGCGAAGAGATCGGCGTTGAAGCCGCGGGCCAGGCTGATCAGCACCACCGCGAGGGCGAAGCCGCCGGACAAGAAGACCGCCAGTGCCGCGTCCCCCTGCAGCGCGCCGCGCGCGCGCAGCCGCTCCATCCCGACCGCGCCGGCCAGGACCACCACGAGCGCGCCCACCACCGGCGAGATCCCCAGCACCAGGCCCAGCGCCACCCCGGCCAGCGCCACGTGGGCGAGGGTATCGGCGATGAGGGAGAGTCGGCGCGGGATCAGGAAGACGCCGATGGCCGGGCAGATGAGGGCGGTGACCACGCCGGCCGCGAAGGCCCGGTGCATGAAGCCGTACTGGAGGAACTCGGGCATGGCCTAGTGCTCGTGGCTGACCACGCGCACCGCGGGGCCGTAGAGCGCGGTCAGGGCCGCGTCGCTCAGGAAATCGCCCGGGCGACCGTGGAAGATCAGGCGGCGGTTGAGGCAGGCGAGCTTCGTGACCTCCTTGGCCACCACGCCGATGTCGTGGCTCACCAGGATCAGGGTCACGTCGCGCTCCCGGTTCAGGTGGTGGAGGAGCGCGTAGAAGCTGGTCTGGGCCTCCGGGTCCACGCCGCCGGTCGGCTCGTCCAGGATCAGGAGCTCGGGCTTGGACACGAGCGCCCGCGCGATCAGCACCCGCTGCTGCTGGCCGGTGGAGAGCGCGCCGATGCGCGTGGCCGCGCGGTCCGCCATGCCGACCTGCCCCAGCACCTCGTCGATGCGCTGGCGGGCCGCGGCGCCGAGCCGGCCGAAGAGCCCGAGCGAGGGGAGGAGCCCGGTGGCCACCACCTCGCGCACGGTCACGGGCAGGGCGGGGTCGAGCGTGGTCTTCTGGGGCACGTAGCCCAGGCGTCCCCACTGCCGGAACGCGCCGGGCGGATGTCCGAAGAGGCGGACCGTGCCGCGGGTCGGCGGCAGCAGCCCGAGCACGATGCGGAGCAGGGTGGTCTTGCCGGAGCCGTTGGGGCCGATGATGCCGAGGAAGTCCCCCGCCTCCACCGTCAGGTTGATCCGCTCGAGCACCGGCACCGCGCCGTAGGCGAAGTCGACGTCCTCGAGCTCGACGAACGGCCGCATCTAGCCCTGCACCCGGACCGCGTCGTCCACCGCCCGCGGCGTCTCCGCGTGGAGGCTGTCCCACCAGGCGCCGGCGGCCGCGCAGCCACCCCCGAGCAGCACCCCGCCCAGCACGTCCGAGGGCCAGTGCGCGTTGAGGATGACCCGGGCGAAGCCCACCGTGCCGACCAGCACCGCCGCCAGGACGATCAGGGTCACTCGCGTCCGCGGCGCGACCGGCTCGCGCGACTGCACGTAGAGCAGGAGCACCGCGAAGGTCGCCGCCGCGGTGACGTGGCCGCTTGGGAACCCCCAATGGACGCCGCGGGGCCGTGGCCGGGCCACCAAGAACTTGAAGACCTGCTCCATCGCCCCGGAGCCGGCCAGCAGGCCCACCCAGAGCCACCAGTGCCGCCGCGCGGTCCGCGACCACCCGAAGACCAACAGCATGGCCGGGCCGAGGACCACCCACTTGCCGCCGTAGTCGAGCCACCGGGCGGCGGCGTGGGCCAGGCCGCCGCGTGCCTCCAGGATCTCGCCGTGCAGCGCTACGTCGCCGGGCAGCAGGCCCACCGCGCAGACCACGCCGCTCAGCCCGAGAAAGGCGCCCAGCAGCAGCAGGCAGAGCACGCGCCAGCGCGCGACGGCGGATACGTCCATGGCGCTCACATTGTACTCGAACTCACGAGGCTTCTAACCCGGCGCCCATCGGGCGCTTGCCAGCGCACCGGACAGTGTGCTGATCTGGGTAGCAGCGGGCCAGAGACGGAGCCCATCGAGGCGATGGAGGGCAATGACTCTCGCGGATCTGGAAGCCGGGTTCGCTCACGTGTCGGCGGAGGTCGTCCCTCACGAGGACCAGCAGCTCGGGATCGTCGCGTGCCGGGAGGCGTTGGAGGCGGCGAGGAAGGGCAACTATGGCGTGGGGGCCGTGCTCGTCGATCCGGACGGAGGGATCGTCGAAGCACATGCGTGGCTACACCCTCATGTGTTCCCTCGAGCCGTGCCCCATGTGCCTCGCCCGGCTCCTCGTCGCCGGCGTTCAGACCGTCAAGTTTCTGGCGCACGACGACCTGGCAGGAATGGTGGATCACAGACCGCATTTCCCCGCGGCCTGGCAGAGGTTGTGGCGGCGGCAAGAGTTCGTGCGCGCTGAGGTGTCGGAAGCGCTCAGACGATTCGCTCTCGACGTGTTCCGGCTCAATCTCGAGGCGTGCCGGCAGAGGTTGCTGTCCCGGTGAGGAGCGCCTGCGCGAAGCGCTCCGCGGCGGCCGGTGGCGCGTGGGTGAAGAAGAGACTCGGCTCGTTGACCTCGACCTCCATGATCAGGACGCCGCCCGGCGTCTCGACGGCGTCGATCCGCGCGTAGAGCGGGGGCTCGGGCAAGGCGGCGAGGGCGGCGCGCGCGGGCGGGAGGGCGCCGGGCGGCGCCGGCTCCGCGTGGACGGTGCCGCCCAGGTGGGACTGCACCCGGAATTCCCCGGCGGCCGGCCGCTTGAGCACGCTGTGGGTCAGATCGCCCTCGATGAAGACCAGGGACCACTCCCCGCGGGTCCGGACCTCCTCCACGAAGGGCTGCACGAGCACCGGCCGGCGGATGGCCCCGGTCGCGATCGCGGTCGCCGCCTCTGAGAGCGTCTCCTGGGTCACGAGCCGGGTATCGTGGGCCGAGGCCCCGATCTCGGGCTTGAGCACGCACGCCCGCCAGCCGTGGCGGCGCATGATCGCCTCGAGCCCCGCCCGCGTCTCGTCCTCCAGGACGGTGGTGGCGACCGTTGGCACGCCGGCCGCCTGCAGGGCCAGGAGGTAGCGCTTGCTCAGGTTCCAGCGGACGAGGGCGGGCGGGTTGACGATCCGTGCGCCGGCGCGCTCGAGCCGATCGAGCCAGCCGAGGAAGGCCTCCGGGTCGAAGTGGTAGTCCCAGTTCGAGCGCAGGACCACCGCGTCGAAGCCCTCGAAGTCGGCCGCGGGCTCGTTCCAGGCCAGGCCCTCCACGCGGACGCCCCGCCGCTCGAGGGCCCGCGCGACCAGGCGGTCGCTCTCCGAGATCTCGGGCCAGCGCCGGCAGGTGACGAAGCAGACGCGGGTCACCGGCACCCGAGCCCCACGCGAAGGTTGGCCAGGTTGGCCTGCATCAGCTCGACGTAGCCCGTCCCTGCCGCGGCCTGCTCCCGGCTGACGCCTTCGATGGGATCGAGGGGCAGCGGCGTTGCCCCGATCTCGCGGGCGAGGGTCTGGGCGAGGCGAGGGCTCACGAGGGGCTCGAAGAAGACGTGCGTGACCTTGAGCCGCCGCGCGGTCTGCACGATCGCCGCCAGATCGGCCGGGCTCGGCTCGGCCTCGGGCGCCGCGCCCATGATCGGCACCTGGGTGAGCCGGTAGCGCCGGACGAGGTAGGCGAACGCGGCGTGCGAGGTCACGACCTCGCGCCGTGCGCAGTCGCGCAGGCCGGCCGCGAAGGCCTGGTCGAGCGCGTCGAGTCGGGAACCGAAGGCCGCCGCGTTCCTGAGGTAGACGGGGCCGCCCGCGGGATCGGCCTGCGCGAGCTCGTCCGCAATCGTCTGCACCTGGGCCCGCGCGAGCACGGGGTCGAGCCACACGTGGGGATCGACGCTCGCGCCCTGGCGGAGCAGGCTCAGGCCGCGCGAGCCGTCGATCACCCGGATGCGGCCCGGAAGGCCCGCCAGAAGCCGGGTGGCCCAGGCGTCCAGGCCGGTTCCGGTGTGGACGAAGACGGTGGCGCGCTGCACGAGGGTCACGTCGCGAGCCGACGGCTCCCAGTCGTGAGGCTCGACGCCGGGTGGGACCAGCGAGACGACCTCGGCGCGGTCGCCCGCCACCTGGTGCGCGAGCTCCCAGAGCGGATAGACGGTGGCGACCACCACCGGCCTGGTCGGCGCAGGCGCGCCCTGGCAGCCGGCGAGGATCAGGCCCGCCGCGAGGGCGATCGGGGCGAGCCGACCGGTCACGCGCGCCCGCGGCCCGGATCGGCCAGCGCGCCGGCGCCGAGGAACCGCGGCCGGAGACGTAGCAGGAGCCCCAACGCGAGGAGGCTCACGCCGAAGGCGCACACCACGGTGGCCCCGGTGGGCAGGTCGAGCACCGCGGAGGCCACCATGGCCATGATGCTGACGCCGGCCCCGAAGACCCAGCCCACCGCGAGCCGCGGGCCGATGCGGGAGGCCAGCAGGATCCCGGCCAGCGCCGGCACGATGAGGTACGAGAAGACCAGCAGGACGCCCGCGATGCGCACCGACGAGGTCACGACCACCCCGAAGGAGGCGTAGAAGGCGAAGTCCCACCAGCGCACGTGCCAGCCCTCGCGGTAGGCCGCGTCCGGATCGGTGGAGATCAGGAAGAAGGGCCGGCGGCAGAGCCAGTGGAAGAGGCCGACGAGGGCGTAGAGGACGGCGACCTTGAGGACCTCGGCGCTGCCGACGGACAGGATGCTGCCCACGAGCATGCCGCGCAGGTGCTCGGCCCCGTGAGGCGAGCGGTCGGCCAGCAGCACCGCGCCCGCGGAGGAGACCGCGTAGACCACCCCGATCACCGCCTCGTGCGAGACCCGCCGCGTGCGCGAGCGGGTGAGCGCCAGCACGAGAGCGCCGAGCACGGTGAATCCGAGCCCGGCCGCGTACGACTCCCACGTCTCGAGCTCGTAGCCCACCAGGAATGCGGCGGTGGCGCCGAGCGCGGCGATCTGGGCCAGCGCGATGTCGACGAAGACCACCTCGCGCGCGAGGACGTGGAAGCCCAGGTAGGCGTGGATGCCGGTGAGGACCAGGCACATGAGGAACGGGAACCACATCAGGGCCAGCAGCTCGGCGCTCATCTCGTCACCCGTCCCCTCCGCGCGAGCCGCGTCACCTGAGCGCCTGCGCGATGCTCCGGACATTGTAGTCGATGGTCTCCAGGTAGCCGTCGGCACTCTTGAGCGAGCCCACCGCGGGGGCGAGCGGGACCACCTTCGCGCCCGCCTCCTGAGCCACCCGCTCCGCCAGCTTCTGATCGGTCCACGG
>Ga0153915_10003822_pt1 | contig 13855 bp, 6 predicted proteins | sample Opewatmetagenome_2_FD_107003 | JGI IMG/M metagenome (GOLD analysis project Ga0153915, IMG submission 107003) | Freshwater wetland microbial communities from Ohio, USA - Open water 3 Core 3 Depth 3 metaG | ecosystem: Environmental > Aquatic > Freshwater > Wetlands | place: USA: Ohio, Lake Erie... | reverse complement strand
TGGTGGACGGCTGGATGGGCGACGACTGGTTCCACAACGGTGCCTTCCGCCAGCAAAACATGCCGTACATCTACGAGCAGGAGGCATCCCGCAGCAACGAGCTCCGGTGGTGGACCGACCATTTCGACGACTACGACCAGTACCTGGCCGCGGGCTCGGCGGGGGAGCTGGGGAAAGCGCATGGTCTCGAGCAGGTCGGCTTCTGGCGCGCGATCCTCGCGCATCCGAGCTATGACGCGTGGTGGAGCCAGCAGGCGATGGACAAGGTGCTCGCGGCTCAGCCGCTGACGATACCGGTCATGCTGGTCCACAGCCTGTGGGATCAGGAGGACATCTACGGCGCCATCGCCGTGTACCAGGCGCTCGAGCCCAAGGACACGAGCAACGACAAAGTCTTCCTGGTGATGGGCCCCTGGCATCACGGCCAGGAGATCGAAGCAGGCAGCTCGCTCGGGGCAATCCAGTTCGACGCCAACACCTCGCGCTACTTCCAGCAGCGCATCTTGCTCCCGTTCCTCGATCGCTACCTCAAAGATGGTCCGCCGCCCGAAGCCGTCGCTCCCGTCAATGCGTTCGTCACCGGCGCCAACCAGTGGGAGCGCCTGAATGCGTGGCCGGCCGGCTGTCCCAGCGGATGCACCGTCCGTCCGACTCCCCTCTACCTCGAAGCCGGATACAAAGTCGGATTCACCGCTCCCGCGGCGGGCGACTCCGGGGTCGATGAATACATCTCCGATCCCGCGAAGCCCGTGCCGTACCGGGCCCGTCCCAGCCAGCCGATGGGCTACGTGCTCCCCCTCACCTGGCCGCAGTGGCTGGTGGACGACCAACGGGAGGCCTCGGGACGCCCCGACGTCCTGACCTACGAGTCGGATGTCCTCACCGGGCCCGTCCGGATCAGCGGGCAGCCGATGGTGAATCTCATCGCGTCGACGACCGGGACCGATGCCGACTGGGTGGTGAAGCTGATCGATGTGTACCCGGACGAAGCGACGCCCGATCCCGCCCTCGGCGGGTACCAGCTCGCGATCGCCATGGACATCTTCCGCGGCCGTTATCGCGAGAGCTTCGAGACGCCCAAGGCCCTCACCCCCAACCAGCCACTGCGCTATCGCTTCGCGTTGCCCACGACGAATCACGTCTTCCTGCCGGGCCACCGCATCATGGTGCAAGTACAGTCGAGCTGGTTCCCGCTGTACGACCGGAATCCGCAGACCTTCGTGCCGAGCATCTTCTGGGCGAAGCCGGGGGACTATCGCAAGGCCACCCAACGGATCTACCGCACGGCTGGCGCCGCGAGCTACGTCGAGTTGCCGGTGGTGCAGCCGTCCGGAAGATGAGGCTCGCCGCGGCCTGCGGGGTCGCAATCGTGCTGCTCGGCTGCGCGACCGACCCCGACGATGCCGATCGGGCGCCGTTCTTCCTCTGGGGTGCCCGGCCCGGAATGCAGCTCGACAGCGTCGAGCAGTTCTTCATTCGGCAGGACAACGTCGGCTGGGGATGCGAGGATCTGGGCTCGGGCATCCGGCGCTGTCAGCGTCCCACCCAGTGGGTGTATGGCCGGCTCGAGGCGGTCGCGGGTCCCGACGGCCGCGTGTTCTACATCGCGTTCGCCCCGGCGACCAGCGAATACGGGACGGGACGGGATGTCCTGTTCGACGAGGACCTGGGGTCCATGGAACGCGTATGGATGCGGGCGAAAGGCGTTCGATTCGACCCGCACGGTGTATCCGAGGCGAGCCCCAAGGGAACCGTCGACTTCAGCACCGCCCGTGGCCGGTGGAAGGCCCTCGTGACGTTCGACGGCCGGCTGTGTACCGGACTGCCGCGCCCCTGTCCGTCCCTCGTACAACTGGTCGACTGGCGCGACGGTCAGAGCTACGTGCAACCGTAGCCGCCGCTCGCCGGGGTGCCGCGCTCGCCCGCGCGGTCTCCTGCGTTGCGTGGTATCATTGCGCCCGTCTTTGAGATCCCCGCTCGGAGGCCCCATGAAGGCGTCGCTCCTGGTCGCCCTGGTCCTGTGTTCGTCCGCTGCCGCGCAGACTCCCACCCGGCTCGATACCGCGCTGTATGCGGGCCTGCGCTGGCGAGAGATCGGCCCGTTCCGGGGCGGGCGGGTCGCCGCAGTGGCCGGGGACCCCGTGCATCCACTCGTGTTCTACATGGGGGCCACGGGTGGCGGCGTCTGGAAGACGGCCAACGCCGGGCTCACCTGGGAGCCGATCGCGGATTCAGCGCTGGGCGCCGGGTCGATCGGAGCGATCGCCGTCGCGCCGTCGGATCCCAACGTGATCTACGTCGGCTCCGGAGAATCCACGTTGCGCGGCAACGTCTCTCCCGGCGACGGCCTGTACCGCTCCACCGACGCGGGGAAGACCTGGGTCCGCATCGGCCTCGCCGACGCGGGGCAGACCGCTCGCATCATGGTCGATCCGCGCGATCCCGACCGGGTGTACGTCGCCGTGCTGGGGCACGTGTTCGCGCCCAATGCCACGCGCGGCGTGTTCCGCTCGACCGACGGCGGCACGACCTGGCAGAAGATTCTCTTCAAGTCCGACAGCGCGGGCGCGGTGGACGTGGTGCTCGATCCGTCCAATCCTCGCGTGCTCTACGCCGCCCTGTGGCAGGCACAGCGCACGCCCTGGAGCTTCACGAGCGGCGGGCGCTGGAGCGGCCTGTTCAAGTCCACCGACGGCGGCGACACGTGGACGGAGCTCACGCGGAACAAGGGGCTGCCGGCGGGCGTGATCGGCCGCATCGGCGTCGCCGTGTCTCCCGTACGGCCGGAGCGAGTGTGGGCGGTGGTCGAGGCCGCGGAGGGTGGTCTCTATCGCTCCGACGACGGCGGGGCCACCTGGACCCGCACCAGCGATGACCACGACCTGCGGCAGCGCGCCTGGTACTTCAGCAACGTCTACGCCGATCCGGCGAATGCCGATGCCGTCTACGTGCTCAATACCGCGCTGCTCAAGTCGATCGACGGGGGCAAGGAATTCAAGCCGATCCGGGGCTCGCACGGCGACCATCATGCCTTGTGGATCGATCCCCACGACGCGAACCGCATGGTGAACGGCAACGACGGCGGCGCCACCGTGAGCCTGGACGGCGGGATCAGCTGGAGCACGGAAGGGAACCAGCCGACCGCGCAGTTCTACCACGTCATCACCACCACGCATCGCCCGTATAAGGTCTGCGGCGCGCAGCAGGACAACAGCACCGTGTGTATTGCCAGCCGCACCGACGGTGCCGTAATCGGCGAGCGGGACTGGTACGACGTGGGCGGCGGAGAGAGCGGATGGATCGCGGCGCGCGCCGACGATCCGGACGTCGTGTTCGCTGGCAGCTACGGGGGCTACGTCAGCCGCTACGACGTGCGCACCGGGCAGGAGCGCGACATCAACGCATGGCCCGACAATCCCATGGGGTGGGCGGCGGCGGATTTGAAATACCGCTTCCAGTGGACCTTTCCCATTGTGCTGGCTCCCACGAATCCGGCGGTGCTGTACGTCGGCGCGCAGGTGCTCTTCCGTACCACCGACGAGGGCCGGCACTGGGAGGCGGTGAGCCCGGACCTGACCCGCAACGACCGCTCGAAGCAGCAGTCCTCCGGCGGGCCGATCACGAAGGACAACACCAGCGTCGAGTATTACGGCACCATCTTCACCGTCGCCCCGTCGTCCCGCGACTCGAGCGTGGTCTGGGTGGGTACCGACGACGGGTTGGTGCAACTCACCCGGGATGGTGGCAAGACGTGGCAGGACGTCACGCCGAAGGAAGTGACGGCGGGAACCCAGATCAGCATGGTGGACGCGTCGCCGCTCGACGCCGCCACGGCGTATGTGGCGGCTACCCGGTACAAGCTGGACGACTTCACCCCGTATGCCTACGTCACCCACGATTACGGGAAGACGTGGCGCCGGATCGGCAGCGGGATCCCCGCCGGCCACTTCGTCCGCGTGGTGCGGGCGGATCCGGTGCGGCCGGGCTTGCTCTACGCCGGGACCGAGTTCGGCGTGTATGTCTCATTCGACGATGGCGCGAGCTGGCAGTCCTTGCGTCAGAATCTGCCCGTGGTGCCCGTCCACGACCTGACGGTCAAGGACGGGGATCTCATCGCCGCGACGCACGGGCGATCGTTCTGGATCCTGGACGACCTCGGACCCCTGCGCCAGATGACGCCCGACGTCGCGGCGGCCGATCGCTGGCTGTTCACGCCGAGCGACGCCTGGCGTGGCGCCGGGTCGGGGTTCGCGCCGCCACGCACCGCTCCGGTCGGGAGGAATCCGCCGGCCGGTGCTCACATCGATTTCTTCTTCCGGCAGGCGCCCGACAGCGCGACCGCGGTGACGCTCGAGATCCGCGACGCGCGGGATTCGCTGGTGCGGCGCTTTTCCACGAAGCCCCCGCCGGAGGGTGATTCGCTCGCCGTCACCGCCGGCATGAACCGTTTCGTCTGGGACCTGCGCTATTCCGGGGCCCACCGGTTCAAGGGCATGGTGTTGTGGGCGGGGGACACGCGCGGGCCCGTGGCGGTCCCGGGCGCCTACTCGGTGCGGCTCGCCGCCGGGACCTGGAGCGCCAGCCGCGCGTTCCAGGTGCGCGAGGATCCGCGGGTGAGCGTGTCGACGGCCGACCTCCAGCAGCAATTCGACTTCCTCATCCGGATCCGCGACCGGGTGTCGGCGGCGAACGACGCGGTAAAGCAGATCCGCGATCTGGTGCAACAGGTGGAGGGCGTCACGGCGCGGGTGAAGGGGCAGCCGTCCGCCGGATCGATCGGCGCGCAGGCCGATTCGCTCACGGCGCATCTGCATGGTGTAGAGCGGCAGATCTACCAGGTGCAGAACCGCAGTGGCGAGGATCCGCTCAATTTCCCGATCCGGATCAACAACAAGATCGCCGCCCTGACGGGAGTCGTGGGCTCTGCCGACGCGGCGCCAACCGAACAGAGCCGGGCCGTTTTCGACGATCTCGATGCCCAGCTGCAGCGTCAGCTCGACCGGCTGCGCGAGATTCTCGCGGCGGAGGTGCCGGCGTTCAACCGCCTGGTGCGAGAGCAGGACGTGCCGGCTCTGATCGTGCGCTAGTGGGCGCGGCGTCGTGGGCGGCGTCCCAGGTAGGGGCGCCGCCCACGGTGCTCAGAAGAGGTTCGTCGTTCGCACCCGGAAGTCCACGTTGTCCTGCACCCACTTCCAGAGCGCCGCCTGGCGCTCGAGCGGGACGTCGGGCTGCACCTGCATGTGCCACCCCTGCATCACCTGCGCCTCCTCGGTCCAGAGACGGACTCGCTTGCGACGCACCAGCCGCTTCCAATCCTCTCCGACGGTGGGGCTCGCGTACAGCAGCCGCACGGTCACGCTGCGCGACAGGTACTCGAGCGGGGTGAGGTCGATGCGGGTATACGGGGACTCGCCCGGTGCGAGCCGGGACCCGGGGGGCACGTCCGGTACGCCGTCGCTCAAGAGCACGACGTTGAGGGGCGCCAGAATCAGCCCGCGCTCCTTGATGAGACTGGAAACGCGGTCGAAGAACGCGTTGAAGTCGGTGTAGGCGTCCATCGGCGGAAACCAGGTGCGCAGGTCCGCCGCGATCTGATCCACCGACCGCCCCTGGAAATCGTTGATCGGATGAAACGGCTTGGGCTCCCCCGGCCGCGCCCCGCCGACCGAGCCTACGAAGAGGGCTGTGGGCGTGCGCAGCCCCCCCAGGGCGTTGAGATGGGCGTATACATAGCGCGCGGCGAACTCCACCGCGTCGTCGTACAGCCGGGCGTCGCGGAACGAGCCGCTGACGTCGATCCCCACGACGAGGGTCGACGCGGCCGGCTTCGTCTCCGCCGCCTGCTCGGGTTTCGCGCAGCCCATCAGCAGGGCTGCCGCCGCCAGCGCGCCGAGTCGCGCGCGGCGCCGGGTCATGAGGTCGCTCCGGGCAGGGGATGGCGGGCGCCTGCGGCGAGCTGCGGCGTGCTCGCCAGCACTTGCTCCAGGGTCCGGAACGGCAGCGTGAAGACCGGCCGTCCCAGGATCACCACGACGGCGAAATTGACGCCGGCCGCGAGCAGCTGCAGCACCGGCAGGGACAGCAGCTCGAAGGTCTCCCGCGCTTCCCGCTTGAACCATTCGGTTTCGGCCTTGAGGGCGGCGACCGGCCCGCGCCAGAACTCGCTCGACTCGAGGTCGACCGTCGCCCCGGCGCGCTGCGGGCCGGCGATGTTCTGCCGTCCGAGGACGCCCAGCAGGGCCGGGGTGCCGAAGCGGCCGAACAGGAACCAGGTCATGGCGCGCACGCCGATCCATCCGAAGGACGCCATGGCCAGAGTGGAAAAGAACCCGAGCTGGAAGCCCGTCTGCTGCGCGATCCACGGGGTGATGGCGTCGATCAGCTCGCGGTAGAGGAACATCACCTCGAAGAACATGACGAATGCTTCGACCAGGGCCATCGACACGATCTGCGACGTCTTCTTCGAGCGAATCGCCTCGACCAGGGCCTGGATCGCGGCGAAGCTGCCGGAGATGAGAATGAACAGGAACGGCCAGAGGATGAGAGTGACGGCCCAGCTCGAGAGCTCCGATCCGGTCAGGTCGGCGAGCACCTCGGTCAGGGTGGGCCGCAGCGTGAACGTGAACACCGTCGCCTCGAGGGCGGACCAGAGCAAAATGAACAGGAAGGCGATCCAGGGGACGCCCGGCTGGAAGTACTGGCGCGTCGCCCAGTCGAGCAGCGCGAACGGGCTCGTGAAGATGAACTTGATCAGGCGGACCAGCAGCGACCCCGCCAGCTTCAACAGGCTCCAGATCCACCCGACCAGCACTACGCCGAGACGCACCAAACCGGCCCAGTAGAACCACGTCATGCGGCCCGCATCCCACCAGGAGACGAGCAGGGCGGTGAGAAAGCCGCCGCGCCCGGACCGGAACGGCAGTGTGTACAGCGACGCCATGGTGCACCACAACCCGGCGATGAGCAGCGCGCACGGCAGGAGAATGAGCGTGCCCTTGAGCGCGATCACCCAGCCGTTGGCGCCGCCCACAGCGAACCCCAGGGCGACGCTCTGCCAGTCGAGGATCCAGGCGAAGGGGGACTCGAGGAAGCGCAACGTGTCCTGCCATTGCGCGGGAAAGGCTTGCTGCAAGGATGCGAGCATCCGCTCACCTCCAGAAGGTCTCGGTCGGTGACGAAGCGGGAAGGCACAGCGAGCAGTCGATCATCTGATGGGGCCGCGAGGGTCGGCGGCCGGGAGATGTATACCCTGCTGGTGCGCGTCGGCACGTGACGGCAATCACGACATCCGGGGGCAGATGGCAAGTGGCCGTCGGCGTGGTGAATACGTACGACACCGCGCTGGACCTGTGACACGTGACGTCGCCCGGATGCCACAACCGGATGTGGTGGGCGTTTGGTCCGTCACTTTCGCGTAACTGCCCGTGGGCAAAGTACTTTGGCACGGAAAGTGCGAAGTGGGCCTTCGAGGCCCCTTCAACCTGGTAGCTACGATGCGCGCTCCACGAGTGTTCCTCTCGCGCCGACCGGCGCTTGCCCTCGCTTCCATCGCCCTCTCACTGCTCGCCATTACGTGCGCCAAGGACACGACGCAGCCCCCGCCGGGCGCGACGCAATTGGCGTTCAAGGTGGATCCGGCGAGCGCCGTGGCCGGGTCGGCGGTCGCCCCCGCGGTGGTCGTCGAAGCGCATGACGCGGACGGGGTCCTGGTGTCGGACTTCACGGGCGAGGTGACGGTCTCGATCGAGACGAACCCCGGCGGCGGAACGCTGGCGGGCGCGACGACGGCCACCGCGGTGGCCGGTGTAGCGACCTTCAGTACGCTCAGCATCAACAAGAGCGGTACGGGTTACCGGCTGAAAGCCTCCTCCGGTTCACTCACAGCAGCCACCAGCGCCTCCTTCACCATTTCCGCAGGTCCAGCCAGTCAGCTCGTCTTCACCGCCCAGCCGGCTTCCGGGGTCGCGGGGGCCGCCCTCGTCCCGGCGGTCACGGTGACGGCGCGCGATGCGCTGGGGAACGTGGCGGACAGCTATACAGGAACGGTGACGGTCGCCATCACGAGCGGGACGGGGACTGCCGGCGCCACGCTGTCGGGCGCGACCACCGCTTCCGCGGTCGCTGGTATCGCCACGTTCGCCGGCCTCAGCATCGACAAGGTCGGATCCGCCTACTCCCTCGCCGCCACCGGGACGGGACTGCCCAACGCGGCGAGCACGGCGTTCGACATCACTCCGGGTCCCGCCAGTCTCCTCGTCATCAGCGTCCAGCCGAGCTCCGTCGTCGCGGGACATGACATCGCCCCGGCGGTCGTGGTGACGGCGCGGGACAACATGGGGAATACGGCGACCGGGTTCGCGGGCGTCGTGACCCTGGGGATCACCCCGGGAACGGGCACTGCGGGCGCGACGCTCGGCGGGGCGGCGAGCGTCGGGGCGGTCGCGGGCGTCGCGACATTCAACGCGCTGAGCATCGCCAAGGCCGGCAACGGCTACACGCTCGCGGCTTCGGCCGCGAACGTCACGGGAGCGACCACCGGCCCGTTCAACATCGCCATCGGCCCGCCGAGCCAACTCGTGTACGGGATCGCTCCCACCACCACGTTCGCCGGAGCGCCGATCGCGCCCGCTGTGCAGGTCGTGGTCGAGGATGCGGCTGGAAATACCGACACGACCTATATCGGGAACGTGACGGTTGTGCTGGGCACGAATCCCGGCAGCGCCGCGCTGTCCGGGAGCACCACCATGGCGGCCGTGGCGGGGATCGCCACTTTCAGTGACTTGCGGCTCGACAAGAGCGGGATCGGCTACACTCTGTTGGCCGCCGCCTCCGGACTCACCGGCGTCGAGAGTCCCGCGTTCGACAACCTCGCCGCTGCCGGCAAGCAACTCGTCTTCCTCGTGGAGCCTCCCGCGACGACGGTGGCGGGCCTCGGCATCGCCCCGGCCATCCAGGTGGCCGTCCAGGATTCCTTCGGCAACACTGCGACGGCGTACAACGGAGACGTCACACTCGCCATCGGCACCAATCCGGCCGGCGGCACGCTGGCAGGATCGGCGACTGTTTCGGCGCTCGCCGGCGTCGCGACGTTCCCCGGCCTGAACATCGACCGGGCGGGATCGGGCTACACGTTGACCGCTGCGGCGTCGGTGCTGACGGTCGCGACGAGCTCGGCGTTCGACATCGTTCCCGGCGCGCCCAACCACCTCGTGTTCGGGCAACAGCCGGGCTCTGCGACGGCGGGCGTCGCGATCGCTCCCGCCGTCACCGTCCGGATCGTCGATGCCGTCGGCAACACGGTCACCACATCTTCGGGCGACGTAACCCTCGGCATTTCCGTCGGCAGCGGCACGGGCGGCGCCACGCTGTTGGGCAGTACCACGGCCACGGCGGCGGGCGGAGTGGCGACGTTCACGACCCTCAGCATCGACAAGAGCGGCACCGGGTACACGCTGCTCGCCCTGTCCTCCGGGTTGACCGGTGCGACCAGCGGTCCCTTCGACATCGCCGCCGGCCCGGCCAGCCAGCTCGTCGTCTCGGTACAGCCTGGCACCGTCACCGCCGGCGCGCCGATCACTCCGGGAGTCGAGGTGCGGGCGCTCGATCAGCTCGGAAACCTCGCGACGGGATTCAACAGCAACGTGACCGTGGCGATCTCGAGCGGCACCGGGACCGCCGGCGCGACCCTCGGCGGGACGATTACCGTCGCGGCCGCAAACGGCATCGCGACGTTCGACGCGCTGACCATCGACAAGGCCGGCACCGGCTACACCCTGGCGGCGACGGCCGGGGGCGTGACCCAGGCGACGACCGCGGCGTTCAACATCATGGTCGGCGCCGCGACGAAGCTGGTGTTCTCCGTGCAGCCGGGGACCACGGTCGCCGGCGTCGCGATCGGACCGGTGAGCGTGACCGCGCAGGACGCCGCCGGCAATACCGTTCCTGGGTTCACCGGTGAGGTCACCGTGTCGATCGCCACCAACCCGTCGGCCGGGTCGCTGTCAGGCACGGCCACGGTGGGGGCAACGGCCGGTGTTGCGACCTTCGGTGCGCTGAGCATCGACAGGAGCGGCACGGGCTACACGCTCGCCGCGACGGCCGCCGGGTTGACGGACGCGGCCAGCGCCCCGTTCACCATCACACCGGGACCGGCCGCGCAGCTGACCTTCAGCGTGCAACCGAGCGCCGCCGCTGGCGGGGTGAACATCACACCGGCCGTCCAGGTGACGGCGCTCGACCAGCTGGGTAACGTGGCCACCGGATTCACGACCAACGTGACCATGGCCCTGGGCTCGAACCCCAGTGCGGGCACCTTGTCGGGGACGACGAGCGTCGCGGCCGTCGCCGGCGTGGCGACGTTCTCCGCCCTCAAGATCGACAAGGCCGGCACGGGCTACACGCTGGCCGCCAGTGCGACCGGCCCGACCGGCGCCACCAGCGCACCGTTCGACATCACGGTCGGCGTGGCGACGAAGCTCGCGTTCACCGTCGCGCCGATCAACACCGTGGCCGGCGTGGCGATTACGCCCGCGGTCCAGGTGACGGCGCAGGACGCCGCCGGGAATCCGGTGCCGACCTTCGTGGGGAGTGTGACGGTGGCCATCACCTCGGGCACCGGCACCAGCGGGGCGCTGCTGCGGGGCACGACGACGGTCGGAGCGGCCCTGGGCGTCGCCGCCTTTTCCACGCTGAACATCGACAAGAGCGGTAACGGCTACAAGCTCACCGCCACGTCCGCCGGACTGACTTCGGTGACGAGCGGCACGTTCAACATCACCACCGGTCCCGCGGTCAAGCTGGGCTTCACCGTTCAGCCGCCCGCGACGGTCACGGCCGGCGTGAACATGAGCCCCACGATTCGCGTGGCGGCGCAGGACTCGCTCGGCAATACCGTCACGACCTTCACGAGCAACATCCTGATGGCGATCGGGACGAATCCGTCCGGGGGCGTGCTCTCCGGGACGACCACCGTGAAGGCGTCCAGCGGCGTGTCGTCGTTCTCGGCGCTGAAGATCAATCTGACCGGCGTCGGCTATACCCTCGTGGCGACGACGGCCGGACTGCTCAGTGCGACCAGCACGCCGTTCACGGTGAATCCGGGACCGGCGACGCAACTCGCCTTCACCACGCAACCGTTGTCTTCCCGGAAGGGGACCGTGATGCCGGCGGTCCGGGTCTCGGCCCTCGACGCGCAGGGCAACGTGGCGACGACCTTTACCAGCAACATCACCGTGGCTATTGGCACCAACCCGAACTTCGGGACCCTGGGCGGCACCAAGATTGTGAAGGCGGTGGCCGGGGTGTCGAGCTTCACGACCCTTACCGTGGACTCGGCCGGAATCGGCTACACGCTCACCGCTACGGCGGCTCCGCTGACGGTGGGGACGAGTGCGGCGTTCGACATTACCGCGGGTGACCGGCTCGAATTCACCGTTCAGCCCGCGGCGACTTCGCCGGCCGGCGCGGTCATCACCCCGGCGATCGCGGTGACCGCCAAAGATTCTCTGGGGGCGGTGCTGACGGGGTTCGTGGGGAACGTCACTGTGGCGCTCGTGGGCGGTACGGGGACCGCAGGCGCCACGCTGTCGGGCACGAAGACGGTGGCCGCCATCGCGGGTGTCGCCACGTTCTCCAATCTGAGCGTCGACAAGATCGGGACCGGCTACAAGATCAGCGCGGCCTCGTCCGGCCTCGCGTCCGCAACGAGCGCGGCGTTCAACACGGTCGGCGGCACCGCCGTGAAGCTCGGGTTCACCGCACAGCCCCTGAGCACGCCGGCCGGGGCGATCATCCAGCCCGGCGTCGTGGTGGCCGTCCAGGATGCGGGCGGCGTCACCGTCAAAGGCGTCACGGGCTCGGTCACCATCGCGATCGGGAACAACCCCTCGGGTGGTGTGCTGAGCGGCACGCTCACGGCGCCGATCAACGCGGGCGTGGCGTCGTTCCCCAACCTGAGTATCGACAAGGTCGGGACGAACTACACGCTGGCGGCTTCGTCGTTGGGGCTGACGGGCGCCACCAGCTCGGCGTTCAACATCACCGCGGCGGCCACGATTCACCTGGCGTACAGCGTACAGCCAGTGACGACCACCGCTGGCGTCGTCATCCCGGCTGTGTCGGTCCAGGCCCTGAACGCCTCCAACGTCCTGGTGACGAGCTTCACCGGGCCGGTCACGGTGGCCATCGCCGCCGGGACTGGTGCGACCGGGGCGACCCTGCTCGGGACCGCCACGGTCAATGCGGTGGGCGGCGTCGCGACCTTCTCCGACCTGATCATCCAGAAGGCCGGGACCGGGTACAAACTCTCGGCCTCGTCACCTGGGGTGGCGGGGGTGAATAGCGCATCGTTCACCATCAATGCCGATGTCGCGGTGGCCGTCCATTTCTCCGGGCAGCCGGTGACGACCGCTGCCGGGGCGACCATTCCCGCGTTCACCGTGGATGTGCGCGATCAGTTCAACAACGTGACCAAGACGTTCGTGGGCAGCGTGACCGTGTCGATCGCGCCGGGAACCGGGACGCCGGGGGCCGTGCTCTCGGGCACGAAGACCCTCACGCTCGTGTCGGGGGTGGCAACGTTCTCGGATCTGAGCATCAACCTCCCCGGCACGGGCAACAATGCCTATCGGCTGCTGGGGAGCGTGACCGGGCTGATCTCGGACACGAGCAATGGATTCAGCATCAACTAGTCGGAGGGATGGATCGCGGTCGCGATTCGACTGCGACTGAGAGGAGCAGCCGGGCCGTCGTCCGAAAGGACGACGGCCCGCGTCGTTTACCGCTTGACGGGCGTGGGCACCTCGTCAAGCTTTATGGCGCCTTCTTGCGAGGCCAGCGATGACGCTCCAACAATGGGCGAGACTGCAGACCGACGTCAACGTCAAGCTGCGCCGGGGCGCGTGGTACCGCATCGTCAAGCTCGGCGCCGTGGAGGCCGTGCTCGATGTGAACCGGCAGCCGCTGACGGTCAGCCGCACGCTGTTGCAGATCGTGCAGGTCCCACCCAGCCGATGGAGTGTCGTGCCGGCTCCCCGCAACGCGCTGCGGTTCCCGTCGAGCTGGGGAGAGCGTTACGCGGTGTGCCCGTCGTGCCGCGGCCGCTCGCCGCTCGAAGGCCGGCCGACGACGATGCGATGCACGCGCTGCAACGGCCTGTACGAAGTCGCCTGGAACGAGCCCTATCTGCTGAGCGCGTAACGCGCCCGCCGACACGACCGATGACCTCACCGCAGCCCATTCCCGAGCCGCGCCGCCCGTCACTGGTGGGGGGACGCTTTTCCCGCCCGTCGATCGGGTTCCCGGTCAAGCCCAGCCGGTGGCGGACCTTCTGGCAACGCCCTGTGCCGGTGCTCATCGCCGCCGGAGCGGGCGGGGAAGTGCTGGTGGCCCGCACCCGACTCGGCCTGACGCTGCTCATCCTGGTGATCCCACTGATCGACTGGCTGCAGCGGCCGGGCGTTCGCGAGGTGTACGTGGGGCTCGGGGCCGCGGTGCTGGGTGTCGCCCTGGCGGGTGCGGCGTACCGGTTGGCCCAGGGACGCGTGTACACGCCGGCGATCGGATTTGCCACGAGCCTGCTCGACGTCACGCTGGTGAGCGCCGTGCTCTGCACCTTCCTGGTCCTGCAGCAGCCGCTCACCGCGGTGAACAGCCGCGTGGTGTTCCTGATCTACTTCCTGGCGATCGCGGCGGCCGCGTTGCGGTTCGATCCGCGCATTTGCGCGGTGACCGGCGCGGCCGCGGTGGTGGAATACTCCCTCGTCGTGGCCATCGCCGCGTGGGGCGGGGCGCTGGGCTCCCCGTCCACGGCGGTGAGCACCTACGGCGCGTTCAGCTGGAGCGACCAGGTCTCGCG
>Ga0153915_10003821_pt1 | contig 13861 bp, 13 predicted proteins | sample Opewatmetagenome_2_FD_107003 | JGI IMG/M metagenome (GOLD analysis project Ga0153915, IMG submission 107003) | Freshwater wetland microbial communities from Ohio, USA - Open water 3 Core 3 Depth 3 metaG | ecosystem: Environmental > Aquatic > Freshwater > Wetlands | place: USA: Ohio, Lake Erie... | reverse complement strand
TGGTTTCCAATTTTCGCGGGTTCGCATGCTGAGGTAATGAGTCTGAAAGCGTGGAACAGCTTACCCCCGGATGTCCAGGTGATCATAGATAGAGTTGCCCTCGAATCTCAATACTGGTACCTCAGACAGTGTGAAAACCTGGAGGTGGAAAGCCCTATCTTGTATAGATCAAAAGGGATGGAGGTATACACTCTCAGCCCCGAAGAGGAAGCACGGTGGATAAAGGCGGTAGAGCCTATCATAGATCAGTGGGTGAAAGACATGGAAGCCAAGGGGCTACCGGGTAAGGAATTGGTGAAGAGAGCTCGAGGCATTATAGGCAGATATAAGATGGGCTTATAATAAGTATTGTTAGTGGAGCGATTGATATGGCTAAATAAGTATTTCAGATTATGCCATTTCATCGATCTGGGGGAGGATCGTAGGATTTATGCAGAAGTTACTAATGAAGTGCGAAAGCGTTTTAAACTATCTGGCCCTTTTGGCGATCTTCATCATCATGGGCCTAACGACTGCCGATGCGATAGGGCGGTATGTTTTTAATCGCCCGATTGGCTGGGCTTACGAAATTACAGAGAAATATCTAATGGTGATAGCTATATTCTTAGCGGCTAGCTATGCGTACCGTCGAGGTGCTTACATCCGGGTAACCTTTTTTGTGGACCGCTTGCCACGACAGACGAGAACTCCTGTGAACTACTTTGTCCAGGTCTTATCTATTTTGTTCAGTCTGCTTCTTGTTGTCGCCACAACCAAAAGGGCTATCCACATGATCGCCAGTGGTACAACCTTGGGCCTTTTGGATTACCCGGTGTGGCCAGGTTACGTGATTCTCCCTGTCGGGCTATTTGCCATGTCATTGCTGATGCTGTTCGACCTTCCGCGGGTAAGAACAGGGAATTCTTCTCTTTTTCAAGAGGAGTTTAAAGAGGAGTTTACCACCGGAGAAGTCGGTGAGGAGAATCGAGGAGGGGCCGGTCAAGAATGAAATTGCCATTGGGCCTACCCTTTATAGTGATGGTGTTAGCTCTTCTCCTCGGTGTGCCGATCCCCTTTGCCCTTGGTATTGCGGGCGTTCTAGGAATCTGGATCGTCACAGGCGACTGGAACATGGTATTGGGTGTCTTAGGGATGGAATCCTTCAGTAGCACTGCCAGTTATATAATGACCACCATACCGATGTTCATCCTGATGGCCCATTTTTCATCATCAGGCGGTCTCGCCCGGGACCTATATACTGGTGTGTCCAAATGGGTATCACATATAAGAGGTGGCCTTGCGATTGCAACCGTTTTCGCTTGCATGATTTTCGGGGCCATGTCAGGGGCCAGTGTAGCAGCGGCCTCTGTCATGGCCAAAATTGCCATGCCGGAAATGCGGCGTTTCGGTTATTCAGAACCTCTTGCAGCCGGAGCTATCGCTGTTGGGTCGACGCTGGACATTCTAATCCCGCCAAGTGTTGCCATTGTAGTTTACGGTATTGTGACGCAAACGTCAATTAGCAAGTTGCTCATTGCAGGGGTAGTGCCTGGTTTTGTTCTTGCTATCTTTCTGATCTTGTGCATCCTCGTTTGGGTAACCATCAGGCCATCGCATGCTCCTAAGACCGTGCATGTGTCGTGGGCCGAACGCTGTAGGGCGCTGGTTCGAATCTGGCCAAGCTTTTTATTGATTCTCATGGTGATAGTCCTCCTTTACACAGGCATTGCAACGCCGACCGAAGTTGGTGCCTTAGGCGCTGCTGCCTCTGCAGTGATCGGTGTGGCCATGGGTCGTCTGAGTTGGACTGGCATTGTGGAGGCCATCAAAGAAACCGCATGCACCACGACCATGATCTTCATCATCCTTATAGGAGCTAATATCTTTGGTGCCTTCATGAGCCTCAGTGGAGTGCCGCAACAGGTCACTGCGGCCGCGATTGAGATGGGAATCAACCGTTGGGTTGTCATCATCGGGATTGTTGTGGTCTACTTTGTGGTCAGTATGTTCATGGACGAGATTCCCTTGATGCTTCTTACCTTGCAGTTAACATTCCCTCTCATCATTAAGCTTGGTTTTGACCCAATCTGGTATGGGGTTCTCTCAATGATGATGGTTTCCATGGGGCTTGTTTTCCCGCCTGTGGGCATGATCGCCTTTATTGTCAGTGGAACGGCTAAGGTCAACCTGATGAAGGTCTACCAGGGGACAAGCGTATTGGTCATCGCAATCGTGTTGACGACCGTAATAATAATGATATTCCCTCAGATTGTCCTCTGGCTCCCTTCAACAATGCATTGACGAGACTATAAGGAAAGTGGTTTTGATTATCAAAGAAGAAGGAGACACGGAATCAATGCTGAGTTGCTATCGGGTTCTTGATTTGACGGATGAGAAGGGGTTTCTGTGCGGCAAAGTTCTTGGTGATCTCGGGGCTGATGTGATAAAGGTCGAAAAACCCGGGGGTGACCCTAGCCGAAGTATCGGGCCCTTCTACCATGACATTGCTGATCCAGAAAAAAGCCTCTACTGGTTCGCTTTTAACGCCAGCAAGAGGAGTATAACTCTGGACATTCAAACGGACGATGGTCAGGAAGTATTTAGGAAACTCGTTAAAACCGCCGATGTCGTGATAGAGTCGGCCGCGCCTGGATATATGGATAAGCTGGGGTTGGGATATCCAGCGCTGAGCCAGGTGAACCCTGGGGTCATCATGACCTCTATTAGCAGCTTTGGCCAAATAGGACCCTACAGCCGTTATAAGACTTCTGAGATAGTCCTTTGGGCTTTGTCTGGGATGATGTACACGGTGGGTGATCCTGATCGACCTCCTTTGTTGCCGAGCTACCCTCACTCGTATCTTTTTGGAGCAATGCAAGGCGCTATAGGGACAATGATAGCCCTTTACCAGCGGCAAGCGTTGGGCCGAGGACAACATGTTGATACCTCAGCTCAGATGTCTCTTGTTTGGGCAACGGGCACAGAGGTTCATGCAACGTGGGAGTTTTTCAGGCAAGTCATTAGGCGAGAGGGCAGAATGCGTTTGCGCACTGGAACTGGAATTCGGACGCCCATCATGTGGCAGTGCAAAGATGGTGACATTGGGTTCTTTCTGCTTCTTGGTGTTAACTTTGTTAAGCCTATGAGCGCGCTTGTAGAGTGGATAGAAAGTGCAGGCATAGACAGCGGCATTATGAAGCGACTCGACTGGAACACAGTTGGCTGGGATGAGATCACGCAAGATATGGCTGGTGAAATCGATGGAGTTCTTGCCCAATTCTTCTCAAGGCATACCAAGATGGAGTTGTTTGAAGGAGCGGCAAATAGAGGCATCCAGATTGTTCCTGCACTTACTGCTAAGGAGACGTTGGAATTTCCTCAGCTCGGAGTCAGAGACTATTGGGTAGAAGTATCACATCCCGAATTAGGCACAACGATTACCTATCCTGGCGGTTTTATAAGGTCGACGGAAACGGCTTGTAGAATACGCCATAGGGCCCCACTTATTGGTGAGCATAACGAGGAGGTCTATAGGAACGAGTTGGGCCTTTCTACGGAAGAACTCATGACGCTGAAACAGAGCAAGGTCATTTGATGAATGGAACGCAAGGAAAGAGATCATCTATGCAAGCAAAACCGTTTGAAGGAATAAAAATTTTAGAATTTAATTGGGCAGGCGTTGGTCCATTCTCACTGAGTTACTTTGCTTATTATGGGGCGGAGGTGATCAAGGTAGAGACGAGTCGGAGGCCAGACATAACCAGAACGGGTTCGCCCTTTAAAGACGGCATACCAGGGGCAGAACGTAGTTCCTATTTCTCGTGGACCCTTGGTGTTAAGAAGTATGACGTCACCCTGAACTTCAACCACCCCAAGGGACTAGAGCTAGCGAAGAGGTTGGTGGCTTGGGCTGATATTGTTGGCGAAAGCTTCACAGCGGGGGTCATGGGAAAATATGGCCTAGCCTATGAAGATCTAAAGAAGATAAAACCCAATATTATCATGTTTAGCACGTGTGGACATGGACAAACAGGGCCCTTGGCTAAACATCCAAGCACAGGATTTACGTTGACGACTCTTTCAGGGTTCAATTCTATGTCTGGCTGGCCTGATCGCCGGTCCTGTACACTGAGCGCGCCTTACACCGATTTTGTCTCTCCATTATTTGGCGCCTTAGCACTGATTGCTGCCCTCGACTACCGACGTAGAACAGCAAAAGGACAGTATATCGATCTCCCACAGCATGAGGCAGCCTTGAATTTTGTCACGCCGCTTATGCTGAACTATGCAGTCAACCAACGAGAGCTGACTTTGACTGGTAACAGGTGTGCCTATGCTGCGCCGCATGGAGCCTATCGCTGCCGAGGCAATGATAGGTGGTGTGCGATTTCGGTGTTCACGGATGAGGAGTGGGACAGCTTCTGCAAAGTGGTTGGCAATCCGCCCTGGACAAAGGATTCCAAGTTCACGACCTTGCTCAGCAGAGTCGAAAATAACGAGGAGCTTGACTGTTTCGTGGAAGAGTGGACGATTCACTTCACGGCTGAGCAGGTGATGGCTATGATGCAAGCTGCCGGGGTGCCTGCCGGAGTGGCGTCAAACGCTGAAGACCTGTTCCAAGATCCCCAGCTAAAACACTACCACCATTTCCACGACCTGGATCATCCTGCTATTGGGAAGTGTGCCTACTACCAGGGGCCTGGTTTTCGCCTGTCCGAAGCAGACTACGAGGTAGCCCGCCCGCCATTGCTAGGCGAGCATAACGAGTATGTTTACACCAAAATCCTTGGTATCCCAGATGACGAGTTTGTTCAGTTGATGGAGGATGGAGTATTCGATTAGCGGTTCTTGTCGGAGTCTCTAGGTCATTGCGATGCTCGATGAGTAAGAGGGAGGGCCTATGAAGATCAACTTTGAGTTCTTCACGGCCCGGATCGGAAGTGAACCCAGAACGATACGGATTGGAGGTGAAAAAGTAAGGGACGGTCAAATGAAGACTCAAGTTTGGCAAAACACGAGGGTAAAAGGAAGGAGGTTCTAAAAATGGAGGTAAAGAAGATTTGTGTTTTAGGCGTTGGTACGATAGGTTATCAACTTGCTCAGTTGGCGGCACAAACTGGGTACAGCGTGAGTCTGCGGGATATCGATGACAAAATCGTGCAGGATGGGGCGCAAAACATCAAGCAGGAGTTGAAGAAGTTCTTCGTGGATAAGGGTAAGATGACTCAAGCAGAAGCAGATCAGGTATACGGCAGGATAAAGTTTACTACCGACCTGAAGGAGGCTGTAAAGGATGCCGATGTCGTCATTGAAGCTGTTACAGAAGATATGGCACTGAAGAAACGGGTGTTCAAGGAATTGGACGAAATCTGCGCACGCCATACGATCCTGGTATCTAACACATCTTCGCTAAGCATTACAGAGATTGGGTCTTTGACGAAAAGGCAGGACAAAGTGATAGGTATGCATTTCGCAAACCCAGTTGCATTGCTTACGTTTTGTGAAATAATCCGTGGATTTAATACCTCGGAAGAAACTGTGAACATAGCGAAAGATCTGTCATTAAAATTTAAGAGAGATATCAATGTAGTAAAAGACGCTCCGGGACAATCAGCTAGGTTGCTATGTGTACAAATCAATGAAGCGATAAAAATGATTGCTGAAGGCATATGCACTCCTGAGGACATTGACAGAAATACGAAAATGGCACTGGGCCATCGCTGGGGTCTCATGGAAGTCGCGGATATAAATTTGGAGTTAACCTATAATGTCCTAAAGTATCTGCAGCAGGAATATGGTGATAGATACGCTCCGCATCCATTGCTCAAGCAGATGGTACTCGCAGGGAGGTTGGGTAAGAAGACAGGAAAAGGGTTTTATGAATACAAGAAGAAATGATCCGTTATAAAGGAGCAGGTAAAATCGAAGGAAAAGAGGAGGTGTAGAACATGGTAGGTATTACTGCAATAGGGGCCCATATACCTATGTATAGGCTCAATTTGGACGAGATAGGCAAAATGTGGCAAACGAGGACCATGAAAGGAGAGAAAGCAGTAGCCGGTTATGACGAGGATGCGATCACCATGGCCGTTGCGGCTACCCTCGATTGTATGAATGGCAGCGGCAAAGATATAAACGCCTTATATTTTGCCACGACGAGTGCTCCGTATAAGGAGAAGCAGTCAGCAGCCACAATAGCCGGCGCAACCGACCTCGGCAGGGAATGTCACACAGCAGACTTCACCAATTCACTGAGAGCCGGATCCATTGCTCTGAAGGCTGCGGTCGCCGAAGTTAAATGCGGAACAGTGAAACAGGCAATCGTGACAGCCGCAGACTGCCGCAAGGGAGCCCCTCAGGGAAGGTTCGAGCAACTTTTCGGAGACGGGGCTGCGGCCGTAATGGTAGGGTCTAACAATGTTATAGCAACTGTCGATGATAGTTATTCCATATTCAGTGATTTTACCGACTTATGGAGACTGGACGATGAGGCTTTTGTCCAAAGCGCTGACGGGCGGTTTGTGGATTTGGTGGGCTATATACCAATAATGAAAGAAGCCATTTCTGGGATTATGAAGAAATGTTCCTTGACTGCCAATGATTTTGCTAAGGTTGTATTCTATGCTCATGACGGTAGAGAGCATGCGGATCTGGCCAAGAAAATGGGCTTCAGTCCTGCCCAAGTCCAGGAGCCGCTGTTTGCTCAGATTGGCAACACGGGCACGGCCGCGGCACTCATGATGCTGGTGGCTGCTCTTGAGGGTGCGGCACCCAACGACAAGATACTATTTGTAGGTTATGGGGACGGAGCGGATGCCTTCGTTCTTCGCGCCACCGAAGCTATTTCACGGGTCCGTAACACAGAAGGGATGAAGGACAGGTTGGCAAGGAAGATGCCCATTGATTACGGGAAGTATCTCCACTGGCATAATCTCATCCGCGTTGAGCCACCGACACTTCCTGAACGGTCAGAGCCTTCGCTAATTACCCGGTGGAGAGATCGTAAGGCCGTTGCAGCCCTGTACGGGGTCAAATGCAAAAACTGTGGAACGGCTCAATTCCCTCCGATTGGACAGAAGATAAGGATATGCGTTCACTGCCAGGCAAAAGACCAATTCGAAGATTATAAATTCTCTGACAAGAAAGGAAAGCTGTTCAGCTTTGCCTTGGATCAGTTGCAGCCCACGAAGAATCCTCCTGGAGTAAACGGCGTTGTTGATTTTGATGAAGGTGGCAGGCTGATCTGTGAACTGACGGATTGCGATCCCAGCAAAGTTTCCGTCGGCATGCCGGTAGAAATGACTTTTAGGAAGATGGGTAAGGGTAAGAGCATTAACTATTTCTGGAAAGGGAAACCGATGGCACTGTAAATCCATAATTAAATATACTGGAGGAAATAAGATGGAAAGCATTAGAGACAAAGTAGCCATTGTTGGCATGGGTTGCACCAAATTTGGAGAACGATGGGATATGGGCGTGGGAGATCTTCTTGTAGAGGCTGCCTATGAGGCATTTAAGGACGCGGGCATAGAGCCTAAAGATGTTCAGGCAGCCTGGCTAGGAACGGTCTTCTCAGGGATAAGCGGTATCACTCTGGCACCTCTCGGGTTGCAGTATATTCCAATTTCCCGTGTTGAGAATATGTGCGCCACCGGCTCCGAGGCTTTAAGGGCGGCAAGCTATGCAGTCGCTGCAGGGGTAGTCGATGTTGCACTGGCCATCGGTGTCGAGAAGCTGAAAGATACGGGAGTGACAGGAGTGAAGGGCCCGGGCCTCGTGGGTGATAACCCTGATGGGACCGCCGGGATTGCCCCAGGCTACAGTGCACCCGCATCCTTTGCCTACCTGGCATCAAGATATTTCTCCGAATACAAGATGAAACCGGAGGATGGGAGAAAGCTTCTTGCTGAGATTGCCGTGAAGAACCACTATAACGGGAGCTTGAATCCGAAAGCGCATTTCTCTAATCTAATTACTGTCGAGCAGGCAATGAAAGCGCCAATCGTTGCCTATCCCCTGGCATTATTTGATTGTTGCGGCGTAAGTGATGGAGCAGCAGCGGCGATTGTAACTCGCGCTGACATGGCGAAAAGCTTCAGGCCTGACCCGATCTACATTAAAGCATTGTCGCTTGCTGTGGGGGCACGCCAGGGAGCGATGGTGCAGGATTATGATTTTGTGCATCTGGAAGAAAACGTGAGAGCATCTCGAAATGCTTATGCCGATGCCGGTATAAAGGATCCCCGCAAAGAGATCAGCATGGCCGAAGTCCATGACTGTTTCACGGTGCATGAAATGATCGTCTATGAAGACCTGGGGTTTGCCAAGAGAGGCAGGGCCAAAGAAGATATTGAGGCCGGAACATTCACTTTAAAGGGAGATCTGCCGGTGAATACCGACGGAGGACTGAAGTGCTTCGGTCATCCGCTCGGAGCCAGCGGTTTGAGGATGATGTATGAAGTTTACCACCAGCTTCGCGGCAAGGCCGGTCCCCGTCAGGTGAAGAATCCCCGTCTGGGATTAACCCATAACCTCGGTGGTAACGCCGGCACAGGCATCGCCACCGTATTTATTGTCGGCAACGAGAAATCGTAGATAATCTGATGGCCTCTCGGACTGTTCCCGGATGACCGGTGGATTATCGGAGGAGGTCCTTCCCAGTGTTCCCAACAGAACAGGGACATTGTGGTCATGAGGTCTAAAAAAAGGGGAATCATGATGAGTTACGAAACCTTGATTTTTGAAAAGAAAGGGGCTGTGGCTATTGTTACGCTCAACAGACCCGCGAAGAAGAATGCCTTAACTGAGCAAATGCACAGGGAGCTTATTCGTGTTTGTAACGAAGTTGAAAAGAGCGACGAATTGGAAGTATTGGTTCTCACGGGGGGTACTGAAACTTTCTGTGCAGGTGCGGACTTAGCTGATGTATCAAAAGCAAATAATGTGGGGTATAAGCTTTGGAGACGGAGAGAGAATTATGAAAGCTAATAAAATATCGAAAGGAACAGTGGTCACCGGTGTCATCGGGGACGACGTGCATGTGATTGGCATCAGGCTCTTGGAACACGCCTTGGAACTGGCCGGATTCAAGGTCGTTCGTTTAGGGGTTCAGGTTTCTCAGGAAGAGTTTGTCCATGCGGCAATCGAGACCAAGGCGGATGCGATCTTAATATCTTCATTAGGGGGGCATGCAAAAGTATTTGCCGCAGGATTGAGGGAAAAATGCACGGAGAGCGGGTTGGCGGGTATTCGCCTGTACCTTGGCGGGCAATTACTCATCCGTGGGATGAGCTGGGAAGACATAGGGAAGATGTATAAGGAAATGGGTTTTGACAGGGTATACCCACCGGAAACGAAGCTGTCCCAGGCCATCATAGACCTGGGCTCAGATCTTCAAGCGTAAAAGAGGGCAAGCATGGGAATCAAAAACAAGAGACTTGATGACGCTGAATTCCAGCAGGAGAGAGAAAAGGTTCTGGCCGAGTGGCCTACGGGAAAGGAAGTTGACCTCGATGAGGCCGTGGCGTTTCACAAGGGTTTGCCGGAGACCAAGAACTGGCCCAAACGTCTGCAGGCTGCGAAAGAGCGCGGAGAGACACTCCTGGTTACAGGGATGGGGCACACAACCCTTGAGCAGCAGATGGAACTGATCCGGTATGCGCAGGATGCAGGGCATGCGGATCTTCTGGCCACATCGGTCGATAGCCTGACTCGGATTCACAATTATGCAGGGGCTCAGCGCGGGATCGACGAGAGTCTGAAGACGGGCCAATCCGTGCTCAACGGGTTCCCTATTGTAAATTACGGCGTGGCTGCTACTCGAAAGTTAATCCAATCGGTGGACGTGCCCGTGCAGATGAGGTTTGGAGCTTCTGACCCCCGTCTCATCGAGGAAATCGCATTCGCCGGCGGGCATTCCGCAAATGGGGCTGATGCGTTGCACAGCTTTTGGAACTATACCGGGAAACTCTCCCCGGAGACGGTGTTACAGAACTTCCAATATGTGTATCGGTTGTACGGCTACTATGAAGAACATGGAGTTCCCACGAGTGTTGCGATCCAAGGGCTATATCCCTCCGGGGCCGCTCCTCCCAGCTTATCTATGGCTGCGGCGCTAACTGAGGTTCTGATCGCGGCGGAACAGGGGCTTAAGAGTATTGCCCTCGTCTTCCATGGACAGGGGAATCTCGTTCAGGATGTTGGAGGTGCTCGTGTGCTCCTCAAGCTTGGCCGGGAATACCTGGATCGGTTTGGCTATCAGGACGTCGAAACATACCTGGAGTTTTCTCTAAGCCTTCCCCGGTTTCCGGCAGACCCTCCTCTTGCCTTTGCCATGATGTGCTTGAATTGCCTTGATGCACGGCTATGTCGGGCTCAAGTCTGTGTCTTCAGAACGACAGCCGAGGGGAAAATGATCTGTTCAAACGAGGAGCTGGCTGAAAGCTATCAGTGTGGCAAGACGATCATCAATCTGGTCAAGGATCAAAAAGTCGAGCTCGACAACCGGGCAATCGAGGTTGAGGCAAAGATGGCGGAACGAGAGACGAGGGCTATCCTGGAGAGGGTGCTCGATTTGGGAGAAGGAGACCTGGCTGCCGGGACGCTCAATGCCATTCGGTCAGGTGTCCTTGACAACCCGTTTGGCACTAACCCATATGTTGCCGGCAAGGTGCTGGGAGCGAGGGATAGTGAAGGCGCGGTAAGATATATGGAGTGCGGCAATCTTCCTTTTGCGAATGACATCGTCGAGTTTCACAGGGAGAAGATCGCTGCAAGGGCAAAGAAATTGGGCCACGAGCTTGACTATGACACCATCGCCAATGATATTTCGGCGATCAGCGCTGGCTTTTTTTTATCCTATAGGGACTAAGATCTTGGGCAGGAGAGAATCCGAGATATCGATCTGGTAAAGGTAATCAATCTCTTTATCACGAAAGGAGAAACAGGTGGACTACGAGAACATTATTTATGAGAAGAAAGAAGGGGTGGGTATTATTACGTTCAACAGGCCTGAGCAAAGGAATGCGCTGAGCCTGCAACTTGTGCGCGAAATGCGCCAAGCTCTCGAGGAAATCGAGGAAGACGACGACGTGAAGGTCATGATCATAACCGGCGGACCGGCGTGCTTTAGCACGGGCGGTGACTTGGCGGAGGTAGGTAAGGAGGAAAGCCGGAAGGCTTTCGATGTGGAAGGGCATGTCGCCTTTGAGAAAATTGCGCAGTTATCAAAACCGACGATTGCCGCCATCAGCGGCTGGTGTGTCGCCGGTGGACTGGAAATTGCCATGTGCTGCGATATGCGTGTTGCCTCGGCAACAGCCCGTATCGGTGACGCCCACATTAAGATGGGGCTCATTGGCGGTGGAGGCGGACCCGCAAGACTCCCCCGTCTAATACCGGTGAGCAAAGCAAAAGAGCTACTCTTCACGGGCGACAGCGTTGATGCGGAGGAGGCATTAAGACTGGGGCTTGTTAACCGGGTCGCCCCGCTGGAGACGTATATGGATGCGGCGATGGAGCTAGCTCGAAAGATTGCCAAGCACAGCCTCCTTGGTCTGAGGCTCACAAAGCGGGCGGTCAATTGGGCCCTCAATATGAACGAATATCAGGCCGTGGAATACACCCGAGTCTGTTCCAACGACGTACTGGCTTCTGCGGAGTTCAAGGAGAGGATAAGGGCCTTTCTCAGTAAGCAGAAATAGTGTGCGAAATTCTGAAGAAGGTAAAGCCAGGGCGATCAGGGAGCACGGTTGTTAAACGAGCCTTGATGAGCCAGGACGGGGGCGCTTGACATGAGCATCATCGAAGATCTGGTTAGAAATATTCTGGGGATTCGTTACGAGTCCTTTGACAAGGAAACCGTTGAACAGGCCAAGGACCGGATGATCGATACCGTGGGTTGCATAGTAGGTGGAGCGAAGGGTCCGGGCTGCAGAAGGGTGGCAGATCTGGCGAAAAAATGGGGCGGCGAAAAGAAGAGTACAATCCTCGTCCACGGAGTGAAAGCGCCGGCACACACCGTAGCCTTCGTGAACACCCTCATGGCAAGGTCTTTTGACTTTGAGCCCGTGGAACCCTACGTCGAAGGGATTCCCACTCCGGCTCACATCAGTGGTACAACGGTCCCCACTGCTCTTGCTGTCGCTGAGGAGAGGGCTGCAAGTGGCAAAGAGCTTATTACCGCTTTGATATTGGGTGACGATCTTACCTCGAGGCTCGTGGCTGCCTCGGGTTTTTCCTTCGATTTGGGGTGGGACAACACGGGCACCGTCAATATGTTTGGGGCGACTGCAATTGCTGGCAGGCTGTGGGGATTGGATGAGGCCCGGATGTTAAACGCCTTCGGGATTGTGCTCAATCAAATGGCTGGATCGTTTCAAAGTGTGTTTGATGGAACCCATTGTTTTAAACTCCCCCAGGCATTGGCGGCCCGAGCCGGTATTTTTTCGGTGGAGTTGGCCAACGGGGGGTTCACCGGCGTTAAAGACCCGCTGCTGAGCAAACACGGGTACTTCGCTTTATATTGCCGAACCCCTCGGCCAGAAGCTTTGACCAAAGATTTGGGAAAGATATTTTATGCCGATCGCACCTTTAAACCGTATCCGTGCTGCCGGTTAACCCATGCCGCCATTGACTGCGCACTTGAGCTCGTTCACACGCACGATCTAAGGGCTGAAGAGATAGACCTGGTTACCCTCAATGTGACCCCTGTCGCTTACAGGTCATTTGTGGGCCAGCCCTTTGAGATTGGAGACGTGCCCCAGGCGAATGCAGCCTTTAGCCTTCGATATACGGTTGCAAATGCGCTTCTCAGAAGAAGCGTCACATTGGAGCATTTTACCGAGAAATTCATACGGGCCCCCAAGGTTGTCGACCTTGCCAACTCCATGAAACTCACCGGAACAATGGCGCCTGAGAAAATGTTTAATACTGACCTGGAGGTAAGGACAAAAGATGGCAGGACATTTTCAGCCCATACGGATGTCCCCAAGGGTGACACATTTCATCATCCGCTGAGTAGAGAGGAGATCCGGGAGAAATTCAGGACCAATGTGAAATTTTCCAGGGCCGTGGCCAAAGAAAATGCAGAGAAGGCCCTCCGTTTGCTCGAAAGGTTAGAAGAAGTCGACGATGTAAGAAAAATAATTGGGCACCTCGTGCGGGTATGAACGTTATCTTGGGAAAACGACCGCGTGATGAAACAGGGAGGCAGGGTATGGATTGCGTCCCACGTAGCAGAATGAGAATCCTGGAGGAGGTGACGCATGCTTAGCTGCTATCGGGTTCTTGACCTGACCAATGAGAAGGGATTCATGTGCGGCAAGGCCTTGGGTGACCTTGGGGCTGATGTCATAAAGATTGAAAAGCCTGGGGGGGATCCAGCCCGACGCATTGGGCCTTTTTACCATGACATCCCTGATCCAGAGAAAAGCCTTTATTGGTTTGCTTTCAACGCGAACAAGAGGAGCATCACCCTTGACATCGAAAAGGCCGATGGGCAGCAGATATTCAAGAGCCTGGCTAAGACCGCAGATGTCGTGATAGAGTCTTTTGATCCCGGGTATATGGACAAGTTAGGCTTAGGATACGAGACACTCAGCGAGTTAAACCCGAAGTTCATCCTGACGTCTGTGAGTGGCTTTGGGCAGGAAGGGCCGTACAGAGATTACAAGGCCCCAGATATTGTCCTCTGGGCTTTGTCTGGAATGATGTATATGGTGGGTGATCCGGACCGACCTCCCCTCGCTCCGAGCTACCCCCATGTCTACCTTTTCGCCGGGGCCCTTGGCGCTCTGGGAACAATGATCGCCCTTTATCACCGTAAGAGGATAGGCAGAGGACAGCACGTTGACGCGCCGGTCCTGATGTATCTGACCTATCC
>Ga0153915_10003819_pt1 | contig 13862 bp, 12 predicted proteins | sample Opewatmetagenome_2_FD_107003 | JGI IMG/M metagenome (GOLD analysis project Ga0153915, IMG submission 107003) | Freshwater wetland microbial communities from Ohio, USA - Open water 3 Core 3 Depth 3 metaG | ecosystem: Environmental > Aquatic > Freshwater > Wetlands | place: USA: Ohio, Lake Erie... | reverse complement strand
GGGGCCGCACCATGTTGCCCAGAAGTTTATTAGCCTCAGCTTGTCTGAGTTGCTGTTCCTTACAAGATCTTTTATGCCCTGTACATCAATAGTTTCGAGATTGACAGGTAATTCAGCCCATTGATTGTAGAGCTTTTTGGTGTAATCATTCTTCCAGGACCATTTTATTGAGCAACCGAATACTTTGGTAACTGGATTTGCAACAGTTTTGCCAGCCAGAACCGCATCAATTGCATTTCTGATATCTTCTCCTTTTCCGGTGCCGGGTTTCTCCGAGCCGTCGACTCTTCCGGTATATCTCAGGATGCGGTCCCTGTCAAAAACAAAACAATGAGGAGTTGCTACGGGTCCGTATTCCAGTGCTGTCTTCTGTTCCTCACCGTCGTACAGATAAGGGAAAGGGAACTTTTTGTCAGCTGCACGTTGCTTCATCTCTTCAAAGCTGTCGCCCATATCGGAATAGCCGAGTTCCGAGTAATTCAAAGCATTGATATTATTGGGCGATATCATTACAACATCAACTCCTTTATTTCTGTAATCGTTTGCAAGGGCGATGATACGGTCTTCATAAGCCTGTGCAGTCGGACAGTGATTGCAGCTGAAAATTATTACCAGGACAGATGCTTTGTTGAAATTCTTTAATCCGTATGTTTTCCCATCCACTCCTTTAAGACTGAAATCAGGAGCTTTGGAACCTGGTTTGAGAGTCTCCGGTTCAGTATGGGTTGTCTGGGATAAACCTCTGCCGGTGTAAAAAACAAGCAATACTATTATAAAAGCTGAAGATAATGATTTCATGATTTTACTTTATTTAAGATTTTATTTCAAATATTTCCATTTCAATTTGATTTCCACTTAAAAACCGGTATTCTTTTTATCCTGGCGCTTAAATTTACGATTTTTTAAAATCCCGTATATTCAGATAAATTGATAATGCCAGAGCTGCCAGAAAAGTGTACAATGTGAACTTGTCCACCATGGCCGGATCAAAGTTCAGTCCGGTTAATCTGTCAGCCAGGTATTTTACATACGAATTGGGCAGACCGGTCTTCCCAAGCTTTTCCAGGACACTGAAGTGCCAGTCTGTCAGAGGGCAATAGCCCAAGGTCCCAACGATCAGACCCAGAATAAGCCACGAGATGCCCGTAAGGAGAAGTGTTATGAGGTTGGCGAGCCTGGTCTTCTTCCAGATCCATCCGAACAGATTAAAAATTATGAGGGTCGTGTGAAAAACAACAAAAAATAAATCGAGAAATCGATAGATCATACCGACACGAAACTAAATATTCGGGAATTTACTATATTTACAGATAACCTGACATTTTTTAAAGCTATGAAAATAAAAATCGTGATCCTTTTTACTGTTCTAATTGGAATAGCCTGTACCAATAATCCAAAGTCATCGGATAAACTGCAAACCAGCACTGCTATTCAGGCTCCTGATTACCAGAAAATGATTATTGCAAAGGTTTTTATCAAGTCCGGACTTGAGGACGGGTTTATTTCAGCAGCAAAAATGATGATTGAGAACTCAAATAAGGAAGAGGGTTGTCTGGGATATCTGCTTTATCAGGATCCATATGAAAAGACCAATTTCATTTTTGTCGAGAAATACAAAAATCAGGCCGCTGTAGATGCTCATTTTGCGACAACCTACTTCAAGGAATTCGGAACAAAAATAGCCGATATGACTTCCCTTCCAATGGAAATAAAAATAATCGATATCGCTTCAGAAAAATAAGAAAGCCATGTAAAAAAGAATGAAATACCAGATCCCGCAGAAAAACTGAATCAACATCACATTTATTAAAAATCAAATCAACCATGGCAAATTTTATTGACGAATTCATGAAAAGTTACGGTCCTGAAGTAACCCAGCACATGTCTTCCAACTTTGGTGTTGACCAGGGAACTGTACAGAAACTGATCCCTCAGTTAGCTCCTCTTATTCTCGGCGGTCTGAAAAGACAGAAGGATGAGCAGGGAGGTGATGCAAGGGTGGATCATATTCTGAACAAATACGGGGATCAATCAGTTTTGGATAACATTAAAGATCTGATCTCTTCTAAAGCCACTACTCAGACTGCCGATGCCAACCTGGGAGGGTTACTCGGGACTGGAGGAGGAGTTGAGGCTGCCCAGGTTCTAGGCAAATCACTGAATATTGATCCCTCCAAGATCATAAAGATGATACCGGCTCTCGCACCTGTTATACTGGGAGCTCTTTCGCGCAAACGGGATGCTGGCGGAGCAGGAATATCAGGAATCGGATCTCTTCTCGATGCTGATGGGGATGGAAGTATTATTGACGACGTAGCAGGTTTTCTTCTTAAAGGAAGCGGCACTGAAGCCAAAGGCAAAGGTATACTTGGATCGCTGTTAGGGGGTCTGTTCCGCAAACAGTAAAACATCGCCAATAATACAACAATACACAATACATTATTTAGCTGTTTTGTCAAGCGGCCTGTCAAGGCTTTCGTATCGAAGAGAGGCTGTCTCAAAAGTCCTTCTTTCAGCCTCATCTTCGATCCCAATTTGGAATTTTTTATTTAAATGCCCGCTAACCCCGCAGCAAGCAGCGGGGAACCGAGTTTACGAGCTCGGCGAAGCCAATGCGCTCGCCGGGATTCAGGTTTCGATATGGAGGTCGTGGATATTCCCTGAATATCTTAATATTTGTTAAATATGTTAAATAAGTTTAAATCAGGGGGATCAGCTTTCTTAATTTCATATTTTCGTTCCAGATTTCATTGTTTGGGTAACAGGAACTTATCTTACTGAAAATGAAAAGGACTCTTTTAATAACGATTGCTATTGTTTCAGTTGCCGTCATAGGATTAATCGTGTTTACCAGGCTTGTCTCAAAAAAAGAGGATGACAATTTATTTGCAGAAGCAACAAAAGGTGATTTTGAAATTGCCATTACAGGATCAGGTGAACTGGAAGCTGAGAATTCCGTAGATATAAAGACTCCTGAAATAGCCGTAGGCCGCGATTTTCATGCTTCTGAGCTTAAGATCTCAGATATGATTCCAGAGGGAACAGAAGTAAAGGAGGGAGATTATATTGCAACCATTGACAAAACCCAGCTTGATAATACCCTGAAAGATGAGCGTGAAAGACTGTCAACCTTCGGGATAAACCTTGAGATGAAAAAGCTTGATTCAGCGGTTGTTCTTACAAGCCTGAGGGATGCAATAAGAAATCAGAAACACACTGTCGAAGAGTCAGAATTAACATTGAAAAACTCAAAATTTGAGCCCCCCACGACGATCCGGCAGGCAGAAATTGACCTGGACAGGCAAAGAAGGGTTCTTGAACAAAAGGAAAGGGGATATAGTCTCAGAGTGGCCAAGGCAAAAAGGGACATTACGACACAGACAATGTGGTATAACCGTATTGACAGGAGAGTAAAAAGCCTCGAAGAGGTTCTTTCAGGCTTTATTATTAAAGCTCCTTCATCGGGCATGATTGTATATAAGAAAGACCATCACGGAACTAAAATAAAGACAGGTTCACAAATCAATGCTTTCGAACGGATTGTTGCAACCCTCCCGGACCTTTCATCGATGCTCTCCAAAACATATGTAAGTGAAATTGAAATCAGAAAGGTAGCACAGGGGCAGGAAGTTATTATCAATGTTGACGCTTTTCCTGACAAGGCCTTTAAAGGAAAAGTTGCGTCCGTTGCCAATATCGGGGAAAAACTACCCAATACTGATTCAAAAGTTTTCGAGGTAAACATAAGAATAGAAGGATTTGATCCTGATCTTCGTCCCTCGATGACAACCGGCAATAAGATAATCATAAAGACATTCCCGGATGTTGTATTTATCCCTACAGAGTGCATTCACACAGGTTCTGATGGCGTACCATTTGTATACACAAAGCACAAGACCAAACAGGTAGTTATCCCTGGTGAGGCGAATGAAAAGAACATCATTATTGAAAAGGGATTAAAACCTAAAGAACTGGTCTATGTGATCCAGCCTGAAAACGCAGATAATTTCAGGCTTGAAGGAGAAGAGCTGATAACATTCTTTAAAGACAAAGCGACTGCCAGCAGCCGGTGACCTTAATTTTATTCCGATCTACATCAGCATTAGTAATGGATTGGCGGGATCCTGATAATATCAGCTTTATAAGGCGCTTCCAAACCACTCCCCACCCTGTAGATCTTTTCATTTGTCAATCTCATAGCTTCTGAAAGTTCGGGGTAAGGAAGATTCTGAATTGTGACCACTCCGATATTGTAATTCTCACCATCAAAACGGCCATAATAAGGCTGGTCGACCCATTGAAAATAATGCATTCCTATAAGTTCAGGCCTGGCAAATCCCTGCTCAACATAATTGCGGTAGGCAGCAGCTCTTTCTTTCTGGCTTACGACACCTGTAATACCGGTTGCCGGAAGCGCCCTGTCGACTGCCCCATGATGGAACTCCCCTATCATCACAGGTTTATTGCTTCTTCTTGCAATTTCGGCTGTGGATGGAGGATCATAACCATAACCATTGATCGAAAAAACATCAAATCTTTCTCCGGCTTTGTATAACAGATCCGAGCTAATCCAGGCATAGCGCATACCCAGGTTTAGATGTTTGTTATCAATCCTGGCTACTTCATCGCATGGTATATCAACATATCTTTTGACCATGACAGTTGTAAAAGCATAAAAGTCGCTATCGGCAATAACAGAGGGGAAATCTTTGAACGTCATCTTTTTAAGGTCGTCAAAATTCCCGATGCTGAGATTCCATGATCTATTAAATGACTCTATATCATTGCCATATTTTGAAGCAATCCATTTCAGGAATTCATCCTTAGTGGCTGAACCCTGATAAGTGGCAAACATTTCAAAAGCCAGATTGTGATATCCGAATGCCCACTGCGGTTCGTTCCGAAGGAAGTACCCGATAAGGTATGGATCATCTTTATATTCATTCAGCTGTTTTGCGAATTCCACCGAGTTCATCCTGTATTCATTAGAGAATACATCTGGAAAATCACGGTATATCATCGTTTTGGTGCCCGGGAAACGGCTCAGCGGAAGGACATAGGCAAGATGATTCTCCCGGGCAAAATTAATTTCTGACCAGTTGCCGACAGTGTTAACATTAAGGCTTCTCAGCATATCCGCTGTCATTTTGCTCCACCTGGCCTTCCAGTTATCGTCAAAGACCCTTATCAGATTGGATCTGTAAAAATCAACATTTTTTGATGTTTCATTTCCTGAAACTGACTCAGAAAACCTGGGATCATTTTTATCGGGAAGCCACTCAAAAAGATCTTCAATTCCTCTGACCGGACCTGAGGATGTGGATCGCATGCAGTCAATACCCACACTCAGAAAAGCATAGCCTTCCGGATCAACCAGCCACCATCTCCTGCCATCATGCCCGGTTCTGAAGAAGCCCGTAGCCTTAAATCGCTTTCCCTTCCAACCACCAAACCTGCTGAATTCGCTACTAAAACCGGAACCTGTAACAGACTTCTCAAGCTCCAGGTTTTCGAAGATAAGTTCATTCTCATCTTTAAGCTTGCCCGGCCATTCTTTAATAGTGGGCTGTCCAAGTGAATCAATTACAGGTTCAGTGACTGACTCGTACGGGACAGGAAGTGAATCGCTCAGTCCCGCTGATGCTATTTCAAATTCAGGAGTGAAATAGGTATTGAAGTATGGTCCGAATTTCAGGTTAACTTTTGTGATGTCAGCGGGGTCAAGACGGTTTCCGGTAATTGTACCCTTTAACTGTCGTGGAGAACGCGGAATGAAAATCTCCTGGGCATCAAGATAGCTTAATGGGAAAACTACTTTGGTTTTTAGGGAGGGATTTATCCCCAGCAGGCACGATAGCCAGGGAGAGTTCTGAAGAACAGTCTGTTCGGGTAGGTCAGAAGTCTTTTTATAAAATTCAAGGGTGATCACTCCTGCATAGTCATTGTCTCCATACACCTCAAAAATGAAATACCTGGCATTGGTCCAGTTTCCTTTGTCACCTGTCTCCCAGATCGTTATTGAACTGTTTTCATCAGCGGGACTGACTATTAGAACCTGTCCTTTAAATCCATGGCCGTCTGCTATTCTGCTGATTCCGGATTTATCTCGTGCAATTTTCCTGAGATTGAATGCTTGTTTATAATCAGTCGGAGTCTCGGAACATGACATACACAACAATAATATCAGAAGCAAGCAGACCTTAAAAAAAGTTTTTTCTGGTTTTTTCATACAGATGGTTATTGCAGGTTAAAAGGATAAATAATTATGAAGTATGATCAGAAGCTTTAGCTAAGGTATAAAAAAACCGCAAAGTCATAATACTTTGCGGTCAAGAACAGGGTAAAAATTCTAACAGGTATTATTTTTTATCGTAAACAGCAGTGGTTTTACGTTCGCCGTTCGGCGTATTCATTGTTGATACAATTGAAAGAGAGGTTGGATTTGTCAGGCTCCACACTTCTGTTGTTGTCATTTCCATTGTTTGTCCGTCGCGTTCAAATGATCTCTTGGTTACAATCGTAAGAGATTTGCCATCAGCTGACCAGGTAGCCACTGACTTGCTTTCACCTCTTGCCGTTGTGTTAACGCTTTCTTTTCCATCCAGTGTGTATTTACTGGTCGTAGTCGTAGTCTGACCATCCTGTCCTGTTCTGGTTCTTTCAACAGTAAGAAGATTGGCTCCCTGTGTAGCAACAAAATTACCACCACCACCCATTCTCTGACCACCGCCCTGCGGTGGTTGTCCCATGTTGCTTTTTTCTGCATTAAATGCCCATGTACCTGCGAAATTAGCTTTCGAGCCCTGGGCATTGGCAGTAAATGGCATCAACAGGAATGCCATCATGATTGTCAGCGATAAAAGCTGAAGAGTCACATTTCTTTTCATTTTCAATAAATTAATTTGGTTGATTTTTAATTAGACAACTTTTCAAAGGTAATTATTCCGTAACTATACGAATATTAACAGAAAGTAAGTATTCTCCCTTTTCACAATTTTTAACATATACTATCATACAGCTTTCATTAGCAGCAGTTCCCGGTCTATCTTTAATCAAATAAAAGCAGTTTACAATGATATAGACAACAAAAATCCTGATTTTGTTGATATCATTATCCTGTCATTTCTTTAAATTTGAAAACAAGCAAGAAATTCATATCATCAGGTATCTCTTATTCGCAACCAACCATAAAATAATAATTGTGATATGCCAACTTCAAAGAAAATCAACCGTCGTAAATTCCTGGGATCAGCAGCTGCTGCTTCCCTGGCAATTACTGTAGTCCCCCGGCATGTGCTTGGAGGGCCCGGATATGTAGCTCCGAATGACAAACTCACCCTTGGTTACGTAGGGTGCGGTACACAGGGCATGAGAGAAATGACCCAACTTATAGCAAATCCTGCTCTCCAGATCGTGGCGGTATGTGACCCGAATAAGTTCACTACCGACTATGTAGACTGGTCTGCAAACGATGTCAAAAACGGCATCCAGAGAGCCTTGCAGGATAAAACCTGGGGCGAAAAAATAAAAGGGATCCCGGGAGGAAGGGATATCGGACAGGAATTTGTAAATAAATATTACGCCAAATCCAAAGACGCCGGCGGGTACAAGGGATGTCAGTCATACGTAGACTTCCGTGAATTGCTCGAAAAAGAAACGGGCATAGATGCAATAAAAATTATGACTCCCGACCATCTTCATGCCACTGTCGCAATAGCTTCATTGAAGAAAGGTAAACACGTGGTGACCCACAAGCCTATTGCCAACAGGATGTATGAAGCTAAACTGCTAATCGAAACCGCAAGAAAAACAGGTTTGAGCACCCATCTGCTTGCCTGGAGCAAAAGACCAGGGTATGACGTGGCAAAGAACTGGATTAAAGATGGATTCATTGGCAACCTGAAGGAAATTCATAATTGGTCGAACAGGCCTATGTGGCCGCAATGGCAATCCATTCCGACCGACAGGCCGCCTGTACCAAAAGGCCTTGACTGGTCTCTTTGGCTCGGTCCCGTTCCGGATCGCCCTTATCATCCGAATTTTACCCATGCCGTTTTCCGTGGCTGGTACGATTTTGGAGGAGGCAGCATAGCCGATATGGGTCACTACAGCCTGTTTCCGCTTTTCCTTACCTTCGGGATAGATACCCCGGCAGTAAGTGCTGAAGCATATGCCACAACTACCTGTTCCCTTCGCGATAATGTTGCTTATGGCGTCCAGAATGATGTGGCTTTCCCATTGTCCTGCATAGTACGCTTCCAATTTCCGGCCCAGAAGGAACTTCCGCCTTTCGACCTGATCTGGTACGATGGAGGGATGAGACCGCTCGTTCCAGACGAACTCAGAGCTGCCGGAAAATCACTTACCCGTGAGGGAATGATGTTTGTAGGTGACAAGGGAAAGATAATTGCAGGATTCAGAGGGGAAAATCCGGTCCTGATCCCTGAAACCAAGATGAATTACATTAAAAAAGAAGAAGTACAGGAAGCTTCCGGAAGAGGTGGCGATGAAAACTGGATCAATGCCTTCAGGAATAAAACGCAGGCACCGGGCAGTTTTCTGTATGCCGGTCCCGTAACAGAAACCATTAACCTTGGTGCTGTTGCTCTGCGGGCCGGTAAAAAGGTCGAGTATGACACTGCCGCAATGAAAATAACAAACGTACCAGATGCAAACAAATACCTGACAAGGGAATACAGACAGGGCTGGGAACTTTAATGAATGCGGATTTTTTGAAAATTTTCCAAGTTTTTTCCTATCTTGCCGAACTTATTGTTAAACAGTTTTTAATATCAAATCCGTATCATTATGATCAGAAAGTTATTATCAGTTGCAATTGTTGCTTTAATTATTACATCATGCGGTAATACCGGGAAGAAAGCAGCCTCTTCCAAAACCGAAGGCACGATCGAAGCCACAAAAGTTGAATTTGCTTCCTTAATTTCAAATCCTGAAGACTATATTGGGAAAAATATTAGTGTTGAGGGCAAAGTGGTTCATGTGTGCACTATGAGCGGGAAGAAGTTATTTATTACAGGTGATGATCCCAATGTAAGTTTATATGTTCAGGCAGGCGAAGAAATTCCAAAATTTCCGATGGAGCTGCTTGGCAGTAAGATTGTCGTCGAAGGTACTATAACAAAAGCCACGGCAACGGTAATGGAAGAAGAGGAAGGCTTGGCTGAAGGCACAAAAATGGCTCAAACCCCGGGCGCAGATACCTGCGTAACAGCAAAAGCGCTCGCTGCTCAACCTGTGTTGTCTGACCTAATGATGGTTTATAACAAACATACCCTGGTAAAGTAAATTACCAAATACTTTTGTTTAAACGACCTGTCGTTTTTTAAGCCCCCTTCCCCCTAAAGGGGGTTTATTAATTAATGTTGTAAGTCTCCTTCACGACCTGCCGGCAGGCAGGGATATAGGAGTTGTTTATAGAAAAAGGCTGATTCCTTTACTTCTTAATTTATTAATCAGGAATTATGAACCTGTCAAAACTTAACAGAATCACCCACCGTGATTTAGGTTATCTTGTTGCCGGACTTACTATCATCTATGCTGTTTCAGGTATCGCTCTGAATCACAAGCATGACTGGAATCCAAATTATATTATTGATAACCAATTTTTTAAAACTGAGATTAACTTCACCCGCGAAACACTTGATAAAGAAATGGCTCAGAATATACTTAAGAAAGCTCCTGGCGACTTCAATTATAAAACTTTCTATTTCCCTTCGGGTAATGTTCTGACCATTTTCGTTGACGGAGGAACGGTAAAAATTAACACTGCTACCGGACAGGGGATAATCGAAAGAATCAGCAAACGACCGCTTTTCTATCAGATTAATTTCCTTCATTACAATCCCGGCAGGTGGTGGAAGTACTTCAGTGATACATTTTGCGTAACCCTTATTCTGGTTACAATTACCGGATTGTTTATAATAAAAGGAAGAAACGGCATCACCCGCCGTGGGGCGATCCTCACAGCAATAGGAATAATTCTGCCGTTATTGTTTCTGTTTATATATTAAAAAGCAATTGGCTAACGCCAGCAGGCATTTAGCGTCAGATACATCCCCCCTTTATCTGACCTCTCTGGTTTTTGTTCTTGCCTTTTCGCCTTTTTGCCTTTGCACCTTTATACCTTTTTCAGTGCTTCCAGCACCCTTGCCGGTGTTAACGGCACCCTGTACAACCTTGCACCTGTTGCATCGTGAATAGCATTGGCTACGATAGCTCCTATGGCAATAATTGCGGGTTCTCCTCCTCCTTTGGGTGCCTGATCCATTCTGTCAAGTATTATACAATCCATTTTCGGAGTCCAAGAGAATCTTGGTATCTCATAAGTGTCAAAACCGCGATTTTTGATATTTCCGCCTTCAAACTGGATTTCTTCAGTAAGCGTGTATCCCAAACCCATCATGATGCAGCCTTCCATCTGGATGAGGGAGCCCTGTGGATTTACACAAAGCCCCATATCCTGAGCACATGCCACGCGTACGACCTGAACTTTGCCTGTATTCTTATCCACTTTGACTTCAGCCATGAATGCCACCCAGGAACCGGCATCTGTTCCGCAGGCAATTCCTATACCTCTTCCGCTTGGAGTTTTAGCTGGAATATAACCAAATTTATCAGCAACAGCTTTCCAGCAAGCTATCATTTTCTCATCCTTCAGGTTTTTAAGGCGAAATTCCAACGGATCTATGCCTGCTTCTGAAGCCATGATGTCAATCTGTGACTCTCTGGCGAAGGTATTGGTATTGTTGTTTGGAGCCCGCCAGGCGCCGGTACCGAATGGATGAATCTGCACTGCATCCATGTTCTGGTTGTAGCTGGTCATTTTAACATTCGGGACATCATAGATCGTATCTGAACCTCTGGCACCAGCATAGTAAAGATTATAATCCCAGAGCTTGATCTTACCCTCTTTGTCGATACCTGATTTAATCCGGACAACTCCGGCGGGATGGAATGTATCATAGAAAAACTCTTCATCCCTGGTCCAGACAAGCATCACAGGCTTATTACTCAATTTTGCAAGCCTTGCGGCCTCCACACCTTGCTGATATGCACCCTTGCCTCCGAATCCGCCACCGACAAAGGGAGTGATAACCCTTACTTTCTCCCTCGCGAATCCCAAATCACGGGCGATGCCATCCTGAAGGCCGAATGGCGATTGAGTCGATGCCCATACAGTCATTTTATCACCTTCCAGTTTTGCAAGGGCGGTATGGGTTTCAATGGCAGCATGCGCAACATATGGATCGTGAAATTCTGACTCAAATATTTTATCAGATTGCTGAAGACCGGCTTCTAGATCACCGCTTGACCTTACAACGTTAACTCTGGAGTCAGCGCCCACCATACGGTCATAAAGTGTTTTGTCATTGACTTTCAGCTCATTGAATGAATACTCGGCTTTAATCTTTACAATTGCTTCATCTGCCCTATCGCGTTTCTCATTAAGTACTGCAATGAAATCTCCGTCACGGACAACCTGTGTTCCGGGAACCTGCTCTGCTGCCGAGACATCAACAGTCGTCAGCTTTGCACCATGGGACGGCGGACGAAGTATTCTGGCAAAGACCATTCCCGGTAGTTTAAGGTCACCTGCAAACTTTGCCTCTCCGGTAACTTTTATTTTTGCATCTACATGTTTATATGGCTTGCCTACATAGGTGAACTTCTTATAATCCTCCAACGCAGGCTTTACTTCAAGAACTTTTTCAAGTTTCTTGCCTTTTGCCAGTTGTGCATAGGTTACCCTGTTCTTAGGATTTTTCATATCTATTACCATCCCATCCTTAACTTCGAGCTGAGAGGCCGGTACTCGGAGTTTTGCAGAAGCAAGGTCAACAAGAACCCCTTTTGCTTCAGCAGCAGCTGCCCTCATTGCAGGGCCGAATGACTGAATTGTTTGTGAGCCCCATGTCCCGGCATCATAAGGACAAAGGTCAGTATCACCCATTATCATTTTAATTCTTTCCAGCGGTACATTGAGTTCATCAGCCATCATCTGCGGCAAAGAGGTAATGGGGCCCTGTCCCATTTCAATTTTTCCTGTATAGCATCTAACGGTACCATCTTCAGCAATCTGAAGGAACGCATTGTAATCCTTTGTAAGACTTCTTGCCTGGTCGGCAGGTAAACTCAATAAGTCAAGTACATTCCAGGGCTGTAAAAAGATAAATATACCTCCTCCAAGAAGTTTGACAAAGCTTCTTCTCTTTATTCCGGATATTTCAGGTTCGGATTGTACCCTAATCTTTGTATCTGTTCTTTTCATGATTACTTCCCTCCTTTCATTTCTTTGGAAGCTGTTTCAACAGCATCAAGTATCCTGGTATGTGCTCCGCAGCGGCATAAGTTCTGTTCCAAACCTTCAATTATTTGTTGCCTGGTTGGTGCAGGATTCTTCAAAAGCATGCCTGCTGCCGTCATAATCATTCCAGGTGTGCAGTATCCGCACTGCAGAGCATCATGTTCAATAAATGCTTTCTGCACAGGGTGAAGTTTCCCATTACGGCCTAAACCTTCAATAGTAATAATTTCCTTTCCTGCGATATCACTAACAGGAAGCATACATGTACGTGTTGGTTCCTTATTGATGAGAACTGTACATGCTCCGCAGAATCCGGATCCGCATCCGAATTTGGTTCCGGTCATTCCGAGCTGATTCCTCAAAACCCACAAAAGGGTTTGGCTGGGATCAGTTGTAATCTCGGTCCTTTTGCCATTAAGACTAAAGCTGATTTTTTCTTCCATTTTTATTTGATTTGGTTTATTTCGTTCAGGTAATCTTCTTTCGTATTAAAATCTTTCAGGATACTCTGAGATCTTATGTTAACTTCAAAAACATCTCCAGGATATCTTGATGAAAGTGACCGTAATCCCTCATCTAAAGGCAGAGAATAAACATCATTCCTGTATTTGCTGCTTATAAGAACCGGGTGTCCGCGTTTCTTCCTGTAAACAGGAATGACGATTCCTTTTTTTGTCTGCCTGAAAGCACTGATAATTTTGTTTATCACACCTGGCTCAATTAAAGGCTGATCACCAGGGAAAACAAGAACTGCATCATAATTTTCCGGCAGATTTTTAAAACCACATTTTACTGATGAGAGCATTCCATCCCTGTAATGTTCATTATAACAGTGACTGACAGACAAATCTCTTATGGCTGCGATGATCTCATCCCTGTATGAGCCAAGAACGACAAGGGTATTAGAAACATCTGATCCTGTTACATTACCTATGACCTTCTCTATCATCGTTTTGCCATCAAAGGGAAGGAGCATTTTCGGCACCTTCATCCGTTTTGATTCTCCGGCAGCTAGTATTATGGCCCAAATATTATTCACGAAACTTAAAAATCCCAGTATCAGTCCATTACATTTCTTTATCCTTCCAGCTAAAGTGGGGCAGACCTTGAATTTTTCACTTTTACCAACTGTGCTGCAATACTTACCGCGATCTCCCCAACTGTCTTTGAATTGATTTCAAGCCCTACCGGTGAATAGATCCTTTCCCATTGTTCACTTGTTGCCCAGCCATTTGCCATGAATTCCTTCTTCATCAATGCCACCTTGTTTCTGCTTCCGATCATTCCCAGGTATGCCACATCAGATTTTATGCATGCCCGCAACACCTTTGCATCATCCTTATGTCCCCGTGTTACGATTACAATATAAGTATCAGAACCTTTCTCAATACCGGCAATTGTATTTCCAATATCCCCTGTAATAATATGATCGGCAAAAGGGATATTCTCTGAATTGGCAAACTCAGGTCTGTCATCAATAACTGTAATATCGAAATCCAGCAAAACTGCTATGCGTGCAAGAGCTTTTCCGATATGT
>Ga0153915_10003818_pt1 | contig 13863 bp, 12 predicted proteins | sample Opewatmetagenome_2_FD_107003 | JGI IMG/M metagenome (GOLD analysis project Ga0153915, IMG submission 107003) | Freshwater wetland microbial communities from Ohio, USA - Open water 3 Core 3 Depth 3 metaG | ecosystem: Environmental > Aquatic > Freshwater > Wetlands | place: USA: Ohio, Lake Erie... | reverse complement strand
GTTTCCTTCGCTTTTCGATACCGTTCCAGATATTCTTGCTTATCTTTGGCATCCATCAGCTATTCCTCTCTTTTGGGGACCGCGCTAATGCCAATGCGAATCACCAGGGAAAGGTGAAAAGCCGTGAGTGAGGTCAGCGCCGTCGGCAGGACCCAGATATGAACCCCAAAGAAGCGGGCTAAAGTAATGGCTGTGAGCTCCTCTCCGCCGCGCACGATTCGCAGGACCCAGTCTCCGATCAAAGGTGGCGTGCCGGCAATGCGCGTGCCAACCGTCGTCGCCCAGTAAGCTTTTTGGTCCCAGGGCAGCAGGTACCCTGTGAAACCAAACCCGATCACGATAAGGAGCAAGACCACACCCGTAAACCAGGTTACCTCGCGTGGAAATTTGTAAGCCCCGTGAAATATGATGCGCAGCATGTGCAAGGCTACCACGACCACCATCGCGCTTGCCCCCCAATGGTGCAGCCCGCGTATCAGCCACCCCGCTGTTACCTGGGTGGTGATATATTGGACGCTATCGTAGGCGTGATCTGGCGTTGGCACGTAATAAATGGTCAGCAATATCCCTGTTACGATTTGGTTGATTGCCAGAAACAGGGAAGCGCTACCCAGCGTGAAAAGCCAGTTGACTTTCGGAATCTTCCGCAGGAAAATTGCCTGCCAGACCTGGCGCCAGGCGAGACGTTCGTCGAGCCAATCCCCGAATCGGGTAGCCAACTCAACCTCCTAATACAAATAACTGATCGTTTTCGATTTTTACTTCATAGCGGTCAAGAGGCCGGGGAGGCGGGCCAGAGACCACTTTTCCCTGCTTATCGAAAACACCGTTGTGGCAAGGGCAGAAGAACTCCTCTTGATCAGCGATCCAGCGCACGCGGCAGCCAAGGTGCGTGCAGATGTTGGACATCGCAATGAAATCACGCCCGTTCTCGGTCAGGATATACACCGAGACCTCCTCTTCATTCACAATCCAACCCGTCTGGCGTTGGATGGTAAATTTAAACAAAGTGGGCATCTTAAGTTCCACCTTCGATACCGGACCCAGGCGAACCCAATCCTGGGTTCTGGTGCGATCGAGGGCCGGACCGATGATGTAGGCAATCGCTGGGATCCCCATACCGAGGCTGATCAATCCGCCAATCGCCCACGTGACCAGGCTCATGAAGTTTCTACGGTTGATTTGCTGGTCGTCTCCCATCTTAACCTTCCAGAACGAAGCTGGTCAACGATTATTTTTCTGGTGCGCCAGCTTCAATCCATTGGATGATCAGATCGAGCTCTTCGGGTGTGAATTGCCCGAAGTGAGCTTGATCTTGGGTCTGTTTTTGGACCAACAGGCTGCCCTGTGGGTCCCCAGGCACGATCGCCGGGCCGCTGCTGCCGCCTTGTATTACGCCCGCATATGTGCCCAGGTTTAGCCCCTGGATGTTGCTCTTGATATGGCAATTGCCACATCTCGCCTCGAACAGGGGGCGGATGGTGGCTTCATAGGTGAGCGGACCGCCGGATGGCAGAGGTTGAGGTGTAGGTGTGGGTGGGAGCTGCGCCTGGATGATCTCGCGCAATTTCGGCGCGTCGAAGCCAGCGTATTTCCAGGCGCTGCCGTGGCAGGCGCTGTTGGAGCAGAACGAGGTGTTGTCCGTACCGCCCGGGTTTCCTGTGCTATGGCAATTGGTGCAGGTTTCGTCAAACACCTGGTGGTGCATGCTGATCCAGTTGGGATTGTGGTGGGTCTGCGGCTCCGGTCCGCGGCTGATCTCGATATCTGCCACGAATTGGTTGGGGCCACTCACCACCGGCACGGAGTGGCACAAATTACATTCCAGCCGGATGGCTTCGTTCTTTTGGTTGAGATGCTTGCCATCGTGGCAGCGGAAACAACCCGGCGAGTTCTGGTGACCGACGTTGCTCGGGTGGCTGTTCCAATCCGATTTTTGCTCTGGATAAACGCTGCCGCGGTACGCCTCCTGCAAGGCGGCGATAGCAGAATCCACTTTATCCTTATTTTGGGCGTAATACTCAGGGTAATAAGTCTCGTAAAAACTGGTCAAGCTGGCGATGCGGCTCAACCCCTCCTCGGTGGTCGAAAAGATCGAGCTGTAGACATTCACCGCTTTTTGATGGATCTCAGGGATGTCCGGCGAGATCACGCCACGCTCCATCAATTGATCCACGGTATCTTCCGGGGTCGGCACCATGTGGGTGATGCGGTTGTGGCAGGTGATGCAGTCCATCTCCTTGAGGTCGGCGACGTTGATTTGCGCCGGGTCGATTCCGGCCTCGACGTCGGTGTATTCAGTGATAGAGCCGTCGTCTTCGACCACACGCACGTAAGGGATGCTTTGCTCTTCGGAGTCAGTTGCCAGGAAATAGACTTTATTCTCGATATGCCAGTGGATGCCGCGTCCCAACCCCAGGCGTTTGCTGCCGCCCCCGGTCTTGAGCACCAGGTAGATGCTGGTGGGTGTGTTGGCTACATCGTCGCTATAGCGCTTGATCTCGCGCAGGCTATCGTCAGAGAATTTCTCCGGGGAGTGGCATAGCTCGCAGGTCTCGCGCGCAGGGCGCAAGTCGCCGGCGCGGATAGGGAACTCGTAAGTCTTGAAAGCTGTAGCGATGACATGCCTGACGTCGCCAGCCTTGCGGGTGATGCGCGTGGCGATGAAGCCTTTACCGATGTGACAGTCCACACAATCGATGCGCGCATGGGGTGAAGTCAGGTAGGCTGTGTACTCCGGAGGCATAGTGTGGCATGTCTCGCCGCAGAACTTGGGGGAATTGGTGTAATCCCAGGTGTAGGCGCCAGCGGTGAGCACCATTAAGGTCAGTAAACCGAGAATGGCGTAAGGCAATACGCGCAGCCAGCGCGGTGTGCCTGCGGGCGGGAAGAAGAAGCGGGCCAGTCTCTGCCAGAATTTTTTCATAATGAGATATTCACTACGAATAATAAATATTCCCCCGCCAGCGCAAGGCAGGAGAAGCGGATGTCATGGTGTTGGCGGGCTGTGGTAACCTTTAGCGGCGGCCTTCAGCTCCTCGTCTGTCTTGGGTGTGGCCACGCCTTCCACATGGCAGTGGCGGCAGGCGAAGTCCAGGCCGATCTGCGAGAGCGCCGTCTTGCCGTCCTCGCTGAACTGTCCGATCTGGTTGGGATCGATAGCCATGATATGCGTACGGATGTCGCCATCAAACCTTTCCGGGATTCCCCAGGCAGATTTGATAATGCGCGGCATGTGGCACTCCACGCAAGCCAAGTTCATCACCGTGTGCATTTTGTTATTCTGGTATTGAGCTTCTTTGAAATGGCAATCCTGGCACCGGGTGCGCGTGGTCGGTTCGCTGGCCTTACGCGACTGCACCACCAGCTTGTGCGGATCGTGACACACCACACAATCGAGGGTGATGTGCTTGCTCTGGAAGAGCTCCTCGTACTGCTCGTGGTGATCGATGAATCCGCCTTTGGCATCCACCTGTTCGATCGGGCCGCGCCTGTGGCACGTGCCGCACTGCTCGGCGTCACGGTCCACTTCCATACGGAAACCGCGGGGGTTGGAGGCGTGCAGGCTGCCTGGCCCGTGGCAGGCCTCGCACTTGATGCCTGGCTCTGCCCAGGTGCCCACAAGACCCGGCTTATCGTCCTGGTTGCCTCCAGGGCTATAGCCGGTAGTATGGCAGCCGCCACAATCGTATTTCAGCTCCTTCTCTCCGGAGTGATAGCCCACCCAGCCAGCGTCCACGCGCAGGATAGGATTGGCAAAATTGTACTGATTCAGGTATGTCGTGTCGCTGATCACCGCGCCGGGTTTATCGGTGATGATGTAGCCGTTCTGATCGATGAAGCGGGCTTTCCAGTTGTAGCCGCCAATCACGTAGCTAATATCATTCCATGTGTAGCCATCCGGAGGCTGGCTGAGCCTTGTGAAGGGATACTGTGGCGGCTGTCCATCAACCACAGGGTTGAGTTTCCAGGCATGGCCAGATTTCATATAAATATCGTAGATATCCTTGTGGCAACCGCTGCAAGTGGCTGCGCCGACGTACTCAGCCGCAGCTTCAGCAACTTGACCAGGAGCTCCAGCAGGCCCTTCTTTGCCAGAAGGTCCTTGGGGACCTTCTGGGCCTGGAGGACCTGGAGGGCCGGCAACGCCTACCGAACCTTGTGGTCCAGCACAGGCTGCCAGCAAGACTCCTGCCAGGAGCAGTATGCCTGAAATGATCAGCCAGCGGTGCTTCATCAATGTACTCTCCTCGTGGCGTTCGTTATCCTTATTGGGTAACGAAAATCATTACAATTGTTGAAATTTGCACAAACTCGATATATAATGTAAGTTGGATTGGGTGACATACCCAATTTTTCTCTGGGCGATTGGGTTGTTCACACCACGTATTTTACCTTAATTCATGGTGAGACGCTAGTGAAATTTTTCTCATTATTCAAGATTAATCATTAGAATTTTGCAAAGCGCATTGGGTGAATTCCTTTCTTGGTTGTAACAGATAAAATTTACATAACGGGCGGGAACAGTACATGTCGGTTGAATTGAATTTCGAAATCGTCGTCGTCTACTTCATCTACGGGCTGGCCTTCTTCAGTATGGGGCTGGCGATCATGATGGAAGCCCGGCGCGCCCCCCTGCTGGCTGATGCGCGTGTTCTAGCACCCCTGGCGTTCTTTGGTTTCGTACATGGCTCGCATGAATGGCTGGAGATGGCTCTGATCTTACGCAGCTCGTTCGGTTTTGCCGATCCTATCTCTGCCCCTGTCGTGCGCTTGATAATGTTGGTGATTTCCTTCGCTTCTCTAGCGCTATATGGTTTCCAGGTGCTGCGCCCTCAGAAGAGCATCTGGACGCAGGCGAATCTCTATTTTATTCTTGGGCTACTGGCGCTGTACTCGTTGATGGTCATTATCACAAACCGCTTGCCCTCAAGCTCAGTGGACGACTGGATCAAGCGCGCCGATATCCTGGCGCGTTATTTACTGGCAGTGCCCGGAGCGGCTATGGCAGCCCTGGCGCTCAATCGCCAGGCCAGCCAGGCGCGGGCTGCGACGAGCCGCAACCTGTCCTTCCATCTTCAGCTGGCCGGACTGGGCTTTGCAGTTTATAGCCTGACTCAATTAGTGGTCGCTCCGGCAGATATCTTCCTCTCCCCATACCTGAACACGGCAAGTTTCCTGGCCTGGGTTGGCTTCCCCATTCAGGCCGTACGGGCAGGCATGGCGGTCCTGGTTACCTTTGGCCTGATCCGCGCTACCCAAGACGTGGAGGGCGAGCGTCAACGGCAATTTGTCGCCGCCCAAGAAGCCCGTTTGCAGGCTCTTGAGCAGATCCGCAACGAGCTGGTTGAGCGCGAAGCCATGCGCCGCGAGCTGTTACGCCACACGGTTGCTGCCCAGGAGGAAGAACGCGCCCGCATCGCCCGCGAATTGCATGATGAGACTGCCCAGTTCTTAACTGCCTTCAGCCTGGATTTAGCCACCATGCAGAAATCCGTGCGCCGCAACCCAGAGGTAGCCCCTATCCTGGAGCGCCTGCAGTCCATGAGCCGGCAAATATCACAGAGCATCTACCGCATGGTCCACGATCTACGCCCAGCCCAGCTGGACGACCTTGGCTTGATCGCGGCTCTGGGGTACCTGGTCGATGAAGCTCAACACAACCATCTGCAGGTAACCCTGACGATTAAAGGGAACCGCCAGCGCCTGGATCCACTGGTGGAGACGGTCCTTTTCCGCATCGCCCAGGAAGCCTTGACCAACATCGAGCGCCACGCAGGAGTCAATCAGGCCACGCTGGCACTGTGCTTTGACTCTCAAGAAATCAAGCTGGTGGTACAAGACGAGGGCGTGGGCTTCAACCCGGCCAAAACCCTGCTACCGCCTCACGGCTGGGGGTTGGCAGGCATGCGGGAGCGCGCCGAGTCGGTCGGGGGTCATTTTTGCATCGATTCAACCCCTGGGCATGGCACCCTGGTGGAGGTGGTCGTGCCCGCCTCCCCTGGCGAGTATCCTGACAGTGACAACGCCTCAGCAAGGAAACAAAGCGACCAAAGAACGTCACAGCTTGGTCATCCAATCAGTGAGGAGAATGCAGATGAATACCATCCGGTTAATGCTGGTTGACGATCACGACATCGTTCGCACTGGCTTGCGCACTTTCCTGGAAACCCAGGAAGGCTTTCAGGTCGTGGCTGAGGCGCGCAACGGTGAAGAAGCCCTTCAACGTGCCATTGAATTCCAGCCAGACATTGTCATTATGGACATTACCATGCCCAATATGGACGGCCTTGAAGCTACCCGCCGATTGAAAAGCAGCCTGCCCGACTGCCACGTGCTGGCGCTGACCGTACACGAAGACAAACAGTATCTGTTTGAGATGCTAACGGCCGGCGCTTCGGGGTACATCACCAAACAGTCTGCCGCGGAGGAACTGGTGGCTGCCATCCATACAGTTGCCAACGGCAATGTTTACCTACAGCCTGCCCTGGCGCGCTGGCTGCTCGAAGATTACCGCCGCTTGCTGGCCCATCTGCCTCCCGCCACGGCTGTCACGGGCGAAGAGCGTGCCTTGGGCAAAGGTTTGGAGGTTTTGAGCGACCGTGAGCTTCAGGTTCTGGAGCTGGTCGCCCAGGGATCGACCAATCCACAGATCGGCACACGCCTGGGCATCAGCCCCAAGACGGTCGCCCGCCACCGCGAGCGCATTATGGGCAAGCTGAATCTGCACTCGAGCACGGAGCTGGTAAAATTTGCCATCCGCACGGGGCTGATTGATGTAAGCTGATGCTGGTTTGTACTTTAACCATTTCGCTAATTCGCTGACCCGCCGGTTCGCTGATTTGCTCTTCTGCTTTTTTGTTTTTTGCTCTTTTGCTGATTTGCTTAATTGCTGACTCGCCGCCTCGCTGATTTGCTCTTTTGCTGATTTGCTTAATTGCTGATTTGCCGATTCGCTTCCTTGCTCATTTGCCGCTTTGCTCTCTTGCTGATCCGCTGCCTCACCGATTCGTTAATCCACTCCTCCCCCCAATCTCAGCTTTGATTAATCTGGATGTGCAAAAATTAGTAATAGGCTATTCCTCTGTCAAAAGGGGCAGGTTAATGCCGCCAATTGATCGTTTCAGATTGACAGAGGTGACTAAATTCATTGAGGTAAACTAAATGGAACAAAGCATGACGACATCCACCCAAACCGGCGCGAGCGGGCGCGCAAAGTTCATCGTCGGCGGTCTGCTCATTATCGCCGCCATCGTTTATTTGATCGTCTCTTCGACGAAGGCCAACGCCCAATACTTCCTTACCGTGGAAGAGCTGCGCGCCAAGGGCGAAAGCGTCGCCGGGCGCGAGCTGCGCATCTCCGGTGCTGTCATCGGCGATTCTATCCATTACGACCCCCAGACGCTGACGCTCAGCTTTACCGTCGCCAACGTGCCGGGAGATAATAAGGAAATCGAGGCGCAGGGAGGCCTGGCTGCAGTCCTGCACGCCGCAGTGATAGACCAAAGCCGCCCGCGCCTGGAGGTGGTTTACACAGGTGTCAAGCCCGATCTGTTGCGCAACGAGGCCCAGGCTATTATGACCGGGCGTATGGGCTCTGATGGCAAATTCCACGCTGAAGAGCTTCTACTCAAATGCCCTACGAAGTATGAAGATGCCGTGCCAACACAGGTTGCAGGCTGAGAGATAGGGATTCATTATGGCTGCTAACCTTGGGTTTGGCGCTCTTGTTATCACTTTCTTGATCGCATTATTTGGCATTGGCGCGGCGGTATATGGGGCACGCAAGAACGACCCAGCCTGGGTGGACAGCGCTCGTAACGCCATGCTGCTCACCTGGCCCCTTGTGACCATCGCCGCCCTGAGCATCATTTACCTGCTGGTCAACGGGCGCTATGAGGTGGCTTATGTCTCTGAAGTGACCAGCAACAGCATGCCGCTTTACCTGCGCGTCACCGCTCTCTGGGGTGGTCAGGCTGGATCGCTTGTCTTCTGGACCTGGCTGATGTCGGCGTTCGCCTCCGCGGTAACCCTGCGCAAGTGGGACCGCGACCGGGAGTTCTTGCCCTGGGTGATCGTAGTCGCCCTGGTCACCCTGGCGTTCTTCCTTATATTGATCATCTTCTTTGAAAATCCCTTTGCCAGGCTGTGGCGTGTGCCCCTGGGACAACCCATCAAAGCCATGTTCCCACCCGCCGGGGCCGAGCTTTTATCTGTGGCCGATGGGCGCGGCCTGAACCCGTTGCTGCGCCACCCAGGCATGATCATCCACCCGCCCATGCTCTATCTGGGCTTCGTCTCCTTCGTCATCCCCTACGCTTTCGCCATTGCCGCACTGGTCACCGGGCGCACTGACGACCGCTGGATCCGCATCACCCGGCGCTGGACTCTGGTAGCCTGGCTGTTCCTCTCGCTGGGCTTGCTCCTGGGTGGGCGCTGGGCTTATGATGTACTCGGCTGGGGTGGCTACTGGGGCTGGGACCCGGTAGAGATCGCCGCTTTCATGCCCTGGTTGTCTGGCACGGCCTTCCTACACTCCGTGATGATCCAGGAGAAGCGCGGCATGCTCAAGCACTGGAACATGGTGCTGATCATCCTGACCTATGCCCTGGTGATCTTCGGGACCTTCCTCACCCGCTCGGGCGTGCTCTCATCGGTGCATGCTTTCGCCCAGAGCGCTATCGGTCCGCTCTTCTTCACCTTCATCGGGCTGACCTTCATCGCCTCGCTGTCTTTGCTGCTCAACCGTTGGAACGAGCTCAAATCCGAGGCATTGATGACCTCCATGCTCTCCCGCGAGGCGCTTTTCTTGCTCAATAACTTGCTGTTCATTGGCATCCTGGTTGTATGCTTCTGGGGTGTGATCTTCCCGCTGATCTCTGAGCTGGCGACTGGTCAGAAGGTCACCGTGGGACCGCCTTTCTATGAGCGCGCCACCGGGCCGCTCTTCGCCGGCCTGCTTTTGCTGATGGGCATCGCCCCGTTGGCAGCCTGGCGTCATTCCACTGCCGCTACTCTGGGGCGCGCCATCTGGAAGCCAACGCTGTTCTCGCTGTTGGTTTTGGTCGCGATCCTGATTGGCGGCGTACGCCAGCCGGCTGCCTTGCTGGCATTCTGGTTGGCTGCGTTCGTTACCTCGGTCACGCTGTATGAATTCTGGCGTGGCACGCTGGCGCGCCACCGCAAATCGGGCGAGAGCATGCCCGTCGCCCTGTGGCGCCTGGCCGGGCGCAACCGCCGCCGCTACGGCGGCTACGTGATCCACCTGGGCGTGGTGCTGATGGCCATTGGCATCATCGGCATCGAGATCTTCCAGACGCAGACCCAGGGCACTATTGCCCAGGGGCAGCGTCTCTCTCTAGGCCGGTACGCTATCAGTTATGACTCGCTGGCTACCTTCGACACGCCCGATGGGCGCAATGTGGCCCGCGCTGTTGTCACCGTTTATAAAGACAACCAGCCCATTGGCGAGCTGCACCCCCGCCGCGACTATTATTACGAATCGCAGCAGCCCATGACCATCCCTGGCGTGCGCAGCACCATGGAAGATGACTTCTACGTGCTGTTGGTAGACTGGCAGCCGGTCTCCAGTAGCGGGGCAACCTTCAAGATCTACCACAACCCGCTGGTGAACTGGCTGTGGCTCGGAGGGCTGGTGTTTATCTTGGGCACCCTGATCGCCGCCTGGCCAGATAAAGAACCCGAGCCAGAGGCCGCCACAGTCCGCCGTGTTGGATTCGCCCCAGCAAAAGCATGATAAACGAGTATGCCACATTCGTCATTGCGAGGGAGCCCGAAGGGAGATCGAAGCAATCTCGAATCTGCCATTATGAGGATTGCTTCGCAGCTTACGCCGCCTCGCAATGAGATCTAACCAAAAAACTGGAATTGTCAATATAATTAGGCATTACATGTCACTTGGACTGACTCGATGAAACGTCTCGCTATACTTCTTACCTTGTTGCTGGCTTTGCTGCTAGCCGGTGCCGCTTTCGCCCAGGATTCCCCGCCCCTGCCTGCTAACGCAACAATCCAATCAGGCAATAGCCAGGCAGGTTCTCCCAGCGACGACCAGGTCAACGCCATCGCCAAACAGCTCTATTGCCCGGTGTGCGAGAACATCCCTCTGGATGTATGCGGCACCCAGGCCTGCGCCCAGTGGCGTGACTTGATCCGCGAGAAACTCAGCCAAGGTTGGAGCGAGGCTCAAATCAAGCAATACTTCGTCGACCAGTACGGCGACCGCGTGCTGGCAACGCCACCAGCGCATGGGCTGAACTGGCTGGTGTACTTGGTCCCACCAATCGCCATTCTCGCCGGGTTCTATATCTTGTATCGCGCCCTCAGGGCCTGGAAGCAGCCCGCACCCCAGGCAATTAGCGAGCCGCCCGCTTCAGCGCAGACCGACGAGTACATCCTGAGGCTGGAAGAGGAATTGAAGAAGAGATAGCATGGAACAATCCGAACCCATAACAACACAGGTTCCTGAGCGCAGCCGCCCCCACTGGGGGCGCATGCTTGTTTGGACCGGGTTACTGGTGCTCCTGGCCATTTTGGCTTTGGGGCTAAGGCGCACCCAACAAGGGCCCGTCTCTGTTGGTGACCACGTTCCCAGCTTCACCCTGACCACCTTCGAAAGTGAGCAAATTCATCTAAAAGACTTGCAAGGCAAGGTGGTCCTGGTGAATTTTTGGGCATCCTGGTGCAAGCCGTGCGAGCAGGAAGCTGCCGACCTGGAAGCTGCCTGGCGTTTCTACCAACCCGGCGGCAATGTGGTCTTCCTGGGTGTAGATTACGTCGATACGGAGCCTGAGGCGCGCGCCTACCTTGAGAAATTTGACATCACTTATTCGAACGGGCCTGATCTGGGCACGCGCATTTCTCAAGCATTCCGTATCCAGGGCGTCCCTGAGACGTATATCATCGACCAGGGCAATGTGCTGCGTTTCGTGCAAATCGGTCCCTTTACATCCCTGGAGCAAATCAAAGCGGCCATCGATCCAATGTTAAAATAAGGATCCCTGAGGGGAATTCTCACCAACTATTTCTCACCAACCACTGCCCACTGATCACTGCACACTGACCTCTGCATTATGGATATCGGCTCAATTTTCCTCATTCTCGGTTTATTCGTCCTGGTAGGTCTGTTCATCGCCCGTCCTATTCTGGAACGTAAAGCTGTATCAGTCAGCCAGGAAGACCGCCAGGCATCCAGCCTTATGGCTGAACGCGACCAGATATTGAACGCCCTGCAAGAGCTGGATTTTGACTTTACCTTGGGCAAGATCCCCGAAGCAGACTATCCCAGCCAGCGCGGGGCGCTGCTTCAGCGTGGCGCGGATATCCTGCGCCAGCTCGATGCCCTGCGTGCTGATAATAATCATGATGATGCCGAAGCGCGCTTGGAGGCGGTCATCGCTGCCCGCCGTGCCGATGCTGCCAGCCAGCGCGTTGCCCCGAATGGCGCCGCGAGCAGGGTGGTGCATGCTCCCGACGACGATCTTGAAGCCGTGATCGCCAGCCGACGCCGCGAGCATAAGGAAAAAGCTGCTGGGTTTTGCCCGCAATGCGGGAGACCAGTGCAAAAGTCCGATCGTTTCTGTCCCAAGTGTGGCACGACATTATCATATCTCTAAATGTGATGCGTAAATCCACCCTCTTTGCTCTTTTGCCATTTGTTCTTTTGCTGTTAGCCTTCCTGCTTACCGCCTGCTCTTTCTCACTCGCGGCCGATATCACCCCGCCGCCCGGCTCAGAGCAGAGCGCGCCCGTAGGGATGACGCAATCTGCCCCAGTCAGCGGTATGCTCTACCCTTTGCTCCCGCCCAATCCTGAAAACGGTCGGGCCATCTACGCCGAAAAGTGTGCTCCATGTCATGGCGATACGGGTATGGGCGACGGCCCGCGTGCTGCCCAGCTTCCCAACCCGGTAGCCGCACTCGGCTCGAACGAGCTTGCTCGCCAGTCGACTCCAGCCCGCTGGTACACCCAGGTCACACAAGGCAACCTGGAAAAGTTCATGCCGCCCTTTAGCAGCCTCTCCGAGCGCCAGCGCTGGGACGTGGTCGCGTACGCTTTTTCACTGACTGCACCGCCTACCCTCCTTGAGCGGGGCAAGGAGCTATACCAGGCGAATTGCGCCCGCTGCCACGGCGAGAGCGGCAAGGGCGACGGTCCCGATGCTGCTGGTGCGCCCAAGCCCCCGGTAGATCTGACCGACCAGTCTCTCATGGCCCAGAAATCGGCTGAGGATTTCTTCCAGGCCATCAGCAATGGCGTGCCTCCCTCCATGCCGGCCTTCGTCACGGACCTCTCCGACGACGAGCGCTGGACACTGGCAGCCTTTCTCCGCTCGCTGACCTTCGCGCAAGCGCAAGAGCCTGTCGCCCTGGCAGAGACGGCTGCCCCCAAGGCCACTCCTGCCCCTGGCAGCACAGCCAGTCCCATACCTGCCACCCCGCTGGCAGAAGCTCCATCTGGCACCGGGACCGTGACCGGAAAGGTGACCAGCGTTTCTGGCGCGAAGCTGCCCGATGATTTGGAGATCACCTTGCACGGTTTCGACAATATGCAAGCGGCGATCACCCAGACCACGACCATCCAGCCAGATGGCTCCTTTGCCTTTATGGGCGTGCCCATGCCTGCCGGGCGCGTCTTCATGGCTACGGTCGACTACCAAAACGCGTCTTACGGCTCAGACATCGGCACAGTCCAGGAGGGAGGCACCAGCCTGGATCTGCCCATCACGGTCTATGAGACCACCACCGACACCTCAATTTTAAAAGCCGACCGCCTGCATCTTTTCTTTGAATTCGTAGATGCTAAAACCGTACGGGTCATCGAGCTGTATATCATTTCTAATCCCACAGATAAGACCCTGGTCGCAGAGCCGGGCAAACCCACGGCGCGCTTTAGCCTGCCAAAAGGGGCAACGAACCTGGAATTCCAGGACGGTGCGCTGGGGGGGCGATATATACAAACGCCCGATGGCTTTGGCGACACTGTTTCAGTCAGTCCAGGCTCTGGCTCGTATGAGGTCCTGTTTGCCTACGAGATGCCCTACGACCGCAAGCTGGACCTGGAGCAAGTCATGTCCATGCCTGTGGATGCCGTGGTTATCCTTGTCCCCGAAGGCAGTATCAAGATCAAGAGCGACGTCCTTCAAGACAGCGGCAGTCGCGACGTCCAGGGGACTGCCTATCACACCTATAGCGGCAGCCGCCTGGCGGCTGGTGAAACCCTGCAACTCACTCTGACCGGTCGCCCCAGCGGCGGCTCCCCAGGGTTGGCAGCCAGCTCACAGGCTAGCCTGTTAATCGGACTGTCTGTATTCGGGGTAGCCTTGATCGTAGCCGGGGTCTGGCTGTACCGCCGTACGCGCGCTTCCAGCGCGCCCGTAGGAGAAGAGGAAGCTCTATTCTCATCCGAAGGCGCCGCCTCGGAGAGCGCCGAAAGCCTGATGGATGCCATTATCGCTCTGGATGACCTCTACCGGTCCGGTGAGCTCCCCGAAGAAGCCTACCAACAGCGCCGGGCAGAGTTGAAGGCAAAGCTGAAGGAGCTTTTAAGAAGCTAAGGGATGGGAATAGGGGGGAGTACCCGTTCCCCGGTTTTTATCATGATTGAAGTACGCCGCCTTGTCAAACGCTTTGGCCTGAAGACCGTGCTGCGCGGCTTGGATTTTGAAGCAGAATCCGGGGAATTTGTGGCTTTGCTCGGCCCCAATGGCGCCGGCAAGACGACCTTCCTGCGCATCCTGGCCTCCCTTTCTCGCCAGACCATGGGTGAAGTGCGCATCGCCGGTTATAAGCTGCCGGCGCAAGCTGGCTCTGTGCGGCGCCGTTTGGGGGTGGTCTCCCATCT
>Ga0153915_10003817_pt1 | contig 13863 bp, 11 predicted proteins | sample Opewatmetagenome_2_FD_107003 | JGI IMG/M metagenome (GOLD analysis project Ga0153915, IMG submission 107003) | Freshwater wetland microbial communities from Ohio, USA - Open water 3 Core 3 Depth 3 metaG | ecosystem: Environmental > Aquatic > Freshwater > Wetlands | place: USA: Ohio, Lake Erie... | reverse complement strand
TCAGAGGACGAGATAAAGAAGCTGATCGCCTTCTTCAAATGGGTGGATGCTATTGACACCAACCAGTGGCCTCCAAAACCTATCACCGTGGCCAAATCGACTGGATTCCCCTTAAAAGAAACGAGCCTAACGCTAATGGGGAAAAATATTTATGATCAAAACCGCTGTGATTTGTGCCATATGATTGGTGGGAAGGGAGGCATCATTGGCCCTAATCTCAGCCATGTGGGGAAGCAGCGGGATTCTGACTGGCTTGCAAAACAGATCAGGGACCCGAAATCGCATAATCCCAACACGCAGATGCCAGCCTATCCTCAACTTTCAGATGATGAAATCCAATCACTCGTTGCCTTCTTAACGGGTCTCAAATAAAAGGAGGTAGGAAAATGACTTATGAATCGCAAAAAGTTGCCATTAAATATTTTGTTATCTCAGCAATCTTCTTTGGACTTCAGGTAATTGTTGGCCTTCTTCTCGTTTCTAAATACATCTGGCCGGACCCGCTTATTGGAATTCTTCCTTTTAATACAGCCCGTGCCATTCATACCAATCTCCTCGTCGTCTGGATGATTTTCGGATTCATGGGAGGCACTTACTACATCGTCCCAGAAGAATCCGGGACAGAATTATTCAGTAAAAAATTGGCCAATCTCCAATTCTGGCTGCTTTTGTTAGGCGGCCTTGTCGGGGTCGTTGGATTTCTATTCGGTTGGACGGCTGGAAGACCCTTATTAGAATTACCCGCAGAATTGAAGTGGGCAGTGGTCTTAGTGGCTTTGATCTTCATTTTTAATGTCTTCTTCACGATGATTCGAACGAAGAAATGGACTGCCATCCAAGGCATGCTTTTAGGTGGTATTGTGATGTTGGCCGTAATGTGGCTGTTCGGGATCCCTTTCTTTAAAAACCTCACCCTCGACTATTATTACTGGTGGTGGGTGATCCATCTATGGGTGGAGGGAGCTTGGGAATTGATCGCCGCCTCTCTTATGGCTTTCGTCCTATTAAAGATTACAGGAGTTGACCGACAGGTTATTGAGAAGTGGCTCTATATTGAAGTTGCTTTAGTTCTCATCACCGGCATCATTGGAACAGGTCATCATTACTACTGGATTGGGACACCAAATTATTGGCTCTGGTGGGGCGGGATTTTCAGTGCCCTCGAACCTCTTCCGATATTATTTATGGTTTTTGATACCCTCAATCATGTGAGACACCGAAAGCTCGAGGTCACCAATCGATTGGCTCTTTATTGGGCGGTAGGCTGTGCCATCTTCCATTTCATTGGCGCAGGGGTGTGGGGAATGATTCATACTCTGCCTCAAGTCAATCGTTGGACCCATGGGACCCAGGTGACAGCTTCTCATGGTCACATGGCATTCTTTGGTGCCTACGCCATGATGATTCTGACAGTAGTCTATTATGCATTGCCTAAACTAAAAGGTTTAAAGCAATTCAATCAAAAAAGAGGATTTTGGGCCTTTTGGATTACAACCATTTGCATGATGATCATAGGCTTAGCCTTTGGAGCAGCAGGCCTTATCCAATCATACATGCAAAGGGGATTAGGGATAGAGTTCCTCACCGTCCAAGGCTTTATGAGACCCTGGTTCATGGGAGTATTCTTTGCAGGGCTCGGGTTCTTCATCGGGGTCATTATCTACATTATCGATGTCCTCATCCTCGCAATGAAAAAAGGATAGTGGAATAATGCCCGCCTGCCTGCCGGTAGGCAGGGAATAATGGGTTTAATCAATATTCCAGTATTCCATCAATCCAGGTCAGTTCTATGTTATCCGTTGTTGCAGAAACGATAGAAATTTTAAAAGAGAAATCTCCTATTCCACTTCAGGATGTATGGATCGATGACTTGGTCATCGGAATCTTCTTCACGGGCGTGAAGCTTTCCACTGGTCATGCTGGGTGTGCCTTTACGCCCATTGGGGAGATTCCAGAAGCGGTTTGCTGTCCCACTACAGCGGCCCGAATGCCGCAGGCAGGGAATTTGGAGGGAAGCCCTGTGTCGGATATTCTTAAATATGCCCTCGACCCCAATGTTCTAAAGAGTGCTATCGGGGTGGCCACCCTCAATGCTCTCTCCCAATCGATTATCGAATCGGAGGAGAAGGGGGGGTATCAAGTCATCGAAGACAAAGATGGCTTTGATCTCTTAGAAATACAACCCCATGAGACTGTCTCTTTAATTGGGGCTTTCGGCCCTTATATTCATCGACTCAAAATGATGAAGAATCCCTTTTTCATCGTTGAAAAGAATCCCCAAACTTTAAGATCGTATGAGATGAAATACTATAGATCTGAATCCGAAATGGCATCCACTCTTAAAAATTCGGATGATGTTATTATTACAGGCACGGCTATTGTCAACCATACCATCGATTTCATCTTATCTTCGATCACCCATGGCAAGCGCACTGCCATCGTCGGACCCACAGCCAGCATGATTCCTGATGCCTTCTTTAAAAGAGGGGTGACTGTGATGGCTGGGGTAAGAATCTTAAATACAGATTTGATGATCAAGATATTGAAACAAGGGGGATCCGCCTACCATCTCCTAAAAGGGTGTGCTCAGAAGATTGCTTTTATCAAAACATGAATTTACCTAAAATCTCTTTAGCTCTGGGGAAGATTTGTATTAAAATTTTCTTTGAATCTGGCCTTTCTCTATGTAAAATGGAATAGGCAGGAGGTTCTTATGAATGTTATCGATCTGAAAGAAAAGGAAGTTTTTAAAAAAGAAGATCGAGGTTTTGCTAAATTAGTGGACGAAAAATATCTACAAATCAATCAGGTATGCCTTGAGGTGGGCCAACAGGTTCCCCATCACAACGCGAACTCCAATGTCACACTCACGGTGGTCCACGGCGAGGGAACTTTTTATGTGGGTAACGAAGTGACACGGATGGGACCAGGGAAACTTCTCCGCGTCCCCTTTCAATCACCCATGAGCATCAAAAATGAGTCAAAGGATAGGCTCGCTTTTTTAGTCATTAAAGCCCCCCATCCAAACGAAATGTAAATCGAAGTAAAGGAGGTGAAGCAATAAAATCTACAAAATAATGAAAACAATTATAAAAAGGAGGTAAGAGGTTATATGGGACGATTGATTTTTCGAACGATTTTCATAATGCTACTAAGTTTGATCTTCGCTGCTGTTGCATCTGCTCAGGTTTGTGTGGAGTGCCACAAAAAGGTCACACCCAATATTGTTACGGATTGGCAACTAAGCAAGCACAATCAGAATAAGATTGGTTGTTCTGAATGCCATGGCGATCAACACAAATCAGCCCAGGATGTAGCGAAGGTTAAGATCCCAACACCCGACACTTGTGCAGGATGTCACCCAGATCGAGTGAAACAGTTCAAGGCGGGAAAGCATGCAGCGGCATGGGCCGCGATGAAAGCCATGCCGACGGCCCACTGGCAGCCTATGGCCCTGATGGAAGGGATGAAGGGTTGTGGAGGCTGCCACAAGATCGGACTCAAATCCGAAGCAGAGATAAAAGAACTAAAAAAGACTGGACCAGGTTTTGGGTTGGCTTCATGCGATGCCTGCCATACTCGACACACCTTCTCGGTTCAAGAAGCGAGACAGCCTCAGGCCTGTCAGACTTGCCACATGGGATTTGACCATCCTCAATGGGAAATGTATTCGGGCTCCAAACACGGAGTTCGTTATCTATTGAAACAAAACAAGACACTTCCCCCAACGGTGTCTGCACCAACCTGTCAAACTTGCCACATGCAAGGAGGGAATCATGAAGTACGAACGGCATGGGGATTTCTTGCTGTACGACTTCCAATGCCTGATGATAAGCAATGGGCGGCTGACCGTGCGACCATCCTTCAGGGCCTTGGTGTGCTCGATCCAGATGGAAAACCCACTGGGAGGTTGGATGTAGTGAAGGCTGCTGATGTGGCCCGGTTGACTCAGGAAAGCTGGCAAAAAGAAAGGGACAAGATGATCAAGACATGTAATCGGTGCCATTCTGTCAATTTTGCCAAGGGGGAACTGACCAAAAGCGATCAGGTGATCAAAGAAGCGGATCGTCTGATGGCGGAGGCCATTCTTACAATAGCGGGTCTATACAAAGATGGCATTCTTCCCAAACCAAAAAATTATGCTTACCCATTTCCAGATTTGCTCACTTTCCATGATGCCCCCACTGTAATTGAACAAAAACTCTTTGTCATGTTCCTCGAACATCGGATGAGGACCTTTCAGGGATCCTTCCATGCTAACCCAGATTATTCACTCTGGTATGGCTGGAGCGAGATGCAGAGGGATTTGACAGAGATCAAGGAAATGGCTGTAGAAATGCGTGAAAAACATCAGAAGAAATAAAGGAATATCTAAGAAAATTGTGGGCTCGCTTACTAAACGGGCCCACATTTTTATTTTAAATCGCTCTAAAAGATATTCCCTGATTCCATACCATTTCCCTATGAAGCACTCTAAACGAAAGGAGGTCATGCAATGGCCAGCAGTCCCTATCCAGAGCGTTTAAAAAGATGCAACGAATTGATGAAAAAAACTGGGCTTAACGTTCTCCTGCTCACCAAACCTTCCAACATGTTCTATCTTACAGGGGATGGTCGCTTATGTGCCTATGCCATGATTACGCAGGATGGAAAAGTGGCCCTGGGCGTCCCACAAACCGATGTGGAGGATGTGAAACAACTTGCACATTTTGACCATATTGTTGGTTTTGATGATGAAGTGGGGATGATCCACTCCATCGCCCATCATTTTGAGCATTTTGGTATCAATACAGGGGCAGTAGGTTTGGAGTACACTTTTCTCACACAGTCCATGATGGGAATGCTCACCCATCCTCATGCCAAACCCGCAACGGCGGTAGTTAAAGACTGTACCCATATCATGTCTGAACTCCGCATCGTCAAGGATAAAGAGGAGATCAAGCGAATACGAGCTGCTGCCAAGGTGGCTGTAAAAGGAATGAAAGCGGCTGTGGCTGCTGTCAAATCAGGTATGACTGAAAGCCAGGTAGCAGCCAAAGCGGAATATGCCATGCGAAGAGCTGGTGCCGAAGAGTTCTGGCGAACTTATGTCTCCTCCGGCCCACGCACGAACATCGCTCATGGCCTCCCAACACTTCGTAAATTACAGGCTGGCGATTTAGTGATGATTGATATTCACCCGATTGTTAACGGCTACAGTGCAGATATTTGCCGGACACTATGTGTAGGCAAACCAACAGCTGAGCAACAGGCTGCCTATGACTTATATCTGAAGGCTCAACAAACAACGATCGCCAAAGTCAAAGCTGGAATTGGAATGGTCGAATTGGAACAGACGCTTCATGGAGTGATCAAAACAGGAGGACATGGTGGCCATATCTTCGGTCCACCTATCCACGGTGTCGGCATTGACTTCGAAGAATCCCCTCTTCCACCTGGTCATGCCTTTTTCCATGGAGAGAAGGAACCTCCTCCTCTGGTGGCAAATATGGTTATCGCGGTGGGCAATTGTGGGTTATACACCGGTCCATGGGGAGTGCGGGTTGAAGATACCGTGGTAGTGGGCCCGAAAGGACCGATTATCCTTACCGAGTGTCCCCGACAACTGGAGAAATAGAGATGAATACGCCTAAGGGTAAGTTTAATATGAAAAAGAAAAAGAGAATTGCAATTCTAACAGGTGGAGGGGATTGTCCAGGAATAAACGCTGTCATACGGGCTGTGGCAAAAAAGGCTATCAATGAAATGGGCATGGAAGTAATAGGTATAGAGGATGGCTATCATGGGCTTGTAAATAATCGATGGAGAACCCTTGACTATAACGATGTTTCTGGGATTTTGACTTTGGGCGGCACAATTCTGGGAACCTCGAAAACGGCAAACCCGTATCGATATGCTGTCAGGAAGGGCGATCGGTTAGAATTTAAAAACCTGTCAAAAATAGCTCTTAAGAATCTAAAGAATCTTAATATAAACTCCCTGGTGTGTATTGGGGGTGACGGGACACTTGGGATCGCCTCTCGACTTTTCCAGGACCGTATTCCTATTGTTGGATTGCCGAAGACAATCGACAATGACTTAAGAGGTACGGATATTACCTTTGGTTTTAACTCTGCCGTTTCCATTGCCACAGAAGGAATAGACAGAATCCACACCACCGCCGAATCTCTCCATCGAATTATGATTGTGGAAGTAATGGGACATAGGGCAGGATGGATTGCTCTCTATTCCGGAGTAGCTGGAGGGGGAGATATTATTCTCATTCCTGAAATTCCCTATGATATCCAAGCTATTGCTGAAAAAGTAAAGGAGCGAGATAAGAAAGGAAAAAGATTTAGTATTGTAGTGATTGCAGAAGGGTCGAAACCGAAAGGCGGTGATATCGCCATTCAGAGGATCGTGAAAGAGAGCCCCGATCCCATTCGTCTCGGGGGAATCGGTTTTGTGCTTGGGAAACAGATAGAAAAGGCCTCTGGTCTTGAAACCCGTACGGTAGTGATGGGACATCTTTTAAGAGGAGGGGCTCCGACGCCCTTTGACAGGATATTAGCCACAGAGTTGGGCATCAAAGCAGTGGAGTTGATAGAAGATAACAAGTTTGGATATATGGTAGGGGTGAAAGGAAATTCACTCGTTATGGTTCCGTTAAAAGAGGTGGCCAAAGGACCCAAACTAATCCCATTAAATCATCCAATGATAAAAGCTGCCCGTTCCTTGGGGACTTGTTTCGGAGATTGACGATGCAAATGCTTTCCAAATATCATTCTCTAATCATCCTATCATTAGTTGTTATTGTCCTACCTTCTCTCTGCCATGCTACTCCCGAATATGCTGGAAAGACAGGACTCGACTGTACCGCTTGTCATGTCGATGGAACAGGAGGAAAACTGACAAAGGATGGTGAGGATTTTAAGGAAGATTTAAAGTCTAAAGGTCTCTATCGTCCTCTCAGTACAATTCAAAAAGCGGTCCGTCTGATCATTGGCTATCTCCATTTGCTAACTGCGATTGCCTGGTTTGGAACCATTTTTTATGTGCATATCCTCTTGAAACCAGCTTATGCTGCCAAAGGTCTCCCCAAGGGAGAATTGATCATCGGGTGGACTGGAATCATCATCCTTTCCATCACAGGGATTCTGCTGACCATCTCTCGAATTCCGACTTGGGAAATGTTCTATACGACAAGATTTGGAATTTTATTGAGTGTGAAGATCATCCTGTTTATGATCATGGTGGCCACAGCCTTCATCGTGACCTTTGTCATTGGACCAAAAATTAAAAAGAGGAAAGCTCAGCCTTTCCCTCAGAATAAGGATAGATTAACTTTGGGAGACCTCCAATATTTTGACGGTAAAGAGAATAAGCCTTCTTACTTTGCTTACAAAGGTAAAGTTTATGATGTCAGTTCAAGTAAGCTTTGGAAGGGTGGAACCCATTTCAATAAACATCGTCCGGGTGATGACCTGACGGACATTCTGAAAACAGCACCTCATGGGGAAGACAAGGTATTGAAGATGCCAGAAATGGGGGAATTATTGCCGATGAGGACAAAAGTTGAAAAACCTACCTTTGAAAAGGTCTTCTATTTCATGGCTTATATGAATCTGATTTTCGTCTTCTTGATTACTTTTGTGATTGCGCTCTGGCGATGGTGGTAAGACAAAAAGTTAAGAGTTCAGAGTTCTGATCTCGGAGTAAGAAATCCCAGCTTTTTTAAGATTTTCTTGAACGAAAGGATAGAGGATCAATTCCTCTTCTTCAAAGTCTTCAAAATCGGAACGGATCTTCTTTAATCTCTGCCTCAACTTTGTTATCTCTTCCTGTGAAGAAAAATTTGCCATGACTGCAGGAAAACAATCTACCCCCTCTTCCACCAAGTGTTCCAATGCCTTGAGTTGGTAGTCAAATCCTTCAGGGTTTGCCTGGGTTAATCTTGCGAAATCCTCGGGACAAGCCCCTTTTAGGCTGACCCGGACATAGAGATGGGGGTAACGAGAGAGGTCCTTTGCATAAGATGGGTCATGGCCGATTAAAATTCCGTTTGTCTCTAAAATGAACTGGAACCCTTGGGGAATGAGTTTAAGAATTTTTAACAGATGAGATCGGTGAAGGGTGGGTTCGTTCCCACTAATCCGGACTTGATAAAATCCTTTTTTCCCGGCGATGGAGGTAAGATTTCGAACCACTTCTTCCGGGGAATAGAAGCGTCCAACTTTTTCAGGTTGAACGACGATCTTCCAGGACCAACAAAAGAGGCACCTCAAACAACATCCGACACAATCCGCAGTGGCAATCCCTCCATAATAAGAAGCAGGACGGAATCGATAATATTTTCTCTCTTCTCCAGAACAGACAACCTTCTCAGTTTTTTCGGCTAATTCTAAAGGATCCAAATTGGGCTGAGGGTAATACCAAATGTCAAAGATCAAATTTCAAAGGATGAGGCAAAAAGCTAAAACTTTTAAATTTCATTTTGACATTTGGATTTTGTCATTTGGATTTATTCGTCTATCTTACATCCTCTCCTTCAACTCCATCGCTTCCGAGACTAAATGGATCACCTGATCAAAGTTAAACGGTTTCGAGACAATGAGATCAATTCCGCTTTCGTTCATCTTTTCTCTATCTAATTCCATTCCCCATCCAGTGATCATGGCGATGGGAATTTTTGGATTGATCCCTTTGATCGCTTTTCCCACTTCCCATCCCGATAGTCTTGGCATCCCCAGATCGGTGAAAACGATATCAAAGGGTTCAGACCTGAATCGCTCAATCCCCTCTTCGCCATTGGAGGCAACGACCACCTGATGCCCTTTGGTCTTCAGCATCCGAGAGAGGATATCTCGAACAGAATCCTCGTCATCGATCACCAAGATCCGTGCCTGTCTCGATTCCTTAATGGAAACGACCTCCTTCACGACGGGTTCCACTTCCCCATATCCCGTTGGAAGATGAATGATAAAGGTTGTTCCCCTTCCTGGCTCACTCTCGATCAGGATCTCTCCTCCATGGCGTTTGATGATACCGTAGGAAACGCTCATCCCCAGCCCAGAATTCTTTACACCTTTGGTGGTGAAAAATGGGTCAAAAATTCTCTTCCTCACTTCTTCCGTCATTCCGATTCCTGTATCAGTCATCCTCACTTCCACCCAATCCTCCGCTTGGGGTTGTGTGGCGATGGTCAGTTTCCCACCCCTTGGCATGGCATCCACGGCATTAAAAATAATATTGGTCAGCACTTCCCTTAACTCAGAAGGACTCCCCATGATCAAAGGGATATCTCCTAACTGGGCCGTCAATTCAATCTGTATCCCTTTCTGTTGTGTCTGACCCTTCCAGCGGGGTTGAGTGATGTTCACCACTTCTTTGATGATCTCATTGAGAGAAAGGGAGATAAATTCTTTATCCCTTCTCACCCCCGTAAATTCCTGTATCCGGCGAACCGTCTCTGCACCATCTTTTGAAGAACGTTCGATCACCTTCAGGCCTTCACGAATTTCCTCGGGGCTGAGACGGTCAATTTGATAGAGAAGAAGCTGAATGTTCCCCAAAACGACTGCCAGGACATTATTAAAATCATGGGCCACTCCGCTGGCCATCTCTCCCATAGCTCTCAACTTCTCAGCCTGGACGATCTGGTCTTGTGCCTGTTTTAATTCCTGTAGTGTTTGTTTTAAATCTAAAAAGAGTTGAGCATTCTCAATGGAAATGCTCATTTGACTCGCAAAAGAGGAGAGAACCTTGAGATCTTCTTCGTCAAACCCATTGAGTTCTTCGCTCTCAATATTTAATACCCCGAATATTTGGTTTCTCACTTTTAAGGGAAAGGCTGCTTCTGATTTTATGGAGGCCCCTCCAGGAATATACCGGGGATCTTTCGATACATCCGGGGCATAAAAAGATTCACCGGTCTTGGCCACCCATCCCACAATCCCATCGATCCCGACCCTAAACCTATATTTCTTGGACTTCTCTGCATCTCTGCCGATAATCTGTTTAATATAAAGTTCATTCTTTTTCCCGTCCAGAAGAAGAATTCCACAGGCCGCATAGCCGAAGCGCTCCTTGAGAAGTTCCAATGCCTTTCTGAACAACTCATCGAGATCCAGCGTGGAGGAGAGGGTCTGTCCGATCTCGTAGAGGGCGGTTAATTGTTTGATCTTGGCCAAAGAATCTTCATAGAGCTTAGCATTTCCGATGGCGATGGCCGCCTGGTGAGCAAAGTTGTAAAGGAGATCAATTTCTTTTTGTTGGAAATGAACTTCGGGATCAGAAGAACCGATCACCATCGTCCCAATGATCATTTCCCTGACGATCAAGGGCACACCCAAAACCTCTTTAAAGTGATAGGCATCCAATTCCTTTATCCGATTGGGATGGTGCTCATAATCCTTATAGAGAACGGGAGATTTCTTCTCAATCACTTCCCCCATCACGCCGGTCGATGGATGGGTAAAGTCTCTTCCAATTAACAACTCAGGTAAACGATGGACAATCGCAATAGCATAATTTTGCTTCCGATTGTCCCAAAGGGTTATCGTTCCCGACTCTGCACCCAAGAGTTCAACAGCGCTCTCCATGATCTTCTGAAGGATCACCTTGACTTCAAGTTTTAAGGCAATCTCTTGACTGATCGAATAGAGAGTCTTTAGCTCTTCCAGACGTTTGACGTTCTCTGTATAGAGAGAAGTCCTCTCCATGGCGCCACTGATGATCTGAGCAATCGAGTTAAAGAGATTCTTTTCAAAGGGCGTGAATTTGGAAATTTCTTTTCGTGCGATGTTCAAGGTCCCACAGATTTTGTCTCGGGATTTGAGGGGGATGATGGCGAGAGATTTCAATCCCTCTTCAATCACCAAGGGAATGGCATCTGGATAATTAGGATAATCTTCGATAAAAATGGGTTCTCCTGAAAGGGCAACTTTTCCCGTTATCATATCCCCCAATTTCACCCGCTTTATCCCTTTCAAAAAAATCTTGGAAAATCCCCGATGGGCAACGAAAACTAAATCGTTCATCTTCTCATCGATCAGGTAGATGCCTGCGGATCGAACCCCTATCATCTCCATCATCTTATCCAGGCTTTTATTTAAAATCTCATCCAGATCAATCGATTGATTGACGGCTTGGCTGATCGCATTGAGGATGGAAAGCTCCTGATTGAGCCTCACCATTTCCTCCTTTGATTTTTTTGTCTCAGTGCTCATTCGATTCTCTCTCCCCTGCAATCGGGGCACATCTCACTCCACTAAAATCAATCCGAAGACATTCCTTTCTTCCCCATGGGTTTTGACCACATCAATCGGAAACCCATTCTCTCTTGCCGTCTTAAAGACATCGATACCGCAGGCCTCCATCGAAGGTCTTGCCTCATATCCATGTTTACAAGAAACAGTCAGGTCGCACTCTTTACAAAGACGGCAAGGGCCAGACCCCATGCTCCACGCCTTATAGTAGCCCTCCAGAAAAATCTTAATCTCAACACGGACAAGGGTCTCGTTGAAAATTTTTGCCCTTTCTCCTTTCGCTAATCTTCGATGGAGCAAAATAGCCCTCTGGTAAGAATCGATGACCTTACGAGTAACGTCTGGGGTGGGCGTATGGGGAGGGCAGCAATGACTCAATCCGAACCCAGGGCATCCGAACTGACATTTCATCCTGACCCATTCGGCAGTGACCACAGAATGAGGATCAATCATCTTGGCTCCATCCACTCCCATCTCTAAAACCTCTCTGCAATAGACCTCAATAGGCTCCATCCAATCTCCTTTTTCGGCAGTCTTCTCTAAGGTTCATCAACCCTCGTCAATGAATAAAAATACCACGAGTAAAAGATAAAAGCGATTCTATTTTGGAATGACTAAGGCTTTTTCTGTGTAAGCTCCTTCACCTCCGATCGAGCCTCTTCCCACTCTGGGCTTCCCCTCTCCAACCATTCAATAGCCTTTCCGAAATGGAGGATGGCATTTTTCTGATCCCCTCTCAACTTGAAATATTTCCCAAAATAGAAATGGGACAGTCCCTTTTGGTCCATTCTACCGTAAACGGACCCCAAATTGAAATGGACATCTATGAAAAAAGAGGCCTCCTTTTTTACCTTTAAAAAAAGAGGGAGGGCCTTAGAAAGTTCTCCTCTCTCTTGATAGGTTCTCCCAAGATAATAAAGAGTGAGCAAATCATTGTTTTGACTTGCCCCAGTCGAAGCTTTCGATCGCACAGCCTCAAGGTCTTCCATCGCTTGATCTAATTTCCCAGAAAGAAAATAAACGATGCCTCGCTCTTTTAATATATCGAGATCGTTGGGGGCAAAGGAGGTGGCACTTTGAAGGACTTCTATCGACTTATCGAGCCTCCCCATTTTTCGATAGGCAAGACCTAGACCATAATATCCATCCAAATCCTTAGAGTTCGCATCGATAAATGACTGGAAATGAGTGACCGCTACATGGGGCTCTCTCTCTTCCACAAAGGCTTTTATCTGAACTCTCTTAAAGTTGGGGATGGTCCTGAAAGGGCCGGAGGGTCTCTGTGTGATCTGGAGAAGATTCTCGAGAAGAGAAAGACGATCCTCAACCGCCGGATGGGTAGAGAGGTAATGGGGTATTTTGGGGGCTAAAGCTAAACTCATCCTCATCATTTTATTCAGAAAAGTTATCATCCCATTGGGATCGTAGCCTGCTCTGATCAAATAATGTAAGCTGTTTTGATCTGCATCGACTTCCATCTCTCGAGTATATTTTAATGTAAGAGCTTCTGCTGTGGCCATCGCCATGGTGGTAGCCGCTTGAGAACCTGCTCCACCTCCACCCGCCAGCATGGCCGCAAGTATCGCTACCATGGTGGCAATATTGAGTCGTTTAGCCTTCTCGATCATTTGGGAAACATGTCTCGCTGTGACATGGGAGATCTCATGGCTGAGAACCGCAGCCATCTCCTGTTCGTTCTCTGCTAAGACGACGAGCCCTGTGGTGACGAAAATATAACCGCCCGGAATGGCAAACGCATTGGGATCGGATGAATTGATGACAAAGAATTTGAACTCAAAAGGGGTGGGCCCCACCTGATCCACTAAAGAATATCCCACCTTTTCGATCGTATTCTGAAGGGTGAGATCTCTTACCATGCCCACCTTCCCCTCCAATTCAAGGAGGATCTGTTTCCCTAATTTCTTCTCTTCTTCCGTCGTCAAAGCGAAGGCCCTTCCGATGAAACTTCCGAAGAGAAAGAAAAAAAGGAGAAAAGAAATAATCTTAAAATGGAAATCTTTCCGAGACTTCATCTTTCTGTCCTAAATTTACACAATAGTAACATTTCCGCTTAATCTCTACAATAAAAACAAAATGAAGGCTGTTTGTGAAGGGCAAGTCCTGCACCTCACGCGGATCAAGAAGAATAAAAAAGCCCTATATATCCTCTCCATTTGGGTGGGGTTTGGATGGTGGGAGTCAGAGGATATATAGGGCTACAAAACCTTAGATCATTATTCCAAACAGGGCTTATGAAACGAAAAATCTCCTGCCCGGACGAGCTTCCATTTCAACCACTCATAAGTTCTTTGAAAAAATCGTCCCTCTTTAAATCGAATGCGTTTTTTCGCGTTACTTTTTGGATAAGGTCTGTATGATTCCATAATACTCATTAATAAGATGACCTGTCGCCTTCCTTTTATGAGATCTCTGAAAAAATCTAAAAATATGTAGAGCTCTCTGATTAAAAGATTAAATTACGATTACACAGATGAATTACTCCTTAGAAAATTACTGTAATCTTTTTGAAATCTGTGTAATCAGAGGTTTCTGATTAATGGTTGAAGGTTTTCCAGAGACCTCTTATGTTCCCTTCCAATTTTTAATGGCTTCATTG
>Ga0153915_10003816_pt1 | contig 13864 bp, 7 predicted proteins | sample Opewatmetagenome_2_FD_107003 | JGI IMG/M metagenome (GOLD analysis project Ga0153915, IMG submission 107003) | Freshwater wetland microbial communities from Ohio, USA - Open water 3 Core 3 Depth 3 metaG | ecosystem: Environmental > Aquatic > Freshwater > Wetlands | place: USA: Ohio, Lake Erie... | reverse complement strand
TCAGCTTTGACGGTGATCATGTCTTCTTCTGACGGCATGTCCAAAATTTTTCCACGTCGCTTGTTCAGTAGGGTGATGACGGAGCTGACGAAGTCGCTGGGAACTCTGCATTCAAAGCTCAGCAACGGTTCGAGCAGTTTCGGGTCGCTCAGCAGGATGACGCAGTATATGGGGCGCCAAGTCATGGGGATGGCTTGCGCTGGACCTCTGTGCACTGGATCTTCATGGAGAGTTATGTCTTCAAGGTTGATCTTTAAGCCGTAAGCTGGCTCTTTTGCTAATGGTGATGTGTGAACTGCTTCGCGGAACCCTGTCTTGATGTGATCAATGATTTCTTCTACGTATTGTCTTCCTTTGATACGGTTGACTAAGATGTTGTTTTCTTCAACTGCAACGGCGCCTTTTGCTTCGTCTGCTTCCCAACCTAATGCTCGCAGAGTTTTGGTTCGCTCGTCCTTGCTTTGCATGTCAGTGATTTTCTCAGACTTTATCGCTTCAATTACGTCGTCTGATAGTTTCTCGATGGTTATCCAGAGTTTGTTGTGTTTGTTGGGGCTTTTGCCCATGATTGCTGGACCACGATAATCATGACTTATGGTTTCTCTGTAGATGACAATTGGCTTGCTAAGTTTAACTTTTAAGCCTGCTTCCTGCATTCTGTAAGCGGTAATTTCAAGGTGAAGCTCACCCATACCTGACAGTAAGAATTCGCCGCTTTCCTTATTCATGATGAAGTGCAAGTTAGGGTCTTCAGTAGTGAGTTTATGCATTACTTTATCGAACAATGGGAGATCTTTGACGTCTTCAGGTTCAACAGCAACAGTAACAACTGGGTCTGAAACGTACCTTAAACCCTCAAAAGAGTGCACTTCAATGCCCTCTTCAGCGATTGTTTCACCAACATGAATTGATGGTAAGCCTGCGATGGCTCCGATGTTGCCTGCTGGGACTTGGTCAATGATGACTCGGTCTGTTGCCATACTCATGAAAACCTGTTGAATGGTGCCTTTTTGACTGCTGCTTACAAGTTGGACTGTTTTGCCTCTGGCGATTGTGCCGCTGAAAATTCTGCCAATAGCAACTGTTCCGCTGTGTGGGTCAACTTCAATGGTGGAGATGCACATGAGCAGTGGTGCTTTAGGGTCGACTTTTGCCATACCTTGACCTGTTGGGCTGCTTGCATCTCCTGGCCAAATCTGAGGTTGCCTGTAGGGTTGTGCTATTAGGGGGTTTGGCAGGTGCTTGCAGAACATGTCCAGGATTGGTTCTGGCAAGGGTGCTCTTTTGCTTAGTTCGTCAACTTTTCTGCCGACATCTATTGGGTCACCAGTATATGCGTCGATGATGTCTTGGAATGTGACTTTCTTCAGTTTCATATGGTCAATATTCAAACCCCATTTGTGCAGGGCTGAACCGAAAGCTACGCGTCCATCTTCAACGGTTACTTGCCAGTCTTTCTTGTGTTCGGCAGGTGCGTATTTTTCAATTAAGTTGTTTACGCGCAGAAGAATCTTAGCAAACTTGCGTTGAATCTCTTGTGGCGTAAGTTTGATTTCTTTGATTAATCGGTCAACTTTGTTAATAAACAGAATTGGTTTGACACGTTCTCGCAAAGCCTGCATCAAGACGGTTTCTGTCTGAGTCATGGGTCCTTCAACGGCATCCACAACAACAAGTGCCCCGTCAACAGCTCGCAGGCTCCTGGTGACTGCGCCTGAAAAATCAATGTGCCCAGGTGTGTCAATAAGGTTGATTAAGTAATCTTGATTCTGATAAGTGTGGACCAAGCTGACGTTTGAGGCAAAAACCGTCATTTGACGTTTCTGCTCAAGATCCCATGAGTCCAAAAATAGTTTTTGCCCGGCTGTTTGTGTGCTGATGATACCTGCTGCTGCTAGGAGGCTGTCTGAGAGAGTGGTTTTTCCGTGGTCAACGTGCGCGATGATGCTAGTGTTGCGTATGATTTGCGGGTTATTCATCAGTTTAACTATTTCGTCTGTTTGTCTATAACGTGCCATAATTATGCAATCTCCATTTTGACTAAATTAGAATCCTGAAAGGTTTGTTTTTTAATTAATTGGCGCATTTTGGAATCTCTCTAAATTGATAAGCTACATGGAAAGTGAGTTTGTAGCCTATTAACTTTATGGCACGATTATAGCTTGTTTTTTGACGAAGAAAGACATTGGTGAATTGCCTAGATCCCCTTTTTCGTAAAGCAGCTTTTTAAAATGTTGCCAATTCGGCTTCCCATCCAACAGAGTAACTGTTGATGGGAGCTTTACAAAATAGTAAAGAATTGTTCACAAAAAAGAATAAATGAATTCTGATTGACCTTTAAAAAAAGAAGACTCAAACGGAGAAAAACGGTAAATGAGCAACAAAGCTTTTGCACATAATTCATCCTTAGGGATGGTCACTTCTCGATTAAAAGCGACTACATCTCCGATTAGTTTAAATGCTACATTTAACAATAACCCAAAATTAACCTTCAAAATGGACCACGTAGGAAAACGTTAAGATATGATTGTATTTTTCAATCCATTTCGACTCAAGGGTGTGACTCTGGTGCTTCGCGACTCTTTAGCGCCAAACATCTTTGTTTTTTGTTGGGGTTGTTCATAACTTAATCTATCTTGAAGTTTTGGCGGAATAAGATTGGAAAAAGCTGCGTCTATGCCGATTGAAAAGGTTTTCGATGACCTAAATACATCACAAGAGGGGTTAACAACTCAAGACGCTAAGCTACGCCTCAAAAAGTATGGTTACAATCGCCTCTCGGAAAAAAGGCAGATTCCATTTATCAACAAGTTTGTGAGGCATCTTAGAGATTTATTTGGCATTTTGCTGCTTGTTGCAGCAGTTCTTTCTTATGTTAGCGGTAGTCCTGAACTTGGCTTAATCATCCTAGCTGTAGTTTTTGTTAACATCTTTGTCAGCCTATTTCAAGAATCGCGGGCTGAAAAAGCAATGGAAACTCTCAAAAGCTGGATGCCAGAGTACGCTAAAGTCATCCGAGATGGCGAATTAAAGAAAATCTCTGTGCGAGAAATTGTTCCTGGAGACATAGTATTTGTCGAGGAAGGTGACCGTATTCCAGCAGACGCACGTTTAATTGAAGCCTTTGATTTATGGACGAATAATGTTCCTTTAACAGGTGAATCTGAACCGCAACCGCGTGTCGCAGAAGCTGTAAAGACGGTTGAGAAAGCGTACATGTATGCGCCGAACCTTGTTTTTATGAGTACAAGTGTCGCTAAGGGTCAGGGCAAAGCAGCAGTTTATGCCACTGGAATGAATACTCAGTTCGGCAAAATTGCCAGTTTAACACAGACGATTCGCGAGGAAGATAGTCCTCTTCAAAAAGAGATAGCATTAACCGCAAAATATGATTTTATAATTGCAGTAGTTGTGGGAGCGGCGTTCTTCGCGGCTAGTTTCGCCGTCCTGCATAGAGACGTACCAACCAGTTTTCTATTTATGATTGGCGTCATGGTTGCTTGTGTTCCTGAAGGCTTGCAAGTTACAGTTTCCAGCGCCTTAGCCATCAACGTGCTCAAAATGGTTAAGCAAAACGTTCTCGTAAAACGCTTGTCATCCGTGCAAACGTTAGGCAGCGTCACTGTAATCTGTACTGATAAAACCGGCACAATCACTAAGGGAGAAATGACAGTTAACAAGCTTTGGGTGAGGGATCGAATAATTGAAGTTTCAGGTTTAGGCTATGAGCCAGTGGGAGACTTCACCATAAACGGCAAACCCTTGCGTGAAGGTGAAGCGACATCGCTGGAGAAACTTTTGGAGATCGCTGCACTTTGTAACGGAGCAAAAATTGATCCACCGTCTGATCGAAACCACAACTGGAGCGTGATTGGTGACCCAACTGATGGGGCTTTGCAGGTTGCAGCTTTGAAGTATGGCATGAACATTGAGGATGAGTTAGATGAAAAGCCCATCATAGACATTTTGCCATTTAGTTTTGAGCGAAAGCGCATGACCACAGTGCACAAGCTTAATGGTGATGTTAGTGTTTACACGAAGGGTGCACCGCGAAATATTCTAGACATTTGTAATCGTGTGCTGGTTGAAGGCAAAGTTGAAGAAATTACGCCTGAAATTATGGAGTTAGTCGAAGCTAGAATTCATGAATTTGCTGAAAGCGGTTTGCGACTTATCGCTGTAGCATATAAGAGAATTCCCAATACCCAGTACACTAGGGGCGAAGAGGAAGAGAAGGACCTGATTTTTGTTGGTTTAGCTGCGATGCGTGATCCTCCAAGAAGTGAAGTTAAAGATGCTGTGGCGAAGGCAAAGCAGGCTGGGATTAAAACCGTGATTATTACAGGTGATTACGGTCCAACGGCAGAGGCGATTGCTCAAGAAGTAGGCGTTGTGGAAAAGCAGTGTTGCGTGCTTGTTCGGGGCGTTGACCTTGAAGAATTTAGTGACCAAGATATTGTGGATAGAGTTAGAAAGGGTAATGTTATTTTCGCTCGAGTTTCTCCTGAACAGAAACTTCGCATTGTAAAAGTTATCAAGAAAAGCGGTGAAGTTGTTGCCGTTACGGGTGATGGAGCAAACGATGCACCATCGCTTAAAGAAGCTGACATCGGTGTTGCCATGGGCGCTTCAGGAACCGATGTTGCACGAGAAGCTGCGGATATTGTTTTGCTTAACGATAGTTTTGCGTCAATTGTGAAGGCCGTTGAGTCGGGCAGAGCAATTTATGAGAACATTCGCAAGTTTATTGTTTACGTGTTTTCGCACAACTGGGCTGAACTGATTCCGTTCGTGCTCTATGCAGCTTTGGGGATTCCGTTGCCGCTGCTTGTTGTGCAGGTTTTAGCCATTGACCTTGCAATAGATGTTATTCCCAGTTTAGCGTTGAGCCGTGAACCACCAGAAGCAGGCATAATGCAGGAGCCACCAAGAAGCCTTAAAGAGCGATTGTTCACAGGCAAAGTATTTGCGCGTTCACTTTATATCGGCGTAGTCATCGCAGTAGGAGCAATGATTGGGGCCTTGATGGCTTGGTCGTCTGGCGGCTGGCGCCTGGGTATGCCTGTTCCACTTGATTGGCATTTCGGTGGAGACTTGCCTAACAATAATCCCTTCTATATTAAGGGTGTAACAATGATGTTTGCTGGCATTGTAGTTGCCCAAGCAGGAAACGTACTTGCAAGCAGAACCAGCAAACAATCCATATTCAAAACTAGCCTTTCAAAAAACAAGTGGATAGTCTTCGGCATCGTCGCTCAACTGTCTATTTTGGCATTTCTGGTTTACGTTCCGTTGATGCAGCAATTCTTCGGCACCACAGCACTGGGACTTTGGGACTGGGCATACCTAATCTTGCTAGCGCTGGCTGTGATATTTGCGGAAGAAGCCAGAAAAATCATTGCCAGACATATCCCCAAAAAACTCAATCGCGCTCAAAGCAGTCCATAGCCCATTTATTCAAAGCCAGAAACTTCGAGATCGGCTGCTTAGGTTTTAGCTAACCTCTATTCCCTCACAATTTTCCATTTGACCTACTAGCTCCGTGCAACTCCCCCACCCATATATAAAAAAACCAAATTCCAGGTCTAACCGAAAGCTCTAAATGCAGTCATATTGGTATTTTTTTTCAGATTACCGCCAAGGCTGGGCCGGTAGATCAGCCTGGTATGATCGCCGCGTTCGCAACGCGGAAGCCGCGGGTTCAAATCCCGCCCGGTCCACCACTTTAGCATTTTTGTAAATAATGGCAAAAAAAATTACATATATACAACCTATGTCGTAAGACTAAACGAGGTAAAATTTTGAAACTTATTCTTACCTCATTAATGGAAATGGTGTATATTGTATGCCAGTAACCGTAAATTATCCTGGAGTCTATGTTGAGGAAATCCCAAGTGGAGTGCACGCAATCACTGGAGTAGCAACCTCAATTGCAGCTTTTCTCGGCCGCGCCCGCAGCGGTCCAGTGGACAAACCTGTGACAATTAGCAGCTACGGAGACTTCGAACACGTCTTCGGTGGACTCTGGTCTGAAAGCTCCCTAAGCTTTGCTGTCAAAGACTTCTTCTTAAACGGAGGAAGCCAAGCTATTATCGTTCGCCTGTTCCATCCAGAGGCAGGGAAAGCCTCCAAGACAAAACTTGCTCTAGGAGAAATCAAGCTAGAGGCAGCCGATGAAGGATCATGGGGCATGGACCTTCGGATCACTGTGGATCAAAATGTTTCTGAAGAATACGCCAAAAAGACAGGATTATCAAAAACCGCCCTGTTCAACCTCACAGTAAAGGAAGTTTCGACTGAAGGGCAAAAAGAAGAATTCCGCAACTTAACGGTCGTGAACTCTCCACGGCGTATCGACAGAGTGCTAAAAGCAGAGTCAAACCTTGTAAGATGGGATGGTGATTGGCCTGCAGCGGCGCCCGCCATAACCTCAGGCGATGACAAGCTAACGGAAACCCAAAAAAAACTAGACATAGCTAACAAAAAAGTCCCCAAAGACCAGCCAAGTATAGATGCTGCAACAGCAGAAGTTAACAACGCAAAACAAGCAATGGCGACATCCGACGGGCAAGCTCTTAGCTACGGCGATGATTTTTCCCCACCAAATGCGACTCGTGACAAAAAGGGGCTTTATGCCCTAGAACAGACTGATCTCTTTAACCTGCTTTGCATACCTCCGCCTCAAACTTCAGGCGACGTTGAAACGAATCTGATAACAGATGCAGCTAGCTACTGCGAGACAAGACGTGGGTTTCTAATAATTGACCCACCGAGTGGGTGGACTGACAGAGAAAAAGCGAAAGCAGGGATTGCTGTAGGAGTTGGAACAACAAGCAGGAATGCAGCGATATTTTTCCCCAGGCTAAAACAACCTAATCCTCAGCGAAACAATAAAAGGGAACTCTTTGCCCCATGCGGAGCGGTAGCGGGAGTTTTTGCTCGCACAGATAGAAAACGCGGGGTGTGGAAAGCACCTGCAGGTTTGGAGGCAACCTTAGTCGGTGTTCCAGAACTAGGCACAACGTTGACTGACACAGAAATCGGGGGACTTAATCCCCTTGGTATTAACTGTTTAAAGGTAATAGCCGGTGTGGGCTGCGTTGTATGGGGGGCACGTACACTTCAAGGAGACGATCGCCTTGCTTCAGAATGGAAATACATCCCGATTAGACGATTGGCATTATACATAGAAGAGAGTCTTTATAGAGGCACTAAATGGGTAGTCTTTGAACCGAACAATGAGTCTTTGTGGGCACAAATTCGACTTAACATTGGAGCCTTCATACACAACCTGTTCAGACAAGGAGCATTTCAAGGTAAAACACCGCAGGAAGCCTACTTTGTCAAATGCGACAAAGAAACCACAACGCCAAACGATATCGACCTTGGAATAGTAAACATCATAATAGGTTTTGCCCCCCTCAAGCCGGAGGAGTTCGTTATTATTAAGCTCCAGCAGATAGCCGGTCAGACCCAAACATAGGCGGTGAGGGGTGGAACGGTTCAGCGAAAACTTAAACGCTTTGACCTATACAAAAATTTTAAATTTTTAATAAAATGGGATGGACTATATGTAGCTAGGGTCAGCAAGGTTAGCGCTCAGGACACAAATATTGTTCGTTTTTGCGTTACCACTTTTTCCTTCCAGAGTGCGGGACTAAAGATTTGAAAAGTCAGAGCAAAACGAAAGTAAACGCCGAAGGTTCTCTGGGTCAAGGTAGAGCATTCAGTCAGCTTTTGGTGAACCTCCACAGATGCTAACGCACACTGATACGTGGGCAGTTCTTTACTTGCTTCGGATGGTAAGCGGCAGAAGAGCCAGAACGGTTACCTGAAAGGATAAGGCTTTTTGGGAATTGGGTTAGGCTATGTTGTGGGTGTTTGCTGAGGGTTTCTGCTTTTGCAGCCGCGGTTGCTGAATTTTCCCAGATACCCAAACGGATAGGCAAGCAAAAAGACTTCAACTATCCCGACCCCTAATGAAAAAGGCACACCCGCACTTGTTTGTATCAGGAGGTTTATTGTGGAGAAGAATATCAATAGGAAGAAGCCGTTAAGCCAGAAACCTATCTGCCATCCTTCGCAGTTGTATAAACGGTGAAGAACGATTATGTTCAATACGCCGAGAATTATGGGTTGGATGGCGAACATGGTTACTAGGAATATAGCAAACCCTATGGGTGGCATATAGAGCAGGAACGCGTTCTGGCAAACATCCAGTAACAGTTGAATGGCGACTAATGCAATTGTTATTACTAAGCCGTGGATGAAGACTTGTTTAGACAGTTTAAGCGTTCTGGGCAATCCATTCACCTACTTTCTGTTCTGTTGATCTTCCGCGTATTCCATAATCGTTATCGGCGCTATTCCAGTAAACTAACCAGCAGCCTTTAAGCCCCATGTTCCTGAAAAGATTCAGCCCCTTAATTATGTAATCGCTCTGAGTCGCATCATTGTTTGTTGACATTCCAAATTCAGCAATGACCACATCTTTATTCGTTATCTTTTGAAGAAACTGTATCATGTTAGGGGAGAGGGTCAGGAGCGAATCCATGAAAACATCAAAACCCACGAAGTTTAAATTTTCGCTAAATTGGATAGGAAGGTTGGTCCTAACGATGAAGGCTGGGGAGAAATTGGTGTAGAGTTGTGCAGAAAGCTGATGCTGTTCGACGATGGCATATATTTCTTCGAACTTTGAACCTGCTTCATCATCTGTGAATAAGGCGCCCATGTCCCACGACGAAGCAACGTCGGGTTCATTGAGGATTTGAATGTATGCTAAGTCTTTGCCCCACTTGCTTAGGTGGTAATTTATGTCCTCGGGGGTGTTGTGATTGTTGATTATCAAAGCAACTTTCATGCCAAGTTGCCTAGTAGCGCTGAAGAATACGTCAGAAATAGTGTTCAAGTAATCACTAGGGTTATTTGAATCACAGACGAGATTAACCCGAATCACTTTGAAACCTAAATCTTTGATGTGGTTCACTTCATTGTAGATTTGATCGACATTGTCTCGCTCATAGACATAAGTTACGCCCACTTCAAAGGGTGCGTTTGAGCGTGTAGACGAAGACGAATAGTAGACGTAGGGAAAGAAAAACTGAACAAACACCAAGATAAAGCACAGGCTGATTATAATTAACGTCCACACCATCCTGTTTTGTGTAATTTCCACAAGGTTTTGTTTCTTCATAAAACTCTTTAGACCTCGGTTCTTGTAATCATAGAGGCTCCGCCTTTTCAAGTAAAGCAGAAAACTGACGCTAGCGGCGATTGCGATGGCTACCCCTCCGAAAACTATTTCACTTGGGAAGCGAGCCCCTACCGTGAAAAGAATTGTTTCCGAAGTTCCAACCAGTCCTGTTGAATCCCTGGCGGAAACTGTTAGGTTGTGAGCTCCGACCGTTAATCCAGTTAGAGTTGTATTTCCAGTGATCGCCCCCGCTTGCTGGCCATCGAGAGTGTAGCCGAGCCAGGTAGCTTGGCCATTCACTGTAAACGTCAATGGGATGTTACTTGTTTCATATGTTTTACTTTTTGGACTTGAGATCGTAACAACGGGTGTCTGAACGTCTGCTTCGGGAGAAATTTTAATCATAAACGCGTTTGCTAAAGTTGATCCTGCAATCATGTATCCGCCATCCTTCGTGGGAATGAAGCATGATGCGGGATAGCCTGACGGCGATATTATTGCCGAAGTGTCTAGCGGCATTTGCCAGAGTTCGCTACCAGAAGAATCTGCTCGCATAATCGATGCAGTTCCGGGTTTAGCAACTAAGTAGCCCGCATCAGCAGTCTGTACAATTGCACTGAAGCTATCATCGGGATATTGGCCGTAAGGCAGGTTAAATTGTTCATACCCTTGGGAATTTATCTTAATCAGCCAAGGAATCATGCCGTTGCTGGATTGCCACCTTCCGGTCCCTGCGAGAATGAATCCCCCATCCTTAGTTTTAGCCATGGAGTAAACGAAATGCGGATCTAAGGGATCGCCGTAAGCATAGTTTTGGCTCCATTGCTGATTGCCGTTTGAATCAAGCCGGGCTAGCCAAAAATTATTCTTCCAGTTACCTGCCAACGCGCAACCGCGGTCAACAGTGTTTACAATAGCAGAAACACGAAAGCCGCCCGTGAAATTCATGTCCCAAAAGATGTTGCCTTGAGCGTCAACTTTGCGCAACCAAGCATAAGTCTCTCCACCTTCTCTGATACTATTACCTACGACAATGTAGGTTCCGTCACTAGTTATGATTCCTTGCCGAGCCCCCCCACTTACCCCCAGGGAGAAACTTGAAAGGACATTTCCTTCCGCGTCTGTTTTGACTACGTCACCGTTTTCGCAGAACAGTACGTAGCCATAATCACTTGTTTGCGCCAATGATACTGCATCACCGAGAGCCTTCTGCCATTGTACGTTGCCGGACGAATCGGTCTTTACTAATGTGGCTTCGCCAGAAGACAAAGCCGCGCCAGCTATGGCATAGCCCCCGTCTGACGTCTGGATGACGGAATTAGCCTGCAACCCTACGAGGGTTTTCCTCCATTCGATTGAAGGCGGGTCAGGAGCAGCCGCCGAGGGTGAAACAAAAACAAATAAAACTATAGCAATGAACAATAGTGTAGCGATATTTCTTGTAAATCTTGAATAGGCAAAGCGATAGCACTTCAGAGATGACATCCCCAACTTAACTTGCATCACAAATGAATAGAATCACCACTTATCTTTTTCGCAAATTCCCGTAAGAAGCCGCCGATCGCGAATGAGCAGACACTAGGTTCAGGGCTTAAAAAGAAAAAGCAAATAAACACCCTAACCTCAACCTAGATGAGGTTTGAGGAATGTATGACGGCTACGTACTTTATTGCACCAAAACGACCCAGCAGCAATGCCTTAGCAATAAACGTTACACTTGTGCAGATGAAAAAACCAAACCCACAGAAGAAATCAAGGAAGGCTCAGTAATTTTTCTCTACAACTTAGATGATAAGTCCTTGCTCGGACCATTCACGGCACTAACCGAAGGTGGCGAAGAACTGGACGCAGGCACGTGGGCAATGGACGTTGACACAAAAGTACCGTCAGAAGATATCAAAGTTACATGGGAAGACCTCCATATAATCTCGAACGCACAAGACGAGCTGCCGTTCTTAAACGACCCAAAAACCTGCAAGTTATCATTTACGCAGACCCAGCGAGTTTTAGATCTATTAAAGCAGGGTGAGCTATACATTTACGCCAAAAAAGAATAGTTTAATGTTTGGAGAATTTTCTTGCTTCTAAACCGAGGATTTTGTGGCAGTTGAGGCACCGAGTGAAAGTTAGCTCAAAGCCATTTAGGATATCTAAGCGTTTCTGTTTGTACAATTGTTTCTTCGGATGGTTACAATTCCGCTGAATAAAATAATATTGCTCGTCCTCCGTTCTTCTTCCTCTCCCATTAGGCGATAACTGGATATTCCTTAAAAGACTTTGCAAAAAACGGTTGAATCAAAAAGGGCATTACTTTTAGAACCTTGCCGTCTATAGTATCTTCGCTACTTCGCGGAAAGGCAAAGCTTCTTTTGTTTGCACAGTTATCGGACAAAACCTGCTAACCATAGCGGCGTTGTCCGTTTCAACAATAAAAAAGATTAGCGGTTACCTTAAGTTTGCTTTGGAAAACTCGCTAAGCTAGCTCCATTTTTACTCCTGCTTTTTCAACCTTAACGCCTTAAGAAAAGCGGCTCAAGCATTGCCTTTGCTTCTTCGTTCTTGAGGGGCACTGAGTCTATTATTATGTAACTAGCTGGACGTAACGCTAAAATATCTCCCCTAAAAGTTAACAAAAATAAAAAACTAAAGTTATTGACCTTTAATGTCAACTTCAACCTTAACTGGAATCTGCTCCTTATACACAAACAGAACTGGGCAGCCTGCTTCGGTTCTTCGCCAAGCAGCTTCAACTAGTGCCTTGCGCGTCTTCGACACAATGTTAACCTTTATAGTGACGCCGCTTAGCACTGGCGAATTGGCGAATTTTTCCGCTTCAACTGCAATCTCAACGTCGCCAGGTTCTATTTTGCTGTTCTTGCATACATCTGCGAAGATGATTACGCCGCAGCCAGCCAACGCCATCAATGATAACTCAAGCGGGGTTGGACCACTATTTTCTCCCCCTGAAGCCACAGGCAAATCACAAATAACATTATGCCCCCGGCCATTGTCTGTTTGTAAACGAACATTTTCTAAAAGTCTCGCGTTTGCTTTAAGTTTAGCCATTAAAATCTCCAACACAAAAAAGCTGGTTGCGCCAATTAAACAATTCTGTTCGCAAACCTCCGCATGCAAATTTAGTTTTTAAATATGAAGCGTTAAATAGCAAAAAACCGTTTCAAATAACAGAAAGCCCATTTGGAGAACTAATCGTGAAATCTAAAGGTCCCCTCTTCATTGTTCCATGGCGATGCACATACGCCTGCGACAGCAACTGCGTCCACTGCATCTCAGCAGGCAAAACAGCGGTTCCAAATGAAATTGACACAACAACCGCCAAAAAAATGGTAGACAAAATTTCAGATTTCGGTGCGACTTTTTTCGGAATCACTGGTGGGCAACCGTTTCTGCGAAAGGACATCTTCGAAGTGCTTGGTTATGCGACGAAGGTGGGTTTGAGCACGAGCATAATTTCTGACGGACGCCTCATGGACAAGGAAGCCCTTGAAAACATAGTAAAAAATCAAACAAAGATCTCCATTAGCATCGACGGCGCAAAAAAAACGGACGATACTATCCGAGGAGCGGGCTCTTACGATGCTGCGGTTTCAGCCATAGAGAAGCTTTCACGAGAGAAACTGCTTAACTGTCTTGTTTACACATTCGCCAACGCTCCACATGGCATAACCAACGTGAATGAGGAAGACATGGTTCACGTGCTTGAATTAGCCAAACAGTACAAGGCGCGCTGGGTTGTCTTTCATGGGTTCATCCCTTACAGCAGTGACAAAAGTGCCCTCAAAGCTGATCCAACGCCGCAGCAGTATGAATGGGTATGCAACAAACTCTATGATTTAACGCAGAGATACAATGGCAAACCAGGCATCAACATTTACATTCCCTTCTATGCACGAGTTGCCAAACAGCGCGGCATGCCAGACTTTGACAACTGGTACAACAACTTCTTTTTGGGACGATGTTTCTTTGGCAAATTCTTCAGCATAACCGAAACTGGAGATGCCATCCCATGCAGCTATAACGATGCCTACACGATAGGCAATATCAAAGACACGTCGCTAAACCAAATTTGGGATATCATGCAGAGTAGCGAGTTTTACAGCAAAATCAAAGATAAAAGCAACCTCAAAGGCAAATGTGGCCTCTGCGAATACAAAGAACTCTGTGGGGGCTGCCGTTCAGCAGCACTCTATTATACGGGCGATATTTTTGGTTCTGATCCACGGTGCGGTTATGTGCCTAAGGTTTTGAGGAAAAAACAGCAAGTTATCTCTTAGCGTAATATAATAAATTAGTGGGAGTGACGTGCACCCAAAAAATACGGAAGAGAGAGGGGGTAAAGGGAATTTTAATCTGGATGCACGCCACACAGTCATGAACTTCTCAGGTGCTGCCGGAAGAGGAAACCATAGGTTTTTCTTGATTTGCTGTAGTTAAGCTGTGCTTTGGCTTTGGGATAGAGCGTTTTCTGCGAGCCTTGGCTGGTTATAAAGACGGAGCCCCCATTGTTTAGATGCTCCTTGACTTGCATGAAGTCTACTTGGTTTGCTTCTTGTACCTCAACGTCATCGCTGTCGTCGTTGTGCAGCAATAAAACTTGAAAGATTGACGGCTTGGTTTTTTTGTTTGATAACAAATTCTTCAAGAATC
>Ga0153915_10003815_pt1 | contig 13864 bp, 17 predicted proteins | sample Opewatmetagenome_2_FD_107003 | JGI IMG/M metagenome (GOLD analysis project Ga0153915, IMG submission 107003) | Freshwater wetland microbial communities from Ohio, USA - Open water 3 Core 3 Depth 3 metaG | ecosystem: Environmental > Aquatic > Freshwater > Wetlands | place: USA: Ohio, Lake Erie... | reverse complement strand
GTCAGCGCGGCGATCCGGATCCGCACGGGCGAGGCCGGGGAGGATGCTCTATGTTAGTGGCCCACCGCACGGGCTCGCTCATCAGAGGGCCCACCGGATGGCGCCGCCGCGGCTCGCCGATTGGGCACGGGTCAGAGCCCCGGCGAGATTGGTGGCGCGGCTATACGCGCCTCTTCGCCATCGTGTGGCTGGGGTGGGTGGTCGGCGTCGCAGGGTGGTTCGTCTCTCACGTATGGCGGCAGCAGACATTCTGGCTAGAACTCGCCCGTATCCATGGACCCATGGCCCCTCCAGAAGACCTGCTGACGTGGCAGAGGCTGGCGGCTGAGTCCACCGTCAGCCATCTGCTGTCCGCACTGCTGAACGCGAAGGAAGGATGGCTCCTGCTGGCGGTGGTCCTCCTCGGTATTCCGGGCATGATCTACGGGGTCCTGCTCGGCGGGGGCGCCCTGATGCTCTGGGTGGTCCGTGGGTTCCGGGGTGACAAATGAGTTCGGATCCGGCTTCTGTGACCGTCAACGCGGCGGCTTCTGCAGAACGGGGACATCCGCCCCTGCTGGGAGACCCCCGTCGGAGGACGCGGCGCGGATCGGTCTCGGGGCGCGGGGTGTTTGGAACAGCGCAACCTGCGCCGCGTCAGGCATGAGGTTCCCGTCGCCGTTTGAGGAGGCTGAACATGAACCGGACCGCCAGGCTCGAAGCGAAATGCCAGTGACCTGTTTGCCTGCATCTCTAAGAGCGTTGGCCGTGTCAAGTAGCGCCAGGGTGCACAGATCGCTGGTTCATCGCTGGTTCCAGGGATGGGGCCTTGGTCAGATCGTGGCTATGCGCCAGGCATCTCTCCGGGCGACGGCGCCCATGATGACGATTCTGCTTCACCCCCCGGGGAGTGAAGGAGGCCGCCCAATCAAGTGGACGGTCCGAAGACCAGCAGGCAAACCGGGCTCACCTCCGCACGCCACCGCGGACCAGCGTGACGAGGTCCATGTCCTGCTTCCAGATCTGATAGACGATCTCGGCCAGGCGTCGGGCCAGGGCCACGCGGGCGATCTTCATGCCCTTGCGTTGCTGCACGGCCCGGAACCAGGCGCGTAAGGGGCCCGGCCGGCGTGCCGCTTGCGTGGCGGCGACGACGAGGGCCCAGCGGACGAGTCGATTGCCCTCTTTGCTGATGTGGCCCATCCGTACGCGATTGGCGCTGGCCCGGACGCGGGGCGTCAGGCCCACGTAGCTGGCGAGGTGCTTGGCGCTCGGGAAGCGCCGGATCTCCCCCAGCTCGAGGATCAGGAGGATGGCCGTGAAGGGGCCGACTCCAGGAATGGTCCGGAGGCGCTGCACTCGGGGATCGTCCCCCCAGCGCTGGACGAGCTCGTGATCCAGGCGGCGGATCTGCTCATCGAGGACCCGAAGCAGCGCGAGGCAGTCCTCCCGAACCGTGCTCGGAATTGCACCCAGGGGCAACCCCTCGAGTTCTCGTCGCCCCCGCACGGTCAGCCAGCGTTTGCTCGAGGTGGGCTGCAGGTTGCGCCGGCTCAGCAGGGCCAACAACCGATTCTTGATCTCCGTCCGCACCCAGACGAGACTCACCCGGTGGCGGACGAGCTCCCGTGCCTCCCGCAGTCCGGCGGGTGGGATCCACACGGTGGCAGCAAGTCCCCGCGGAGGAGCAGGGCCAACCGTTCGGCATCGACCCGGTCATTCTTGAGACGGGCTGCGGCAATCGCTTTCGTCTGTTTGGGATTCGACAGGATGGCGTGGTGCCCCAAGCGCTCGACGAGATCCACGAACCACCACCAGGTCCCTGACGCCTCAATGGCGACTCGAGCCCCTCGGGGGATCTGGGCGAAGAACCGCTCCAGTTGCGTCGGATCGTTCTCCAGTCGCTGTTGCGTGACCTCCCCGTCTGGCATCAACACGGCGAGTTGCGAGCTCCGTTTATGCAAGTCCACACCCACATGTACCATCGCTGCGGTCTCCTTCCGCCGGGGGGATTGGCTTCTGGTCGAGCCTATTCCCGGACTCCGAGGGAGGCCAACGCTCTTATGGCATCAAGTGGTTGCGCGCCCCCGCAACGATCGAAATCGACCACACGCCCGACCTTTGAATCACTGCTTCAAGGTCACCCTTGTCTCCGGCGATTCCCAAACTGACGGTAGCCGACTTGCATGTCCGGATCGGCACGGAACGTTGGGTTATGAGGGGTACCCAGCTCGATGATGTCCCATCGGATCGCACTTCAACCTTGCCCCGTTCCTCGCCCACGCCCACCTGCGGTGGTAGATTCGCGGCGAGGAGGACGAAACAGGTGAGTCCTGAACGGGTGCGCGAAGTGGAGCAGCTCTGGGCAGTCGCCTTACACTATCTTGGGAAATCGAAGGAGCTGAAGTACGAAGGCAGGAAGTATAAGGACTTTCTCGCGGTCTTTCGTAAGGCCAGCGTTCCGGAGCGTGACTTAATCGTTCTCGCACGCAGCGCCGATCTCGATTCCGCCGCCATTCGTTTGGCGAGTCTCGATGAGCTGCTGAACGGCGGGATGAAAGCAGTGCGAAAACTCGCCTACCCGAAAAACGTCGATGCCCCGAAGGCTGTCTGGCCCGCGAGCTATATGCATGTCTTTCTGCGCGATGCGGTCGCGCACGCGGAACCCGTCGACGGCGTAGACGAAGCGAGATTTATTCGGCGTCAGGAGTGGCTAGCCGAGCAAACACTGGCCGCCTCATGGAGTGGCGTGGTCGCAGCGCGCGAACGGCTTCAGAAGCAAATTGAGGAGTTGTGCAGGTCGGCCGCAGCGCTCGACCAGTGGATGAAAACCGATGTCACGTGGTGGCTTGGCGCGATGAAGCCGTAAACGACATCGCAGGTGGACGATTTACTCTGGATCCCCGGCCTGCGGGTACACGGCCCGCCGATGTCCGGATCCGCTATTCCCTGTCGCCAACCCGATGGCCCTCATCAAACGCCCGGTGGGGGATCGCGTGACATGACGAGCTAAGACGCTAGACGACCTTCGCCAGCTTGACCTTTGAGTGGAACACCCAATGGGACTCCTCGGCGCTGATCAGGCACTCATTCGATCCCGACTACGCCAAGAAGGTTCCGTCTTCCCTCACGGATCAGAGCCTGGGATATCCCCTCGGATATACCCTGAGATATACCCCATATACCCTGGGGATACCTCTCAGGATCCTCTCAGGATCCCCTCCCGCTATCCTCGGTCGAGCTCCTTGTAAGTTTCGCCGGCTCAGCTATCGCGCTAGGGATTGGAAGTCCTGCTCTCTGCCCGAATCCTGCGACGCGGGAGAGAGCAGGACTTCCAATCCCGTGCGCAGTGCCGGGTGACGGGTCCGGAACCTATAAAGTCCTTGCCTACGCTGCTCCAAAGCGAGTCTTTGTTGCTGGAGCGGCGCAAGATAACGCCTTAGCTGAGATCCCACCAGCTCATGGCCTCGTTGTACGGTGCGATTTCGGTTGTCGCGGGGGCCCGCAACCACCGATATCAAAGATCCTCGAGTTCGAAGTCGATTTGATCTAGCCGCATTGCCAGGCTGGATTTAGAACCAGCACTCTTTGGGTTACAAGGGGAAATTCGGAGTAGGCTCGGCCAGCTTTACAGTCCTTTTACCGCGACTCCCAACGTTCGTTTGAGACCACGGCTCCCCGCTGCGGTGATCACCACCGCGCGGGTGCCTGGGCGCCGAGCGATCCATCCTCGTGCCATGACCTCTGACCATAGCGCGGCGCCGAGCGCGCCCCCGAGGTGAGGCTGGCGCTCCGTCCAGTCCAGGCAGGCGGTGGCGAAGCGCCGGCGCTCCCGCCGGGCGACCTCGAGATCGACACCCAGTTGTTCGAAGAGCCGGTGCGCCCGAGGTCCGAGCTCGACATCGCCGGGAATGCTGCTGGGGGTCGTCAGCGCACGACCGGCGACGAGCGCCTTGAAAACGGCGACGCCGAGCCGCCCGGCCAGGTGGTCGTAGCACGTGCGGGCCCGGGCGACCGGCGCTGACTTCACGGTGCGCGCCGGCGCCACCCCGATCTGACTCAACGACTCAACGAGCCGGGCCACCGCGCCGTCATGCAGCTCGTAGAGCACGTGGCGGCCCTGGCGGGTGCTGCGCACTAGACCACGCTCTCGCAGGACCGAGAGGTGGTTGGACAACCGCGACTGCTCGGCGCCGACCAGCGTCATGAGCTCCGAGACCGAGCTCGGGCCCCCCATGAGGTGATGCAAGACTGCCAGCCGCAGCGGGTCGGCCAGAGCCTGAGCGATGGCCAGGAGACGAGGGCTTGTATCCATCATCTATACGTGATATGTCGTTGTAGACATCATAGTCCAATGATACCTGAGAGCAGTCGCGATCCCTGCAGGAGGTGAGCCATGGACCGGACGGGCATCAGGGTGCAACCATACTCGACGTACCTGGAGCGCCGCCGCAAGGGGCCGATCAATCCCGTGATGGTGGCCGGTGGCTTCGTCTTCGTCTCCGGACTCCCGCCCTTCGATCCGAAGACCGGGGAGATCCCGCGTCAGCCCTTCGAGCGGCAAGCAGACATCGTCCTCGCCCAGATGAAGCGCTGCCTGGAGGCGGCCGGCTCGTCGCTGGCCCAGGTGGTCAAGTGCAACGGCTATTGCTCGGACCCGGCCCACTTCGGGCCGTTCAACGACGTTGACGGGCGGTACTTCACGACCGACCAGCCCGCCAGGATCTTCGTATGTGTCACGACGTGGCCGGGTCCGTTCGACATCGAGGTGGACTGCCTCGCGATGAGGCGCTTCGTCACCCGATGCACGGTCGGCGCGCTCGCGCTGCGGTGCCTGGGCTGTCTCGCCGCCCTGCGCGGCGATCGGGAGCCCCACGGGAACTGGCCGGCCTACGCCAACGACGCGGGCGGGGGGCGCTACTCACCCCTGAGTCAGATCGACCGCGAGAATGTCGGCCGCCTCCGAGTGGCGTGGATCTACCGGACCGGCGAGGCCGACGATCGGAGCCCGGCGCGCCAGACATCGGCCTTCGAGGCCACGCCGATCATGGTGGACCGCACGCACTTCCTGAGCACGCCCTTCAACCGCGTGATCGCGCTCGATCCGGAGACCGGAGCCGAGCGCTGGGTCTACCATCCCGGCGTCGATCGGGAGCGGACCTACGCGCTGGTCCCCTCGTGCGGCGTCATCACGGGAGGCTCGACCCCGGCCCTGAGTTGGTCGGGCAGCCATTCACCTATGCCATCTTGGTCGCAAAGAATCCACCGCTTGCTGAGGCGCGCAGCCTAGGAACTCGACCCCCATGGAACATCTGACGATTGAGGCGAACGGCGCGAGCTTCCATGTCGCGCGGACCGGCGAGGGGCGGCCGTTGCTGCTGCTGCACGGCTGGCCGGAGTTCTGGCTCTCCTGGGAGCCGGTCATGACGCGGCTCGCCGATCGCTACACGCTGATCGCCCCGGACCTGCGCGGCTTCGGGGACAGCGCGAAGCCCGCAGGTCCGTTCGGCCCCGCGGACCATGCCGCCGACATGCTGGCGCTGCTCGACGCACTCGGCGTTGCGCGGGTCGGCGTCATTGGCCACGACGTCGGCGGCGCGGCGATGCAGCCGCTGGCGCGGACGGCACCGGAGCGGCTCGCCGGGCTGCTTTTCTTCGACTTCGTCTATCCCGGCATCGGCCCCCGCATGGCGGCGCCCGACCGGCTCAACGAGATCTGGTACCAGTCCTTCAACCAGATGGAGATGGCGCCGGGCCTGGTCGGCGCAACGCGCGATAGCTGCCGCACGTTCATCGCGCACTTCCTGCGCCATTGGGCGCACCGCAAGGAGGCGTTCGACGATGTGATCGAGGCCTTCACCGACAATTTCCTGAAGCCCGGCAATCTCGCCGGCGGCTTTGCCCATTATCGCGCCACCCATGCCGCCCGGATCCGCATGATGAAGGGCGAGGCCCCTCTCCTCCCTGCGAACACGGTACCGACTTGCTTGCGGTGGCCCGAGCACGATCCGCTGTTTCCGTATGACTGGACCGACCGGCTTGGCGCAAGTTTTAGCGATCTCGACCTCGCGCTCTTTCCGGGCGTCGGACACTTTCCCCATCGCGAAGATCCCGATCGAGCCGCAGCCGAGATCGCGGCCTTCTTCCAGCGCGTGGGTTGGCGCTGACATCTTTGCTTAAGAAAGATTAAGCGCTTGGGCCTCGGCTGCCTCGAACAAGTTCTGAGGCTGTGGCAGCGGCTCCTGGGGCGGCCAGCGCCCGCGTCTGGCACGTTATGTCACGAGGGTGGGACTCATGGACGGAGCGACCGCTGCCGGAGGTCGTTCATGTTGCCTCTCCTCGACACGCTGTCCACAATCATTTCTTTTTTGGGCCAGCCGTCCGGAGCCGAACGGACCTCCTGAATTCCGGCCACTTCGGCGAGCACCTGAGGGCAGGTTTCTGGCACTGCGGCAATCCTCGCAGCGGACTGCGCCGGGTACGTTGGCCTTGGCTGGCGCTGTCGCCGTGAGTATAAGGCCTGCCGACCGCTACGGCCGGCCTCCTTCGGCGGCTACGCAAAAGTCACGGCGGGCGGTAACCGAGCTGCTCGCCATCCACCGTTACCCGGATGAACGCGATGCACATCTCATCGGTGGTCTCCTCGCCCCAGCTTACGTCGCGAGAGGGAGCGCTTGGGTTGCGGCGGTTGGCCGAGGAGTTGTCGAAGACGGCCTCAACGTCGATCCGAGTGCCCCCCGCCAGGGGCACCGGCCGAGCGAAGGTATAGGTGCCCTGCCAATGGAAGTCCCAGTCGTCGATGTAGATCAGCGGCTGCACGGTCCCATCGGGAGAGGTCGCGGTGACCTTCATCGCGCGACCGAGCAGGTGCATGTGGGGCGAAATCCCGATCGCGTGCAGGTCTCGGCCAGGCGGGATCGTGTAGGTCGCGCGGACCTCGTGGCGGGACGCCTCCGCCGGGATAAGGAAGGTGCGGTTGAGCACGGGAATCCAGCGCACTCGCTTGTCCACCGGCTGCGTCGCGAAGTGGAGGCCGATCTTGGTGTGGTCGCTCTCGGGTCCGGGACGTCGGTTGTGGTAATGCACCTGCATCACCACCCGGGCTCCCGCCGGCAAGAGCACCCCCACGCCGTCGGGATCCACCCGCGGCCGGGCGCCGGGCGCCCATCCGCCGATGCCGCCCGTGGACGCGAAGCCGGGGCCCCCGAAACAGGTGTAGCCCAGGCCCGGATCTGCCTGGTCGAGCGCCATCGAGGCTCCGGTGGTGTCGAGATAGGCGAGCACATGGTGAACGATCTGTCGATTGCCCGGCGCGAACTCCACCGCCGAGAGGTAGCGATCCTCTGCGAAGCGGGTGGGGATCACGAAGCAGCGATAGAGATCGCGGTCGCTCGACGGCACTTCGAAGGCGCGTTCGGGCGCCAGGACCACATCAGGCGCCCCCAGCGTCCACGTCTCGGGCCACTGCCGCGCTGGCGGGAGGTCGTTCGGGTCCCCCTCCGGCGCCCCCGCCGCGACCCAGTCGCGGATCGAGGCGATCTCGGCCTCGCTGAGCCGCCGGGCATCCAGAAACTCGCCGAAGCCTGGGACGGGCTTCCATGGCGGCATCTTCCGCCGCTCGACGGCGCGGAGGATCTTCTGCCGCTCACGGTACGCATCGACGTAGCTCAAGAGGGGGAAGGGCGCGATGTCACCGGGGCGATGGCAGCCCTGGCAATGCTGCTGGAAGACCGGGGCGATTTCCTTGCTCCACGTCACCCCGTTGGCGTGGTGGACACCGGACGTGGATTGAGCGGACGTGGCGGGCAAACGCGAAGCGAGACCGAGCGCCACGAGGCCTCCGAGAGCGACGAACAGCCCGCGGACCCGCATGATCGGATCTTCACCGGCGGGAGACCTGCTGTCAATGCCTCAAGGGGCGGGGACGATGGACTCGGTGTCGAGCCCGAATTGCCGATGGTGACCGCGTCGAGTTACCTCGCTGTGCCCGAAGGGCATGAAGACCATCCCAGGGCATGACGAGGAAAGGCAGCAGCGCGGTCAGCGGGCTCAAAGGGAACCCGCCAGGGCCGACTGGGGCGCCGGGTCCAAAAACCTGAGCCGTCGAGGCGGCCGCGGCCCTGCGTTTTCCAAGAGCGGCCACCAACCGCAAGGGACCGGTCAGAAAGAAATGATTGTGGACAGCGTCTGGAGGATTGCAACACGAACGACCTCCGGCAGCGGTCGCTCCGTCCATGGGCCCCATCTCCGTGACGTAATGTGCCAGACTCGGACGCTGGCCGCCCCCAGAAGCCGCTGCCACAGCGGTCGGCCCCAGCAGAAGAGGAAGCTGAAGATAGCAAGCCGATGCGCGACACCCTACCCGCTTGCTGCGACTGACCGGCGACCGACGTCGTCAGAAGGATAACCGCAATAGCCAGAGTGCCAAGCCACAGCCTCACCGCAATCCCCCTTCGTTCGCACGTTCGGCTCAGAGGCCTCATCGATTCCGACACTCCATCGACGGGGTCAGCAGGCGCTCGGCTCGTTCTTGTGGGCGAACGCCAGGCTTCACCTGCCGCCGGAAAGCGGGAGCGCAGCGCCCGCTGTAGGCAGTCAGGTGCAAGCCCTTGTTGGGCGTCACTCATGGTGTCTGACGCTGCCCACGATAATCCATCCCGGAAATCTGCCCCAGAATCCCGTCGGGATCGTGGAAGTAGAGTTCCTCGCCCCGGTAGGTGATCGGCTTGGATTCCGGGAACTCGCTCTTCAGTGTCTCGAGAGCCGCGTCGATTGAGAAGTTCTCAACACCGACGCAAAAGTGGTGAACCCGCGGCGCCCCGAGCTTGAAGAGCGCTATGAAGCACTCCGGGAGACCAAGAGTTGCACTTTCGACTCTCGCCCCCTTGTCCGTTTCAACCGATCGACAGGAGATCGTTCCACCGAGCAGCCGGGAATAAAACTCCTGCGATCTTTCAACGTCGGCAACGCTCAGCGTCACGTGATTCAGCGAGCGACCGCGAAACGCGGAAGTGGTCGACGTGCCCGCATCCGCATGAGCCACCATGCTGATCTGTGCCATAACAGCGAGCAGGCCTTGAATCAATTGCTGTCGGTTCAGCGTGCCATTCTCGAACAGAGTGACGAGATTCTCAACGGACTCTTGCATACATTTCGCCCCCTTTGCAGTTTGCCTACCGCCACCATAACTGCTGCCGCCGAACTATGATTCGACAGCAACGCCACGCCTCTACCGCTAGATGCTGGTATCCATCCGTGGATGCCGGATCTACATCTGGATGCCCGCCAGCATCCACAGGTGGATGCTGTGGCCGCGCGGTCGTGGCATTTACCTGAGCGGGTCCTCCTGCGATCCGGCTCCGGTACCGTCCGGGTGCCCGGGCTGAGCACGACGCCGTGCTCGTACCGCAGTCCCCACGCCCTTCGGTCGGATTTCACGCGCGGCCCCCGTCGGCCCGGCCGTGAATCGCCTACCCTGAGAGATTTTTCAGCAGTTTTCTAGACCTCTCACGCTAGCCTGTCCGCGATGAAAAGGCGACGCGTCCACTATCTCCCGCCCGGTCGCAAGCGGCCGTTGTGCAGGTCGGTTAGTACTATCCTGTCCTCCGACCGCGCAGACACAACCTGTCCCCGGTGTCTCGCTCTCGCGCCGCATAGCTTGCCTCGCCGGTTAGCGCCCGCACACCGCGAGTCCAGCTGAAACGGCCTGCTACTACTCGATCACCTGATCCGCCCGCTGTAGGAGCGACGGCGGAAGTGTCAGGCCGAGGGCCTTGGCGGTCTTGAGGTTGATGACGAGTTCGATTTTGGTCGGCTGTTCGACAGGAAGGTCTCCCGGCTTGGCGCCCTTGAGAATCTTGTCTACGAAGTACGCCGCCCGGTTGAACAGTGCGACATTGCTCGCACCATAAGTCATGAGCATGCCAGTCCACCTGGTCATTTCGCGGGTATATCCAATCAGGGGCAAGTTCCGGTCCAGAGCCAGTTGCGCCAGCCGTTCCTGTTCGACATAGATCAATCCATCTGAGGTCAAGCACACTCCTTGAAGCCGGTTTTGGGTCACCAGGGAAAAGGCCGGCTCGATATCCGCGGGTGTCCTTATTTCGACCGGATGAACGGTGACCCCAAGGGGCCGTGCTACGGCTTGGGCGACCTCGACGTAGCGCCGTGCGTCGGGGGAGCCCGCATTTACGAGCAGCGCCATGCGCGCCAGCTTGGGAATAGCCTCCTTTAGCACTTGCACGCGCTTGGGAACCAGTTCAACGGCCATGTTTGTCAGCCCCGTGATGTTGCCGCCGGGTCGTCCGAGCCTGGTGACGAGACCGCCACCGACAGGGTCAGGAACAGCTATGAACACAGTCGGGATTGTTGTGGTCGCCCTTTGCGCGGCGACCGCTGCTTGGCGCGTGACGGCAATCAACACGTCGACCTTGATTTGGACTAGTTCGGCAACGAGACTGAAGAAACGTTCAGGTTGTTCGTTCGGGAAGCGATGCTCAAGAACAATGTTCTTGCCATCGGCGTAGCCGAGGTCCCTAAATCCCTCCACGAGCCCGCCAAGAGGTATCTGTTCCTCTTCGGCACTACCTGCGTGCCACAGCACTCCAACCTTGGGAATCTTTCCCGCTTGTTGGGCAAACGCTGGGAGCGCCATTGATAGCGAACCGACACCCAGGCCGACCAGAACACGTCTGCGCGTGGTCATCAGAACATCTCCCTATGGGAGCGAGTCCGGGTGTCTTCGATGGCGCCGAGGGGGAATCCGTGCACACGCTGGGCCTCTGCGGCGAGGAGACCGCCAGCTAAGGTGCCGAGGAACGCGCGTCGATCCATTACGAACCTCCGTCTAGCCGACTAGGAAGGGGAGGAAGCGGGGCCAGGCACGTCGAACCTACACCAACGGGCAAGCGTGCGGACTACAATTTGCTCCTCAGGCCACCAGCCGCTACCCTTGAGGCCCCAGCGGGAGCGGCAGCATTGCGATCCCGCCGGATCTCTGCACCTAGGCCGTGCCCATAGGCGCGACCGTGCGAGTGACGGTGACTCGCAGCGAGCATGGACCGCGAGGCGGATTGAGCATGAGCCGAAGAGGAACGGCCGGCGGAACTTAGGAGCAAGCCATGGCTGACGTAACGTGCCCGCTCTGCGCAGAGGATCTCGACGCCCTGCTGGCCGATGAGCTACCGTCCGAGCTTGCTGGCATCTTTGAGGAGCCGGCCCGTCTGGTCGAACTCAGCGACGGCTACGAAGTGGAGTTGACCGAGGCAGAAGCTCGGGCCCTGCTCACCTGGGCCAAGAGTCACGAGATACGCCACTTGGAGTCGGGCCTCCGGCAGGAGCTGGCCGGCTTCGAGCGTCGGAAGAGGGAGAGAGGTCAGAACCCTTGACCACAACCCTCGCCGGCATTGTCCGCGACGCCGAGCCGCACGCCGTCACCCTCGCAGCCGGCATGCGCATCGCGCTCCTGTTCGACCGGCCAAGGACGTCCCCGTAGGGTCGAGCGTGGGCAAAGACGAGTTCGAAGCTCAACTCGGGATCGTGTGGAAGGCCGAAACCGTTCGCGACATCACCGGCACCGGGAGAAACAGGTTGGGCTCGCGGATAGGCCCGTGCGGCTAACGCTTGTAGAACCCCCGTTCCTCCTCTCGTTACTTCTGTTGCTTCACCTTGATCCATTTGAGGCTACGCCCGGCCACGTAGGGTGACTCCGGGTCTTTCGCGACCATCCCCTCATACCCCCGGTGTAGAACCTCGGTCCACGCCGCGAACCCGTTCGGGCTCAACCGCCGCGTCGGCAGGATCAACGTCTGGCCCTTCACGAGCTTCTCCGTCGGCCAGGACGGTGTAAGGACACGAGCCAGTCTCGTCCCGGGCGCGGCTGATGGTATCTTGCTCTTGCCCCCCGACCGCCCGAACGATGGAGAGCGATGGGATATGGTGATCCCGCGAGCGCAGCTAGAGACATGGGCGCATCAAGGCGCGACAACTACCGCCGTCGCAACGCACGAGTCAATTCGCTACGCTCTCGAAACAGCCAACACCTCAGGCGTGAAGGGACGTAACTTCGAGATTTTCTTACAGGGCTCGTATCGAAACGCAACGAACATCTACGCGGACAGCGACGTAGATGTGGTTGTGCTTTCACATGAGGCATTCAGTCGGGACCCGTCGAGGCTCACCGGAGTGCAGCGAGCGATGGAGGATCGGGACTGGGCGCTTTTGCCGATGGCGACATACACGTGGAGCGACTTCCGGCGTGATGTTCTTGCTTCGTTGCGTGCGCACTACGGTGCGGCCGGTGTCCACGAAGGCAACAAAGCGATTAAAGTAGATGGAGGGAATGGGCGGCTCACCGCCGATGTCGTGCCTTCTATTGATCACAGGCTGTACACGTCCTATGGCCTGACACTCGCAGTTCCTAGAAATCACGTCGATGGAATCACGTTTTGGGATCGAGCTGGTAATCAGGTCGTCAACTTTCCGAAGCAGCACATTGACAACGGCCAAGCGAAGAACGACTTGCGCCGAACGAACGGCAACTACAAGCCGACCGTGAGGATGTTCAAGAACGCGCGGCGGTATCTGGTCGAACGGGGAAACCTAGGCCAGGGCGTAGCGCCTTCTTACTTCGTGGAGTGCCTCCTCTACAACGTGCCTGACGCCTTGTTTGTGGCCGACCAGCAGGTTGCGATGAGGGGCATCCTGCAATGGCTGAACAACGCGAACAAGCTCCTGTTCCTATGCCAGAACGGACAAGTCCTGTTGTTCGGACTCGGAGCGAGCCAGTGGACTATGCCGAACGCCGACGCTCTGATCGCAGCGATGACGACTATGTGGAACAACTGGCCGCTCTGAGATGCACCCTTACGCCACCGACTCCCATGAGCGAATGACGGTCCCCGCCGTCCTGATGGTAGCGGCGATCTCGGCGGCGTTCGGTTTGGCAAAGGGCATTGAGGCGTCGGGGCTTCAAGCGAAGCTCTGGTGGCTTGATCTGCCGGCGGTGTGGGGCTTCTATGTCATCTTCTGGGGGTTGTTTGATAGATGGCTTTGGCGGTGCCGTCTACTACGAGCGATTGGTCTCGTCAAGGTACCTGATCTTGGCGGGCGATGGCACGGGCAGGGGGTATCGTCGTATGCCGACCGGACTGGAGAACGACAGGAGTTCAACATCGAGGTAACGATCACGCAGCGGTGGACGAAATGCCTAGTCCACCTGGAAACCCGTAGGTCTCAGTCCAATAGCATCATCGGAGCCATCGTAGTCGGAGACGTACGGCGGCCAGCTCTCAGCTACGAGTATCGAAACCAACCTCAACCTCATGCAGCCGAGTCCATGCACACCCATCTCGGAATGGCTCGCTTGGAGATGGTAGATGCAGCCCTCTTGGAGGGCGAGTACTACACGGGGAGGGATCGTCGGGAATATGGGACCCTGCGTCTGACAAGGCAGCACTAGGGGTCTTGCCACTGCTGCTACCTCGTGCTGCTGCCCCCATCGCGTCGGGTGAAGAAGGGTTGAGAACTCACGCGGTTACAGCGATGGTTTCAGAGGCTAGCTCGAATCCCTCACCCTCCACCACTTAACTATCAACGGCAAGGTTGAGTGGGAAGGACCGCGGGGCGGGGACCTCCGTGGCCCCAGCTTCAGCTCAAGTTAACTCGAACTCTACTCGGACCGAATCATGCGTCGCTATCCGTCCTGACCCGGAAGCACAGACAAGATCCGACGCCTCCGAAGGCCGTGGATCACAACGGATACCAACAGATCAGTCGTCCGAGCCGGGGGATGCGGGCGGGTCTGAAAATCCTGGTGTCGGCGGTTCAATCCCGTCCCAGCCCACCAGTTTTTAACTACTTAGCAGGCAGGATTACGGGCGGGCGG
>Ga0153915_10003814_pt1 | contig 13866 bp, 12 predicted proteins | sample Opewatmetagenome_2_FD_107003 | JGI IMG/M metagenome (GOLD analysis project Ga0153915, IMG submission 107003) | Freshwater wetland microbial communities from Ohio, USA - Open water 3 Core 3 Depth 3 metaG | ecosystem: Environmental > Aquatic > Freshwater > Wetlands | place: USA: Ohio, Lake Erie... | reverse complement strand
GTTATCTTTATTCATGGTGTGTGTATCCTTTCTGATAATTGTTTCAGTTTCCCGGGTTCCTCGTAAGCTCCCGGGAGGATACACCACCTATCCCTTTAAACACAACTTTCGTTTATAACTCGAGTTTGATCCACGACCACCAATACTGCAAGACGATAAACCAGGAATAATCAATCCGTCAAGAATGAAGGTTTGCCCCTTTGCCTTTCTTTCGACTTGCCAACAAACCAACTATTTACCATCTAAAAAGACAGTTTCATTTTCTATGAGTAATTCATCGGTCGCTAGTTCAAATACAAAACGTATAGCTAAAAATACTATAATGCTTTATCTCCGTATGCTGCTGATAATGGCAGTATCTTTATATACGGTGAGAGTTGTATTGAAGACGCTTGGTATAGTGGACTATGGTATTTATAATGTAGTCGGCGGTATTGTTATCATGTTCGGTTTTTTAAGCAACACTATGGCGTCAGCTTCACAAAGATTTTTTGCTTATGAATTAGGAAGAAACGATATTCAACAACTTAGACGAACATTTAGTATGACGGTGACTATTTATATCATTATTTCTTTGTTTGTTTTGTTGTTAGCAGAGACTGTAGGTTTGTGGTTTTTAAATAATATGCTTGTTATACCAGCAGAAAGGATTGGGGCTGCAAACTGGATTTATCAGTTTTCCATCCTCTCCTTTATATCGACTATCATGACTATTCCATATAACGCTGCAATTATTGCTCATGAAAATATGAATGTTTATGCCTATGTAAGCATTCTTGAGGTGGTGTTAAAGCTTTTAATTGTATATTTGCTTATCTTATTTTCATTCGATAAATTGAAGTTATATGCTTTGTTAACATTCATAGTAACCTGGATCACTCGATATGTTTACAGAATAATCTGCAAAAATAAATATGAAGAGTGTAAATATCGATACCACTGGGACAAGGAATTATTTAAAACTTTAATAAGTTATTCAGGTTGGAGTTTATTTGGTGCCATATCAGGGATTTTAAAAAATCAAGGTATTAATATTTTACTAAACATGTTTTTTGGCCCTACGATAAATGCAGCCAAGGCTATAGCTTATAATGTAAATAGTGCCGTAACTCAATTTTCGTCGAATTTTTATACGGCTGTAAGACCTCAAATCACCAAGAACTATGCTGCTGGTGAACAACAGCAAATGATGTCCTTGATATTTCAAAGTTCCAAGTTCTCTTACTTTTTATTATTCATTATTTCAATGCCTGTATTGTTGGAAACTGATTTTATTCTTGCTTTGTGGCTAAAAAAAGTCCCTGAATACACGGCGATATTTACGTGGCTCGTGATTATTAATGCATTAATAGATTCTCTGTCGTACCCATTAATGACTGCGGCCCAAGCTACTGGCAAAATAAAATATTATCAATCAGTGATAGGGGGAATGCTGCTATTTAATTTACCAGTTTCATATTGCTTTTTAAAATTAGGGTTTTTACCACAAGTTACTATGTACGTATCGATCATAATTTCAATAATTTGTTTATTCCTTCGTCTTTGGATATTAAAAAGAATGATTGGCTTACCTGTTTCAGGGTACTTCAACAAAGTACTTAAAATAATTGTCTCAGTATCTGTTGTGGCTTATATACTGCCTTTGTTTCTGAAATTACATCTGGAAGAAGGGTATATTAGATTTTTAATTGTGGGTGTATCAGAGGCAGTAATTTCAATAATTGCAATGTATATACTTGGTTTTACTTCAAAGGAGCGATCAATAATTATACAGATGATAAGGAGCAAAAAACATATTTGATTTAAAAATGAGGATCTTCCAAGTTTGTTATGCATAAATATGGAATATTTATGGTGACATCTACCTCTGTGCCACAGAATTTATCCAGGATATTCGTCTTTTCCTGAAGAGATGCATTTTTATATCTTAAATGGCCTCAATATATTCTTTTTTGGATTGCGGATTTATAGTCTACCTCCTTTTGTGGCACTCCTTTGGTAACATTTTATTTAAGGCAAATTGTTGTTTCATCTTCGCTTGGTAAAAGTTGATTTTTCCAGAAATTGTAGGTTTAAAATATCAGAAAAGGCACACAACAGGAGCGACTTCATTAATGCTGATTGAAATACGTAAGACGGGTTTTGTAAATAAAGGGGCTGAACTTATGCTTTATGCTGTTTTGCAAAAGATCCAGAAAGCCAGTCCTGACTGTGAATTCGCAATGGCGCCATTCATTGCAGCACCATACATAAAGAGGGCACAGCTTGGACTATTGCAGAAAGCATGGTTATGGAGATATCGGCTTCAGTGGGGTGATTTATTTGCTTTGGTTCCTCAAAAAATCCGTCAGATGTATGGTATTGTGCTGGACACCGAAATTGACATCGTGCTGGACGCAGCAGGTTTTGCTTACGGTGATCAATGGGGTAGTAGGAGTTGTGATGAGTTAGCCCGTGCATGTAAACGCTGGCGTAAGCAGGGAACAAAGGTTATTTTACTTCCACAGGCATTAGGTCCGTTTACTTCTCCGAGAATAAAAGATCGAATCATGAGTGTTGTTGATAATGTGGATTTAATATTTCCCCGTGACACCATTTCATTTCAGCATCTTAGAGATGTGGTGGGAGTGCGGTCAAATATTATAATTGCGCCTGATTTCACAAATTTATTAGAAGGTATATTGCCTTCAGATTTTGATGTTGATAAAAATAAATTTTGTATTATCCCAAATCATCATATGATTGATAGAACATCTCCAGAGCAAAGCGAAGCATATATACCTTTTATAGTTAAATGTGTGCAGTATTTAATGGCTAAAAAGTTAAAGCCCTTTCTCCTTGTGCATGAAGGTGAAAAGGATCTTAAATTAGCACGTCAGATTAATGAGTCTATGCATGGAAGCATACCTATTGTTCAAGAAAGCCATCCTCTAAAAATAAAGGGTATTTTAGGGGCATGCGAGGGTACAATTGGCAGCCGTTTTCACGGATTAGTAAGTGCTCTTAGTCAAGGAGTTCCATCATTATCAACCGGATGGAGCCATAAATATAAAACATTATTAAATCAATATGGGTTTGATGATGGCTTTACGGATGTTATGGAAAAAGATGAAAATATTTTTAGAAAAATTGATTTAATTACAGAACCTTCTTCGAGAAAAAAAATACAATTTAGGATAATCGATAAGTCAAATGAGTTAAAAGGCCAAACTGAAATGATGTGGAAAAAAGTTTTTAAAATCATTGGGATTTAGGTAATTAAAAAACTTCATAATGTGTCGTCTTGAACTCAAACGTTTCCAATCAATATGCTCTTACTCCTCATCACTATAAATAGGCGCCTACCAGGGTGCTTCTTGGATGCATACATTCAATTGTCACGTTATAAAGTATTAAAAAAATTACGCCAAAGAGAGTGGTCTGAGTCCGGCAAAAAACAATGATTTTTCAAATGGCAATAAGCAGTTTTTCCATGAGGAACGATGGTTGACCATGCCATCAAACAGGGGCATCGGTATCGCATCCGCCATTTTGTGGCGAAGGTTTTCCTTAACTGCAAGATCGCTTTGTTATTCTGACTTTCGGAAAAAATTTTTTAAAAAAAGAAAGAGATATCTTATATAATAGGGGTTGATATGAGTTTTTCGATCTTCATCGACGGTGGGAAAAGCGTGCCTGATGCCAGTGGCGTGTTGAAATGGTTGTGGCTGCGTTGGGGGCGGTATCTAGCTCAACGCCATGCCGGTGTAAGTTTGGCCCCAAAGTGTTACATACATCCTGATGCGCGGATACATCCCCGTGGTTTAAAATTAAGCATCGGCGCTCGCAGCACTGTCTCCCCCGGTGCATGCATCCAGGGCCAAGTAGCGATCGGTGATGATTGCTCTGTGAATGCCTATTCAATTCTGGTCGGGGTTAAGGACGGGCCGATCACCATCGGCAACGGAGTTCGTATCGCGCCCCATGTGATGATGTTTGCTAATAACCATATTTTCGCGAATACCGACATTCCAATCCATAAACAGCATGTTGAAGCCGCCCCGATCACGATTGAGGACGATGTGTGGATTGCCGGTATGGTGGCGATCACGGCTGGAGTACGCATCGGTCACGGTAGCGTCATTGGCGCTGGCTCGGTTGTGACGAAGGATATCCCCCCATGGTCAGTTGCAGCAGGAGTCCCCGCGCGGGTGATCAAGTCGCGGAAGGGATGATGCCGAGGATTTTCGAGAGACGAGCCTGGGAATGTAGTGGCATACCATATCTGCTTAAAACTCTATTTTCACCAACCGAAGAATATCTTTTTAATTAAATAACGAAGAAATTTGCTTAAAATTATAGATAAAAAATTATGTACCGCTTGTGGGGCTTGTGTAAGTATTTGTCCAGAAGATGCAATTACACTCGTATTGGACAGCGAAGGATTTCGTTATCCCAAAGTAGATATAAATTTTTGTGTGAACTGCGGGCGCTGTGAAAGAGTCTGCCACATGCGATATCAGCAGATTGCCACTCACTCATTTGGAATCGCAGTTTTTGCTGCTTGCCTAAAAGATAAAGATTCATTGGTGGAAGTGTCATCAGGCGGAGCGGCATGGGCACTGACGCAGGAGATGATCCACCAGGGTGGTGTGGTTTATGGAGCGGTGCAAAGCAGTGTCTTCGACACGAGACATTTCAGGGCGGAGCGATTGGAAGAAGCTCAACTTTTCCGCCGGTCCAAATATCAGGAAAGCGATATGGGGATTATATACCGAAAGGTAAAAACCGATTTGGATTCTGGTCGGAATGTACTGTTCACCGGCACCGGCTGTCAGATAGGCGGACTATATGCCTTCTTGGGCAAAAGACCTGCCGGTCTGATTACCTGTGATATGGTCTGTCACAGTATTCCTTCATTACGCATGTTCAAGGAATATATCCATACGTTTGAAAAGGAAAAGCAGGGAAAAGTTGCTAGAATTGTGTATCGCGATAAGTCACTAGGTTGGAAAAAGAACCAAATAGCGATTTATTTTGAGGACGGACGGGTCCTAAGAGAATTGAGCGGTTCGCAGGCCTACCACTCATGTTATCTGGCAGGGCTTATTTCCCGTCCCTCCTGTAATGAGTGTAGGTACCAAATACTCTCCCGAATATCAGATATCACGCTAGCTGACTTCTGGCAATATCAAGGAGTGCTTTATCCTGAAAAAGCGGAATACGGTATTTCCTTAGTAGTCTGTTCCTCGGAAGAAGGGAAATTATTTTTCAACTCGACACAATTACTGCTAGACACTGAGCAGGTATCCATTAAAATGGCAGTTAATAGCAGTAAGCACCTCACAAAACCTGCACCTGTCCATCCCATGCGCAACCAGTTTTTCATGGTTTCCCGTATAGTTGGCTTCATGACTGCTTATGACCTTTATAGGGGAAACAATAAAATCATGAATATCCTGCGTAGATGTAAAGAGAAAATCCGCACATTCAGCAAAAAAAATAAGGGGCTATAGATGGAAACCTTGCTTCTTAATAATGGAATGCGCCTACCGTTGCTTGGATTAGGGACGTTCGGCATGAAAGAAAAAAACATTTTATCTGCGGTAGCGGCAGCACAGGAAGTGGGGATTCGTCTTTTTGACACATCACCAAACTATCATGTGGATTTATCACTAGGACTTGCATTAAAGCAGGTAGGATTAAAGCGTGAAGAAATCATTATCGTTGAAAAGGTCGATACTACGGAGCAGCTTATACCTATCGGTATATCACTTGAAAATTGTCTTAAAAGATTGGGGACCGATTACATCGACCTATATCTTATCCATTGGCCATTCCCAGGACGTTATATTGACACATGGAAACAAATGGAGCGATTTTGTCAGGAAGGGATTGTGAAATCAATAGGCGTATGTAATTTTATGCCGCATCATTTTGATTCGTTGCTGAAAAAAGCGAACATCATTCCTGCCGTCAATCAAATAGAATTGCACCCCTTGTTTACTCAAAAAAATACTGTCGAATATTGCAGGAGAAACAACATCGCTATCATGGCTTATACGCCACTTGGGAGGATGAATCCGGCGCTAATCGATAATCATCTTATCAAAGTGCTTGCCAGAAAATATAATAAAACTGTTCCACAGATTATTCTGCGTTGGGATGTCCAATCAAATGTTATCGTTATACCAAAGTCTGAATCTCCTTTAAGGATCCGCGAGAACTGCGAAATATTTGATTTTTGTTTGTTAGATGAAGAAATCGCTGCCATTGATGCACTAAATTGTGACATGAGATTCCGTTTCGACCCGGATGACCTTTCACGATATCCTTTGTCTTTGTCACCCAAGCGTCGTTTGTCGTTACAAATGCGAGCCTGGGCATGGAAATGGAAACATTTCTTCAGGACAGATTCCATACGGAAGTCTCTATGAGAGATTCAGTTATAAATTTTCTCATTTCGAAAAATTATGCGCGTTTTGCCAGTAACTGCCCTCATGGGCAAAATCAGTTGGAGATAGAGTGACATTAGTTTTGCAATACCCCCTGTAATGCAGTACTCCCTCAACTTTGTCATTCGATTAAGAAACAATTAAGTGTGTAACAAGGATATATTGAGAAACTATGTCTAGAAACCCATTTTTTTCTGTAGTAATACCCATCTACAACAAAGCTCCGCATATAGCTAGGTCGATTGGGTCTGTACTCAGCCAAACCTTTAAGGACTTCGAACTAATCATCGTTAACGATGCCTCTACTGATGGCAGCATAGAAGAAGTAAAAAAGTTTAACGATTCATGTATTTGTCTGCTGCATCGTGAAAAACCTGGGCCCGGAGGTTATGCTGCTCGCAACTTGGGAATAAAAGAAGCGAAAGGGCAGTGGATAGCATTTTTAGATGCAGATGATGAATGGTATCCTAATCACCTTGAAAAGTTGTATGAATTATCTGTAAAATTTCCAGAAATTTATTTTTTGGGATGCGGTTGGCAATCACAATATAATGGGATAAAAAAAGAAAATGCCTTTGTTAAGGAATTCAACTCAAACAAAACGATGATTATTACTACGGCTGGTTTTTTAAAATATAGTTTATTAAAAAAGCAACCTGTTTGGACTTCAGTTGTTTGTATAAAAAAAACATCTCCAGTTGCTTCAGACTTGTTCCCTGCCAATTCAGGGGCAAAACGCGGAGGGGATCGATATGCATGGTTGAAAATGATCAGTTTCCATAAAAAAATGGCATGGAGTAACCATATTGGTGCTATTTATCATCAGGATAGTGTTAGCATGGTTACTAAGATATCAACAGGTGATCATTCTCTAATGAAGCGAAGTTGTTATAATGAACTTTCTAAAGACTATAGTAATGAAGAAAAAAAATTATTGGCAAAATACTTCAATCAGCAACTTCTAAGCGTTTGGATTGAATGCATGTTAAAGGAAAGGAATAAATTTAGGTTGATATCTAAAATTTATTGGAGAAAAGATATTCTTAATGCATTACTGCTGGTTGGATTATCTTTTTTGCCTGCTAAATTTTGGCATTTGCTAAATTACCATAAAAAATGGGTAACAGATTAAGCTTATGTTTGCTAATAATATAGTATAAACTGAATAGAAGCTTTTTTTGCATAAAGACAAAAGGTGATAAAGACAATTTTGATGGCAATGCTATAATTGAATAACGCAAAATACATAGGCATTAATAATACGTTTAGAAAAGAAAAAGTAGGTAGAGGCCTTTTAGTGGATGCTACAACTATTAAAACATTACCAATGTTAATTGCATTTGCAATTTGGGCTGTATCGATCTTATTATATTTTTTCGCACCAAACGAATATTCATATAAATATTGTGTTTTAATTTTTATTGTGTATTTAATTTCTTCAATTTGGATTATTCGGCGTACTGTAATCAATAAAAATTACTTTAATTTTCATACCCTTTTCTTAATAAGTTTTTTATTTGTAAACTTTATTTATCCAATATTTTTATATCCTGTATCACCAACCTACTTTTCTGTCTTTAAAAAAAGTTTCGATGAAACTGTTATTACTAAAGCAACGGCATTAGCAGTATTGGGGTCAAGTTCATATATCTTGGGAGTTAGTATTTGCTTAAGAAAAAAGTATCCCCCCCCTATCCAGCGAAAAATTAAAACTGAAAAATTACAATATTTACTATCCTATCTTGTATATTTTATTTTTGCAGTCATTCTTTGTTTTACTGGAAAAGAGATAATTTTAGGGCGTTTTGGTTCTACAAGTACTATCCCACCTGGATTACTCGCGATTTTTCAAGTAACTATAGGAGTAGCTGTAATTTTAGAGCTAGGAAGAAAAAAATATAATGGATCAATATTTTCTTATATAAGGAGAATTAACAAATCAATTTTAGTATTATTCTTCTTTTATGTTTTTTTGTTTCTCTATGTAGGTGACAGGGGCCCTGCTATCCAAATTATTTTGATAACTTTATGTGCTTTTTCTTTGTTAGTTCTTCCAATAAAATGGAAGGGACTTATCTTTATTGTATTAGCTGGTATGCTAATTCTAACTTTTATTGGGTATGCTAGGTCCAAAAATATTACAGCTTCCGAAGCAGGAGTAAATAATTTTATTAGTAGAGGTGCAGCAAAGTTTGAAGTTAACTCAGTTGTTGACATTGGAATGGACCTAATTGTTAATAATAGAAATCTTTATGTAGGATATGACTATGCTAATAAGAATGGTTTAAGTTATGGGAAAAGTATGATACGGTATCTATTTGCGCCTTTTCCAGGAATCCCCGGTTTTACTACCTATGTGTTATTTGACTCAACACCAAATGATTTATCCTCAGGTACTATAATAACAGACATTTCTCATTCGACTTACGGTTTAGGTAGTAATATTGTCATTGACCTATATATGGGATTTGGCTTAATTGGTGTTGTTTTTTTTATGTTTTTGCTGGGCTTTGCTGTTATAAAATTGCAAATTAAAGCTCATCAGAGGATAAAATTCGGCTATGTAATCGGATACATTTTTCTTGTTGCTTACTCAATATATCTTCCAAGGTCAACTGTATTTGAGCCTCTAAGGCATATCCTATGGGCGATAGGCCTATTTTATTTTTTAAAAGAATTTGCATTCAAGCTTTTTCCTCACAAGGATAGAGCTCTTGTTATTAAATAATATTGGGATATTGAGGTTATAAATATATTTATGTTGAATGAAGGTTTTTAGCTTGGTGCTATCTCTATGAAAATGCTTTGTGTAAATAGTAACGCGTTGTTTGAATCCACTGATGGTATCTTTATATATAAAGGCAATGGACAATTTTTTGAAGGGCTTTCTGAAAGAATTGAAAGAGTAGACATATTTCAATTTAAGATGAAGTTTGGGGACAACAATTGTCTGGCAGATTTTAATATCAAGAATAAGGCTTTTGGTAGTATTTTGATTGAGCGCGGTAAGAATAAACTCATTCCATATATAAAAGTTTTTTGGTTTGGATTTAAAAATATTCGTGCTTATGACTTTTTGTATCTGTTTTACCCATTAAATATCAGTGTAATATTAGCGCTCTTTGCAATTTGCCAAAAGAAACCTTTCGGCTTGTACGTTCGAGGTGAGCATGGGATAGGGTCCATAATTTCAAAGTTTCTTTTTAAGAGAGCAGAAATCTCTCTAACTGTATCTCCCCAGTTTGCAGATTTTATAGAGCAAGCAGGTGGAAGGGCAGAGACAATCCGACCAATGATTGAAGATAACGAATCCGATATTATTGTTGATAGAACATATTTAGTTAAAGATAAATATAACCTGCTTTATGTTGGGCGCATTGAATTAGCAAAAGGCTCCTATGAACTGATCTCAGCAATAAACCTATTAGTGGAAAAAGGGGTACAAAATATAAGCCTGGATATGATCGGGGATGGAGCAGATGCTGTTAATATCAAAAAACAAGTCCTTGATCTAGGCTTATCTAAATACATAACATTTCATGGAACTATTACAGATAGGAAAATTTTAAAAAAGTTTTATAGAGACGCTGATCTGTTTATTCTTCCAACACATCATGAAGGGTTTCCGAGAGTCCTGTATGAATCAATGATTAATGGGGTACCAATCCTCACAACGTTTGTGGGAACCATTCCCTATTTAATGAAAGACGAAGTCAACTGTTATCAAATCAGCTTAAAAAATCCTGCTGATATAGCATCCCGGATAGCCGATGTGATCAATGATTATCCGGAAAAAGCGATAGTCGCAATCAATGGAATTAAAACTATAAAAAGTTATTTGAGTAACAAAAATGAAACCCATGAAGAGCATTTGGTAAGAATACTTATGGAAAAAGGGATTGCTTAATAAAGATGGAATGGTTGAACCATATTTGGAATCGTCGATTATGCGGTGTTTTAGGAGCCACCTCTTTTGCACTTGCAGCGGTCACAAGGAAGGTATTAAATTTATTTACTACCATTATTGTGCGAGGTAACTTTCAAAAAATTGGCGATCGCGTTACTATTTATCGTGGTATTTACTATCAAAATCCTTCTAATATTAAACTAGGGAATGATGTTTTTATCAGAAGTCACGTTCTATTAGCATCCGAAACAAAAACGGGCGTTTTACAAATAGATGATGGTGTCACTATTAACGATCATTGTTGGATCGATTTTTCGGGCAGCTTACTAATCGGTTCAGGTAGCTTCCTATCAAGAAATGTAAGTATTGAGACTCATGATCATGGGATTGATCCACGATCAAAACCTGAATATCGGGCTTTAAAAATCGGAAAAGGAGTCTGGATTGGCATAGGGGCAGTAATCTTAGCGAATGTGGGCACAATCGGTGATAATTCAATCATTGCGGCTGGCTCGGTTGTAACAAAACCAGTACCTAAAAATTGTATTGTTGCCGGGGTCCCTGCCAGAGTTATTAGAGATATTCTTCCTGCAAATTAAGTATAAACAGACCCTCACAAGAATGAATAATTGCAATGGAATTTTAACTAACTCAAAAAGATATACAACTTCTCATTTGAAATCACTTTCCATCTGACCGCCTCTTAAAAAAGTTACATAGCTGTTGAGCCATCATCTCAAAGACTTATCGAACTCTTTTTTGAAGAGATAAATTTATTTTTCAATTATTTTAAAAAAGGATAATTTGATATTGATTTAACATGGTTAGAAAAATTAATAAATACGCTTTTAATTTTGCAAATGAAAATAGAAAATACCGAAATGATATTGAAGGTCTAAGATCAATAGCTCTATTAGCAGTGATATTATTTCATTATGGACACCTGCCCCAGGGATTTCTAGGTGTAGATATTTTTTTAGTGATTAGTGGATTTTTAATTACAGGTATTACATACGTAGAGGTAAAAAAAAATCGATTTTCTCTTAAAGAATTTTATCTCAGGCGAATAAGAAGAATAGTTCCTCTCACATTATTTGTTGGTTTAATAGCATTGATAATTGGAATAGCCACAATGCTTCCGGATGACTTGGAAAATCTTTCTCAGAGTGTAATTGCTACAAATATTTTTAGCAACAATATCTTGTTATTAATTACTACAGGTAATTATTGGGATGTTACAAATGAATATAAGCCGTTAATGCATACATGGTATCTAGGTGTACAAGAGCAATGTTATTTATTATATCCGATTCTCTTTGCATTTGTAGGGAAAAAACGAATTACATGGATTTTACCTGTACTCTCTATTCTCACTATTATTTCACTGATTTTATATTTATTACCATTTTATAGTAATGATCAAAAATTCTATCTTTTATTTTTCAGATTTTGGGAGATTGGTCTAGGTGGAATTGCTGCTATTATTTTTAAAAACAGACGTATTGAACATAAATATTCCATGCTTGTTATTTTTGCGCTTGTATTAATGCTTTGTATTGATTTTGCTTTTATATCTTGTGAGTTAACATTAATTATTATTTCCTTACACTGCTGTCCAAAATAAATAAGAATATTATTTAGGGCCATGTAAAATCAAATAGTTATAAACAAAAAAGAATACTTTCAAAAATCAGGTTGTCACATCCAAATTTTAACTAAAAGGGAACTTATATTGGACAGACTCAGGTTGTAAGGGCAGCACATCGAATGGGCTGTCTATCCATTTCCATAATTCACGGTGGGTAAACAGATTCCAGCGTAAAAACGCCACCAGATTTGAGAGTGACCACCCGAATTTGGATTTAAACTGAAGATATTTTATCAGCAACATCGTGATGAGTGCTGTCCAAATTTGAATATACAAGGCATTTTCAGTTGTTCCGACAAAGGTTTTGACTTTCAAGTTTTGTTTTAACGCCTTAAAGAACAACTCAATCTGCCATCGATCCTTATAAATAGCAGATATCGTGGTTGCACCGAAATCAAGGTGGTTTGTAAGAAGCACGATTTCACGGGCATTTACAATGTCCCACACCACTACTTTACGAAGAGTATCAGGGCAATCTTTTTTAGCATAGAACCCTGAGAATTGGATAAGCTGGTCGGTTATAATGTTCCTGTTTTTAGGCGGAGCAAGATCTTTGATAACTGTATAATCGGCATTGTCTTTTAGGCGGGTCACAAAATAAATCTTGTTTGCTGTCCAATAAGCGAAGAGTTTGTAATCATTGTACCCGCGGTCTATTGCGACAATAGAGCCAGGCGCTAAAGGAACGCTTCGCGCGACGGTGACATCATGTTTTCCTCCATTGGAGATATAGGCATAGGTGGGCAAATACCCGTCATGATCCAATAGCAGATGCAGTTTGACTGCCCCTTTAGTTCGCCGGAATTTTGCCCAGGGGAAGAGAGATAAACAAAGAGATATAGTGGAACTATCCAATGATAGCAGTTTATTCTTAAAAGAGAACTTATGTTTTTTAGGCGCGACCGCCTTGCATGTGTCCAGTGTTTCATAGAAGATATCCCTGAACATCTCCCATGGTCGATGGGCATTAGCATAAGAGAGAGTGGATTTTTTAGGTGAATCTTTCATCCCCAGATGTTTGAGTTTGCCCATGCAACAGGATAATCCTCCGCATATTTCTCTTAGGCTTTTGGCTTGAGCTAATTGACAGAATAACATGGCCACAAATTGATCCCAGGACGTAAACCCTTTTGAATAGTGCTCTGATTTATGTTTGATCACTAATCGATTAAATTGTTGTCGATTAAAAACAGCAATAAGTTGACTGAATAGGCTTGTGCATCGTACCATGAATCCGTCCTCCTCCTTTTATGGGCGTTCGTTTTGTCTCGATAACATTACGATCTCCCATGAGGAGGACTTTTTCAATTAAATTTCTATAAAATTCCGTTTTTGGACAAGAGTGATTTCCTTATTAACGTTAGTGATACTTGTCACCCTAAATCAGGGTAATAACTTATTATCAAATATATTGGATAACAAGCTGCTGGTAGCATTGGGAAATATAAGTTTTAGTATGTATATGTGGCATCAGGTGTTGGTAGCGTACGCACGTTATTTTTGGATTCAATCACCTCACATAACACATTTAACAATTTTATTTGTTCTTACTGTTATACTTGCAGTAATGAGTTATTTTCTAATCGAAAAACCGTTTCGAAGTAAAGCAAGAATAAATACAAAAAAGCTTTTGTTGATACTGGTGGGGACATTTTTTATCAGCAGCGCTTCATCATTTTTTATATATATTAATGCAGGAGTCCTAAAAGATATAACAGAGTTAGGGATTAGAAAAGCGGATATAGAAACAAATCTCCGAGTTATTGTCAAATGTTGTGTTTGAGGGATCAGGCGGCGTTCCTCATTTCCTCAACCCCATTGACAAATTTAATACCCTCAATGATCTGTCCTAATTTCTCCTTGAACTGAAGATGTTG
>Ga0153915_10003813_pt1 | contig 13867 bp, 11 predicted proteins | sample Opewatmetagenome_2_FD_107003 | JGI IMG/M metagenome (GOLD analysis project Ga0153915, IMG submission 107003) | Freshwater wetland microbial communities from Ohio, USA - Open water 3 Core 3 Depth 3 metaG | ecosystem: Environmental > Aquatic > Freshwater > Wetlands | place: USA: Ohio, Lake Erie... | reverse complement strand
GTACTCCGACGGCGCGGCGGCCGTTCTGCTCATGACCACCGAGCGTGCGACGGAGCTCGGATTGAAACCGCTGGCCCGCTTCATCACCTTCGCCTCCGCGGGTGTCGACCCCGACATCATGGGTGTAGGTCCGATCAAGGCGGTTCCGAAAGCACTCAAACGCGCTGGACTGAAGCTCGACGACGTTGACCTGATCGAGTTCAATGAAGCGTTCGCCGCGCAGGTCGTGGCGGTCGTTCGTGAGCTCGGCATGCCTGAGGAGAAGGTCAACGTCAATGGCGGCGCCATCGCGCTTGGTCATCCGCTGGGCGCAACGGGAGCCAAATTGACGACCCAACTCGTGCACGAGCTCGGGAAGCGGGGTGGCGGAACCGGCATGGTGACGATGTGCATCGGCGGTGGCATGGGCGCGGCGGGATTGTTCGAAGTGTTTGCCGCGTAGACACTCCGCATTGATTCCGGGCGACCGGCGGCGTAAGCTCTCGCGTCGCCCCTTCCCGGAATTGACAATGCGTTCGACGCTTCTCGCTCTCGTCGTTGCCGCCCCCTTGCTCGCCCAGACGCCATCGATGACAACGCCGCCGACTCGATCGATCACGATTCACGCGGACCGAATCCTCGATGGCCGTGGAAAGGTGATTCCGGCCAGCGGTGTGACCGTCGAGGGTGACAAGATCACGAGGATCGGTCCGGTCGCGCCGGGTTCCGCGACGTACGACCTCAAAGGTCTCACGCTGCTGCCCGGTCTCATCGATGCGCACTCGCATCTGAGCTGGTATTTCAATCGACAGGGTCGTTACCACACTCGCGACGACGGGGATACGCCCGTCGAGTCGATGTTGTCGATCGCGAGTAACGCGTACGCGACATTGATGGCCGGATTCACCACGATCCAGAGCCCGGGCTCGCCGGAGGACAAGGATCTCCGCGAATGGATCGCGTCGGGCGGGGTGCCTGGGCCGAGAGTGCTCACGTCACTCAACGCGATCAGCAGTCCACGCCTCACCGCCGACTCGATGCGCGCCATCGTGCGTCGTCGCAAAGCGGAGGGCGCGGACGTGATCAAGATCTTCGCGTCGGCGAGCATACGCGACGGCGGTGCGCAGACGCTGAGCGACGAACAGCTCCAAGCGATTTGCGGCGAGGCGAAGGCGCAGGGAATGCGCACGATGGTGCACGCCCACAGCTCGGAGAGCATCAAGGCCGCGGTGCTCGCGGGGTGCAATCAGATCGAGCACGGCGTGTTCGCCAACGACGAGGTGCTCAAGCTGATGGCCGATCGCGGCGTCTACTTCGATCCGCAGGTGTGCCTCGTCTTTCGCAATTATCTGGACAACCGCGCGAAGTACGACGGCATCGGCAATTACAACGAAGCCGGATTCGCCGCGATGGAGAAAGCGATTCCGCTCGCGACGGAGATGTTCACGCGCGCCATTCATACGCCGGGCCTGAAGGTCATCTTCGGGACCGACGCCGTCGCCGGCGCGCACGGTCGCAACGCCGAAGAGCTCGTCTGTCGCGTCGAGGCGGGCAAACAGTCGCCGATCGACGCCATCACGTCGGCGACGTCACTCGGCGCCGAGGCGATCAGGATGAGTGATCAGATCGGCTCGATCGCGCCGGGAATGCAGGCGGATCTGATCGCCGTGCAGGGCGATCCGACGAAGGATATCACAGCGCTGCGACGCGTGATGTTCGTCATGAAGGGCGGCAAGGTATACAAGAACGAGAAATAGCCTCCACCCTCAACCCTCCACCCGCCACTCTGCCTCTTCGCGCCACCTCGCGTACGCCGCGGGCGAAATCTCCGATGGCTTGATCTCGCTTCGTCCGCCCCAAAACACGTTGGTGTAAAGCACAGGCATGCCGACTGACGCGAGGTGGGCGTCGATCGCCGCCTTGTGCGCGAGGACGAGGTCCTTTTCCGTGCCGTGTGCGACCGCCATGATGTTGACGTTCGCGAATTCCGGCCCGCCCTCGCGCCAATACGCGTGCGTGAGGATATGATGGCGGCCGACCTCTCGACCCGCTTCGATCTCGCGTCCTTCGGGCACGCGCCAGTGGAACAGGGCGTTGTATCGTGTGACCCGCGTGCCGGAGCTCGACGGCTTCACGTGCTCGAGGAACGTCGAGAATCGGCCGATCACACCGCGTTCGTTGAGTGACCGGGCGACGCGTACGAATTCGTCGAGCGACAGGCCGGCCTCCGCCGCTCGCCCCGTCCATGGATTATCGACGATTTCGTCGACGGCAAACTCGCGCTTGAGCGGCTCGAGCACACGCCAATCGAGCTCGCTCAGCTCGACGACGTTCGTGTCGATCACGACGCCGAGCTCCTCGCTCTTGCTGCCGGGCTCCATCCCCTTGCGTCGAACGTGACCCACGCCGAGTGCGAATAGCCGCTTCGCCGGCATCGCGCGATACGCGTCGGCGCCGATGCGGCGCATGAGAAGCTCGCAATGTTTGGCCATCGAGAAGCCTTGCGGAACCTTGAGCGTGGTCCACAGGCGGTACGCGGAGCCCGGCGTCTCCGAGTCCGTCGAGCGAATGACGACGTGACCGGAGAATGGATCGTGCTTCGCGAGAAAATCGAACGCCGAGTCGAGCTTCTCATTGGCGATTCGCCACGCGACGAGCGCGCCGGGAGCGAGATTGGTCGCCATGAGCGTTTGTCGGATGCGACGGATCGTGCCCGCGGCGAGCATGGCGCGCAGGCGTTCGTGCACCGTCGCGACGTCGAGCGAGGCGTGCTTGGCGATTTCGGCGAATGGGTCGATCAGGAAACCAGCGATTCGATCCTCCGACACCGCGAGAATGCGCGCGTTGACGGGATCGGCGATTTCGACGGGGACGGTCGTATCCAACATAGACGGAGAGAGTGAGGGGCAACGTTCGAAGTCTAACAATTCGAGTGGACTCGCGCTCGCTCGATTCCGCGGCTCGCTGGCGCAACGCGCGCGACACGGAGAGATTGTGGCGATGATTCCAGTGCCGCGACGACGATCCCCCGACTCGCGCGTGGCTGCGACGCAGCTAGCGATCGGCGTGGCGGCTGTCGGCGCGATGATGCTGATCGCCCGCCGTCTGCGCGATGATGATCCGCCGCTGATCGATCGGTGCGCGCGGCGCATCGCGCGATCGCGTCAGATGCGCTCGATCGACAGGATCTTGTGGCCGCTCTTCCCGGTTGGCTTGCCTGGCGGATACATCACCATCGCGTACGCGACGGCGCGCGCGCTCCACCGACGCGGACAGCGGGGCGGACCGGCGATCGTGACGTCGGCCTGGTTGGGATGGATTGCGCATCGAGCGGCAAAGCTCCTCTACACGCGCGAGCGTCCGCGGCGCCCTGGCGTGAGGCGACGCTTGGACAGCTATCCGAGTGGTCACACGACGGGCGCGACGGCGCTCGCATTGACGACCGCCTACGTGCTCCACCGCCGCGGTCTCATCTCACTGCCGCGCGCCTTGGCGATCGCCTCCGTCGCCCCAATCGTGATGGGGGCATATCGCGTCGTCTCCGACGAGCATTGGGCAACTGATGTCATCGGGGGCTGGCTTCTTGGCGGCGCGATCGGTCTCGGCTGCAACGCCGTGCTCGCCGACTCGATCGGCGGCGCGGCGCGTCACCTCAAGGCGTCGGGAGCGTCACCGCGAGTGCGCCGCCGCCGTGGCCGTCCGGAATCACCGAGGTCCGCAGCAGAAGTTGGTCGAGCCGGTTCCCCGGATGACCGTGCTGGTACTGCACGACCTTCCGTCCGCTGAACGTCCCGATCGCGGCGCCGAGCGCGACGTCGCTCGCCCAATGCTTGTTGTGGTACATGCGCGACAAACCCACCGCCGTAGCGCCACCATACATGAGTGGTCCGACGATCCACGTGGAGCGCGGCCACCATCGCGTCGTCTCGTTCGTCACTGCCGCAGCGGCGGCGAACGCCGTGCTGGTGTGTCCCGAGGGAAATGAGGACCAATCCCCGGACGAGAATCCCTTGCCGAGGTGGAAATCGTCCGGGTCTTTCCCATCGGTCATGAATGGACGGCTTCGGCCGACGGTCCCCTTCAGCATGAACGTCACGCCTTCGGCGAACAGGACTGCCTCGGTGCCGTGCAATCCGAGGTCGGCAACGCGATCGTACCCGCCGATTCTGCCGACGGCGTACAACGTTCCGCCGATGACATATGCCCCGGGGCTCGCGATGAGCTCGACGCCGGTCGACGCATTCTTGAAGAAGTGGTTTGCCTGCGCGCCCGGGTCTTGAAGCTCCAGCGCTGCGCGCTTGTCGAATGGCGCGGCGAGGATCGTCGCTCCGGCGAATAAACCGGCGAGAACGGCGTCCCTGTGTGTGAAGAATGGCGCCTGTTTCTGCGCATTCGTCGTGTCTCGCACCGAGTCTGCCTGGGCGCCGAGCGCCGCCGGCAGAAAGGTTGTCGAGACGAGACCGATGACTGTAAGCGCGTGCCCGAGACGCCGAAGGATTCGGAATCGACCGTGATTTGTGTCACTTGGCATAGCAAGCTCCGCCGAAGCTGTCTACGCCTCAGAAATGCACGAATCGGGCGAGGGCAACCAAAGCGTGAAGCGCGAACCCTCGCCAAACACGCTCTCGACGCTGATGTCGCCTCCCATCATCTGTGCCAGGTTGCGGCTGATGGTGAGTCCGAGGCCGGTTCCCCCATGCGCGCGGGTGTAACCAACGTCGACTTGCACGAACGGATGAAAGATGCGGTCCTGATCTTCCACCGCGATTCCGACGCCGGTGTCTTGGACGGTGATGCAGGTCCAGCTCGCCGTGCCGTTGGTGGCCGGAATCGGGGCATGTTTCGCCGTGCCGCAACGAATCGACACGCTGCCGCCGACCGCGGTGAACTTGACCGCGTTCGACAACAGGTTCGTGATGATCTGCTGAACGCGCTGCGGGTCGCCGAGGTATTCGGCGCGCGGGTCGCCGACGGCTCTCGCCACCAGATCGATGCCTTTCGTCGTCGCTTGCGGACGAATCAGATTGAGCGCCGCGTCGGCCGCGTCTCCGGCGATGCCGACCGTGGGCTCGACGCCCATGCGCCCCGATTCGATCTTGGCGAGATCCAGGATTTCGTTCACGAGCGAGGTCAGATGCTCGCCGCTGGCGCGAATGCGGCTGAGCTGCCTGGCCTGCATCTCGGTGATCGGTCCGGCGATCCGCATCTCGAGGAGCTCGGCGTAGCCCATCATCGCGTTGATCGGCGTTCGGATCTCGTGACTCATCTTCGCCAGAAAATCTGACTTCGCATTGCTCGCCGCTTCTGCCTCGAGCCGCAGCGCGAGCGACCGACGATAGATCAGCGCGTTGTCGATCGCCACGGCGGTGCGGCGCGCGACCTCGCTCGCCAACTCGAGATCGTCTGAGCCGAACGTACGCCGCGAATCGGTCATCGTAAACGACATTGCGCCGAATGAGCGACCACGCGCGACGAGCGGCACGCACATGAAGGATGTCGGCCGCACTTCGTCGAGGAGTCGTGCCGTCGCTTCGTCTCGGGCCGAGGCGCGGATCGCTGCTAAATCCAATTGCGGCACGAGCACCGGCTGCTGCGTCCGGATCACTGCGGGAACTTCGCCCGGGCCGTCGAGGCGGTACTCATAATGCTTCACGAGCGCACGCACGGCGCCCTGCTTCCGGGGGTCGTAGTGGACGGTTTCCAGACGGCGGATTCCACCTTCGTCGTCGACGACGTGAATCGTGCAGTAATCGGCGATCGTGGGCACACAACATCGCGCGAGATCGGCAATCAGCGTGTCATCCGACAGCGACCCGGCGAGAATTCGGCTCGCCTCAGCGAGGAATTCCTCCGTCTGTACCGATTTCGTGAGACGTTCGACCGCGAGCGCCGACTCGTCCGATGCTTCCTGGACCTGTTCCGCCATGCGATTGAATGCCGTGGCGAGTCGGTCGATCTCGCTGGTTCCCGCCCCGGGGCCGACGCGGCGCGAATACTCGCCGTGGGCCATCGCCTCGGCTGCGTCGGTGAGCTCGCCCAACGGTCGAACGAGTCGGCGGCTGATCAACCAGGCAACAGCGGCGCCGAATACCGCGAGCAAGATTCCAACCACCAAGAGAACGCGAATCATCGCCGACGGTCGCGCCCAGATTACGCGCATCGGTCGTTCGACGGTTATCAGAAGCGGCGTTCCGCGAACCGTTCCCGTCGACGCGAGGAAGTCGCCTTTGTCGGCGTGCGTGTACATCGTCAAGCTGTCGAGGAACGGTCGAGACCTGCTCGGCGGGGCGACGCTGGAGCCAGTCAGCTGCACCCACGTGTTGTCGTCGGCATTTCGGAAATAGAAATCGATGTCCGAACCCATCAGGTCGCGGAGCGGTTGCAGCGTCCGCGGATTGCTATTGACTCGCCGCTCCTGCGCGACGAAGCCGAGCAGTTGACCGTCCGGCTGTCGCACGGGCACGGCCATCCAGAGCGAGGCGTGTCCATTCGTCGCGTATAGTCGACCGACGCGCCCCGAGTCTGTGCTTCCTTGCTGTCGCACCTCGTCGCGCCGGTGCTGAACGTCGGCGGGTAGCTCGAGCTTGAGCTTCCCGACCGGGCGACCGTCGGGTCGCCAGAGCTGTGGCGGCGTCGCGCTGTCGGTGGGCGCCGCGATCAACGTGGCAAGCGTCTTCTGCACGCCGTTGTCGGGTGCGCGATCGGGTGTGCGCAGCGCGTTCTGTACGCCCGGGTCGTGAGCGATGCGGCGCATCAGGACGAGTCGGGCATTGGTCTGCTGCTCGACGAGCGATGCCAGAACCTGCGACAGTCCCGCAAGCCGCTCGCCCGCGGACAGCTCGGCGGAGTGCTTTATCTCATAGTATGAAGCGCTCAACGACGCTGCGAGAACGAGACCAAACAGGCCGAGATTCAGGAGCGGCAGCGTGCGCTCGAGCGGAAGCGAGCTCGGAGCCTGGGACGGCCGCGATGACGGGGCGGAGTCTGCCGATGGATTCAATGCTGCCACGACTATGTCTGTTCCACTGCGTAAAGGAAAAGACGAACCATCCTTTGCCGCGTATCGGCACCATTCGTCGGCTTGTCCCGCGCTAGCGGCCCCGGCTATTCCGCTCCGAGCTGACCATCTCCGTTCTCTAACGAGCGCCAGAGATACCACGAGGCGACCGAGCTATGCGGACTCCACTTTGCGCCAACACGCTTGACTTGCTTTGGTGTAGGACGCTTTCGCATGCGGTATGCCTTGCGGATGGCGTTTTGAATCCCGAGGTCCAACTCCGGAAGGACGTCGGGTCGGCCGAGCCGGAACATGAGGAACATTTGAGCGGTCCAGCGGCCGATGCCTTTCACCTGGACGAGGTGCGCAATGAGGTCGTCGTCGTCCATCTGCTCGACGGCGTCGAGGGGCAGGTCGCCCGTCGTCACCTTCAATGACAGGTCTCGCATGTACCCGATCTTTTGCCGCGACAAGCCGACGGCGCGAAGATGCTCGTCGCTTGTCTCGAGCACCGCCTCGGGGTGCGGCGAGCTCCCCGGGTACAGCGCATTGAAGCGGGACAAGATCGTCCCGGCGGCCTTGCCAGAGAGTTGCTGAAAGACGATCGCGCGAGTGAGCGCCTGAAAGTGGGTGCCGTCGGTCCGCAGTTGTATGCGGCACGGACCTACTTGCTCGATCACCCGCGCGAGGACCGGATCGACGCGCTTGAGGTAGCGGACGGATGGGCGATGGTTGACCATCCGCGGAATTTACGCGTGCCCCGCGTCGTTTGCTTTCAGGCGACGGAGTCCCTTGCCAGAAACCGTCCGACCGCGCGCATGTCCGCCATGAACATCTTCTCGGCGCCGACGCGTTGGTCCGCTGGCGCACGGAGAACGGCAGACGGATGTACTGTGGCGAACACCGCGGGCGCCAGCTCGGATTCGATGCGCGTTCCACGGCGTTTCATGACGCTGAACGTGCGGCCGAGCAAGGCCTTCGCGGCTGTCGCCCCGAGGCAAACGATCACTCGGGGCTTGACCAGGGCGATCTCCTGCTGCAGCCACGGGAAGCATGCGCGAACCTCTCCGGCGCTCGGCGTCTTGTGGATCCGCCGCTTGGTGCGCGCGTCCTTGGCCCACTTGAAGTGCTTCACGGCGTTGGTGACGTATACATCCTCGCGGGCGATGCCGGCAGCGTCGAACGCGCGGTCGAGCAGCTTGCCCGACGGTCCGACGAACGGCCTGCCGGCACGGTCCTCCATGTCGCCGGGCTGCTCGCCGACGGCCATGACGCGCGCCGTGCTTGGTCCTTCACCGAAGACCGTCTGCGTGCCGAGCATGAACAGGTCGCAGCCCTGACAGATCTTCGACGCGGCGCGCAGTTTGGCGAGCGTCGGTCGCGGCGGAATGAAGTCAGCGGCGGAGCGGGTTGGCTTCGCGGCTTGATTCGGCGTGGATCTGCGGACCCTCTTGGTCATTTTGGTTGCTCTTTCCCCCTCTCGGATTGATGTCGAGCGGAACCGCAGCAGCGCGGCCCGGATACGACTGCGGGCAAGGGCAGGGCCACTCCATCCAGTCAGATTTCCAGTGATTCAAACGTCAAAGGCCGCGTTCGCTCTAAGCGGGTGCGGATTGGTATGCGTTCTCGCGGCACCAGCGGAAGCTCAGCACGATATGTCACAGATGCCGGGAATGGCGATGCCGTCGCTGTCGGCGCCGTTGGACATTCCATTCTCGCGCTTCGGTTCGGGAACGTCGTGGCTGCCCGATTCCTCGCCCATGCGCGCCGCGCATCACACGGCGGGCGATTGGATTTTCATGCTCCACGGCACCGCGTTCGGCCAATGGGACCACCAAGGCACGAGGCGCGGCGATACCCAATTCGGCTTGACCGATTGGGAGATGGTGACCGCGGCGCGTGACTATGGCGGTGGTTTGTTCCGCGCGAGCGTGATGACGAGTGCGGAAGCGTTGGTGCTCGGGCGCCGCGGGTATCCCGAGCTGCTCCAGACCGGCGGATCGTATCACGGAGCGCGGTTGGTCAACCGTCAACACCCGCATGATCTCGTCATGGAAGCGGCGGTCGCCTATGATCACTCTTTAACACAACAGCTCGCATCAGGCCTGTACGTCGCCGCGGCGGGCGAGCCGGCGCTTGGTCCGGTCGCGTACATGCATCGTCCGTCGGCCGAGGCCGACCCGTTTGCGCCGCTCGGCCATCACTGGCAGGATGCGACCCACGAAGCGTTTGGTGTCGTGACGGGCGCGGTCTATACGCATTTCCTCAAGCTCGAGGGCTCGGCGTTCAACGGACGCGAGCCCGACGAGTATCGCTTCAACTTCGACTATCAGCACGCCAAGCTCGATTCGTACTCAGGGCGTCTGACGGTGCTTCCGAGCGGACGCTTGAGCGTGGCGGCGTGGGGCGGATACTTGTTCGACCACGATCCGCTGGAGCCAGGCCTCGGCATGCAACGTTACGGCGCCTCGGTGATGACGACGAATGCAGGTGTCGCCGGCGGCTCATGGTCGAGCGCCGTGGTATGGGGACTGAACATCCACCACCACTCGGATCGTGAGCACTCACACGACCCGACGGTCTCGACAAAATTGTATCACGTGTCGTCGAGCGTTCTCGTAGAGAGCACGTTGGAGCTCGGTGCACGTACGGCCCTGTACGGACGCGCCGAGCAGGTTCAGAAGAGCGGGGACGATCTCGGCTTCATCGGCGGGGACTTGATCGAGCTGTTCACGGTGAGGTCGCTGTCGGCCGGAATCACACGGGACATTCGAAGCGTCGGAGACGCGGCGATCGGTGTCGGCGTTCGTGCGTCGCTCGATCTGTTGCCGGCGACGCTGTTGCCGACGTACGGGACGCGAACGCCGGCAGGGGTGGGAGTGTTCCTGCGCTTGCGCGCGGGAACACCAAACGGCGGGAATAACGAAGAGCGGAGATGACGAACGGCGGGAATGACAAATGGCGGGAATGACGAGAAGCGGGAATGACAAAGACCGGGAATGACAGCGGCGGGACTGACAGCGAGCGGTGCCGTCGTTTGTCGGTTCCGATTCTTGCCGCTGTTTGTCATTTCCGCCTTTCGTTATTTCCGCTCCTCGTCATCACCGCCGTTTGTTAGTCCCGCCGTTTGTCGCTACTATCATCCCGTGACCCGGCTCTTCAACTACTTCCTCCGAGGCCTCGTCGTCGTCGTTCCGTTGGCGCTCACGGTCTATGTGTGCATCGTGATCTTCCGGACGATCGACAGTTGGCTCGGCCTGCCCATTCGTGGCGTGGGGTTCGCCATCACCCTGCTCCTGATCACGCTCGTCGGGTTCATGGCGTCGAGCCTGATCACTCGCAGCCTGATCGCGGCGCTCGATCGCCTGTTCGACCGCCTTCCGTTCGTGCGACTGCTCTACTCGTCGGCGAAGGACATGCTGAACGCGTTTGTCGGTGAGAAGCGTCGTTTCGACAAGCCGGTGCTCGTGTCACTGAGCGCCGACGGAGCAGTGAAGGCGATCGCGTTTCTCACGTCGGAGTCGATGTCGTCGTTGGGTGTCGCGGGTCATGTCACGGTGTACATGCCGCAATCGTACGGATTCGCGGGGCACATGGTCGTCGTGCCGGTGGAGCGTGTCCAGCGGATCGACGCCGACGCCGCTGCGGTCATGGCGTACATCATTTCGGGCGGCGTGACGCAGGTGGTGTCGCGAAACACTCCGCGCTGACGCAACCGCTGTGTTGGACGACGCGCCGCTGTTCGAGATCCGTCCGTCGCCGATGCAGGGCCTGGGTGCGTTCGCGACGCGTCCGATTCCCGCCGGGACACGTCTGATCGAGTACGCCGGCGAGCGCCTCACGCCCGGCCAAGCCGATGCGCGCTACCCCGACGGCGTCGACGAGCGCCACCACACGTATCTGTTCGCGATCGACGACGACATCGTGATCGACGCCGCGGTCAACGGGAACGACGCGCGGTTCATCAATCACTCGTGCGATCCGAACTGTGATGCGATCGTCGAGGATGGTCGCATTTGGATCGAGACGATCCGCGACGTCGAGGCCGGTGAGGAGCTGGCGTACGACTACGCGTACGTCCTCGACGAGCGCCACACGCCGGCGGCGAAGCGGCGTTATCCGTGCAACTGCGGCGCCGTGAACTGTCGCGGGACGATCTTGGCGAAGAAGCGGTAGAGCGTCACCCGCCGCGCGGCCACACGTTGTTCGTCCGGTCGATGTCGAGCAGCCGATTGTCCGGATCGAGCTGGAGCTTCGTCAGCTTCTTGCCCTTGAACTCGTAGCGCCGAATGTACGCCATCGTGTTCGTGCTCCACACCTCGGCCGGATAGTTGAAGTCCTGCGTCGTTCCGTCGGCGAACGTGAAGCGGGCGCGAATCGGCAACACGCCGCGCGCGTGATTCACGAACAGCACGGCGACGGAATCGACGTCGCCCCCCTGCTTCTGCGCCACGGTATCGATCGCCAAATCGAAGTGCGGGTTCTCGAGAAACCACTCGCGGAAGAACCAGTCGAGGCGCTTGCCGCTCACGTCCTCCATCGTCTTGAAGAAATCGCTCGGGCTCGGATGCTTGAACGCCCACCGCCGCGTGTATTCACGGAACGACTCGTCGAACGCCTGGGCGCCGAGGATCTCGTCGCGAAGCAACGCCAGCCCGACGGCGGTCTTCATGTACGCGTTCTCGCCCAGCAGGTTCGGGTTGATGCGATCGGGCGGAACCTCGAGCGGCTCGTCGGCGTCGTGCTGCATGAACTGCTCGACTTGTGAGCGATCGGACTGCACGCGCGCCTCGTACGTGCCCTTCTCGGGAAAACGCCGCGCCTCGGAGAAGTAGTTGATGAAGGTGTTGAAGCCTTCGTCCTGCCACATGTGCATCCGCTCATTCGAGCCGACGATCATCGGATACCACATGTGGCCGATCTCGTGCGTGATCACATTGTACAGCGCGTACTTGTCGGGATTCTTGTCCTCCATGGCGAGCATCGGATACTCCATGCCGCTGATCGGGCCCTCGACCGCGCTGATCTGCGGATAGGGGTACTGAAACCAGCGCTCCGAGTATTCTATAATCGACATGCGCGACATGTCGGCCGCGTCCTTCCACGTATCGATCGCCGACGGACGGTAATACCCGTACGCCATGTGGCCCTGCCAGCTCGATGCGTCCCACATGTACTCCGGCGATGCGGCCCAGACGGCATCGCGAACGTTCTTGGCCGTGAAGCGCCAGGTCTGCATTCCCGTCTTGCGTGGACGGGCGGCGCCGCTCGCGAGCTCCGATTGCGTGATGATGTGCACCGGCGTCTCCGACTTCGCCGCTTGCGCGAGTCGAGAAATCTCCGTCGGCGTCAACACCTCCGTCGCATTCTGCAACGCGCCCGTCGCGGCGACGATGTACCCGGCCGGCACCGTGACCGACAAGTTGATGTCGCCATACTCGAGATAGAACTCGCCCTGTCCGAGGTACGGCTCGGTGTTCCAACCGCGCAGATCGTCGTAGACGCACGGACGCGGGTACCATTGCGCGAGCTCGAACAGCGAACCGTCGCGACCCATGCGATCGGCGCCGTGCTCAGGAATGTTGAAATGCCACGCGACGTCGAAGCTCGTCGCTTGCCCGGGGGCCAGCGGCGCAACGAGATCAACCTTCATTACGGTCCCCTCGACGCGCATCTTGAGCGGCGATTTCTTGCCGGCGGTCACCTGGTTGAAGCGATCGATGTAATCCCCGCCCTCGAAATTCCGCGCCCCAAAGCGCGACTCGGCGGGGAAGACGAATGAGTTGAGCGAGCCGCTCTTGAACGCGTTCTGCTCGACCTGGAACCAGACGAATCGCAGCGTGTCGGGCGAGTTGTTGGTGTAGCGCAGCGTCATCTCGCCGCGGAGCGATTTCGCCGCCGTGTCGAGCGTGCCGCGCAGATCGTAGTCCGCGCGCTGCTGCCAGTAGCGTGGCCCCGGCATACCCGATCCGCTGCGGTAGATGTTTCCGGTCGGGAGATTGAGCGGCGCGAACATCGACGTGTCTGGCGCTCCGCTCATGTCGAACTTGTCCGTCGGGTTGGTCGCCTTCGGGGGCGTGCCCGCTGCCTGTGAGCGGAGAGGAGCAGCGAACACCGCGACGAGCGTCAGCGCGGCGAGGGATCGTCCAATGGACATGGTACGTTCTGGCTATGAGAAAAAGGCAGACGCGACAACTATGACAGCTCTGGCGAAATCAAGCGGTCGCAAATGGGCGAGCAAGAACGAAGCCCGCTAATGTTTTGTAAGTTCAGCGCGCCGCGTAGACGCGAGTTTTGCCGCTCCGCTCGAACGCGATGACGTTGTAACGTTCGGCTCGGCCGCCTTCCATGCCGGGCGACCCGGTCACCATTCCCGGGACCGCGAGTCCAAGCACCGGCGCCTGCTCGGCGAGTAGCTTCTTGATGACATCGGCCGGCACGTGTCCTTCGATCACATAGCGCCCGACGACCGCGGTGTGACACGATTGAAGCGCCGACGGAACGTTCATCGTGCGTTTCACCTCGTCCATGTTTTGGACGTCGCGTACCGAAACGACGAATCCGTTCGCGGTGACATGCTTCACCCACTTCGCGCAACACTCGCATCCCGGATCTTTGTACACCGTCACGACGGGCGACGCGGGCGCGGCGAACAGGCGATGTCTGCCGACGATTACGGTGGCGGCACCGAGGAGGGAACTACGAATCCAATCGCGGCGGGAAGGCATCGGCTGACGCTACGAAAAAAGGTTGATGAAATATAACCAAGATGCTCAGCCTGGCGCGCGGACCTGCCGACCCGTTTGATTCCCGTCATATGTCCGCCTCCCCTCCGACTGGGCGCGATCGTCTCACGCTGCATGTGCTGCAACTTGGCGCGATCGCCGTCGT
>Ga0153915_10003812_pt1 | contig 13867 bp, 14 predicted proteins | sample Opewatmetagenome_2_FD_107003 | JGI IMG/M metagenome (GOLD analysis project Ga0153915, IMG submission 107003) | Freshwater wetland microbial communities from Ohio, USA - Open water 3 Core 3 Depth 3 metaG | ecosystem: Environmental > Aquatic > Freshwater > Wetlands | place: USA: Ohio, Lake Erie... | reverse complement strand
TCACCCGCCGGAGGCTCGTGATCCGGGTCTCCAGCGGCACGCCCTGGATGTCCCAGGTGATGCGGTCGCCTACGAAGACGTCTAGTTCCCTCGCCAGGTCCTGTTCGACGGAGATGGCGGCAGAAGAGGCAGATGAGGCAGAAGAGGCAGAGGTGGCCGGTGCTGCTCCTTCTGCCCGTCCTGAGACGTGCCACCAAGCTCCAGCCACCAGTTGCTCCGACGCCACCAGCGTATCTCGATACGTGTTTCGATACTCGCGCCGTAACGCCCAGCGCGCCCGGCGGTATCCGTCCGGCGCGGAGGTCAGCTGCTGCACCGTCTGGCCGTTGATGGCGGCGATCCGTGCCGTCACGATGGGCGTCTCCTGCAACAGGGCGACGCCGTGGTCCCGCAGCAAGGACCGCACCCCGGCGATCTGGTCTTTTTGAATGTCGAACATGACCAGGTTGGGGCGGTCGGGGCGGGTGTCGAGCCGCAGCCGGTCCAGCAGGTTGCGTTGCACCACGTACAGGGTGGCGATGAGGAAGATGCCGAACCCAACGGCCAGGGTGACGGCAGTGGTCTGGTTGTGCGGGCGGTACAGGTTGGCCACTCCCTGCCGCACCACGTAGCGGGCGCGCCGGGGGAAGAACCGGCGGACGGCGCGGATCAGGACCGTGGCGCCCATCCACAGAATCAGCGTGGTGGCTCCCACGCCCAGAGCGAACCCGATCCCGCTCTGCAGCCGCGGTGCCTGCCACAGGCTTAAAGCCAGCACGCTGCCGGCGATCGCCAGGTAGGCGGTGAATCGCTCACCGCGGGCCGGCCCCGGCGGCTCGAACTCCTTCCGCAGCGCCGCCAGGGGTGACGCGTCGCGGATGGAAAGCAGCGGCAGCAGGGCGAAGACTACCGCTACCCAGACCCCGATCCCCAGGCCGGCCGCGATCGAGGCGTAGTCCAGCCCCGTGGGCACGGCGATGGGCAGAAAGTCCGAGAGCAGGCGGGGCAGCTGCCATTGCACGATGACGCCCAGGACCACGCCCAGGCCGGCGCCCAGCAACCCCATGGCGCCGGCTTGCAGCAGGTAGATGGAGAACACGGTGGCTTGCGTGGCGCCCAGGCAGCGCAGCACCGCCGCGATCTCCAGCTTCTCCTTGACGAACACGTTCACCGCGCTCGCTACGCCCACACCGCCCAGGAGCAGCGCCACCAGACCCACCAGACCCAGGAACCGCGCCAGCACGTCCAGCGAGTTGGTCAGCTCCGCCTCGCGCTCGGCCACCGTGTCGTACCCCACGTTGTGGCTGCGGAAGGTCCGGTTGTTGCGGTTCAGGAACGTCTGGACCGCCGTGGACGGCTCCAGCTTGAGATAGGCCAGGTACCGGGCCATGCTGCCGGTGCGGAGCAGCTGGGTCGCATCCAGGTAGGCCGCGGGGATGTACACGCGGGGGCCGATGGCCGTCCGCAGCGCGATGTCGCCCGGGTAGCGGGTCACCACGCCGGCGATGGTGAACCGCGCCTCGCCCACGGCCAGCGTGTCGCCCACCCGGGCGCCCAGCTGGATGAGCAGCGCCGGGTCCACCAGCGCGTTGGGGCCTGCCCCCAGCGCGCTCCAGGCGGAAGCGGGTTCGGTCTCGATGGTGCCGTAGTAGGGGAAGCCGCCCTCGGTGGCGCGGATCTCCACCAGCCGGGTGGCGCCGCTTCTGAGCGCCAGCGCCATGGAGGCGAAACTGGTGACGCGGGAAACGGGGACGCCGCTCCTCGCGGTCGAGTCCAGCACGGCCTGCACCACCGAGTCGAACCGCTGCCGGCTGGACAGCTCCAGGTCCGCGCCCAGGACCTCGCGCGCCTGGCCGCCGATGGCCGCCGTCACGTTCTTGCGGAAGGAGTTGATGGCCACCAGCGCGGCCACGCCCAGCGTGATGGCACTCATGTAGAGCGCCAGACGGCGGCGGCTGCCACGCCCCTCGCGCCGCGCCATGGTCAGCGCAAACCACCTCACGATGGTTCTGCCCGTTCTGCCCTGGTATCGGAGACAATCCGTCCACCGGCCAGCCGCACCACCCGCCGCGCCCGCCGCGCCAGCTCCTGATCGTGGGTCACCAGTACCAGGGTGGTCCGGGCTTCCCGGTTGAGCTCCACCAGCAGATCGATCACCGCTCGCCCGGTGTCGGCGTCCAGATTGCCGGTGGGCTCGTCGGCGAAGAGGATCTTGGGATCGCCGGCAAAGGCGCGCGCCAGCGCCACCCGCTGCTGCTCCCCGCCCGAGAGCTGCGCCGGGTAGTGCTCCAGCCGGTCCGCCAGGCCCACCCGCGTGAGCAGCCGCGTGGCCCGCTGCTCGGCGCGGGCGGAGCCCCCGTCCCGGGTCTCACCCCGCAGCTCGATCGGCACCAGCACGTTCTCCAGCGCCGTGAGGGTGGGGATCAGCTGGAAGGTCTGGAACACGAACCCCACCTTCTCCGCCCGTAACCGGGCGCGCTGGTCCTCGGTGAGGCGGTTCAGGTCCTGGCCGTCCAGCGTCACCGATCCGGCGCTGGGCCGGTCCAGACCGGCCAGCAGCCCCAGCAACGTGGTCTTGCCGCTCCCGGAGGGACCCACGATGGCCACGAACCCCTGCGGCTCGATCTCCAGGTCAATCGCGTGGAGCACGGTGAGGGGCCGGCCCGCGCTGGAAAACCGCTGCTCCAATCCCCGCGCCACGATCATCATGGCCCCAAAGATAGCACGGCCATTACCTTCATCGCGTGCGTGGCAAAGCGTCGCTGGCGCTCGCGTGCGCTCTGGCCTGCGGCCGTGGCGGAGAGCCGCCGCGCCAGGCTCCGTCCGCTTCGCAGCCGCCGGTCCAGCCGCCGGATTCCGGACTGGCGGTGGTCCTGTTCCTGGGCACCAGTCTCACCGCGGGGCTGGGGCTCAGTGAATCCCAGGCGTATCCCGCTCTGATCCAGCAGAAGATTGACTCGGCCGGCATGCCGTTGCGGGTGGTGAATGCCGGCGTGAGCGGCGAGACCTCCGCCGGTGGCCTGCGGCGGGTGGACTGGCTGCTGCGCCAGCCGGTGGCGGTGCTGGTCCTGGAGCTGGGCGCCAACGACGCGCTGCGAGGCCAGGATCTGGACGCCACCCGGCGCAACCTCCAGGCCATCATCGATCGCACCCGGGCCGCGCATCCGAAGGCCGCCATCGTCATCGCCGGCATGCAGGCACCGCCCAATCTGGGGGGTCGCTATACCACCGCTTTCCGCGACATCTTCCCCGACCTGGCGCGCCGGAACCGCGCCGCGCTGATTCCCTTCCTGCTGGAGGGCGTGGCCGGCGTTCCCCGTCTCAACCAGGCGGATGGGATCCATCCCACGGCGGAAGGGGACAGCATTGTTGCCCAAAACGTGTGGAAGGTGCTGGAGCCCATCCTCCGGCAAAAGGGAGAGGGGAGCAGGGAGCGGTAGGGGACTCCGGCGGGGACCTCTCCCCTCTCCCCGCTCCCCGTATTCTCGAGAAGAGGACCCATGCCAGCGCCAACGAAAATTGTCTGCGTCGGCCGCAACTATGCCGACCACGCCAAAGAGCTGGGCAATCCCATGCCCAAGGAGCCCTTGATCTTCCTCAAGCCGCCGTCCGCGTTGATTCGAGACGGCGAGCCCATCGTGCTACCGGGGGTGTCGCAGCGGGTGGAGCACGAGGGCGAGATCGCAGTCGTGATCGGCGCCCGCTTGAGCCGGGTGAGCGAGCGCCAGGCGCTGGAGGGCGTGGCGGGCATCACCTGCGCCAACGACGTCACCGCGCGGGACCTGCAGAAGAGCGATGGCCAGTGGACCCGGGCCAAGGGGTTCGACACCTTCTGCCCGGTGGGGCCGCGGGTGGTGCCGATCGGGAAGCTCGGCGACCTCGGCAAGCTGGAGGTGCGCTGCCGGGTGAACGGGCAGGAGCGCCAGCACGGCAGGGCGGCGGACATGGCGTTTCCCATCCCGACGGTGCTGTCCTACATCTCGCAGGTCATGACGCTGGAGCCGGGAGATCTGGTGCTGACCGGAACGCCGGCGGGCATCGGCCAGCTGGTGGCGGGGGATGTGGTGGAGGTGGAGATCCCCCAGGTCGGCGTGTTGCGGAATCCGGTGGTGAGCCGCTAGACCAGCCCCAAGACCAACCCGGCCAGGGAGAGCGCGCCCACCGCCAGCTCGACCTCCGCCCTAGGCTGCCGCAGCTGCCGCCATGCCAGCCGCGCCGCCACCGCAAAACCGATCGCCGCGTAGAAGCAGGGCGTGGTGAAGGGGTTGGCCAGCGGCGTTCCGTTGAACTGCGCCAGGTCGCCGCCGATCAACAGATACCGGTAGAAATTGGCGGCGGCCGTAACCCCGGTGAGCACCGCCCCGGTGATGACGACCGCCAGCTGGACCTTCAGCCACACGACCCAACTCATGCCGGGTATTTATACCGCCCGGCGCATGAACCGAGGCTAAAGCTGGTGCGAACCTCGGTTGCTGGGCTGTCGCAGGTAGCCCGCGACGGTGGCGGTGAAGCGGGCCGCTGCCTGAGGAGACCACCGGAAGAACAGCTCCGGCTCCACCAGCTCGAACTCCATGATCATGGGGCTACCCGAGGGACCCTCGACCAGGTCAACCCGGGCGTAGTGCACCGGCTCGCCCACCGAGGCCAGGGCGGCCAGGGCCGTGGCGAGGTGCGCCTCACCCGGTGTCTCGAGCTCCACCGTGCCGCCGTAGTCGTCGTGAACCCGGAATTCCCCGGGCGCCGCGCGCTTGCGCACCGCGTGGGTGCACTCGCCGTCCACGAACACCAGGGACAATTCGCCCTTGCTGGCTACCGAGGGCAGGTAGGGCTGCACCAGCATGTCCTCGTGCGGCAGCAGTCGGGCGAGGTGGGACCGTCCCGCCGCCCGCCGGTCCCGGGGCACAAACAGGGCATAGCGGCCGGACTGCGCCACCGCGGCCTTGACCACCGCGTCGCTCCAGCCGCGCCCCTCCAGTACCCTGTCCAGTGGGGTGTTGCAGCCCGCGGGCAGCACCACGGTGGGCACCGCCGAGACGCCCCGTTCCGCCAGGTCGCAGAGGTAGTGCTTGTGGGTGTTCCAGCGCACCACCTGGGCCGAATTCCAGAGCGTGGTGGCGCGGGCGGCCCGCTCCGCCCAGGCCACAAACTGATCGCGCCGGAAGGAGTAATCCCAGGCGGACCGGATGACCGCCAGCCGCACCGCGGACCAGTCGTAGTGCGGGTCCTCCCACACCGCGGGCTCGGCCTGGATCCCCGCGGCGCGCATGGCCAGCAGCAGCTGGCGGTCATCCGGGTGAAGGCCCGGCATCGCCGCGCAGGTTACCAGCGCGACGTCCATCGCCCCCTCACCGTGTGCTCTCGGCCGAGCTCCGCGGCGCCGGCCCGCAGGCGGGCCAGCTTCCCGGCTGGTTGTTGAACGGATTGGGCGGGAACAGCGTGCGCCGCTCGCGGGGCACCCGGTTCGGGTCCTCGGACGCCAGGTATACCAGCATGGCCGTGAGCGTGGCGTTGTTCTTCACGTCGTCCAATATCAGCTTGTCGAAGGTGTCCCGGTTGGTGTGCCAGGTGTAGCTGAAGTAGTCCGCCGGGACGGAGCCCAGGCCAAAAGCGGGCGCCCCGTAGCAAATGAACGACGCGTTGTCGGTGCCGCCGCCGCTGGCCAGGCCGGGGAACTGCACCGAGACGTTACGGGTGAGCTCTGCGGGCAGGCGCGACAGCCACAGCCCCCACGGGCCCCCGGCGTTCACCAGCCCCTGCATCGAGAGGCTGGCCACCCGTCCGGTGCCGTTGTCCTGATTGAACAACGCCTGCAGGCCGTTCACGATCTCCTGATGGTCTGCCGCGAAGGCGCGGGAGCCGATCAGGCCTTCCTCCTCGCTGCTCCAATGTCCCACGATGATGGTGCGCTTGGGTGTGGGATAGGCGATCTTGAGAATCCGCATGGCCTCCAACATGATGAGCGTCCCGGTCCCATTGTCCGTGGCGCCGGAGCCGCCATCCCACGAATCGAAGTGGGCCGACAACATCACGTACTCGCCCGGCTTCTCCGATCCTTTGATCTCCGCGACGGTGTTGTAGACCGGCACCTCGCCCAGCATCTGTGACTCGGCCTCCATCCGGAGGACCGGGCCCTGGTGGTGCTCGGCCAGGCGGAAGACCAGGCCATAGTCCTCGCAGCTCAGGCTCACGGTAGGGGCTTTTTCCGTCCGGGCGTCGAAGACCTTGTCCACGCCCCAGCCCTGGGACCAGTTGTTGGTGAGGATGCCCAGCACGCCGGCCTGCTCCAGGCGCTTGGGGAGATCGCGGGCCGAGTACCCGGTGTGCTGAACCCGCGCGTTCCAGGCTTGCCGCGCCGTGTCGCGCAGCGCCTTCATCCGGGCATAGGACTCGGGGCTGGTCCACGAGGCCCAGGAGGTATCGGGCCGGCAGGTGGGCTGTGGGAACGACACCGCGACAAAGGCGCCCTTGGCCTGGGGGAGCCACGCCACCAGCGCGCTGGAATCCGCCCCGTCCGGCAGGATCACCACTTTCCCTTCCACCCGCTTGGTGCCCGGGCTCCAGGCCAGCATGGTGGCCTCGAGACTGCGGACTCTGGGCGCGATCAGGTCCACGTGGGTGATGCCGCGCCGCCAGCCCTTCCAGGTGCCGAACTGCTCGTTGCGGGCGGTGATGCCCCAGCCGCCGTACATGGCCACCAGCCAGTCGTTGCCCGCCTTGATGCCGGGCGAGCCGGCCAGCCGCGGGCCGATGGAATCGAGCAGCGTCTGAGCCAGCGGATAGAGCTGTGAGTGCTCCATGCCTTCCTGCCAGATGCGGCGGAGCACGGAGTCTTCTACGGCGAACGTCTGGGCGCGGGCGGAAAGGGCGGGGAGGGTGAGTGCCAGGGGGATGAACAGCGAGATGAGTGGGCGTCGCATGCGGAGTTCCTGGTGAGATAGACGCCGTACACTAGACGCGTTGCGGGCAGCCGGCAACCGGTCTGTGTGGTGTGAGCGGTGCGCGGTGCGCTGTGAGCTGATGACGGAACCCTCGGCTCACAGCGCACCGCTCACCGCTTACAGCGTGGGACTCACGAACAGCGTCCCGGCCAGCACCATCAGCAGGACTCCGCTGAGCGCGATCACGGCCAGATTCGCCAGGCGGCGCCTAATGCCGGGGCGGTCGCGATGGCTCAGGTCGGCCACCGCGGAAACGTTGAGGATCAGGGCTAGGAGAGACCCCGCGGCCAGCAGCGCCGGGGACAATCGGCCGAACGCGCGTCCGGTGGCAAACAGATCCGCCAGCCCGTCGTAGAGGAGTCCCACTCCCGCCAGGTACTTGAGCGCGGTCGCCGTCACCAGCAGGGCGGGCGTGAACAACAGGGCGAACCCCACGGCCGCCAGCGCGGCGGCCGGCGGCCGTCTCACCTGAACCGGTGGATCGAGATGAAACGGGCGAGCCGATGCGGTACGTCAGCCATCGCCGCGTTCAGCGGATCCTCAGCAGCACGATGGCGGTGGCCCCGGCGGCGGCGGCCGGCACCGCGGTGAGCGCGATCCCGGGCAGCACCAGGGGCCAGAGCACGGGCGAGAGACGCGCCAGCTCGAAGCTGGCCAGGGCGGCCCAACAGGAGCCCCCGGCCAGCAGCAGATATCCCGCCGCCCGCGCCAGCGCCTGCTGAATCATCCGGCCCGCAGCCCGCCCACCGCGGCGGCGATGAGCTCGCGCATCGGGGCCGCCGCCGCCGCCGGCGAAAGGCCTCCGAACCGCCGCTCCCGGCGCCGGAACTCGGTGATCGCCGTCTCCAGGTTGGCGCGACGGAAATCAGGCCAGAACAGGGGGGTGAAGTACAACTCGGCGTAGGCCGCTTCCCAGAGCAGGAAGTCCGACAGCCGCTGCTCGCCGGCGGTGCGGATCAAGAGGTCCGGCTCCGGCAGCAGCCGGGTGAGCTGCTGGTGAAACGCTTCCACCGTGATCTGCTCCGGGTCCAGCGCGCGGGCGTTGACCTGCCGGGCCAGCTCGCGGGCCGCCTCGGTGATGGCCCAGCGTGAGCTGTAGTCGATCGCCAGCCGGAGCAGCACCCGCTCGCCGCCCCGGGTGACCCGCTCGGCTTCCTCCAGCGCCGCCCGTGCCGACCCGGGGATCCGGTCCCGCCGGCCGAACGCCTGCAGCCGGGCGCCGTTCTGCTTGAGCTCCAGCTGCTCCCGCCGGCAATACTCCCGGAGCAGCCAGAACAGCCGCCCCACCTCGGTGGGCGGCCGCTTCCAGTTGTCCGCGGAGAAGGCGTACAGCGTGAGCGTTTCGATGCCCAGGTCGGGCGCGGCGCGCACCACGTCGCGCACGCTGTCCACGCCCGCCACGTGCCCGCGCCAGCGGGGCAGGCCCCGGCGCTTGGCCCAGCGGCCGTTGCCGTCCATGATGATCGCCACGTGCAGGCCGCTCATGCTCGCTCCAGGGCGTCTCGCGCCGCGCTCAAAATGCCCTCCATCTGTTGCAGGTACTGTTCCAGCGCCCGCCGCCCCTTGGGGGCCAGCCGGTACTCGGTCCTGGGTTTCCGGTCTTCGAACCCCTTGGTCACGCGGATGTACCCCGCCTCTTCCAGCTTGCGGGCGTGCACGCTGAGGTTGCCGTCGGTCGTTTTGAGCACGTCCCGCAGCTCGGCGAACGTCAACGCCTCGTTGGCGGCCAGCGCCGAGACGATCCCCAGCCGGATCCGCTCGTGAATGAGCCGATCCAGCTCCTCGGGCGGCGAGCTAGCCGCCGTGCCGCTGGACGATGTACGCACCGAAGCCAAGGTGCAGTCCTCCAAACCCGATGGCGAGAAACGCGAGCCCCATCTCCGGCGCCACCAGCGCCGCCCCACCCAGAACCAGGAACAGCAACCCCATGCCCCGCAGCGCCCGCACCGAGAACACGCCCCCCGCGGTCACCCCGGCGCCGTACAGCGCCAGCCAGGTGCCGGGCAGCAGGTGCCGGGCGCCGGCGATCCACAGGGCATAGGTCAGCATGGCGCCGGCGGTGAGCGCGGGCGCCATGACCCAGACGATCTTGCGCAACGCCCCGGACCAGAGCGGCGCGTTGAGGATCCGGGACTTGGCCGCGGTCGACAATCCGGCGGTGATGCTGGACAGCACCGCCGCCGATACCCAGACGCGAAGGCTCACCGGCATCCCCAGGCGCCACGCCAGTCCTGCGGCGATCAACCCGATGGCGCCCACCGCGATCAAGCCCCACCCCGAGACGGCCGTGAAGGTGGACGCCGACTCCATCGTCTGGCGGATGTACGCCAGGGTCTCCTTGGCGTAATCCTGTTGTTCGCGCATGGGTGTGCTCACGGCCAACCTCGCCTGATGAGGGCAGGTAAAGCACTTTGTACTACAAAGTAAACAGGGAGCAGGGAAATACAAGGGCGGTAAGGCGGTGAGACGGCAAGGCAGTCGGCCGCGCCGCGCCGAGCGTCTTACCGCCTTTCCGCCTTACCGCCCCCTGGCGTGAACTTCTGGCGGGCTCCGTGGTAGAATTGCGCGGTTCGGGACTTGAATCTCGCGCCGCGGCCATTAGAATCCGCCGCGCACTGGGGCTACCCTCATGTCACTCCTTACGTTAGCTGGTGTCAGCAAGTCCTTCGGCGGCATCACCGCCGTCTCCGACGTTTCCCTGACCGTCGATCGCGGGCAGGTCGTGGGCTTTCTGGGGCCCAACGGGGCGGGGAAGTCCACCACCATGCGCATGATCACCCAGTATCTGGAGCCGGACGCCGGCGAAATCCGGCTGGACGGCGTTCCCCTGGGTGAGGCGGGGCGGGAGGCCAAACGGCGGATCGGGTACCTGCCGGAGAACAACCCCCTGTACTCCGAGATGCTGGTCTCGGAGTACCTGGACTTCGCCGCCAGCCTGCGGGAGCTGGAGGGGCTGGAGAAGACCCGGGCCATCGAGCGAACCGTCGCCGCCACGGGCATCGAGGGCGTGTTCTTCCGGCCCATCGGTGAGCTGTCCAAGGGTTTCCGGCAACGGGTGGGGCTGGCCCAGGCCATGCTGCACGAGCCGGACATCCTCATCCTGGACGAGCCCACGGAAGGGTTGGATCCCAATCAGCGGATCGAGATCCGGCGGCTGATCGGCGACCTGGGGAAGGACCGCACGGTGATTTTGTCCACCCACGTGCTGCCGGAGGTGCAGCACACCTGTTCCCGGCTGATCATCATCAACCAGGGGCGCATCGCCGCGGAAGGCGGCGTGACCGAGCTGGTGGCCCGGGCGGAAGGCGCGGTCCAGATTCACGTCGAGGCGACGGGCGCTCGTGTCGCGGAAGAGCTGCGGGGCCTTCCCGGGGTGCGCCGGGCCGATGGCGCGCCGCGCGGCGAGGGGCGGGTGGAGGTGGCCATCACCGCGGATGGGTCGCGGGACCTGCGGCCCCAGATTTTCGACCTGGCCAAGGCCAAGGGGTGGACCTTGTACGAGCTGCACCAGCAGGCGGGGAGTCTCGAGTCCCTGTTCCGCCATCTCACGACGGGGGCCGCCGAAGACGGGGGCCAGGAGGGGACGCCGGCATGAAGGCCGTGTGGACCATTACCCGCCGCGAGATCAAAGCGATGTTCGACCACCCCACCGGGTACATCCTCCTGGTGGTCTTCATCGCGGTCAACGATTTCCTCTTCTTCCGGCAGGCCTACGTCATGCACGCCGCCACGCTGCGGCCCATGCTGGACCTGCTGCCCTGGGTACTGCTCTTCTTCGCTCCGGCGGTCACCATGCGGGCGCTGGCGGAGGAGGCCCGCAGCGGCACGCTGGAAGTGGTGCTGGCCCAGCCCATCAGTGAGGCCGAGCTGCTGGCCGGAAAATTCGCGGGGCAGGTGCTCTTTCTGTGGATCGCGCTGGCTCTGACGCTGCCCATCCCCATGGGGCTCGCCCTGGGCGCCGATCTCGAAGCCGGCGTGATCGTGGCACAGTACGCGGGCTCGGCGCTGCTGGCCCTGGGCCTGGCCGGAGTGGGCGTGTGGGCCTCGAGCCTCACCCGGAACCAGATCACCGCCTTCATCGTGGGCGTGGCGGTGATGTTCCTGCTGGTGCTGGTGGGGCTGGATCCGCTGCTGGTGGGACTGCCGCCGGTGCTGAGCGCCGTGGCCGCCCAGCTGGGGGTGTTGTCCCACTTCCAGAACATCGCCCGCGGGGTAATCGACCTGCGTGACGCGATCTACTTCCTGACCCTGGCCGCCGTGTTCCTGTCCCTGGCGTACCTGGCGCTGATGACGCGCAAGCTGGCGCCGCGGGGCGACGCGGTGAAGCGCCTGCGGCTGGGGGTAAGCCTCCTGGTGGCGGCGCTGGTGGTGCTCAACCTCTTCGGCCGTTACATCGGGGGGCGGCTCGATCTCACGCCCGGCAAGGCCTACACCCTCTCCCGCGCCACCAAGAAGCTGGCGGGGAGCCTTCCGGACCTGGTCACCATCAAGGTGTTCGCCTCGCAGGAGCTGCCGGCCGAGGTGGCGCTGATCCAGCGCGACCTGCGGGACGTCCTGAGCGATTACCGCGCGGCGGGGAAAGGCAAGATCCGCGTGGTCTATGGCGATCCCTCCACCGACAGCACCATGCGGACCGAGGCCCGGAACCTGGGCATCCCGTCGGTGCAGTTCAACGTGGTGGGACGCTCCGAGCTGCAGGTCAAGGAAGGGTACCTCGGCCTGGCGGTGCAGTACGCGGGACAGAGCAAGACCATTCCCTTCGTGCAGAAGACGGACGACCTGGAGTACCAGCTCAAATCCTACCTCCGCGCCCTCACCCAGAAGCAGCACCCCAAGGTCGCGGTGGCCACGCCGGCGGAGGATCCTCAGACGGGCAACACCTTCCGGCAGCTGCAAGAAGGCCTGCGGCAGAACTACGACGTCCAGCCGCTCACGCTGGGCCCGGATTCCGCGCTGCTGCAGCAGGTCAAGGTGCTGGTGGTGGCCGGGTCGCCGGACTCGCTCTCCACGGTGCAGCGCGAGCAGTTCACCCGCTTCCTCAGGGATGGCGGCAGCGCCCTGATCATGGCCGGCGGGATGCACGTGGCTCCGCAGGGGATGTTCGCCACCGCCCGCCCGGTGGCGTGGAACGACCTGCTCAAGCCGTACGGGATCTCGGTGCGCCCGGACATGGTCTATGACCTCCTCTCCAGCGAGCGCGTGGCGATGCCGGCGCAGTTCGGCCGGATTCTGATGCAGTACCCGTACTGGGTCCGGGCGTTAAGCACGCACCAATCCGCTATCAATCAGCAGAGCGACGGCATCTTCCTGCCCTGGGCCAGCAGCCTGGATACGGCGGGCGCCAGGAAGGGCACGGTGACGCCGCTCTACCTGAGCAGCCGCGGGGCGGGCGTCACGGTGCGGGAGGCCATGCTGGACCCCAGCCAGCGCTTCCCCACCGACAGCCTGAGCCCCCGGGTGATGGCGGTGCAGGTCAACCCGCTGGCGGGGGACAGCACCGCGGGGCCCAGGGGGCGCGTCGTCCTGGTGGGAAGCGACGACTTCGCCGGCGACCGGAACGTGCAGAACGCGCCGGAGAACCTCTCGGCGGCCCTCAACGCGGTGGACTGGCTTTCGCAGGACGAGGCCCTGATCGGGATCCGCGCCAAGGAGCGGACGCCTCCGCCCCTGGTCTTTACCAGCGCCTTCACCAGAGACGGCGTGAAGTACGCCAACGTGATCGGGGTGCCGGTGCTGTTGATCCTGGGCGCGGCGGTCCGGTTGTGGCGCCGGCGGCAGCTGGCGAAACAGCCCTACCGGACCATGGCCCCCGCGGCGGAGGCGGCATGACGCCCAAGCAGCTGCTCCGGATCGCGGTGGCGCTCGCCGCGCTGTTGTTCCTGTGGGGGTTGGTGCAGCTCTTCGGACACAAGACGGATACCACCACGGCCCGCTTCGACCTGCCCAGGCTCAACGTCGCCGACGTGGACACCATCAAGATCTTCCGGCCGGCGGATACGCTGGTGGTGGCGAGGGGCGAGGGCGATTCCTGGACGGTGAACGGGTTCCGGGCATCCACCCAATCGGTCGCCGATCTCTTCACCGCCCTCAAGGACTCCAGCCTGGCCGAGCTGGTGGCGGAGAATCCGTCGTCCCACGCGCAGCTGGGGGTGGACTCCACCAAAGGAAAGCGCCTGGAGCTGATCAAGGCGAGCCAGGTGCTGCTGAACCTGGTCCTGGGCGACCACGGTCCCGGATTCGAAGGGGTGTACGTGCGCCGGCCCAGCGAACCCACGGTCTATCTGATCCACGCCAACCTCAGCAATCCGGTGGAGCGCCAATTGGACGATTGGCGGGACAAGGAAGTCGTGGCCGTCAACCCGGACAGCGTCCGGGAGATCCGGGTGGAGCGCCGGAAGGGCGGGTACACGCTCCGATATGGGGACGGCGGCTGGCGGTTTGCGGCCGGAGCCAGGGCCGATTCCGGCGCGGTGCGGCGGATGCTGGAGCAGTACCGCCACTTTCAGGCGGGCGGCTTCCCCACCCGGGCACAGGAGGACTCCATCCACTTCACCCGCCCCACCCGTCGCATGACCCTGATGGGCCCCTCCACCCCGCTGGCGGATCTGCTGTTCGACTCGACGTCCACCTGGTGGTGGGTGCGCCAGGCCGATGGTGGGTACACCTACCGGTTGGAGTCGTGGCGGCTGGATCAGCTGTTCCCGGCGGACTCGACCCTCAGGGCCAAGCCGGACACTGCGAAGAAGGCGAAGGCAGACACCACCAAGAAATAAGGCGAGCCGGTGGGTCCCTGCGGGCGCTAGCAGTTCGCGCGCGCCGCAGACGTGTCCAGTTCCCACGGCGCGCGCTTCACTGACGCGCCCTCCGGGACCCACCGGCCCGCCTTACCGCCCTTACCGCCTTACCGCCTCTACCGCCCTCCCGCCCGTCCACCAACCGTCGCACCGTCC
>Ga0153915_10003811_pt1 | contig 13871 bp, 13 predicted proteins | sample Opewatmetagenome_2_FD_107003 | JGI IMG/M metagenome (GOLD analysis project Ga0153915, IMG submission 107003) | Freshwater wetland microbial communities from Ohio, USA - Open water 3 Core 3 Depth 3 metaG | ecosystem: Environmental > Aquatic > Freshwater > Wetlands | place: USA: Ohio, Lake Erie... | reverse complement strand
TCATCTGCAAGGTAAATACTGCCCATGCCTCCGTGCCCGATTATCCGGCGAATTTTGTAGCGACTTCTCAGGACTTCTCCAGTCTTTAAGGGCGTCGGCATATTTTTTTCGTCCGATGGCGCTTCGGATGGAGATATTATACCTTTGGTTTACAAAAGAAAGGAGGCTACGATAAAACCAGCCGAGGAGGGAAAATTACACGATATAATAAATGGGATGTTTCCTTCGCATGCCTTCCTTGAACGACTTAAAATCCCATATAGCATTGCCAGCTTCCCAACCTCTACCTCAAAAGGAGCTTCGAGTGTGGCGATTGCATTGGGACTGAGGGAACACCAAACCATCAAAACTCTAATCTTCGAGACTGATAAAGACGAGCGGGTGCTCGTTATGGTTGGAGGAGATCAAAATGTCATTTCTGGTCACCTGAAAAAAGTCCTTGGTTCCCGAAATATTCAGCTTGCCAGCCCAGATAAAGTATTCCAAATAACGGGCTACCAAATTGGTTCCATCCCTCCATTTTCGTGGCAACCAGGTGGATTCCGGTCATTCTTGGATACGGATATGATGAATGAGACTATCCTGGCTGTTGGTGCCGGGGTATGGGGGAATGAAATTCTTATTTCACCAGGCAATTTGGTAACCGCCAGCCAGGCTACGGTGGTAAACTTAACCAATCGGGAAAAAACCATATTTCCGTAGAATTAAATCATGGTATATTTATAAATCCCTAAACAATAGCAGGTTTCCAGAGAAATACATAGAGGATAATGAAATGGCACTGGAGACTGAAGATTTTCCTTCATTGATCGCACAAGCAGGACCATTAAACGGCCGGCGTTGGATCTTGAAAGGCGATGTCATTGTTGGTCGGGATGATTCATGTAATGTAATCATCCAAAATCGCCAGGTTTCCCGCTACCATGCAAGGTTTGTCACTCTGCCTCATGGTGTTCAATTGGAAGACTTGGGGAGTAAAAACGGAACTCATATCAATGGGCATGAGGTGGTGGAACCCATAATTCTTCAAGACGGGGATGTAATCCAGATCGCTTTTGCCCAGCAGTTCATTTATCTGAGCTCCGATTCCACTTTACCTTTAGAATCACCCCCTGAAAAATCCAATGAGATGGTACTTGTTCCACGCTTGCTTCGATTGGATAAACGCTCTCGCCGCGTTTGGATTGGGGATGAAGAGTTGCTTCCTCCACTTTCTGTTTCCCAATATCAATTGTTAGAATTGTTGTTTGATAATCCTGGGCGTGTCGTTTCGCGCGCTGAATTAGTTCAAGCTGTATGGGGAAAAGAGGATGCCATCGGTATCTCCGAGCAAGCATTGGATGCTCTCGTGCGCAGATTACGCGACCGACTGGCAGCGATTAACTCAGAGCATTCATTTCTAATTACAGTGCGTGGTCATGGATTGAGGATGGATAACCCACCCATTAAATAATAAATTAAATAGTATCGGGGCTGAAAACCAGCCCCGATTTTGTTTAGATTAACTAAGATTCGCAGACATTGTTATTCGCAACGCAGAACTGAAGACCTTGTTCATGCGGGCTTTTAATTCAACATCCTCACCCGATTCTGTCCTGACTAACAAGCTAGAAAGTATATCCATAAACTCGGGAGTTATTTGGGTTTTATGCTCCTCAAGTTTTTTGTTCAGCTCATCGTCCGAGGTTGCTGCTTCCAAAAGTTCTTGTATTAATGCCACCTCAGGCGGAGGTGTGCTTGCTTTATCCACCACTTCCTCAACCTGTTTGAGCTTGCTGATTTTTTCAAGATCCCCAGCTTTTCGTGCGGCTTCCATTTCCCCATTAAATGCCTGTACAAAGAATTCATCCACCAAGGACAAGTTTTGAGTCATTGTCTCTTTGATATCTTTGGCTTGTACGATCGTGGTTAAGTTTTTTCTAGCTTGTAACAATCTTTCTTCCATTTGCTTATCGATTGCCCGTGTCATCTCCAACAGCTGGTCACGCAGCGTGATCAATCGTTCCCTTCCATCCGCACGGGCTCGATCGATCCTATCACTTAACAACCTGAAAAATTCATAGTCCATGCCAGGCCTGCCGAGGCTTGCCAGGACGCTTAATTGGGTCTCGTTGGGTGCTTTGATCACCATTTCAAGCAACTTTTCACGTGTCAGCGATTTCCCCGCTGATTGTAAGGTCTGGATCGCTGCTTCAACATCTTTAGACTGTTCTTGAATCTGCTGACCAAAGCTGGTTTTCGCTAACAATTTCTTTTGGATGTCACCCAGGCGCTTGGCTGATTCCTGATCTCCATTGACCGCGGAAGCCTCGATTAAACGGTTTAACAAGTTAAAAAAGTCGCTATCGAAGAGAGAATCTTCTTTCGCAGTAATTTCTGCAATAGCTTCATCGGATGCATTGATCAACTTCTGTAATAAATTCATTCGATCCTGCTGAGCCTGGATCATTTCTTTAGTGATTCCATCAGCTGCTAGGATACGCTCGATCATGGTTTGCATGGTCAGCATGGATTGAGGCTGAAGCAGATATGCTTTTCTTTTTTCTTGTGGCAGACTGTTCGTAACCCTGGTGATCATAGGACCAATGATTCGTTCTTGTTCATTGATGGGTAAGGCAAGTTCAGGAGGAAAATATGTGAGCAAAAGATCTTTGTTCGGATCGTGATAGACCAAAGGGGTGGCAATCATCCCCTTAAAACCACAGTTAGGACAAGAGGCCAGGTTGAATGCTCCCGAAAGGATTTTTTGTTTCGCAGTTGGATCCTGCCCGACATCAAATAATTGGTCGATATCAGCCATGATCGGCTGTCGACAATTCGGGCAGTTTATACGCGTCTTTGGCATGAATGTCTCCTAATTGATTATTCCCGCAAGTTTGATATCGCAAGAATCACTGATCGATGATGATCAACTCCGCGGTATGGAAAAACATATGCGTGCACCATCACCCGGCCGTGGATCTACCCAAATTCGGCCACCATGAGCTTCAATGACTGCGCGGGCCAAGTATAAACCTAATCCGGCGCCTTTCGTAGTTCGTTTTGCATCAGAGGACCGATAAAAACGATCGAAAATATGAGGAATATCATCTGGTGCAACACCGGGTCCTTCATCGCTGACACATACGATGACCTGCGCAGGACGTACCTGTCCACTGATGCGAATCTCACCGCCCTGGGGCGAATATTTAATCCCATTCGATACCAGGTTGGAAAGGACCTGTTCCAGTCGCGTTTCATCACCGGATACGATCGGGAAATTATCCGGGAAATCGACAAGGATGTTATGGATGGCGGATTGGGTTTGAAAGTGCTTTGCGATCCTTTCTGCTACTACATTCAAGGCTACGTCTGATAGACTTATGGAGAGCCCCCCGGCCTGAAGCCTGGACGCATCCAGCAAATTCTCGATCAAGCCGGTAAGTCGGTCGGTCTCTTCCTCGATCACCGCAAGGCTGTCCTTGACTATTTCCCGATCCCAGTTTGCATCTTCCCGCCTTAACGTTCCAACATACCCTTTAATAAGTGCGACGGGGGTCTTCAGCTCATGGCTGATCACAGAAATAAATGTGCTCTTTAATTCCTCTGCCTCTCGAAATCGGGTGATATCTCGTACAGTCGCAATGATATTCAACAAATTTCCCCCCTCAGAAACAAGTGGCGCGTAAGTAATTCCAACGGGTAAAGAGACTCCCGATGTTCTTTGCAGATCACCTTCCACGTACAGGGTGGCATTAGGCGTGAGTGGCCAACCACCTGCCTCTGCTTGTTCCAGCGTTAGCATATCCTCATGGCAGGTCAATTGGATCACCTCATCATGTGATTTTCCGATGATATTTTCTATCGGTTCGACAAGCATGCGGGCAAATGCAGGGTTGCTGCGGGTGATGACATGACTGGGTGAAATTATCAAAATACCATCCGCAGCAGAGTCTAATAAAGCATCCATTCGTTGCTTATCTTGGCTTACCTGCTGGTAGAGTTGGGCATTGTCCACCGCAATGGCCGCCTGGTTGGCAAAGCTCTGTAACAACGCCCGATCATTCGAAGAGAATATCCCTGGATAATTGCGAAACACAAATATGACCCCAATCACTTTTTCGCGAGTGATCAGAGGTAACCCTACCCCAGTTAACAATCCCAATCCAACTGTCCTGACTAAATTTTGTAACAAGCGATTCACTTCAGGCAGCTCAAACCGCTCCGGGTCGGCATTATCCGAAATTTCAGCCAGGAGTGGCTCTAGATATCTTGCCAAGCTTGCCGGGATGCCAAGACTCGTGGCTATCTTCCATCCCCCTTTTTCCGCTCTCAATGCGATTAATCCTGCCTGGCCTGCCAACATTTCCGCAGAGATATATAGAATACGCCCCAGGAGCTTGTCCAAATCAAGCTCCTGGGTTAGTGCACGGCTAATTTCCAATAAATAATCGCGTTGTCGAACGCGAAAATCAGGCAACATGTGAAATCTGGAATTCCTTTTCAGCCAAAGTTATGGATTCTTCAAAGATTTCCAGACCATCGTCCACTTCACTCTTAGTGATATTCAACGAGGGTGAGATCCTGATCGTGCTTTTTCCACATCCCAAACTGATTAAGCCTCGCTCGAAAGCCCTCTGGACAATGCGCTCACGCAGGTCATGAGCCGGTTCTTTACTCTGTTTGTTTTTTACAAACTCGACCCCAATCATCAACCCAATCCCGCGCACCTGCCCTATGCTCGGGTGCCTTGCTGCGATCTCGTTCAATGCATCCAAAGCGTAATCTCCGACCTCTTGTGCATTCTGTAAATACTCGTCCTGGATCAGGTCCAATGTGGCTAAAGCGGCTGCACAGGCAATTGGGTTACCCCCATAGGTATTCCCGTGAGAGCCTAATGGCCAGGTGACGATGCTTTTTCGTGCAATGATTGCTCCTAATGGGATTCCTGACGCAATCCCTTTGCCCACACAAACGATATCCGGTTCAATCCCAAAATGCTCAATTGCCCACCACTTTCCTGTGCGGCCCATTCCCGATTGAACCTCATCAACGATGAGCAATATATCATGACGGTCACACAGGTCACGTAGAGCTGGGTAGAACCCTGGGGGTGGGATAATATACCCGCCCTCTCCTTGGATTGATTCTACTAAGAGACCTGCCACATCTTCAGCAGGTAATAATTTCCCTAGAACTTGCTCTTCGATATACCTTACAACCGTCTCTCCATAATCCTCCCCTGGGCGCTGGTTGAACACGGGTCTGTATGGATCAGGGTAAGGAACGTGCACTACCCCATTCATCAGGGGGTAAAAACCTTCATGATATAAGGGTTTACTGGCTGTGAAGCTTAATGAACCCAGCGTCCGGCCATGAAATGCCCCCAAAAAGCCAATAAATTGACTCGCACCCGTATGATAACGTGCAAGCTTGATTGCAGCTTCCACGCTTTCAGTTCCTGAATTGGTCATAAAAGAAACGGCATCTTCTTTAAACGGTGCGATCTGATCCAAACGCTCACCTAGATCGACCCACGCTTCATGATAAAAATCAGCCGAGATGTGAAGGAACTTATCTGATTGATCTTTGATCGCCTGAACGACTTTTGGATGGCTGTGTCCCGTTGCAGTCACTGCGATCCCTGCCGCAAAATCTAAAAAATGATTGCCGTCCACATCCCAAACGTCAGACCCCTTGCCATGATCCATCACAAATGGGTAGGCGCGTGCATAAGAAGGTGAGATTACAGCTGAATCACGTTCGATTATGGCTTTAGCTTTTGGACCTGGTAGATCATAAATCTGCATATATTTTCTCCTGTTTTGCTCCTGTAAACCCCATTTGAACAAGCAAAATAACTTGCTACTGGAAAGGCGCCAGCAGTTCAAAGTTTACAGGTTAATGAATGGTTCCTGTTTGCCCGATGGGAAAATTATAACACTACACGGATGGGTTATAATCATGCCACGTAATGTCTGCCAGCTTTAATTTTGATATAAAATCTCGTGACCATCGTGCACGTGCGGGGATCTTTCACACCCCGCACGGCGATCTTCTCACACCACTGTTTGCTCCAGTTGGCACACAGGCTTCAGTTAAGGCGGTTACACCGGCCCAATTGAAGGACCTTAATACAAGTCTGATCCTCGCCAATACCTACCACCTGTATTTGAGACCCGGCGACGAGGTCATTGCTCAGCTAGGCGGATTACATACCTTCATGCATTGGGATCAGCCGATATTGACCGATTCTGGTGGTTTTCAAGTATTTTCATTAGCCGATAGCCGTAAAATTGACGATGACGGGGTCACTTTTAAAAGTCATATTGATGGCTCGACACACCGGATTACTCCTGAAAAATCTATAGCCATTCAAGAAAACTTGGGTGCGGATATCATCATGGCATTCGATGAATGCGGATCCCCCTATGACCTATCTAAAAATGAAGCTGCCTTGATGCGCACCCATGCTTGGGCTGAGCGCTGCGTAAAAGCAAAGACCCGCTCCGACCAGGCATTATTCGGCATAATCCAGGGAGGGATATTTCCTGAATTACGCATACGTTCAGCGGAACACCTATCCTCGCTGAAATTGCCTGGCTATGCCATTGGCGGGTTATCGGTTGGCGAGACCAAAACCGAGACTCTTGCTATGCTTGAGCTGGCGGATACTTACTTACCCGAAGATAAACCTCGCTATTTGATGGGAGTTGGCTCTCCGGAAGATTTAGTTACGGGTGTCCAGCGTGGCGTGGATATCTTCGATTGTGTACTACCCACCCGACTTGCCCGGCACCATGCCGCCATTACACGCACCAGGCGTTTGAATATCGCGAATGCCCGATATTCATCCGAAAAATCACCCATCGATGCAACTTGTTCCTGTTATACCTGCATGAATTTCTCCAGTGCATATATCAGGCATTTGGTATTGGCTAAGGAGATTTTGGGTGCTACATTACTGACGATTCATAACCTGAACACTTTGTTGTCCTTGATGGACGATATTCGCCAGGCGATCATGAATGGTCACTTTAATCAATTCGCTGTTGATTTTATTGAGCATTGGGAAAATTCATCATGACCCTTTTACAGTCCATCATTCTTGGTATCATTCAAGGTTTGACCGAATTCCTGCCAATTTCCAGCTCAGCTCACCTGGTGATCGCCCCTTACCTCTTTGGTTGGCATATTCCAGCTCAGGAAGGCTTTATATTTGATGTTTTAGTCCAGCTAGGAACATTACTGGCAGTGATTTTATACTTCAGGAAAGATTTGTACCAGATTATCACTAGGGTGATCCAAGGCCTAATTCACCGGCAGCCCTTTTCAGACCCAATGGCTCGGTTAGGCTGGATCTTGATCTTGGCCACCATCCCAGCTGTAATAGCCGGGGTTCTATTCAAAGGTCTTGTTGAAAGGGCATTCGGTAGCCCACTGGCAGCAGGCTTATTTTTACTCGGTACAGCTGCTTTATTGATCATCGCTGAACGGGTTGGTAAACGTAATCGTTCAGTGGATACAGTCAACTGGTTGGATGGATTAATTATCGGATTATTCCAGGTTATATCCCTTCTACCCGGCATTTCTCGATCAGGATCTACCATCAGTGGCGGAATGATCCGTAATCTGGATAGACAATCTGCTGCACGCTTCTCGTTTTTGATGAGTGTCCCGGTTATGATCGGTGCGGGTGCTGTGGCAGTGGTTGATTTAATTAGGTCTCCAACTTTTGCGATGCAAATCCCCACCCTGATAGCTGGTTTTATCATATCTGCGATTGTCGGGTATCTATCGATCCGCTGGTTATTATCTTATTTGATCAAGCACCCGCTTAACTACTTTGCCATCTATTGCCTGGTTATTACAGTAATAACCGTTATTTTCTCCTTTATACGTTCCTGATAATGAAGCGCTCTCTGCTCTTTGGATTGGTATTGTTTCTCTCTGCATGTGGAACACCAGGTGTATCCACGCCTGCCCCAACGCCTTTAGCAATCAAGGTCATCTATCCTGGAGTATTACAGCCATGGGCAGATAAACTGGCTTATTGTGCAGCTAATAACCCCCTGATTGCCCTATATTCTATTCAATCTGATACGCTGGACACCGATCTACTTAATAATGACATCTACCTTGGATTCGGTGAAACAAATCAGGATATATCGGGTTTTAAATCTTTCCAGGTTGGGTGGGAACAGGTCGTTGTGGTAGTGAACAAGGACAATCAGCTATCAGAGCTTTCAATTGATGATCTAAAATCAATCTTTTCAGGTCAAAGTTCTAAATGGGAAAATGCATCCAACCAACCGATCCAGGTTTGGGTAATGCCTGAAGGAGATCCAATCCGCACTATATTTGATAACGCTGTGATGCGCGCCCAGCCCATAAGTTCAGAAGCGATGCTGGCACCTGATCCAGGCGCGATGCTTGAATTAATATCCAGCAAGGTCGGCGCAATAGGCTATCTTCCCCAATCAATTTTAAGTTCAGCTGATTCAGCCTTTACGAGCAAAGTAAAAATCCTTCATTTGGAATCCTCTCTGGAAGCAGAGCTGCACCAACCGGTGATCGCGATCACTAAAAATGACCCTGAAGGTTTGTTACGGGTATTGTTGGTCTGTCTTCAGAGTGCAACCCCCTAACCTAACATTCTATTGATTCCGACTCCTGGTAAAAACCCGGCCCCGATTATGTCTATACGCAATGAATCGGCGGCAAGATCTGCAATTACCACCTCATCAAGTTAATCCATCAGTGTTACCTGACCGTAGTTGGTAGATAGCCATAGAGATACCAATAAACATTCGCTGGAAATCCATTTTGAACACCGGGTTCCCATACGAAACTGTTCACAACCAGGATAGTTTTTAAATATGCATCGAGGGCAGATAACAAATCTACCTCTGCCCGGTTTTTTCCTCGACTTTCAGAATTCAATAAGCTGAGCATAGCCCTTAAACGCACTTCGTACGGATAGCGGTCTGTATTCTCTTGGGGACTACTTTTGTAGTCCTCTATAAAATCCCGCCACATCCGCAACCGAACACTAAAACTATGCACCGCCTTAGTCTCCCATGCCACCCTCCACTTGGATCGAACGAGATCCAATTTGGAATTGAGCTGATCCAACTGAACCGTTTGATCGTGAGATTTTTGATAGGCTTCTAATCTCGCATGCGACAGGAGTAACCCACCCAGGGTCAATTGTGGATAATCTGGCTCACCCACTGGTGAACGAACGCTAAGCGGCCAAAATACCTCATCCGAGAGTAAATAGTCACTCAGAACTTCTAGACCTGCTTGTATATATCGAAAGTCGTAATCAAAGGTCTTCATTGGATTGATTGTTTTCTTACTTCAAATTCGAGAGTGTTTGTCGTAAATATTTAATCTGGTAATAACTCTGTAAAGAATCCCATTAGGTTAGTATAAATCGAAGATCATAAAGCAAGACAGCGCTTAAATCAGCAATCTTAATGGCTCCTCGATGTATTTCACTAAAGATTGTAAGAATCTGGCTCCTTCAGCTCCATCGCTGATGCGGTGGTCAACCGATAGAGTTGCCTTCATTCTTGTCCCAATCCTGATCTCCCCATTCATCACCGTTGGTACCTGCCTTGTAGAACCAATGGCTAATATGGCTGCCTCTGGTGGGTTGATGATCGCTGTAAACTGATCCACTTCATACATCCCCAGGTTGCTAACGGTGAATGTTGAGCCTTCAATGTCATCCGGGCGCACTTTACCCATCCGCGCTCGGTTCACCATGACCTTCAGCTCGGATGAGATTTGGTGGACGGTTTTCTGATCGGTATTTCGATTTACCACGGTGAGCAAACCATTCTCCACCGCCACAGCCACGCCGATATTGATCTCCCCATGGTAGATTAGTGTATTACTCTTTAGTTCAAGCGAGGCATTTAAATTTGGATATTCCAATAACGTCAATGCCACTGCCCTGACAAGAAAATCATTCACTGAGAGTTTGTCATCTTCTGAGAGTAGAGTATTGATCTCCTTTCGCCGGTCGACCAGTGCTCCAACATCGTACTCATGCGTCACATAAAAATGTGGGGCTTGCTGCATGGATTCTGCCATCCGGCGCCCAATGGCTGCTCTTAATTTAGGTAATGGCACGCTGCGTGTCTCACGGATAAACTCTATTGGCGGTGCCGCAGTTGGGATAGGAGCAACACTAGGTGTTTTCGCCATCGCTGTCCCAGGTGCTTTCATCGGATAGGATTCAATATCCTTTTTTGTGATCCGTCCTCCGGGTCCCGTCCCTCGAACCTTTCGCAGATCTATCCCCATCTCAGCTGCCATTGAGCGTGCAAGGGGAGAAGCATGCAGACTGCCCGGTGTAGCCATGGGTGATTCGCTCGGAGCAATTGGTGATTCTGAGGCTGATTGAACTCTCTTCGCTCCTATCGGTTTTTCAACAGTTGTGGTTTTTTCAGCACTAACAGTCTTTCCCAAGAGGGCTTCGATATTAATTTCTTCACCGGCTTCTCCAATCACAGCGATCGGGTCGTTAATCGGCACGACTGTACCTGGTTGAACCAGCTGGCGAAGTAGAACGCCACTATAGCCGGATTCCACCTCGACCGTGGCTTTATCCGTTTCGATCTCAGCCAGTACCGCACCTTTGGTGATATTCTCCCCTTCACTAGCCACCCATCGTACCAGGGTGCCTTCTGCCATATCGAATCCAAGTTTTGGCATGCTGACTATTTGTGCCATTACACCACCTCCTTAACCGCTTTGACCACGTCTTCCACCTGTGGGAGCGCCAGTTGTTCGAGGTTCCGGTTATATGGCAGTGGCACTTCTTTCTGTGCCACACGTTGAATCGGCGCGTCCACATAATCGAAGGCCTCCTCATAAATCCTGGTAGATACCTCTGCCCCGACTCCATAAGACCGCCAACCTTCTTCAACAATTACCGCCCGATTTGTCTTCTTGAACGATTCCAGGACGGGTTCCATATCCAGAGGCCTAAGTGTGCGTAGATCAACAATTTCTACATCGATCCCCTCTTGCGCCAGCTGATCGGCTGCCTTCATCGAAGTCTCCAGCATTTTGCTATAACACACAATCGTGACATCTTTACCAGGTCTTTGGATTTTGGATTTTCCAATCGGGATCAAGGTTTCAGTATCAGGTACTTCCCCACGCGATTGGTAAAGAGTGGCTGATTCAATGAATAATATGGGGTCATCACTGCGGATAGCCGATTTCAACAGTCCCTTCGCATCCTCAGGTGTGCCTGGGGCGACGACCTTCAATCCCGGAAAATGGGCGAATACGACATCAGGCGTCTGAGAATGAGTAGCGGCCAGCTGCCGTCCACCCCCACTGACTGTGCGAATCACCATTGGTAATACCATTTGACCAGCGAACATGTAATGCAACTTGGCAGCTTGATTAACGATGTGTTCAAATGCTGAAAATGCGAAGTTAATCGTCATGATCTCAGCTACTGGGCGTAAACCTGTCAGCGCTGCACCAATCGCGGCTCCAATGATGGTGGCTTCTGAGATAGGTGTATCTTTTACACGTTCTGCACCAAAATGGTCGTAAAATCCTTTGGTGACTGCATAACTTCCCCCCCACACTCCTACCTCTTCTCCCATGATAAATACGTTTGTGTCGCGTTCCATCTCTTCCCAAAGTGCCTGTGATATTGCTTCGCGCATTGTTATTCTAGGCATGTGTCCCTCTGCTCATTCAATTTCCACGTATAAATTCTTATAAAGTTCCTCAGCCGATGGCTCGGGGCTGCTTTCAGCAAATTGCACTCCTGATTGAACCTCTTGCTCCGCCGCTTTTTCCAATCCATCCAATTCCTCTGTGGATGAGATTTTATTGTCAACCAGATATTTGTGGTAGATCCCCAGTGGATCCTCGTCGTTTTGCCAGCGCTTTACCTCTTCCGAAGTTCTATAACGTTCAGGATCACCCATCGAATGACCACGGAAGCGATAAGTTTCAACTTCGAGGAAGTAAGGGCTCTTGTCGGTACGCACAGCCTCAATGGCTTTTTCTGCAGCTTCACGGACTTTCATGACGTCCATTCCATCTACCCTGCTGTTCGGAATCAGATATCCTTCAGCTTTCTGGCGAATCTCTGATACAGCTGAGGCGCGTTCAACCGATGTACCCATCCCATACAGGTTATTCTCACACACCCATAACACCGATAAATTCCATACCTTGGATAGGTTTAGGGCTTCGTGAAAATATCCAATGTTGGTCGCACCATCTCCGAACATGCAGATGGTCACAGAATCCTTGCCTTGGTAACGATCGCCTAATGCCATACCCGCTGCAATGGGTAAATGGGCTCCTACAATCGCGTGCCCACCCCAGAAATTTTTCCCTACGTCCGCCATATGCATCGAGCCGCCCCGTCCCTCAGAGCAGCCGGTGGCCTTTCCAAGCAGCTCAGCCAGCACCATCTTAACCGGGATGCCACAATTGATGGCTACACCATGATCCCGATAAGCAGTAATTACCCTATCCTGTGGTTGCCGGGATAAGATTAGCCCTGTGCTGACCGCTTCCTGGCCGATATAGAGATGTAAAAAACCACCGATCTTCCCCTGTTGATACAACAGGGTGGCTTGTTCTTCGACCAAACGTATCAAAATCATCTGATGAAATAATTCTAGGTACTCATTTTTTTCCATTACCAATAACCTCCCATGAAGAGTGCATAGATATTTATGGATCAATCTCAAACTAACCCGCACCAATAAAAATTATACCAAGATTACCCTGTAAATTTTAGTCGCTTTGGGTTAGTATCTAATTAATCAAGCAAGCTATCGATTCCGCATCGATTAACTATACTAATCATTGTAAAGTATAATTTTTACATATGGATCTGGCTGCTTTCGTACGCCTTCTCACCGCGTTATTAATGATTGCACTACCCATCATCCTGGGCATTTTTCTGATTAATAAATTTCATCTATATTGGAAATTATGGTTGATCGGTGGCGCAGTATTTATCATCTCTCAGATAGCTCATATCCCTTTTAATTCGTATATATTAAATCCTCTTCTGGCTACCATCCAGCAAACAATCCAGGGACCCTTGGGAATTTTGGTTGTAACTCTATTCCTAGGATTAAGTGCCGGTGTTTTTGAAGAATGCGCGCGGTATGGCATGTTTCGCTGGTGGCTTAAGGACGCCCGCTCATGGCGAAGTGCCGTTCTTGCCGGTGCTGGGCATGGAGGCACGGAAGCCATCCTTCTGGGCGGCTTGGTTTTGTGGACATTTATTAATTTGATGGCAATTCGAAATGCCAACCAAAGCAGCTTAAATCTCACTTCAGAACAGCTTAAGCAAATCCAACTGTATTGGAGTGTTCCCTGGTATACCATTCTATTGCCTGTAGTAGAACGTATTTTTACCATTCCAATTCACCTTATGGCATCCGTGCTCGTCTTGCAGGTGTTTACCCATCGCCCCGGTCATCAGCAGCTCTGGTGGTTGGGGTTGGCAATTCTTTTCCATACAATCTTGAATGCATCTGTGGTATTCATTGCAAGTCAATGGGGTGGATACGCTGCTGAAGCCATATTGGGTGGTCTGGCGGTAATAGAGATCATTATCATTTTTGCTTTGCGGCAGCCAGAACCCGAACACCCCGCACCTACCAGCATGTTGACCATTATCGAGCCACCTGCTATTACCCAGGTTGAAGAAACCTCAGAGAATCTGGAGAATACCCGCTACCAATAAGCTAAAATTGTTATATTTTATCCACCAAAAACAGGAAAATATGCCAATAAATCACTATGATCAAAACTGAAAACCTATCCAAAAAGTTTAACACCACTGTGGCAGTTGATAACCTGACCCTTGAAGTGCAGGAAGG
>Ga0153915_10003810_pt1 | contig 13871 bp, 9 predicted proteins | sample Opewatmetagenome_2_FD_107003 | JGI IMG/M metagenome (GOLD analysis project Ga0153915, IMG submission 107003) | Freshwater wetland microbial communities from Ohio, USA - Open water 3 Core 3 Depth 3 metaG | ecosystem: Environmental > Aquatic > Freshwater > Wetlands | place: USA: Ohio, Lake Erie... | reverse complement strand
GGATCATATATACAGACGTTGCTTCTTTACAGAAACCGCCTGTATAACCTGAACTGGAACGGGACAATTCAATGTCTCGATCCTGCCACAGGAAAGGAAGTTTACAATGCAAAGCTGGGCAGTTCAAAAAGCTTTATGGCTTCACCGGTTGCTTCCGACGGCAGGATCTATATCATGGATGAAACCGGCACTGCATATATTATGCAGGATGGGGATACCTTCAAACTTCTTGCAGAGATCCCGGCCAATGAGGTTTGTATGACAGCTCCGGCAATAACCGACGGGATTATCTTCTTCAGAACACAGAATTATCTTTATGCCGTGGGAAAGAAATAAGCCGGTGCGCTCATTTATTCTTTCCTTATACTTGATATTAACGCCTGACCCTTTACTGACCGGAGAGAAATTGCAAGTGCGGTTAATCCGGTCATGATGATTAGAACGATCATGACCAGAACATTTACCCATGGAACTTCAGGATTATTTGCCACCGAAGGCATTGTCGCAATAAGTGCAGATACTGAACCGGTTATGACTCCTCCAACCAGGATCCAAAGCTGATCTCGCAGTATCATTCGTTTTATTTTATTTAATGAAAATCCTGCAGCCATAAGCAGCCCGAATTCACTTTTCCTCTGATTGAAATTCCTCAGAAGAATAAATCCAAGCCCGATCACTCCCAAAATAAGTCCAAGTCCTCCAAGAATTGAGAATACCGACAAATAGGTGTTGGTTACCACGAAGAAGGATGCCAGCCTGTCGCCTGCAGGTTCAAGATGTGCACCATATGGTGAAAGCCTATCGGTAAGTGCGCTTATTAATTCCGGGGAAAGGTTTTGATTTCTTTCAACTAGGAGAATCTGGCTTCCCGAAACAGAAGGGAAGAATCTGTTCATATTTTCGCGGCTTATAAGGACATATCCCTGAAAAACTGACGATTTAAGGCCTGCTGCAATAATCACCTTAATGATCTGACCGCTTTCTGCCCTGAGGAACAATGTATCTCCTGTCCTGATCTTGAGTCCGTATTGAAGAACAGTCTGATCGGCAATACCATAAATTGAATTTTCACCAGGGTCCCGGATCAGGAAGCTCCATGGATTCTCTTCCACAGGATTCTTAATTGCAGAAGCAAATGAAAATGCCCCTTTTGCGATAAACACCGAAGGATCCAGTCCCAGCAATGAGGGTGATGTAATATGATTTAGGTTAAGGCAGCTTGCATCATCTCCGGCAAGTTTCGATGCCTGTACAAAAGAAAGGTCACTAAGTTCAGGTTCATCAAGACCGGTTTTTTTTCTGCCGTCCGGACTGTTGAGATTTTCACGGATTGGCAAGGCAGCTTCCCCCCAAAGTCTGTATCCTCCTGTTCCTCCGGAAGGTTTCATCATGCTGTCGCTTATATTCATCCTGTTAACACTGGTGATTATGACTGCGAAAAGACCTGCTGCCAGAAAAATCATAGGCATTATCGCCTGGGATGAATTAAAGGCATAATACCTTGACGAAAGGTGGCTCATCTTTTTGAAACCTGTTTTACCGGCATAAACGCTTCTGAGATAGCTTCGCCTGAACGACAGAAAAAATGAAAAGAAAACTGCGATTCCTGCAGCAAATGAAAAGATGGTCGAATTACCGGGAAAAATTAGCTGGAAGAGTATCATGCATATGGTCAGTACAAGAAAAACTATCAGGATCCTGTTATTCTTCACAGGTGATGGCAACTGATATCTCTTCAGCCCGTTTCGTTGCTTCAGAAATGATTTTGATTTAATGCTCACAAGAATGAGTATAACAGCAAAGGAGATCAGGAATCCGGTCAGTATCTGTACCGGAATAAATGCTGAAGAAAGAGTGTCGGTCTGAACTGCACCTCGCCAGACTGAATTCAGTGCCCTGATTATAAGAAAATTAAACAATAATCCGGCGAATGCCCCGCCAATTGTGCCTGCCAGCGCGATAATCGCAGATTCAAGGAATATCAGTTTTCTGATCCATTTGCGGGTAAAACCAAGGGCAATGAGTGTTGTAACCTGTTTTTTCTTTGAATCATAGAATCCGGAAACAACCAGGATAAGAAGAACTACTGATGACAGGATTATGAAGAATCCAAGGCTGATGAAAAGGGTGCTGAAATCGACGCTTTCGGCGGCAGCTTTGATTGAAGCTTCCCGGAGATCTGTAACGGAAAAGCCGCTTTTGTCAGGGCTGAGCAAGCCCGTAAGTCTTGATCTGATTTCTTCTTCAGAAATACCGGCAGGGAACCTTATTGCAGTTGCAGGACCGAAATTGCTTCCCCATAATTTTGCTCCTGTTCTGTAATTAATAAAGGCTTTGGGAGTTCCCCTGTACCGGTTCCAGTAATCTTCATCCTTGTCGCGAATCCGATCCATTTTTATCGATACTCCTGCATCCCAGTCGGAGCATGATTCTTTTCCTGCAATCCCCGGAAATTCAGGCATCAGGAGAGAATCCGCCCAGATACCTTTTATATCGGTGATATGAGAAACCTTAAACCAATCGCTTTTTTCAACAAGTCTGTTTAACGGATCAGGTGAATACCAGGATATTTTGACTGAGTCGCCCTCATGGGCTGAAAGGTCATCCGCAAGCCACCTGTTTATGATAATGTTTTGCCCCTGAGGAATATCGGGATAGAGTTCTGCCGGAAGCGCTGAAATGAAAGAGTAGGGTGTTTCCTTATCTCTAACTTTGAAGTTGTTGCCAAGATAGGTTATAACCGGTGAAGAGGAGGGAAGAGCTTTCCTTATTTCGTCAAGAAGAAGCTGATCGATGAATATCCTGTCGGATATGATCTGTAAACTTCCTGTTTCGGGGATTTTCCTGATGGAAAGCCCAATATCTTCAGGCCTCAGTATTTTACCGAGCCATTCAGACACCTTTTTTTCAGTTAGCTTATGATCGTATTTAATGAGTATCCGGTTTATCTTGGGTATCTTCCCTCTTGTATCGGTAAGCTCATCGCGGTTGATAAAGATGTTCAGGGGAGGTATCTGGCTGATGGCAAGTGAAAAATTGCCGGTACTGTCCGCTGGCAGGATCCTTCCGGTTTTAAGTACTACCGATCCCGGATTGTTTTCCTCGGGGGCAAAGGGTGCATCTGAAGGGATATCGCTGATAGGCTTGAATCTGATAATTATTTCATCTCCCGGCTTCAATCCCAGGTATTTGGCAAGCTTCTCATTTACAACAGCTTCACCATTGTTAATCTTTACTCTATCCTCATTATGAAAACTGAAGAAAGCACTATCGATGGCATATATTTTTACTGCTGGCGCAGTTTGCCCTGATGCAAAATTCTGGCAATAGCCATTGATCTCAAGAATACCTGTGCAGTTTATGCCTGATCTTTCGCTGAGCCGTGCTGCAGTTGAAGGATCAAAATACCTGTTAATGGAGTTTACCACAATCCCGGTATTCCCCAGCTTTCCTACAGATGCATTTCTCAGGCTTTTTCTTACAGAACCGCCTGTTAGCAATGAACCGGTAATTACCGCTGTAAGGATAAGAATGATCAGGATAAGGTACAGAAGGCTGATCCTGTTGTAAGAAAGAGATCTTTTTACAATATGTAAAAAGGAGAGCCTCATTAGTCTCTTCAATGGTTGTGGTCAGGGGAAAGCGATCCTTCAAAAAGCTTCAGCCGTTTGCTCATTTTTCCTGCAAGGCTTGCAGAATGGGTCGCGAGTATAACTGTAATACCTGATTCCCTGTTCATTTCAGTAAGTATATCCCCCAGGTTTTCCGCATTTTTTCTATCGAGAGAACCTGTAGGTTCGTCAGCCAGCAACAGGGCCGGCTTATTTACCAACGCCCTGACAAGGGCAACCCTCTGTGCTTCTCCTCCGGATATGGTAAATGGATATTTATCCGCAAGATCAGCGATTCCAGTTCTTTCCATAAGCTTTACAGCATCTGCAACCTTCTCCCTGTATTCGATGTCAGAAAATTTTGAAGCCAATAAAGGCATCAGGATATTTTCCTTAACTGTAAGGTAAGGGAGAAGCAGATGATCCTGGAAAATGAATCCGATATTTTTGTTCCTGTATGAAGCTGATTGTTCAGGGTTGTAGTTCAGTATCATATCATTCATGAAAACAATTTCACCTTTGTCAGGTCTGTCAAGGAGCCCAATGATGTTAAGGAGAGTTGTTTTTCCGGAGCCTGAAGGTCCGGAAACTGAAACAGACTCGCCTTCATTAACAATGAGATTCAGATTGTTAAGGACTATTCCTCTCTGCGGGAATGATTTTGTAAGATTATTTATCTGCAGCATTCTGAGCAAGATTATAATAGGTATCGGAAAGATTGGATGCCATATTCTCCAGAGACAGATTTTCTCTTACTCCTGTTATTCCGCTTGCAGAGAGCTTTCTACGACGCTCTTTATCAAGCAGCAACATGTCAAGATTAGCAGATAAAGCTTCAACTGTATCAGGTGCGTAGATTACACCACCGCCGGTTGTTTCCAATATCTCGGGAAAAGCACCTGTTGCAGGCTGAACAACAGGAATGCCGGCAGCATTAGCCTCCAGAATATAGAGCCCGTACCCGTCCAGTTTTCTAACCGGAACGCTCATCACATCTATATTTGAAAAGAATTCTTGTTTCGAATTTGCTTGAAATTCCGGATATATTTTTACCGAACTCTTAAAACCTTTCTCCCTTAATTTCGCAATCTGCTCTTTAATGAACTGTTTATCATCACCGGTATAACCGCCGCAAACATGCAGCATCAGATCCTTATAGGTACTTGTTGATTTAAGACTGATAAAGGCATCAACTATCTTATCGAACCCGTTCATGTGATTTACCCTGCACAGGTAACCAATTGAGGGTGAATGCTCGTTTTCTTTTACCAAAGCATCGACTCCGGGATCAAAGCCTAAAGGCACTATCCTGATATTGTTTCCGGTAAGGCCTGTTTTCTGAATAAACAAGTCCCTGTAATATTTGCTTGGAGTTATGAAAGTATCAATATATGAAGCTTCTGCAGCAATCAGTTTCCAGGCTTTCGACCTGAAAGGTTCAGCCATTTCCTCTATCCAGTCATCTTCGTTAAGAAGCGAACAAACGATCTTTACGTTGATTCTCCTTTTAAGCTGGCGGGCAAGTCCAATTATAAGTGCATTTGAGAGATGTATCACATCAGGCTTTTCATTCCTCGTAAGATATCTTACAAGCCTGTCTACTTCGTACTTGCGAAAGGCATTATCTCCCTCAATCATATGTAGTGTTATATCTTCGAGCCCTTCAGTCCTGGTTGTTCCCGAAAACCTTGATGCGATTTTAAGCATTGGCATTGTATCAAAAACCTTGTCGAGGAATCCGGGCATTTTTCTGAAAAGAGGAACTTTTTCTCTGAGATAGAGTGATATGGCTCCAAAAAACACATGCTTGTCAAGTTCGTTGCCTGTGGTCTTCCTGTCAGGCGGAAGGTAGAGCGGGATTGCTTCCACTTTAATTCCCGGAACCTTTCGGATAGCCCTGACATACAACATGTCGCGGTAACAGTTCCCGCAATAGAAAGAACCTCCGGATCCTGTTATGAGATAAACAATTTTCATTTTATCATTTTTTTCAGTGGAACTCCGTGCAACCTCTGTGTAACTTTTGCCCCCAACCGCCTAAAGGGGGCGAATTAAGTCCCCTTCAGAGGATTTAGGGGCGACACTGAGTTAAAGAACAATAAAGAGCCACAGAAGTTCTGCTTCCTTTAAATTATTTTACTCCAAATGCTATTAATCTTCCATCACCTGCCAGAAAATAGAACCTGTCCTTAACAACTGCAGGTGAGCTGCTGACAGGTGATCCTGCATTAAAGCTCCACAGTTTCTTCCCATCTTTCAGGTTAAGCATATATATATTCCCGTCATTGCTTCCGAAAAGGACTCTTAAGGGGCTTATAACAGCCGACCCTGTAATACTTCCGTTAGTTCTGTATTTCCAGACCTCTTTACCGGTTACAACATCAAAGCAGTAAAGGTACTTATCTTCATTTCCGATCACAACCTTGTCGTCTCCGGCTGCAGGAGTGGCAAGGTATGCACCTGAACCGTCATTTGCAGGTATATCCCACAGTATCCTGCCTTTGATAAAGTCAACAGAATAAAAATTACCATCATAATCGCCAATATAAGCTTTGCCTTTGGAAAGGGCAGGGGAGGCTGCCATGTAAACACCGACCTCAATTGTATCCTTTTCTCTTCCTGTCAAAGGATCTGTCAATCTTATGATCCCGTCGCAGCCGCCAAACAATATTGTATTGCTGGCAATTGCGGGTGAACCATTTATATAATTGCCTGTTTCGATCTTCCACAGGAATTTGCCGGATACCGGATCAACGCAATGAAGATAGTAGTCATAGCTGCCAAAAACCAGACTTGCCCGTTTGCCTGAAATCCAGATGTTGGCAGATCCAAGAATCTGGTCATCTGTTTTATATGACCACACGAGTTTACCTGTTAATTTGTTAATCGCCCGGAGTACTCCATCGGTTGAACCCACATAGACCTTGTCTGTGTAAATAAGCGGAGAGGCTTCTATTGAGCTGCCCGTTTCAAATTTCCATTTGATCTTGCCGTCTGAAGTAACCGCGATAAGAGTTCCCTTATCATTACCAAAAAAGATCAATCCTTCACTTACTACAGGTGATGATTTTGTATTTGCACCGGTCGGAAGCATCCATTTAAGACCCGGTAAAGCGGGAAACTCAAAGGTGGATTTTCCTGCAAGGTCAGGTGCTCCCCTGAACGATGGCCAGTCGTTATCATTTGGCTGGGCTTCAGCAGGCTGAAAAAACAGAAGAGCAAAGAATATATATAATAAATACCTCTTCAATTATTTGAGATACAATAAAGATTCGAATTTGTTCTGATAAATATTGCTTTTTCTGAGAAAGCCGGAGTACAGTCAGTTCTTTCTCCAATTGGCGATTCAGCAACCAGCTGAAATTCACCAGCAGCTTTTACTATATGCATAACTCCAGCCCTGTCAAGAAGATAAACATGATCATCTGCTATAATTGGAGAGGAATAAAAAGGTTCCTCAAAATAGTGAGACCATAAAGTATCGCCTTTCTCCGAATTATAACAAGCCACATCACCACTACCGGTTGCTATGAAAAGAAATTTATCAGTAGCCACCGGACTTGAAGCATCCGGAGTAAAAGTATTGTCCTGCCATACAGTTGCACCGGCTTTACCAGGCTTTAAAGCAATGACATTAAAATAATCCTGTGCTGCAAAGATCATTTTACTATTCACTGCAAGAGATGGTGCAACATCACCGGAAACTCCGGGAAGACTCCACAGTTCTTTTCCGGTAACCGGATCATAAGCTGATATATTAGGATTTCCGTTTATCAGCAATTGTGGTTGGCCATCAAAATTTGCAAGCACGGGTGATGAGTTTACCGGGCGGCCCGATCGGATTGTTTCCCATTTCAGTTCACCTGTCCCAAGATCATATCCGGAGATTGTGATTTTGTCCTGACTGTCGTATTGGACAAGTAATAATTTATCATAAATTACTAAGGACGAAGAAAATCCATAAGTACCTTTAGGAATACCTGTATTTTTCCCCCACTTAAACTTTCCATCATGGTCGAAGCAAACAAGGTTGCCATTTCCAAAAATTGCACAGACTACATTTTCACTCACTGCGGCTGTGGGGACAGCCATGCCAGCTTCCGGATCTGATTCAGGTGCTTCTGAAGAAGCTCCCGGGAATCCTGAACCTGAACCTGTCCAGATATTTTCGCCTGTTTTCTTATTAATGCAGTATATTTCGCAATCTCCATTTAAAGCTCCGGTACAGAATAACCTGTCACCCCAGATTACCGGTGAGTTTTTTCCGGGCTTTGGTACAACAGTTTTCCATTTTATATTGGTACCGTCTGTTCCGTTCCATTGAGTTGGATAATCCGTTCCGCCTGCAATGCCACGGCTTCCTTCACCCCTGAAGAAAGGATAATTTACATCTCCTGGTGGATTTACCCCGGAACTGCCTGATGCTTCAGTCTTTTCTGCTTTTACTGATGACCGTCCGGGCGCCGGAAGCTGGGTTCTAAGCACAAATGATGATATTATAGCAAGGACAGTAACCGCACCTGCGGAGATGAGCAGATAGCGCCGGCTATTAGCTTTTTCTGATATGATATCAGGTTTATCAGGACGCAAAGCACGGACAGGCTTTTCACTGCCTGCGACAAGCCGCTGAAAAAATACAAAAATAATGGCGCCTGCAAGAAGAAGATAGGAACCTGCCTCAACCTGCCATCTTGACGAAAAATAGGCTTTCCTTGCCATAAGATCCATCGACCTTACCTGTTCAGCCTTGTCCCTGTTTTCAGGATCCCTGTCAAACTGTTCCTTCACCGATTGCAGTGAAGGACTGTTCACAGGATCCAGCTTTTTGAGCTGAATCAGGCTTAAAAGTATCGTAATGGCAATAACAACCGTGAATACTCCCGATACCAGGCTGATTCCCTTAAATAATCTGACGTCTTTTTCCGAAAACTTCATTTTTTAATTTTTTATCTTGACAGGACAAAATTTAAAACATTTAGCACAACTGTAGCATCTTCCCCGGTCGGGTTCATACATCGTCCGTATTTTCCTGATGGTAATTCTGAAAAATCCTATACCGAGTGAGAGTCCAAGAAATAATCCAACCCATGGTGCACCTTTTCTGAACCTTCCAATAATCTGCTGTTCCTGCTGAAATAATTCATCTTCCGTCTTTCCCGATTCAAAAAATGCTACAGCAGCCTTTGAGACGGCCTTAATACCTTTTTCTTTCTCGAGCCTGACCTCCCTTGCCAGCTTTACGTTATTATTCACGACTGAAAGAGCAGGCGCTGTGTTATACAGTATAACTGCAAACGCTGCCGCCAGAACAGGTATCATCATAAAGTAAATCAGCGATCCTTTAACAGGTTTTTCAGTATTTTCAGGACGAGGTTCAGGATCGGTCTGAAGAATCGCATCATATGGGCAACCTGATTCGCATAGCCTGCAACTGCGGCATTCGGCAGGAGATATTGTAACATGCTTTAAAGAAAATCTGGAGAAAATATTCTGAAGAACTCCATAGGGACATAAATACCTGCAGTAAGGACGGTTGACAAATATCCCGACAACCAGAAGAAGTGAACCGAAAATTATCATTGTATAAGGAGCGTCGATCCTGAAAATACCGACAAACGGATCATAACGGCAGATAAGGAACTGGCTCCCGGTAGCCGCAAACAGGACAGCAAGGCCCAGGTAAACAAATGGTATTGCTGCAAGTACTTTTTCAACCTGTCTGGGTACTTTAACCTGCCTGAATCCTGTGAGTTCCTGTATTGCCCCCAGCGGACAAACTCCGGCACAAAAGACACGTCCGAAAAGTAAAGCAAAAACCAGCGGGATAATGAAAAAAAGTAGGGCAGACAAAGGGATTGAATAGTTTCCGTTGAAAAGAGCCAGCGACATGTTCTGCACTGAACCTATGGCACATATGCATCCCTGTCTGTAAAAGCCAAAATACGCAAGGGAAAACATGGATATCCACACAATTCCCTGCCGCGATCTCTTTACCAGGGCTATCCATGCCGTTACAAGCAAAGCCCCTATAAGAACGGCAACATCCATATATTCCCACATCGGTCCTCTCTGATTCAGAAACTGATGGGTAGGGAATGTGTAACCGCTCTCAAATTCAGGCCTCGGGAATCTCTCCTGTTGCTGCTGCTGCGCATAGAGAATTGAATGCCAGATAAGCAGTACTATCAGAATTAAATAAGGTAGATATTTCTTAAAGTGTCTTATCATTAACTATTTTTTTAAGAACTTCGATTAATCTCCCCTTCAGGGGAGATCCCGCAGAGCGGGAGAGAGGTACTTTCTCACATCCCCCTGACCCCCTTCAAAGGGGGAATACTGCTTTTAACTTAAACATCATCTCTTTGGTTTTTTCCCATTCATTCCAAGTGAGTATGCAGCTACCGGCGGAAACAACTGCAGGCGGAGTTTTAACATGCTTCTGGATACTTTAGGCGGCACACCTGACTTAAGCTCCTTTCTTATATATGCTTCAGTAGCTGGCACTCTTATAACTGCATCTGACGGACATATCCGTGCAATCCGGCACTGGTTGCAATTAACACAAAGATTATGCATTATCTGCAGGTAGAGCGAGCCGTTGCCGAAATTAGTGCATCCTTTGACACATTTTGAACATCCGTCACAGAGTTTTTCATCAATTGTATATTCAAAATATGGTTCTTCAACAAATTTCCGTTTTATTGCTCCTGTAGGACAAAGCTGATCCTCTGCAGCGGTGCTGTACTTTTTCGCTCCCTGACGAAGATAACCAGGACAAAAATCACAATAGCCACACATTGGAAATGCATTTGTGCATTTTGCAGCTGAAGGGGTCATTACACATGCGGTCCTGCATTGCTCGCAGCTTGTGCACTTGTATGGATCTATCTGCCAGACATAACCTTTCGCATCTGCTTTCCTGTAAAGAATTAAAGGTAAAGCGACAAGCGGAGCTGCAATTATTATTCTGCCCGCTTTCTTTACAAAATCACGTCTGGTTCCGTCTTTTCCTTTTTTTTCTTCCATTTTATTCAGTTAAGAATATTGAACAGTCAGCTTCTCCTCTACATATCCCTTTGCCGGGGCAGGTTTTGCAGTCAGAGCCTGTCACTGCCCTGCTTCCTGTAAGTATTGCGATACCGGCAAGTAATCCAAATAACAGGTACCGGATTACTCTTCGTATAAAATCGTTTCTGTTCATTGTATGCTCATTCATAATTTTTTTCTTCAATTATCCACTTCCATCTGCCTTAATAAACCCCCTTTAGGCCTGCCCTGACCGTAGCGTCAGGAGTGTCAGGGGGGGAGGGGGTGAAAACAGGTTAACTTGGCCAAGATATTGGCTTTCGAGTTACCCCCTGAAGGATTATTTCCTTTTAAAAACATATAATTGTGAATCAGCAGGATTTGCTCCGTAAATAATCCTGCCCTCAAATGAGGCAACATCAAGGGGTAGCGCAGGAACAAATTTATTCACTGACGAAACAAATTCCACAAATCCACCTTTTTCATCTAATATCTTAATACGGTTAATTCCTTTTTCAGAGGTTACAAAACCGCCCGGTATCACTGCAAAATGGGCAGGGTTGCAACATCCGCAGAATGAGCCTGGTTCAACACCGGGTTCACCAAAAAAACTTATCATTTTTCCATCAATATTCCTCTTTTCTATTCTCGTCTTACCAGGGTTTACTGCGAACAGGTTTGACCCGCTGTCCAGTGCAATGTCGAAGTAAAAGCTGGGTATGACAAACGCATTGTCCGATCTGCCAATCATCGATTTCAGGGCTCCTGTCTTATCAAGGGTAAATACTGTTTTGTTTGCTGCATCCGCAAATGCAACATAAGTTTCGTTTGCGGAAAGAGATGTGATTATTGAATTATCCTCATACGGACCCCAATCTGCGGTTTTTTCTCCCTTCATGTTCAGGACCAGGATCATCGCCTGAACAGCAGCATAAACATTGTCCCCGGATACAGTCAGAGCTGTGACTGGCATTTCGGTTCTGTATTCCCATATAAGATTTAACTCAGAATCATAGCAGGTGACAAATGATTCCCCGCCTAAAAGAATTTTCCCGTCGGCAGCAATAGCTAAAGCATTCAGCTGACCTTTACCGGGATTAAAAACTCTTACGACTGTCCAGTCGTCAGTAACATTTTGTACTTCCCCGATTGCCTGATTAGCCTGAGGAGTCTCCTTTTTTAGAACTGAGTCATAGACTATGTATCCGATAAAGACGACCAGCAGCCCGATTATGGTAATTGAGGCCCATTTTTTATTCATATCATTCTACTTTTTGCTGATATCAAGGCATAACATGTTGCGTGCATCTCTCATTATCAGGTATTTTCCGGCAATTGCCATAGGGCTCCATGCCTCGATCGCATCCAGGATTTTATGACTTGAGACAAGAGTAGCCTGTGAGTCTTCAATCCTGAAAAGATTTAGAGTTCCTTCATCATCGAGAAGGAATAATTTATTTCCACTCAGAATGAACGGGCCCATACCTTTTCCAAACCTGCTCTCTTTGCCGCTTGACCACACAGGTTTAATCAGATCTGTTTTGGTGTAGCAGGCAAGCTGTTTTTTCAATGGACCTGCATTTTCAGGCAGTACAGCCCAAAGGTGATCACCCTTGAGAATCGGTGTCTGCTGTTCACAGGAGAGGCCGTCTGATGCTTTATGCTGTTCACTCACAGCCGCCGAATATCCTGAATCAGTCCTGGAGACTTTAATTCTTGCTGCACCTGCCCCATAGCTGCCAAAAACAGCTATTTCACCATTTCCAAGATAAACAGGACTTGATACTGTAATCGGAGGACTCCATTCGGTTGTCTTCCATAATACTTTACCAATGTCTTCACCATCGGCAGAAACGGCACAGACTCCTCCGAGCGCTGCATACACATACATTTTCTTTCCAAGGATAGTCATTGGCATTATTGAAGTGTGCGACATGCGCAGTGAATCAGGATTTGGTGTTTTCCACAATATCTTTCCGGTAGAACACTCCACGCCAATCATCAGAGCTTTGCCTCCGGGGGCAAAAATTGCCATTTCCCCATCAATAAGAGGACACTGTCCGCAATAGAATTCGGGCGTTATTTTTCCCTTTACTGTTCCGGCAATGCCATATTCTTTCTCAAGATCTATCGACCAGAGAAGGTTTCCGTTCAACGGATCCACGCACATGACATGAGACCTCGGTCCAATTGTAACAACATATTTTTCACTGACAGCAGGGATAGTCCTTGAATAGCCGTGATTCCGCTTAAATTCAACATTATACCATCTTCTCCATAATTCAGTGCCTGATTTAAGTGAGAAGCATCTTAGCATGTCTGCTTTACGCTTTTCATTATAATCGAGAACGTAAATCCTGCCATTCATAACAGCAGGTCCCGCATATCCCTCGCCCAAAGTTGTCTGCCAGACAACCGGAGGCCCTGAGGTATCCCATTGTTCGGCAAGTGGTGTTGGATCTTTGCTTATATTATCGAAATCTGCTCCTCTGAAGCGCGGCCAGCTCCCCGGGAGGATCTCATCCATTGTGCCTAAAGTGTCAAAGAATTGTCCAATTACTATTGAATCTGATATTTGTCTCTGAGGTGGTCTGTTATCCATACCTGGAAGACGCTCAACCACATTGTATGATGGGCTGGCAAATATCCACCAGGAAAATGCAGCAACAAAAATTACAGCTGCGATGCCAATAAATAATATGGTGCTTCTTTTACCCAAAAGGCTTATAAATGTTTAATACATAATTTTCTTTTATCATGCACCAGACTTCTTGGTTTCCTCTGTGGACCTCTGTGTTAGTTTTTTAGTCACACGGAGAGCACAGAGAAGTCACAGAGTTACACAGAGTCTTATCTGGCATTATTTGGCTTTGACGGAATATACGGCCAGATAATCGCCATGTCTAAGGAAAAGTCTTCCCTTGTTAATGACAGGATGAGCCCAATATGGCCCTGAACCTTTGGTTACCTTAAATGAGCTTATAATATCAAGTTTTTCACTGTTTGGTGTGACGAGGGCTACATTCCCGCTTTTTTCCTCGTAAAGATACAAAAGTCCGTCATCTGCAATTATCGATCCCTTGTTATTCCAGTCAGTTATCCACATTGTTTTACCCGTTGTCCAGTCAACACATATCCATCTTCCTTTTGAATTATTGTCGTGAGTGGAACTGTAGATATAATTGCCAATCAGTACCATTCCCCCTACATGCGGATTGATATCCGGATTCTTCC
>Ga0153915_10003808_pt1 | contig 13873 bp, 10 predicted proteins | sample Opewatmetagenome_2_FD_107003 | JGI IMG/M metagenome (GOLD analysis project Ga0153915, IMG submission 107003) | Freshwater wetland microbial communities from Ohio, USA - Open water 3 Core 3 Depth 3 metaG | ecosystem: Environmental > Aquatic > Freshwater > Wetlands | place: USA: Ohio, Lake Erie... | reverse complement strand
CCTCCCGTGACACTGACATTCACGTCCTCGCGGGCGGCCCCGATCCCCGTCCGGACATGTCCCGTGCTCCGGACGATGCGCCGGAGAAGCTGGGCGACCTCGGCGACCTCCTGAGGCGTTCTCATATCCGGGGCGGTGACCGTTTCGATCAAGGGCATGCCGAGCCGGTCGGTGAGATAGGTCCTTCGATGGCCGATATCGCTGACCTCCCGGCAGGCGTCCTCTTCCAGCCCGAGCTGGACGATGCGGATCTCACGGCCCTTGTACGGGATTTTTCCATCGACACCGACAATCGTCGTTCGTTGAAAACCGGTCGGGATGGAGCCGTCAAGGTATTGCTTCCTGGCGATATGGAGCTCATCGATCATGATGCAGTCATAAAGCATCCCGATGCCGAGAGCGATATCCAGGGCTTCCTCGTCGATCATAAACGGAGGCGTGTCGTCCATCTCGTATGTGCAGACCGTGTCGCGCTGGATCCGGTAGATAATTTCCTTTTTCGTCTTAAATTCCATAAGCGCCGTGCCGTCGTATTCGCCAAGCTCGGAAAGGGTCGGCCGCATATGCCTTAGGATCTCCGCGTCGAATTTCTCGCTGTATCGGCCGGCCGGGCAGCGGCAGAATAGCTTGCTTTCGGTCATCAGCTGTTGATGGATCTCCAGGCCGGACTTGAACCCGACGGCGGCATAGTCCTCGGGCCGCATGTCCTGGAATGGCTTGAACAAAAATTTATCAGCACTCATCTCGGAAAACCGTTGTCGAAACACTCCAAATTACAATGAGAAGCCGTGACTGTCAAGACGAAAGTCCCAGAGTTGCCGATAGGCAATCCCGACGGATCCTGTCGGACATGTTTTCCGGTGGACCTCTGTCGATGAATTCATGGCAGGATGCTCCTTGGAGGAAAGACGGGGCCGGGGGGTATGCCCGCCGGCCATTGGGGGAAACTGTGAAAGGCTCCTTCTCCAAGAGTGTCTGGGGAGCGGAGCTCTCGAACTATGATATGATACCCTTGGGAGGAGAAGACTATGGGACATTATGAAGAATTCACGAAATTCCGCCAGGAAATGAACACAAAGATCCTGGAGCAGGGAACGCTCGAAATCAAGCGTTTCTTTGCCCTCGACGAGAGAACTTACGAATCCGGGGCGCTGGATGCCAAGACCAAGGAGCCTATGGGGCTGGCGGCGTCTATGGCGCTCCGCTGCGACGACTGCATCACTTACCATATCATCCAAGCTCTGGACCACGGCGCGACGAAAGAAGAAGTCTGCGAAACCTTTTCCGTCGCCCTCGTCGTCGGAGGCTCGATCGTCATCCCCCACCTGCGCCGGGCCGTGGCTTTCCTGGATGAGTTGCGGCAAAAAGGAAAAGCAGAATAGTGAGATTATTCAAGCGCCGCCAAAAAGCGTTCGATGGTCAGGGGCGCGCTGCCTTCGAAGTGATTGTTGACGTTGACGTAGGTCACGATCTTCTTCCGAATATTTTCCTGGGTGATCTTGACTGCGGCCTGAATCCCCTCCGGCTTGGGCGCAACAATCCGGTTCCAGGCTTCTCCTGTTTCAGCCTCGATCTCCAGCCGATCGCCGCCGTGCAGGCGGACGATAACGCACGGGGCGGTCATAGGCTTGAACGTATCGAAGATCCGGCCGATGGGCGGCATATAATAGCCCTCGAGATAAACAAAGCCGAGGCTGTGCTTCTTTAGGAACTCGAAAAAGGCCGGGCCGAGGTAGTTCGGATTGCGCGTCTCGACGGCAAAGGGGATATTCTTAGGGGCTTTTTCAATAAAGGCGCCGAAGGCCTCAAAAAACGCCTCCTTGGAAGGCATCTTCTGCTTGTTCAGATATTCGAACTGAAACATGACCGGCCCCAGTTTTTTGCCAAGCGGCGCCAGCCGTTCCAGGAACTGTTCCAAAAGTTTGTGGCTGAGAAAAAGCTTGTTCGGCTTCCCGGCAAAATCCCCGGCGCCGCCCGATTGCTTGGCATAAAAGTGGGTGAGCGTCAAAGAATTCGGGGCTTTGACCGTAAAAATAAAATCATCGGGCACACTATCCGCATATTTCTTGACAACGCTCGGCTCTGGCAACCGGACTGCCGTCGGGAATAGGCTCCAAAACCATTGATCGACCTCGACGGAATTGAGATGCTTGGCGTAGTCAGCCAGATAATCGTCGGGCCGATAGTTCTTCCCTTTTTCGTAGATCAGCCCTTTCCACGATTCGTATTTCCAGGAACAGGTTCCCAGGCGCAGGTAGGGCTGATAGCGGGCTGGGATTCTCGGATGAAAAGGGGTGGGATTCATCGTTCCCTGGGACTTATACCATACCTAAACAGGGCGGCACAATCCTGAATCCAGAATTTCAGACAAAATAAGCGATGGGGTGTTGTGTCTTCTGGTTTTTTCTTATAATAATATTCCGACATGCCGGTCTTGCCGGAAGGAGCGGGACGATGAAACTTAGAATAAAAATCCGTTGCCAAATTTGCTGCCTGGGGATGGTTCTTGTCTTTTTTTCCTGCGGCCTCCTCATCGGCCAGGCGACCGAACGGTTGGAAGATTTCAAGCCGGTGCCGAGCTTCCTCAGCGGGATCCGTCCCGTCATGACCCCCGGTCAGTTCAACGGCTATACGAATTACTGGCACAGTATCTACTGGACATGGCATCAATACGGGAACCTCTATCAAATAAGTGTCCCCGATGTCATGAAGGCGTTCTTCCAGAGCAAGGTGGACATCGCCGAAGAGCTTGGCGTCCCCGGCCTTTATCTGGAAGAAGGCTTTCTGGACGGCCTGCTTTCAGGCCCCTTCCAGGAGCTCGACACTCCGACCCTAGCCGACATCGAGAAAGCGCTCGCCGCGTCCAGGCGAAACCTCCTCATCCATACAACACTATCCTCCGGGGCCGGGATGTGGATAGGGAAAGCCGTACGGAGCGGCCCTCCGCCCTGGAAGATGTTGAAGAGCCATCAGGCCAATGCCGAGGATTTTCGTGAAGTCCGGGCCTCCGTCTTGGAAAACGGGACGAGGCGCCTTTTCGTCGTATTCACGGACGACCCCGACCGCTCCGCCCGCGTGAAAAAACTCATCCGCGAGGTCGTCGACGTCCTCGGACGATACGATATGCACCGCGGCTGGTTCGCCTCGGGAACGCTCCTTCACAGCGTGACCTGTTTTCCCGGCCATCCCCTGGAAGTCATCGCCAAAGGGATGAGCCAGGGCAACGATTGGTTTACCTTCAACGGATATATGGATTTTCTCCTCCAGAAGGAGCTTTCCGAATGGCTCTCGAAAGTCGGGCTCGATATCGTCGCCGACGTCGGGACGGGAAAGGCCACCCACAGCCTCGGCACGCTCGGCTTCGGCTGCTCGAATTGGGACGGGCTGAAAATCCAGGATACCCCCTCGGAGGAAGAATGGATCAAGTTCGTCAAGGAGCGGGGCGGGCATCTGTTCCGTCCGGTGTTCTCTCCCGAATGCGATCCGTACAAATATGACGGCTACATCGCCGTCGAAGGTAACAAAAAGCAAATCGATAATGAAAATGTCCCCTTCATCCTGCCCACGGGATTCATCCGCGAAGATGCGCCGCCGTGCATGGTCCTGTTTACGGACAAAGGGACTCCATTCAACCGGGACGCCATGTATCAAGCCATCCTCGAGCGCCGCGAAGTGGGCGTCCTGCCTCAAGGAAAAATGCTCGGGCCGGCGCGTTTCCGGAATGTTCTCCAGATGCTCCTTCTCGACAGGCACCATCTCGAAAATGAGTTCGCCGACCAGATCCAGATCCAAACCGAATTCAACGGTTATGTCCTCAGCGTCAGCGTGACCAACCTCCGAAGAACTCCGGTCTCCGGAACGATTGTCGTGAAAGCCGCGCCCGAACTCGGCATTCTGGGCGACCTCCGGATTCCTGTGACCGTAGGCCATGAGGCTAATCAGGGCAGCACATACCGGATGCAACCCACTCTGGCCGCGATGGGAAAGGCCAACCCCATCCTCGTCCAATTCGAATGGGAAGGCCGGACGAAGCGGACGCTGGCCGTCCTCGACCTTCCGCGGCCGATCTCCGCCCACCAACTCCTCTACGGCCAGTCTCCTGAAGTCATCTATCCCGTCTCACTCCATAATTACACAAGCAAATACACCATCCCTGTCACAATCAAAGTTTTTCGCAAGGGAGAGCCCAACCATCGGGTCTATGAGACAAAACGCAATTGCCTGATTCCTTGGGGTGGATTCCTGGAAACGACGTTCCAGCTTCCCTTGTCGCCCGGCTCTTATCAAGTCTGCGTCCAGGCTCTCGGCACCGAAAATTGGAGCCAACTGGGTGTCGAAGCGGCCGCCGGAGCGCCGAAAGCGTATGCCATCGACCTTAATAAGGACGGCATCAACGAATATCGGATGGAAAACGATAAGGTCCAGGTAACCCTTCTCGCCATCGGCGCCCGCATCATCGAATACATCGTTAAGGAGAAAAACGACAACATTTTCTTCAAGCTCTGGCCGGAGAAGGAGCGGTCGACCGACAAAAGGCCTTTCCGCGAAAGGGGCTTCTATCCCTACGGAGGATTCGAGGATTTTCTCGGACAGGCCAGCATGGAAACACACAAGGTCTATGAGGCCGAGCTCGTGAAGGCCAGCGGCTACTATGTCCGAGTGAAAATGACGGCCGACTATTACGGCAATAAGCTCGAAAAAATCTTCACCCTCTACGGGGACTCTCCGCTTGTCGAGGTCCGCTTTGCCCTAAGTTTCCGGAATCCGGAAGCCAATATGCTCGGCCCCCAGCCCATCCTCGAGCTGGGCCGGCGTCACTGGACGGAAGATGTGTTCACCGTGCCCGGTTTGAACGGCCCCGAAGAGTACCGCATGCGCCCCGAAGAATATTTCGGCAGAGTTATTTTCTTAAAGGAAGGATGGAACGCGGGCTATGACACGGCCGAAGACATTGCCTTTGTCGGGGCTTTCCCCGTCAGCGAGCCCGAGTTTCTGCACATGTGGATGAACCATCCGTCCAACGGCGAGTCCAACCACTACTACGCCGAGTTTCAACCCTGGGTGCCAATTTATCAGAAGACCGTTCGCTATTTTTCTTATTATCTCTGGGGCGCGGCCGGCCCTTGGGAAAATGGGCTTGAAGAGCTCAAGCGAAGGAATCTAATCACCTCGAAATAGCCGAGTCGGAGTTTTAGATGACAGGGACGAAGCTAAATCTCAACATCCAATAGATTATGGAGAATTGTTTCTCCTTTTCCGCGACCTTGATTCGCGCTTCGGTTGGAACTTCGAGGACTATTTGGACATCAGGTCTTGACTCGACGGCTGGAGCCGTTCCCGGCCGGGGCCGGATCGATAGGAGCAGACCATCCTTTATGGGAGCAACACGATAAGAGGGGATATCGTCCGCCAGATCGAGAACGACCCGGGCAATGCCCTCCGAATACATGCCGGCCCGGATCCTCAGGATCCCGGATTGACTGATTTCGACCAAGCGGGCAGCGGCAATATCCTCGACGCCGTTGAGATCGATCGCGATGCGGTTCGGCGAGTCGAGTTCGATGACGTTGTAGGAGGAATAGAACGTACAGAGCAGCTTGATATCAAGGCCGCCGGCGGCAGGGACCGGAAGGATATACGTCAGGAGTGCCGGAACGTTCGGATCGGTGATGACCTGGCCCATGACCGGCGATACGCCAAGGGCTAAAACACAGATCACTCCAAGTAAAACAATCGATCTTTTCCCGGTCATGGCCTCTTCTCTTCAGGGACGAACCCCTGGCATGGATTTCTTAGTATACCAGATTCCCGCGTCTGCAAGAATAAAAATTTTTAGCAAAGCGTCCTATCTCAAAAATTCAATCCCCAGAAAAAAACGCATTCTAATAAAACGAGACAAAATCTGCCAAAATTCGCGTTTTTTTACGGCCCGATTGTCTATTCAAAAAAGCGCTGCCGCAGCCCGGAACGAGGGGTGAACAAAAATTAGTGCATTTCGCCGAAACTATAGGAGGATCAACAGATTGAGAAAAGAGACAAGCGACTTTTCAACAGGCTTTTGCACAGCTCTTGTGAAAAAGTGCGTGTCTGACATTAGCAGAGAAGTTGCGAGGGGCACAGCATGATTGACGGGAAAAGAAAAGCGGGAAAAAGCAGCCGTTATCCGTGATAGCGGTGACCCATTTCACGGCTGCTTTATAACGCGCCCTTTAATATCCCTGTAATGAACTCCACCACTTCCCGTTTCCTTCAGAATGAGATCTTTTTCGACTTTATCGATATCAATCTCCCCGGAACCGTCACTCACGGTTAGGTTCCCTCCAACATTGAAGACATCCATTCCGCCTGAGCCATCGTCGATGAAAACATTTCCGGAGACGTCTCTGACTTCAATTCCTCCGGAGCCATCCTCGATTTCTAAATCGCCCTGAATGTTCTCGACCCGAATCTCCCCGGAGCCGTCCTCGATGGAGAGATGACCTTTGATGCCGCCGACATCGATCGAGCCTGAGCCGTCATCGATGCTTATATCCATTTTTCTCGGGACATTAACGGTTAAGTCGATCCACGCATCCCGGAAAAAGAAAAACGGACGGTCGTCAACCTGGCTGACGAGTACGGCAGAGTTCCCTTTTTTCTCAAGCCTCAGCTTGATATGGTCCTTAAGGAATTCCTCCATTTTCTTGCCGGATAGGCCCCCGATATAAACTTCGGCTTTAACTTCAATGGAATCAATCGATTCGACGCCCCGGACCTTCAAAAATCCGGCCCCGCTCTCGATTTCCAGTTTGTCGATTCCCTGAGCTGCCAGGCTCAAGGTCTTGACTTCCTGGGCCGAGAAGGCCAAAGATCCGGCTAGGAAAAAAACGGCAAAGATCCCGATTCTGAATTTCATCCCTTCCTCCTCAAAGATATCCAAAAACGATCATTCAATACGACATACGAAATTTCGAAAGAAAAGGTTCGCCCTTTTTCTTATCAACCTTGCTTAGCGACTCGCCTTAATCGGCAAATTATGCTAAAATGCAGACGGGAGACCTAAGATGCTTAAAAAACAGTCGGGATTTACGCTTCTTGAGTTGATGGTCGTTCTGGCCATCATCGCCATCTTGGCAACCCTGATTACGCCCAAGATCCTCCATAATATCAATTATGGCAAACAGATCGGCACGATGCAGGATATGGCCTCAATCGCCAACGCCTGCCAGCAATACGTCATCGAACATAACGCAGCTCCTGCCGCGGGGACGCAGAACGGGCCTCTTTCGCCCGGCAATGAGTTCATAAAACTTCTGACAGAAAAATATCTCGACAGCTGCCCGTCCACCGATAAATGGAAAAACCCGTTGATCGTCTACTCGGGAAAAGCGGTGTCCAGCTTTCCAGGCTTCCATGAGAGCATGATCAGCGACAGCGACTTTATCATCATATCTTACGGACGCAAAGGCATAGACGAGCACTTCACGTTTGATTCCTCGAACCGCGAGGCCGGCTTGTTCGAGTCAACCACGATGGCCGACTACGACAAGAACCTGGTCAATTGGAACGGGACTTGGATCCGCGCGCCCAGATCCTAAACAGTTCTTTCTATCGAAGCCGAGGGCTCTGGTTTCCCCTTTCGCCGATGACGGCCCTAGGGGAAAGATTCGAATTTGTGGATGAGAGCGAGCGAATAGAACTCATAGAGGATTAAGACCAAGTAGACGGAAAAAACATAATAGATCAATACGTGGGCCCTGATCAGCCCGAAAACCTTGAAATTCTTGTGGAATAGGATAAATACGAGGCAAACCAGCGTCAGGCCGAGTTTGACCAAAAGCAAAAGGGCCTTCTTGTTGACCATAAGACTCGACATAATCACGTTCAACTCTGATCCGCCCTTCTGAAAGATCTTAAAGGATAAGCCGTAGTCTAGAATGCAGAAGATTATGACCAGGCCGGTCATGATCAAATAACGCGATTCGAATTTATCGACATAATAGTTTTCCGCCTCATCCTGCCGCCTGGCCCTCCGCCGACGGCCAGTCAAGGTATAGCGGCTGATGAATTGTGTCGGTCTTGCCCGACGGTCTTTGAGCTGACGATTTTCAGGCGGAGTGGCCTTTAGAATCCCAATCCCTCCCGGCTCGGATTTGACGTTCGCCATGCGGACAGATGAATGTTGTTCAGTTTCGGTTATTCTGGGCACCCGCTTCCCCAGCTCCTCGCTTCCTCCTAAGCACCTTGCCCAAAAAATATAACAAACTCACGAATGAAAGTCAACTTGGATTGATAGGCCCGGTTAGAAATGGAGCGACCGCTAAGACGAAGCGAAGTCCTAGGAAAAATATAAGTCCCCGGCATGGGGGCGAGGCACTAGGATTAGGACGGGAAAGCCCGGGATCCTGGGGGCTGGGGGGGAAACGTCTCTGGGGACCTATCCTCAGACGCATCCTGGATCATATCCGGGCTCTCCCTGGCAGCAAAAAGGGACGGGTTTAACCCTCTGGGGCATTCCCTATATATATAGACTTTTTTTAGGCTCCAAAATTATCAATTAATAAAAAAATGGGAAAAATTTCCGAGTCTTCGCTACGCTCCGATAAAAGCTTATCTGAGTTCCGTTCAGTTGGTGTTGACGCGATTTTTGTGTTTTTTTTCTTCGAACACGATCTTGAAGGATGTCCCTTGGTGCCGGTCGAGCTCCATACGGCCGTCCAGCTGATCAACCAGCATGTCGACAATCTGCATCCCCAAGGTCTCCATGTTGCGAAAATCCATGTTTTCCGGGAATCCCACCCCGTTATCGCTGACGACGAGGCAATTCTTGACGCCTTCCTCACGGAACAACTCAACCCGGATCTCGCCTGTCATGCCATTGGGAAAGGCATGTTCCAAGGCATTGGAGACAAGCTCGTTGACGATCAATCCGCAAGGAATGGCCATGTTAATGTCCAAAAATATTTTCTCCATGTTCATGTTGAGTTTAATGGATTGAGGGTGGATTTGGTAGGATTGGAACAGGTGAAGCGTCAAGCTCTGAAGATATTGAGAAAAATCAATATTGGCCAGGTCTTTGGAGAGATAGAGTTTCTCGTGGACAAGGGCCATCGCCCGGATCCGGCTCTGGCACTCTTTAAGCATATTGACGGCCGCAGGATCCTTAATTTCATTCGTCTGAAGATTCAGCAGGCTGGACATAATCTGCATATTATTTTTGACTCGATGATGGACTTCCCGGAGGAGGACTTCTTTTTCCGCCAGAGATGCCTTGAGCCGCTCTTCCGCCCTTTTTCGTTCGATGGCCATCGCCACCTGGGATGAAACAAACATAAGGATGTTCTTATGGTCTTCCCTAAACCTCGTGCTCTCCGTATAGTTTTGAACCACCATAATCCCGATGGTCTTATCGGCTGTTCTTAGAGGAACTCCCAGCCAATCCATGGCCGGCGTCCCGATCAACTCAACTTCCCCGTTTTTTTGGAGTTCGCCAAATTTTTCGGGAGAACTCAACAGCGGTTCTCCCCGGCGCAGGACATATTCCGTCAGCCCCTTGCCCAATTTTTTGGGCGCAGGAGCTTGGTCAAATTCATCCTGAAAATAGGGAAAGCTCAGGATCCCATTTTCGGAATCGTAGAGGGCGATGTAGAAATTTTTGGTCGGGATCAATTCCGTGACGACGCCGTGGATGAAATGAAACAGCTCGTGAAGGTTGATGGCCGAACTGGCCGCCTCCGAAATTTCATAGATGGCCTTCCTGAGTTTCTCGGCTCGCTTGCGGCCGGTGATATCTCGAGCGACACCTTCAATGGCGTATGGCTTTCCCGAACGATAAATAATCGATGCTTGGGTCTCGAGATCCACATGGCCTCCATCCTTGCGCTTGACCCTGTACTCCACCGGCGCTTTCTGGAAGCCCTTTTCTCTGATCTCTTGAATCATCTGGAAGGCTAAGGGAAGCTGGTCCGGGCTCAAAAGGGAAGCCAGATTGAGCGATCGGATTTCTTCCCTGCTATAGCCCAGCAAAGTCAAGGCAGCGCCGTTGGCATCCAGGAAGTTGCCCTCAAAATCGTGGATGTAAACGCAATCGAGCGAGCATTCGAACAGCGTCTTGTACCGTTCCTCACTCTCCCGAAGGGCTGCTTCCGCCTTCTTCCGTTCGGTAATGTCATCGATGATGCCGTCATAAAACTTGATTTTTCCGAGGCTATCTTTGACGGCCACGGCCGAGACGGATCCGATGAAGGGGACTCCGTCCTTTTTTTTGAGATACAATTCTTCGTTCCTGACGAAGCCCTCCTTGAGCATTTTTTGATTGAACCTTTTTCGATCCTCTGGGTTTTGATAGAGGTCGGCCACATTCAAAGCCAGGAATTCGTTTTTGCTTTCGTACCCGAACATTCTGATGATAGCGGGGTTGGCTTCCAGGAATTTACCTTTCGGCCCGGCCGTATTCCGATAGACTCCGGCATTGACATTGTCTGTCAAAGTCCGGAATTTTTCCTCGCTCTCGCGCAGGGCATGCTCCGCCCGTCCGTTGGCAGTCCTCGCTCTCTCTAAATCGATAATTCTTTGGCGCAATTTCTGAAGTTCTCTTTTCGACTCCATCTCGGTTTTATGTTCGACTTTCATCTTTTTCGCTCATTGAACGAAAGAGTGAAATCCCTCGTCTGCCCATATTTTGAATCAAATTCCCGACAATGAAATCACCCTTAGGAATGAAGAAAGAGGTGATTTTTGGCCCGTTTCTATCCCCTGGAAAGAGGATGAGATGCCGGTTTTTCCTCCCTCTCATGAGGGGTTCAAAAAACGTTTGAAGAGCCGCTATCCGGGTCAACGAGTTTCCTTGTCCTATTCCGGAAACAAAGGTTTTTGCCTTCCCATTGTCTATATTGATGAAGTCATGGAGGTTTCAATGAGGAAAAGGAAGAGCATATCAGGAATTTTATCGGTGACTTTCTTTTTATCTTGTGGAGCTCTTTTAATATTTGGCCAGGCTCCGGCTCGAAACCTTGAAAAAACCGAGGGATTGAGGCGCGAAATCCGGCTGATCAACCTTTTGAACGGTTTAGACCTCACCCCGGAGCAGATGACGCTTATTAAGGAGAAAGCCGAGGCCAGCCGGCGCCCCTGAACATGACAAAAAAAATCGAAGCCTTTCTCCTTTCCCCCGAAGCTATCCCCATCCTGGAGGAAAGAATCCAGAGGGCCCGGGATAAAGAAAAATTGGGCTGACCGGCATAGGATACCTTGGATACGGGAATAAGCCCTAAATTGTCGGTTAGGATGCAAGATATGGGGGCATAAAGGGAGCGAGCCAGGAGGGACTTGAACCCCCGGCCTTCTGATTCGGCCGGGCGATTTGCATTGCGGCCATGTATTTCTTCTTGACATCGATCCGCCCCCCCGAATATTATCTTTTCAAGAGGAGAAGGATCGTCTCTAAGCCGAGAGCGAGGCTGAACTGTTGGCCAGGCAAAAGCAAATTCTCATAAATAATTTATGGTTTGTGATAGCTATATTATCCAGGAAGAAAAAAATCGAAACAAAGGCTCCTGCTCCTGAAGGGGGATCATATATAGGCTATTTCCGACGCATGGCCGTCTGGAAAAAATTTAAAAGGAGGTTTATATGATGAATGGTTCGAACATTGGGAGAATCTTGCGGCTGATCGTTTTTCTGGGCATCGGTTTGGTCGTTGTTGCCGATACGATCATCGATCAGGAGCAACCGTCCTTTGATGCAACGGCAACATATATTATCGGAGGGCCGTTGGGTCAAAGACTCGCTCAAATCGTGACGACGGGGATGACGGGATCTTTGCTTGAGGTGAGGTTGCCGATAGCCGCCAATTCAGTACTTCAACTTAATGTCGAAATCCAGGGGGTAAATTCTGAAGGAAAGCCAAACGGCACGATCTTGACATCTCAATCTTTTAATCCGGCAGACTTTCCTCCGTTCCCCCCCGCTCCGCCAACCTTCAGAAGTTTCCAATTCTCAACGCCGTGCTCGTTCCAGGTAGGAGATCAGTTTGCTATTATCCTGAGTACAGCCGATTCAACCGGGGGTTGGATGATATTCCAAGGTCCTCTTGGAAATCCGTACCCGGGTGGCGATGCTTATTATATGTCCATTGAACCGTGGGCGACGCAATGGATTCCAATAGGTGCCGGTAAATATGACCTGCCTTTTCAGACTAGTGTTGGAGAGTCTTATCAGCACGTGGAAATTGACATCAAGCCGGGCAGCGCTACGAATCCCATCAACGCAAAGATTGATGGTGTCATTCCCGTCGCGATCCTAACGACGGCCGATTTTCAAGCAAACACGGTCGACCCAAATACGGTTCGTTTTGGAGCCACGGGAGCGGAAGCAACTCCGGTCCAGTGGGCTCTGCAAGATGTCGATGGAGATGGAGATCTGGACTTAATTCTCCACTTCAGGACGCAGGCGACCTACATTCAGTACGGAGACATCGCGGCTTATCTCAAGGGGTATACTTACAGCGGGCTGGAAATTCGCGGATCAGACTCAATCACAACAGTCAAATAGCACGGCTCGGACAAAAGCGGGGCCTTTCGCCTCCGAGAAGGGCTCCGCTTGCGCCATTCATAAAGCAGCCGTCGCGCCAGCCCCGCTAGCCTCTTCCTGCCATCCTCAAGCTCGGCAGACCGGGGTCGGCGGCCTTCCAGAGGTCGAGGATTCTCCTCTCATACCTCAAAATGCTCCCATTCATATTTCACCCGCTCCATGAGCTTCTTGAAGCGATCTTCTCCGCGGATGTTTTCAAAGAAAGGACCCCGTTCGGAAAAAAGGGGTCAATGAAAACATCGTATAAACTTCATTTTATTAATCCCACCTTTTTCAGTAATTCAGTAGACCTCTGGTCATAGGGAATACGAAGGTCATCATTTGGGTCGACCAAGTTATAAGGCAGATAGAGGTCACGATCTTCGCATGCCTTTTCTAACCACTTATATGCCTGATCCAAATCCCCACGGACCTTATAAATAGAACGAAAAAATTCAGAGGGTACGTACGCGTGCGCTGCCCTCTCCTTCAAACTGTCGAATAGTTTGTCGGCTTCTGCTCTCGCTCCTGTCTTATAGTAAACAATTGAGAGACCCCCCGTCGAGATAGGAGCTTCGCCAGAAAGATCACACGCTTTTTTATATGCTGCTAGGGATTCCTTCATCATTGATTTTTTTAAATATGCCCAGCCAAGAATGTGGTACGACCAATATCGATTCGGATTCATTATGATCGCCTTCTTTACGACTTCTATCCCCTTGTCAATTTGACCCGCATAGATCAATTCTTCACCGACATTATAATTGGCCGAGACCGATAGCGGATCAAGCTCCCTGGCTCGTTCGGCTTCCTGAACAGCCTCTTCGTGCCGTCCTACGACAGTTAAGAAATGGCCATAGTGCAGATGAACAATAGAGGAATTCGGATTCAATTCTAAGGCCCGCTTCAATTCCCGCTCAGCCCCTTTCCAATCCCAGTCATAAAAAGCCATGATGCGTCCCAAACTCGCATGAGTTTCCGCCACGTTTTCGTCGATATCCAGCGCTTTTTTCAAATATGCTTTTGCCATTGGGACAGCTTCTCTGGGAGGGAGATTTCCAAAGTACGGCATATGATAATAAGCATCGGCCAGCCCGGAATAAGGTAGGATGAAGCGCGGATCTTTTTGGAGCGCCTGCTCAAAACACCGAATGGCTCTTTCAATTTCTTTGGCACGATAGGCTAGATATAAATATTTACCTTCAAGGTAGACACTATAGGCGTCGATGTTTTCTGTATATCGCTTCGTGAGTTTTGCTTTTTCTTCGCCCAACAACGTGAGCTTTAGCTTATCCGTGACCGCTAAGGAAATTTCATCCCAGAT
>Ga0153915_10003807_pt1 | contig 13876 bp, 12 predicted proteins | sample Opewatmetagenome_2_FD_107003 | JGI IMG/M metagenome (GOLD analysis project Ga0153915, IMG submission 107003) | Freshwater wetland microbial communities from Ohio, USA - Open water 3 Core 3 Depth 3 metaG | ecosystem: Environmental > Aquatic > Freshwater > Wetlands | place: USA: Ohio, Lake Erie... | reverse complement strand
CCACCATAGTTATCCACAGGGTAGGGGAGGCTTAAGCCTCCCCTACATTGTTAATAAGTTATCCACAGGCGTAGGTACCACTTAAGTGGTACCTACTATTGTTAATAACTTTAGGAATGAAGAATTTGGATTAAAAATATTCCTGGTAGACTTCTTTGAAGCGGTTTATTGCTTTAAGCACAAGGTTCTTTACGGGTTTTTCCAATGGCAGCGTGCCTACGGATTTTGTTTCCAACTCTTCACAGATCATTCCCAGACATGTCAGATAAGTCAGATACTTCTGCCCGGAGAGCTCGCTGTTCTCTTTAACTAACAAAGCAATCTGCGGATTATTAATCTGCCCTAATTTTACCGGGACACCGAGCGTGTTCTCAAGTAACTCAATAAAACCATCGGCGAACAAAGTTTTGCCTACGACAACAAAATTATTCACCTCATAAAGCGGCATTTTATTTTCCGTCGCTTCCTTGATCGCCGTAGTGATGAACCGGGCGGCGGTTGCCGTGATCTGGCTGACCTCTTTCTGTTTTATCGGCCGGTATGATTCATCTTTTTTAACCAATATCTCTTTATCATCAGAAAGGCTATTTGTTTCGGCAGTAATCGCGCATGAACGCTTGATATCTTCGGCTAGCTCAGAATTGATCTTTAAGGCCTGTGAAAGGTGCTGCGTCATCATGTTGCCGCCAACAGACAAAATCTGAATATCGCGCAGTAAACCATCCTTAAACAAAACTATCTCCGTCACATCAGAACCTATATCGCAGACAACCGTCACGCCGAATTTATGCTCTCTTCCCAAAACGGCTTTACTCGTCGCCAGGCCTGAAAACGAAAGGTTGCGTATCTCATGGCCTGACTGGTTTATCGCGCGGCTCAAACTCTGTAGGGAAGCGATCCTTGCGCAAACCAGGTAAAGGTCAACCTCCAACCTGTGGCTGTAAAGCCCGACGGGATTAATCACATTGCTCTTAGAATCTATGGAATAACTGGAAGGAATGATATGGATGATCTCCTCATCCATGTTCGACCCTAATATCCTGGCCTGTTCATTTGCTTTCTGAATATCAAAAGAAGTGATCACCTTGTTGCCGCGTTCAGCCAACGGGATGATCGCATGGCTATGCTTTGTAGAAATGTCTTTGCCTGAGAAATTTGTATGGATGAACTTGACCTTTATCCCGGATTGCTGTTCCAAATTCTTGATCACTTTACTTACCAGGTCAACCAGTTCCACAGCGTCCACGATCACGCCGTCTTTTACCCCGCGTGACGGGATACAGTCAAAATATATGTTTTCAATATGGTTACGTTTCACGATAGCCAAAGCGCAGGCGATCTTGCTTGAGCCGATATCCAAAGCGCAGATATAACCTTTATTTATCATTTTTTAATTTAATTACCGGTTCCTTAAACCTTAAATCCATGTATTTGATATTCAGCAAATCTCTTTTTGCCTGTAAGATCAAGCCGCCCAGTATGATTATCTTGTTTTTGATATTACCCCCTCCTATCTTTACATCAAAACCGCCCCAGGCAGGAGAGGAAAAACCGTTCACCGCTTCAAGCGTCAAAGGCCGCGGAAGCAGGATAAAAACTGAAACGTTATCCGGATCAGCCAGGTCGATCCTCTTTAACTGAAAATTCTTAAGCAGCCGGCTGGCTTTAAAATCCTTGATTATCTCAAGGGCCAGGCGGATCTCTTTGGTATTATACCTTAAACCCTGCCGCGGCGCGAATATTTTTGTTTCCAAACCGTAAATAACCGGCAGGTTATCCGACGGAAAACCCGGCTGCCCCAGGAACAATACCCCGCTTTCGTCAAGCGCGAAATATTTATAGAATTTAACGAAAGCGACCGGCTGCCTTTTAAGATAATTGATGAACAACCGGTTAGGCAGCACCCGGGATATCCTGACGTTACTGCAATCCGAACAACCCAGGAGTATTTTCCAGGATTCCCTCTTCAGGTCCAAAGCGAATATATTCCTGCCCTTTAGATAGTTCAGCCTGGAAACATCCGCGTCCATACAGACGATCTCAGTGACCTTAAAATAACTTGAGGTGGTCAGGAACTTCCAAATATATCCTATAACAAAAGAAATGGCAAGCAGAATCGCCAGGATGACCAGAATAAGTTTATTCGGCAGTTTAAACTTTTGCTTTTTCATATGCAAGGCTCAATAATTTCAGGCAAAGATCGCTAAAATTCACTCCCGTAACCCTGGCTGCTTTAGGTAAGAGGCTTGTCGCGGTCATCCCGGGAATAGTGTTGACCTCCAATAGATAAACCAGGCCTTCCGGGCTTAAGATCATATCCGCGCGCGAGCAGCCAAAACAGCCCAGCGCCTTATGCGCTGATAATCCAGCAAGCTGGACTTTCTTGCGCAATGGCTCATCCAGTTCAGCTGGCACGATATACTCTGTTAATCCAGACTGGTATTTCGCCTGGAAATCAAAATACGCGTTTTTAGTAATGATCTCAACTACCGGCAGCGGCTGTTCATCTAGAACACCCACGGTCAGCTCCCTTCCTTTAATATACTTCTGAATAACGATCCTCTGGTCATATTCAAAAGCCAGGTCGCAGGCTTTCCTGAACAACCGCGGATTGTCAATAATGGAAAGCCCGATACTTGAGCCGTGGTTAGCCGGTTTGATCACAAGCGGAAAACCAAGCTGGACGCTGATATCCCCGGAAGCAGGATAATCCTGCCTGCTCATAGATTCCCAGGGGGGAATAGTCAAACCGTTTTCACCCAAAACTTTTAAAGAAGCGATCTTGTCCATGGCAAGCTGCGAGGCAGAAACGCCTGAGCCGGTATAAGGTATGTTCAGCTCCTCCAGTATCTTCTGGATCTGGCCATCTTCGCCGAAACGGCCATGCAAAGCGATAAAAGCGCAATCAAGCCCTTCAGCTTTAAACATCCCTGAAAGTTGGTTTTTATCCTCGCTTTTAATATCGATCCCTGCGGCATTGACCCCTGCGTTTTTAAGAGCATCCAAAACAGCTTTGCCGGATTTAAGAGAGATCTCCCTCTCTGAAGAAATACCCCCCATCAACACGCCAACTTTACCAAAATCCCTTAACGCCATACTTTGATCTCCGGTTGAAGATTAACATTTAACTTTGACCTGACGCTGTCGCGGATATGCCGGATTAATTCCAGGACATCCGCGCTTTTCGCTTTGCCGCGGTTAAGGATAAAATTCGCGTGTTTCCTGCAAACAACCGCGTTGCCGATAGAAACGCCTTTTAGCCCGCACTGATCGATCAACTTGCCCGCGGAATAACCAACAGGATTCTTAAAGATACATCCGGCATTGGCAAACCTGGTATTCTGGGCGGCTATGCGCTTACACAGGTATTCACGCATAAGCCCGGCGACCGCAGCTTTACTTTTAGGCAAAAGTTTAAATTTAGCGCTTAAGATAACGTATTTTTCAAGACCTGAACAACGATAGCCGAATTTAATCTTATTTTTCTTAAGAACTTTAATTTTGCCATTATACCCCATCACCTGGATTTCTTCAACGATATCCGCAATGCTCGATCCCCAGGCTCCGGCGTTCATCAAAACCGCTCCCCCTACTGTTCCGGGTATTCCGGCAAGAAACTCCGCGCCGCTTAAACCGTTATTCTTAGCTGCCTGCGCAAGCTGGCTTAAAGCCACTGCCGAGTGGCAACGGATAAATTTCCCGCGCACAGTTATCTTCTTAAAGTTAGCGCGGCAAAACCTGATCACTAGGCCAGCCACGCCGCTGTCACTGATTAGAATGTTACTGCCCGCGCCAAGTAAAAAAATAGGCACATTTCTGGCGGCAGATTTAAGCACCTGGCTCAACTGGCGGTTATTCTGCGGCTCAAAATAATATTTGGCTTTGCCGCCAATTTTAAAAGTAGTATATTGTGCCAGCGGCACGCCGCTACGAATATTTTTAATTAAGGCTTTGGGCCAAAGCATCGCTTACCTTTACAATATCCCCCGCGCCGAGAGTAACCACAAGGTCACCGGGGAGGATGTTCTTTTTAATATACGCGACGATCTCTTCTTTAGGCAGATACGCAGCGAACTTTCCCGGAGAACGCTCTTTTATTTTCTTTAATAATAAAGCGGCGTCAACGCCCGGGATAGGCGCTTCGGAAGCCGGGTAGATATCCGTGACAATAAGCATATCCAGGCCGTCAAAGGCTCCCGCAAAATCTTCCAAAAGCAGCTGCGTGCGGCTGTAACGGTGCGGCTGGAAAATACCGATCTTTCTTTTTACATCCAGTTTTCCGATCGCCGCTAAAGTCGCTTTTATCTCTGAAGGATGGTGCGCGTAATCATCCAGCAATAAATACCGCTCATCACGGAACTTCACTTCCAGCCTGCGCAGCGCTCCCTGATAACTTAAAAGCGCCCCCTGGATGATCTTTAGATCAATACCTAACTCAAGGCCAAGGCCAATAACAGCTAAAGAATTAGAGACATTGTGCATCCCGCCTAAAGCAAGCTTAAAGCGGGCGATATGCTTATTGGAAACCAAACAATCAAACTCAGAATTCAGCCCCTTGAAAGTGATCCGCTCCGCGCGGATATCGGCGGCAGGACTTAAGCCAAAAGACCTGCATTTACCTTTATACTTTGAAAGCATCTTTTTAAGATGCGCATCGTCGTAACAGGCGAAAAGCATTCCGGCAGGGCTTGTCTTATTTATAAAATCGCCGAAAGCCTTGAGTTCATTTTCAAAAGTACCGTAAAAATCCAGGTGCTCGCGGTCAATGTTCGTAACGATAGAAAACGTCGGCTGATAATGCAAAAATGAGCCATCCGATTCATCTGCTTCCGCCACAAAAAGGTCGCTTTCACCAAGGCAGGCGTTGGTATCAATGTTCTTCAATATCCCCCCGATAGCCACTGTGGGGCAAAGCCCGGCTTCCATCAACATATGCGAAACCAGCGAAGTCGTGGTGGTTTTACCATGGCTTCCGGCTACGGTAACCGCGGTTTTATCAAGCATAAGTTGCGCTAAAGCCTGGGCGCGCTTGACCAACGGAATATTTTTCCGGTTGCTTTCTACCATCTCCGGATTATCCGTTTTTATCGCCGAGGAATAAACGACGATATCCTGGCCATGGATATTCTCCGCGAAGTGCCCGATAAAGATCTGGGCGCCTGCTTCTTTAAGCTGTGTTGTGGCGCGGCTTTCTTTGATATCCGAACCACTGACGATAAATCCGCGTTTTAAGAAAAGCCCGGCAATACCGCTCATCCCGATGCCGCCAATACCGATAAAATGTATTTTCTTGTTATCCATATTATAAATACTTCTCCCACTCATCCCCTAATTCAGACGGGCGGCTGTAAGGATATACCGACGCGAGGCTGGAAGCAAAATCCTGCTTATCCCTTAAAGAGCGGCAGAACTCCACAAAGTTTTCCTTTCCAAATTTCTTGATCAGGTACTCAACTAAATTAACGCTCTCAGCGTAAAAAAGATTCACCTGTTCTAAAGGGACGCTTGAATCATGCAGGCTAAAACCGCTTAAGGCGTTAAAGGGAATAAATTTTCCGGCTGCTTTAGCTTCCTTGATCAAAGAAGTTGTCGATGCCCTTAAACTTTGCTCATAAGAGGCGACGCCTTCATCAAGCCAAAGAGGGATCTTAGGGTTGTTAAAACCCACGAATTCGCGGAAAACAATGTGCCCCATCTCATGCGGCAGCACTGTGTCAAAGAAACTTTTCGCCTGGACAAATGAATGGATCGTCTTTTCCCGGGGATAGGCGCAACCATCAGACCATTCCGACTGTTTTGTAGCCAGGTAATAACCTTGCCCGTCATCATAAATATAGATCTTGGCGCGGTCATCCCAGAGCCAGAAATCATAGCGCCTGAAGCCCAGGTCTTCAGCTATCTTATCATAACACTCCTCTGCCCTTTGCTTCACCTTTTCAATGAACTCTTCGGGGGCATTATGATAATAAACCAAGAAATGCGTGCTGGTAGATTTCTGCCAGGAGCCTTCTTGCGCGAACGCCGGGAAAATAATCAGTAAGCTTGCAAAACAAAATAAAACGCAGCGTTTAATATTATAAAACATTCAGCCTGCTCACCTCAAGAGCGAGTTTCTCCGCGGCATTAACCGGTTTAAACTTATCATAGCACTGGCGCATCCTGTTTAACTCCTCTCTTGAGCCCATCAGGCGCGTAAGAATGCTTTTTAGATTTTCTGCGTCTAGTCGCGCGTCTTCAACGATCAAAGCGCATCCTGCTCTTGACAAAACCCGGGCGTTTGCCATCTGATGCGCATACGCATAGGGATAAGGTAAAAGTACAGCCGGTAAACCAAAAAAGATAAGTTCACTGATCGTCGTTGCCCCAGCGCGGCAGATCACCAGATCCGTTGCGCTATAAGCGTAATGCATCTGGGGAAAAAAATCAAAAACCTGCGCGCGCACTCCGTCTTTGGCGTAACGCTTTTTTAACAGCTCAGCATCCTGCTTTCCGCTTAAATGGATCAGCTGCAGGTTTTCCTTGGCCGGCAACGCGCTTAAGGCATCGGCAAAAACTGAATTCACCTTGCTGCTCCCTTGGCTTCCGCCGACAACCAATAGCGTAAATTTATTTTCCTGAAAACCAAAATACCCCAAGGCAGCTTTACGTTCCAGCCTGCTCAGCCCCTTACGCAAGGGGTTACCCGTTAAAACCACCTTATCTTTATTTACGCGCAACCGCGGTAAAGTTTCCTCAAAAGAAACAGCGACTTTATCCACCAGCTTTGCCAGCAACCTGTTCGCCTTTCCGGGCATAACGTTCTGTTCGTGGATGATCGTCTTGATCCTGAAAAACCATGCCAGGAAAATCATACAAACTGAATCTATGCTGCCGAAACCTACAACAACATCGGGTTTAAAACTAAGCAGAACTTTCATATCCTGCCAGGCAGCTTTAGATATTCCCCACAAGCTTTTGACCCCGCTGCGGCTGAAAGCAAAAACCAAACGGGGAGCTTTGCTGTAAGCTACGGCGCAGCCGGTTGGAATATCCAAAGAAAGATTGCTTCTTTCAGGCAGTAATAAAAGTACCTGCGTGCCTTGATCAAGCGCGATAATCTCTTCAGCCAGGCTTACCGCCGGAAAAATATGCCCGCCGCTGGAACCGGTAACGACAAACACCTTCATTAAGGATACTCCCCTGTGCGCGCTATATTGATCAATATCCCCACGCAGACCATATCCAGTATAAGCGATGAGCCTCCGTAACTGATAAAAGGTAAAGGCAGGCCCTTGGTGGGGAACAATCCGCATGATACGCCGATATTGATTATCGCTCTCAAGGAGATCAATAAGACCAGCCCCAAAGCGAGAAAATAACCGAATTTATCCGGCGCGTTTTTGATGATCCTTAATCCCTGGCGGATAAAGATCATGAACAGAACGATCACTCCCAGCGTGCCCAAAAGCCCCAGCTCTTCACCGATGATCGAAAATATGAAATCCGTATGCGCCGCGGGCAGGTAAAATAACTTCTGCTTTGAGTGGCCCAGGCCCACGCCGAATAACCCGCCGCTTCCAATGGCTACCTGCGACTGGATCACCTGAAAGCCCGTCCCTTGGGGATCCAGCCAGGGGTTGAGAAAAGCCATCACCCTCGCCCTGCGGTAGGGAACGCTGAATACCAATAGATACATTGCCGGCAAACTGGCAAGGATCAACCCCAGTAAATACCTGCCTCTTACTCCGGCGACAAAGAGCATGATCATCGCAACGCTTCCCAAAGCAATGGTCGTGCCAAGGTCCGGCTGTAAAAGGATGAGTAAAGACGCGCTGCCCAAAATACAGATAGGCGGCAAGAAACCTTTAACAAATGTTTTTATCACGCTTGCCCGGCGGCAGACAAAATCCGCGATATAAATGATCATCGCCAGGTTAACCAGTTCCGAAGGCTGGAAGCTTAGAAAATAAAACCTGAACCAGCGTTGCGCGCCGGAGACCTGCCTGCCTAATCCGGGAATAAGCACAAGGACTAAAAGCAATAAAGAAAAACCTAAAAATGGCCGGGCGTATTTCCTAAAAGCCCGGTAATCAAAAAGCATTACCAAAAAAGTCAATACTATCCCGATGACTAGAAACGCCAAGTGCCTCTTAAGAAAATAGAAACTGTCGTGGTATCTTTCCCAGGCATAAATACTGGAGGAACTATAGATCATCACAATGCCGATACAGACCAGTATCACGGCAATAGTAAATAAATTAATCCGCACGCGCCTGATCATAGCGCCTGCTCCCTTTTTGCCATATCCAAAACTATTTTCTTAAACACCCTGCCTCGCTCCTCATAATCCTTGAACATATCAAAACTTGAACACATTGGGGAAAGCAATACGCAATCGCCGCCGGATGCTTTAACAAAAGCTTTTTTTACCGCGTCCTCCAGGGAAGAAGCCATCTCTACTGGGATCTTTCCATTAAATGCGCTGGCGATCTTCTCCTTTGCCTCGCCAAACAGCACAGCTTGTTTTATCTTGCCCAAAGGCGCTTTAAGCAACAAAGCGTAATCCACGCCCTTATCCCTTCCTCCGGCAATAAGCACGGCGCGATTAGCGATATTATTCACCGCCCAGAGAGCCGAATCCACGGTAGTCGCCTTGGAATCATTAATGAATTCCACGCCCCGGATGGAAGCGACAAACTCCATGCGATGCTCAAGGCCTTTAAACTCCTTAAAAACTTTACGCGCCAGGTTTTCCTCCAAGCCTAAAACTGAACCCACAGCCAATACCGCGGCCTGGTTAGGATTAAGCCCGGCAGCCTTACGAAAAAAAACTGCCTTAGGCTTGGCCAGCGCGGGTATTTCCTTTAAAGCCGGATCATCAGCGTTCAAAACTAAAAAGTCATCTTTATCCTGGTTAATGAAAATACGCTTCTTGGCATCAGCGTACTCGCGCATATTATTATAATGGTCCAGGTGGTTTAAAGTAATATTGAGGATCACCGAAACATGCGGCTTAAAATCCCGGATCGTCTCCAACTGGAATGAGCTTATCTCAAGGACTACGTAATCTTCAGGCTGGATATTCTCAACTTCAGCGCTAAAAGGGTTGCCGATATTGCCGCAGACAAATGCCTTTCTGCCGCTAGAGGCGATCAATCTTCCGATCAATGTAGTGACCGTGGTCTTGCCGTTTGAGCCGGTGACCGCGATGATCTTAGACGGGCAAAGAATACTCGCCACCTCTATTTCGCTGATCACAGGTACGCTAGCAGCCTTAGCCCAACAAAGAGGCGAAGCGCCTGACGGCACGCCGGGAGAAACTACCAAAATATCGCTGGAAACGATCAACTCTTTACTGTGTTTACCGAGTTCAACCTGGATCCGGGAGGAGTTAAGCTTTAAAAGATTGCCGCGCGTCTCGGCGCTATCGGCAGAGTCAGACACGCGCACCTTGGCGCCCAAAGAATATAATAGGTTTGCGCAGGCCAGCCCTGAACGGGCAAAACCAACGATCGTGACGGCCTTATCTTTAAAATATCCGCTGTTTCGCATAAGTAAATTTAACGGATCTTCAGAGTTACTAAGGTGAATAATGCGAGCAATCCCGCGATGATCCAGAAACGCACGATTACCTTGTTCTCCGGCCAGTTAAGAAACTGGAAATGATGGTGTAGCGGGGCAATTTTAAAAATGCGTTTTTTGGTCAGCTTGAAAGACCCGACCTGTAATATCACGGAAAGCGCCTCAATCACGAATATGCCTCCGACAATGACCAGCAAAAATTCTTTTTTGATCAGCAAAGCTACTGTGCCGATCGCGCCGCCTAGAGCGAGTGACCCGACATCGCCCATGAAAATAGACGCGGGGTAACAGTTGAACCACAAAAACCCTAATCCGGCTCCGACGATGGATGCGCAAAACACGGTAAGCTCGCCGCTTCCACGTATATACGGCACAAGCAGGTAACTGCTCAGATTAAAGTTCCCGGAAACATAGCACAATATGCTGAAAGCGATCGCTACCATTACGACGATCCCGATAGCCAGGCCGTCAAGCCCGTCGGTAAGGTTCACGGCGTTGGAAGACCCGGCAACGACCAGGATAACGAATACGATATACAAACCGTCTAAATCCAGGGAAACGTCTTTTAAGAACGGTAAATCCAGCCTGACACTTTGCTGGGCGCCTAAAAGAATGATCGTGCCCAGGGCTAACCCCAGGACGATCTGGCTGGTCAGCTTGACAGTAGCGTTGATCCCTTTGGACTTCTTCTTTACCTGTTTCAGGTAATCATCGATAAAACCGGTAACCCCTAACCAGGTCAAACTTAACAAAACGATCCAGATATTACGGTTTGTCACATCCGCCCAAAGCAAAGTAGCGATAATTACCGCGCCTAAAATAAGTATCCCTCCCATTGTGGGAGTATCCTGCTTATGGCGGTGCAGGTCATCAAGCCTGGCGGAATCGTCTTTATTGATCTTCTCGCCGACCTTTAAAGCTTTAAGTTTTTTGATGAGTAGCGGCCCGAAGATCAGGCTAAGGACAAAAGCGGTAAGCGCTGCCATCACCGCGCGGAAGGTAATATAACGGAAGATATTAAAAGCGGAAACAAAATCCCGTAAAGGATATAGCAGATTATAGAACATTAAACCTTGAATACCTCTTCCATGTGCATGCCGCGCGAGCCTTTAACAAGTATCAGGTCATCTTTGCGCAAGAAGGCCTTTTTAAAGACCAGTTTGCGCGCCTTTAGGCTATTCGAGCAGCAAAATATATTTTCTTTCTTAAACCCTTTCTTTATGGCAGCGGCTGCCGCCAAACGCGCAAGCCTGCCGCAGGCGATAAAGATATCACAAATATTAGTTATACTACCAGCGATTTCTTTATGCAATGATTCTTTTTGAGCACCCAGCTCAAGCATATCCCCCATCACGAACACTTTCCTGCCGATAGTGTTCATCTCTTTCAATGTTTCCAGCGAACGCTGCAAAGAAAGCGGATTGGCATTGTATGTATCGTCGATAAAATTTAAACCGCGCGACTGTATCAGGTTCAACCTGCCTTTAGGGAAAGTAAAAGAGCGTAATCTGCTGGAGATTTGAGCGTAAGTTAAGCCAAAGATCCGGCCAATCGCTACAGCGGCAAGGGCATTGTAAATATTATGCCTGCCCGGAGTATTTAAGGAGAATTGCCCCTTTCCGTTAACCTTAAAAAATATCCGGTTATCCTTTATCCTGATAGCGGATGCTTTAAAATCTGCGTGGTTATTTATGCCGAAACTAAAAACCGTAAGTTTGTTTCTTTCCTGGGCGGAAGTTAACCTGGCCAGATACGCATCATCGGCATTAAGCACAGCGATGCGCGGGCCTTTAAGATTATCTAACAGCGAGGTTTTTTCCTTAAAAACACCTTCCAGGTCCTTAAAGAACTCTAAATGCGCATGCCCAATATTAGTGATCACCCCCACCTGCGCAAGGCAGATATCGCTTAAATATTTCACTTCCCCGAAATGGTTGGTGCCGATCTCTAAAACAGCGAACTGGTCCTTTCCCGTAACCTTTAATAACGCCTGCGGCAGGCCGATATGGTTATTTTTGGTACCTTCATTCTTAAGCAGTCTCGCCTGGCCGGATAAAACCCAGGCGATCATATCTTTTGTGGTGGTCTTGCCGTTTGAGCCGGTAACCGCGATAACCGGCAGGCTGAATTTAAGGCGCTCAAAGCGCGCGATATCCCCAAGAGCTTTTGTCGTGTCCGCCACTTTGATCACGGCGATGCCGGCTGGCACAGCGCAAGGCTTTCCTTCACAGATAATACACCCCGCTTTGAGCCTGGCGGCTTTAGCGATAAAATCATGGCCGTTGAAATTATCCCCTTTTATCGCTAAGAAAACTTCGCCGGCTTTCAAGTTACGGGAATCTGTGCAAACCCCAGAGGCCACTTTCTCCGGGCTGCCCTGGATAAGTTGACCATTAGTAGCTTTGACTAATTCGCTGACTTTAAACATTTCTTTACTTCCTCTTTATCATCAAAATGCGCAGTGTTATTGCCAATAACCTGATAATCTTCATGGCCTTTTCCAGCGACTAAAAGGATATCCTCGCTTCCGATCATCTTCATGCCGGCCTTGATCGCTTGAGCTCGGTCAAGGATCACGCAGGCTTTAGCCTTACGTAAACCTTTTTTGATATCCCGGATTATATCCAGAGGATCCTCTGAGCGCGGATTATCATTGGTGATGATCAGCCGGTCCGCAAGTAACTCCGCGGCCCTGCCCATTTTCGGCCTTTTACCTTTATCCCTGTCTCCGCCGCAGCCGAAAACAACAATTATCTTTCCTTTGCAAAGCGGCCGGAGCGCGGTGAGCACATTAAATAAAGCGTCATCCGTATGCGCGTAATCTACAAAAACGTTCTTAGAACTGCAGTTACCTACCCTCTCCAATCTTCCCGGAGGCGCGATGAAATTTTCTACGGCGCGTTTAACCACTTTAAGGCTTACGCCTGCGCTTAAACTCCAGCTGATCGCAGCAAGCAAGTTATAAACATTATGCTCGCCGATCAACCTGCTCTTTATTTTTATCTTGCCAGAAGGCGAGAGTAATAAGAATTCTGTGCCCCGGATGCTATATTTTATATCTCTGGCCATTACTCTAGCCTTATTCTTTATGCCATAAGTAATTAATTTCGCGCAAGTGCGTTTAGTTATCCTGCGGCCGTATTCATCGTCAATATTAACTACTGCCAAAGCGCAGCTAGGCAGCGCGCGGAATAATTTAGCTTTCGCCTGAAAATATTTCTCAAAAGTCCTGTGGTAATCCAGGTGATCGCGGGTAAGATTGGTGAAGATCGCCGAATGAAAAACTATTCCCCCAACCCTTTGCTGATCCAAAGCATGCGATGACACTTCCATGGCGCAGAAAGCCGCGCCAGATCTAAGCATGCCGGACAAAATGGAATTTAATTCCACAGGTCCCGGCGTGGTATTTTTAGCTTTGAATACCTTATTACCATAGCGGTAATTCACCGTGCCGATCACCCCGCATTTTTTGCGGCTGGCTTTAAGTATCGCCTCCAGAAGATAAGCCACGGTAGTTTTACCGTTAGTGCCGGTGATCCCTGCGACTTTTATTTTATCTGCGGGAAAACCGTAAAACTCGCCTGCGGCGAGAGCCAGAAAATTACGGCTGTCTTTAACCTCCAGGAATGTAGCGGCAGAAAAAGTTTTGCCTTTCGGCTTTCTGCCTTCTACGGCGATCAGGCAGGCTTTCTTATCTACCGCCTCCTGGATAAAACGCCGCCCATCCTGGCGCGTTCCTTTGATCGCCACAAAAATAAAATCTTTTTTGACGGACTTTGAATTAGCGCTTACCCCGAGTATTTTCTTACCGTTGATCCTCATTGCACTGCCACCTCAACAGGTAATTCATTGCTTTTTATATAGCGGATGACATCTCCGGCCACCGCCTTAAACACGGGAGCAGCCACTACGCCGCCGAAATAAACAGGATGCGGCTCATCCAATGTCACTACGATCGCTAAAATCGGGTCTTCCGCCGGAGCAAAACCGATAAATGAACCTACGAATTTATTGTGCGAATACGCTCCATTAGGCTCTAACTTCTGCGCTGTGCCGGTTTTTCCGGCGGCGCTGTAACCAGCCACCTTCCCCAGTTTACCTGTTCCTTCCTCCACTACGCCAGTGAGGATCTTTCTGATGCGCGCGGCAGTATCCACAGAGATAACTTTGCGGATCAAGACAGGGCTGTTCTGTTTGATTATTTCTCCCTGCCTGTCGCGTATGGAATCAACGACATAAGGCTTCATTAATTGGCCGCCGTTAGCGATAACCGATATGGCGCTGGCTAACTGCAAAGCGGTCACCCCTACCTCCT